>ENA-UPAD01000109-UPAD01000109.1-bioreactor-metagenome-genome-assembly--contig:-NODE-109-length-125409-cov-43.420928_pt1 | contig 125409 bp, 116 predicted proteins | sample MGYA00238179_ERZ772710 | MGnify/ENA primary metagenome ERZ772710 (study PRJEB29004, sample SAMN07631245) | bioreactor metagenome | isolation source: Switchgrass digestor | place: USA: Dartmouth...
AAATGAAGCTACTGAAGCTGTAAGCCTGTTCATGGGCGTACAGCGGAGGGAATGTCAAAACATGAACTGCACCCGGAGATGCTCTTACGGATACGGTTTCGGACAGGGGTTCGACTCCCCTCACCTCCACCATAAAATCCACAATTGATATAAGTGTATATAGACACAATACCCGGAAATGAAGAATCCTCGGGAATACCCGGGATTTTTCTTTCTCTTTATTTATATCCAACTTCCATTGAGCTTTGTCCGGATAGAAAAGCAACGCGTATCTTTTTTCTATATCATTCACGGTTGAGACGCATGTAAAACAAAAGTATCCCAGTCCAGGGATTTTTCCTTGGTCCGTTTGATGACGCGATCAATTTTAACGATACTGACGTCATCCTCACCCATGATTTTGAATTCCATCGGCGTGATCTCGCCGGCTGTCTTGTGGAAAGCAATCATTTTAGCTAGTATGTTAAATTCCTTCATAGTATCACCCATAGACATGACTATTACACCGCAAGCAATTTTTCTTTGTCTGTTTCGAGTATCAGCATCATGGGAATATATGGTATGCAGGCAACCAAGAAGAGGTCACCATGCAAAAGTGACAACTGATTAGAAAAATACGGCCAGAAAGGTGATGTTTGTGTATATCTCATTTGATCCCCAGACCGGTAAGATTGAGTTTGGAACCGGGCGATCAACACGAGAATTCAAAGGGAAAAGCTTATTAAATTTTATAGATGAGTACATAGTCTTCGACCTCGAAACAACTGGCCTTGACCCAAGCTATGACGACATTATCGAAATAGCGGCCATACATATCAAAAGCGGCTCGGTGATAGCCGAATATCAGTCATTGATTAATCCAGGGTATGAAATAGATGAATTTATAACAAACTTAACAGGTATAACCAATGAAATGCTTTATGACGCTCCTGGGATACAAGACATATTGCCTAGCTTTATCGATTTTCTGGGGGACCATATCCTGATCGCTCACAATGCTAACTTTGATATTAATTTTTTGTATGATAACTGCATTGTACACTTGGGGAAACCCTTATCGAATGACTTCGTGGACACCATGAGGTTAGGGCGCTGGCTATTTAAAGATTTACCTAATCATAAATTAGACACTATGTTGGAGCATTTTAAAATATGCGGATGCGTAGAACATCGTGCTCACACTGATGCCTTGAATGTATACCGTTGCTATGAGTACATGAAGAAGTATGCTACCGAAAACGGAATTGATATAAAAGAGCTCATTAAGAAAAAGAAAACTCATTTTAAAGTAAGTAATATAACCGCAACCGTCTATAATTTTGATGAGTCACATCCTTTTTATCAGAAGGTCGTTGTCTTTACGGGTGCACTTGAAAAAATGGTGCGTCGTGAAGCCGCTCAGATTGTGGCCAATTTAGGTGGTATTTGTGCAGATACAGTAACAAAAAACACTAATTATCTTGTATTAGGAAATCTCGACTACTGTAAAACTATTAGGGATGGTAAGAGCACGAAATTAAAAAAGGCTGAGCAATTAAAGCTGGCGGGAGCAGATATCGAAATTATATCAGAAAATGTTTTCTTGGATATGATCGCTGAGCGATAACATACTCTGGACAACCAGGGAACTCTTCATTGTGCTATACTAAATATGTCTCTTTCTCAGGTTCTCTTTACACTGCCAGTAGATGTGCCCGCTCAGTTTTTCAACGACATTTTGCATACGAAGAAGCTAGTTAAAGCACTCTGAAGAGGTCATGTCGGTTGTGAAAGCGTTCTTGATAAAGCAACTGAGCTGAGATGATTGCTAAAGAACCAAAAAGGCACTTGCGTGAGCAAGTGCCTGTACTTCACCATACTATCGAATTTACATATTCCAATTCCAACTTTGACCGCACTTAAGACACTTACAGGACTGGATGAAGATTTGATTCTACTGTATTGTCATCCCTTCTTTGCGCCTCAAACCGCCATTTTCGCCCCTTATACCAAAAGGTGAAGCGCAGCCCGGACCAGTTGTCGGGCAGAAAGGGGTACGCCTTCGGCTCGTTGTCCTCGAATCTCAGTCCCGCGAAACCAAAGAACAGTGCCTGCCAGGTTGCGCCGAGGGCGGCCAGATGGAGCCCCTCATTGCCCGTATTGTTCATCACATCTTCAAGGTCCAGATAAAGGCTCTTGCAGAAATAATCCCAGGCCTTTTCCTTCATGGCCAGCTGGGCGGCGAGAAGCGCGTGTGTGCCGTAGCTCAGGGTGGAATCGTGAAGGGTGATGGGCTCATAGAAATCCCAAACGGCTTTTTTCTGGGCGGTTGTGAATTTCTGGGGAAAAAGAGTCATGAGCAGGACCAGATCGGCCTGCTTCAGCACCCGATAACGCTGCAGCCTGTCAAAGCAGATTTTATGGTACAGTGGGATGTTGTCGGACTTGACCGATGAGACATCCAGGGGCTCCAGCAGCATAAAGGTTTCATCCTGCAGATAGAGGTCCTTATCCTTGTCATATGGGATGACCGCTTTCTTTATAATATCCCGCCATTTGCTGCATTCTTCCTCTGTCAGGCCGAGTTTGCCGGTCAGACGATCATGGACATCCCTGTACCGGTCCTTAAGGAAATTCAAGGTGTCCAGTGCCAGGCTGAGATTGTAAACGGCCAAGATATTGGTGTAGGCATTGTTTCGGGTCACGCCGCAGTATTCGTCGGGACCTTTGACAAAAAGCATATTGTATTGATCATTCCTGGGGTCGTAGGTAAAGCGACTCTCCCAGAACCGTGCCGTCTCCAGGTAGACCTCGGCGGCATGGTCCAGCAAAAACTGGGTGTCTCCGGTAATGCGTATGTAGTGATCCATGCCGTAGACCACATCGGCGGTGATATGGACCTCGCAGGCCCCGATATCCCAGCTTTCACATTGCTCGCTGCCGTCATAGGAGGACATCCAGGGATAGCGCGCCCCCTTGGAGGACATTTTAACGGCGTGCTCACGCGCGGCATCGAGGGTATGATAACGGTACAGCAGAAGATTCCTGGCCGCCTCGGGATGGGTATAGATGTAGAAGGGCAGCATGAAGATTTCGGTATCCCAAAAATAGCAGCCCTTGTATCGTGCATGGGAAAGCCCCCGTGCTCCGATGCTTACTCGGCTGTCCCCGCTGGCGTTGTTGGCTATCAGTTGGAAAACGGTCCAGCGCATGGCACACTGGGCTTTATGATCACCGGAGATCTCGATATCGGCGGTCTCCCAGCGCCGTGCCCATTCCTCCCGGTTCTCCTTAAGAAGCTGTTCGTATCCTTTCTGTCTGACAAGACTTAAACGATTCAACGCAGCCGACTGAAGCGGCTCCCCGTTTAAATCACGGCTGGTAAAAACAGTGACAAGCTTATCCAGAATATAGGTCTTCCCTGCCTTTCCAAGGAATGTGACCTGGTAGTCCAGCCCTTGTGCCGAGCTGTTTCTTTGCTTGTCCAGCACCACAATACTTGCCGGGAGCACCAGATTGAAGGCCTGCACAATCTGAATGCCCGTAATCCTGGTTTTATAAACCGCCAGGCCTCCGTCTTCCAGCTCCGACAAGGCGAGGGTGTCCACATAGCGAACGGTTTCGGTATTCTTTTTAACCTGATCATCCTGAATGGGGAGGTTACAGCTGGTTGCGTCCAGTGTGGCCAGTACGGTAATTTCTCCCTCAAAATCCAGGGGTGTTATCTCCAGGCGTATAGCCGCTATGTGAACGTCATAGAGGCTGAAGAAACGGGAAATCTTCACTTTTAAGTGCTTTTGGCCAAATGCCGCCACATACTCCCGCGAAAGAACCCCGTCACTGAAACATAATTTCTGCTGAAAACCGCTGATGGAGGCCTCGCTAAGGCTTTGATCCCCGATTTTCACGGTGAGCCCAAGAAAATTGGGGGTGTTGACCATGTCGGTGATGCCCGGCTTCAGTTGGTCAAAAACACCGGCCATATAATGCCCCTTCTGATGGGGACGGCAGCTCTGATCCTCGCAGGAAAATCCGCGAGCTCCCATATAGCCGTTGCCCTGGAAGAAAATACTCTCCAGAAGATCGTTTGTTCGCGGTTCATGAGTTGATATTCCGTCAGTGTGATAATGAATGTGCATATAAAACCACCTATTATCTTCAAAGTCATCATGTTGTGTATTGTTGTTTGTCGGATCATTGATTCCGTTGGATAACGGTTATTATTGGTGCTTGTTGTTCTATGCTTCCGTATCTTTTTGTGGGGCTTTATAAAATGCCTTGTACAGTGCAAAGGCCAGAAAACCGGCGCAGGTCGCAAACGCGGCGCCCGTGGCGCACTCGCCCGTATTCTCATCCACGCTTTCACAGGCCACAAGATTATCCATTTTAAGCCTTTTCAGTATCTCCAGGCTTTTGCTGATTCGGCCCAGCAACAGGCTGTTGGCAAGGCTCAGGATCCAGGGATGGGGCGCGTGGGGACAGCCTATCTCGGGAATGGGCGAGTTGGCGAAGGAATAGGGGTAATCGGGGCTTCGGATGACGGACACCGTATTGTTGAAGATTTCATCCGCGTCATCGACGAACCCGTAAAAAGGGAGAAGCTGAAGGCTCCCCGGTGGTTCATCATAGACGTCGTAGTGTCCCTCCAGATCCACCGACCAGGCAAAGATGCGCCGGGTCTGACCAGGGGTGCTGCCCGAGGTATTCGCTGCACCAACCTCGACTTCCTTGACGCAGTGCTCGTAAATCGCTGTCCGGACGGCTTGGGCCAGCCTGACAAAGCCGTTCAGCTCGTCAGCGGGCCAGATGCCCTCAAAAAGCTCGGCCAGGTTGAGCAGGGCGCGCCAAACCAAGACGTTGTTGTAGGTGAGATAGCGGTAGACATGCATATCGTCCGTGGGTTGTAGGAAGGTTTCAAAGAGGTCGACCCTGGGATGCTTTTTCTCCATAAGCCGCGAAAGGATCAGCCGCACTCCTTTCTGGATGTGGGGCTCCTTAAGGTATTCCTTGTCGCCCGTAGCCCGCATGTAGTTATAAAGTGCCAGTATGGGCGCACAGAGCTCATCCAGCTCAAATCCCGGCTCCAAAACAGTACCGTCAATGTACCGGGAGTGAATGCCCACATTTTTTATCTGACGTGTAAAGACATAGTCCAGCATCAGGCGGGCGTGATCCCTATCGACCAGCAGAATGGACGGAAAACTCCAGAGCAGGCTGTCCCTGTCCCAATAGGCCGCGCTGACATAGTACCTCGGGCTTCGGGAGGTCACCAGCACCATCTCCTCGGTATCCAGGGTCATACCCGAGGCAAAGAAGAAATTGAAGAACAGATTGATGTGGTAGAGCTGATCGATAAGCGGATCGTCGAAGGTCAGGCTCCTTTTACTGAGCCAGTTCAAGGTGTTTTCAAGTTCGTAATCATAGCCCTGGCGCAGCATTTCCTTGGCCGAGGTGGTGGAAGCAACCTCCTCAAAGCCTATTCCCCAAAAGACTTCAAGGGACCCTGTTTCACCGGGCATAAGCGTGATAGGAGCCGTTATTGTGTAGCGAATGCCTTCCTCCGTTTCCCGGTAGTCCATGACGCCCTTCCTGCTGAGCATGGGGGCAAAGGAGAAGAGAGGAATCCCGCATCTGAAATCGAAGACAATCCCCTCGTTCCATCCGCTGCGATAGGCGTAGGCTTTGCCATCCAATGGCTTATCCTCATTAATGCAGTGCCAGGAGGAGTGCCATAATCCCTCCAGACCAGCGTTAAACGACAGGGTTTCGGTTCCCTCGTTGGTGAATTCTAAGCGGTAGATAAAACCTCTTTCCCCAATGGGGGTGAGGATGGTGCCCTTAATTTTAAGATCGCCTGAGTGGGCGTGAAACTGCGGTATCCAATAGTTGAGCCTTTCCCAGGACTGAACGGTTATGGGGCGGGTCTCGTTTGCCATTACCAGGAGCGGCTTCATCAGCGGCTGGTCCAAAGTGCCGCGAATATCGATGAGTCCTTTGACACCCATATGTAAAAAGGTAATGTCAAAAATACTGCCATCGGACTCCGATACGCCCGGTATGGACAATCTTTCGTTTCCGGTTGGAATTCTGGCGTCTTTCATAGAACCTCCATTGCTATCGCAAAATTTAACCGTTTAAGTTATTTATGTCTTAAATTTAGCACAAAAAATCCTTTGGGTCAATAAGAAAGGTAGCAATTTGACCTATAAAGCAGAAATTTTCAGGTTATAATTTGGTGATTTTGTCTTGACACTTCTCAAAAATCAGGTTTATAATGAAGGCGAAAGGCTTAAACGTTTAAATATCAAGGAGGTCAAAAAGTGAAACGCCGAGTAACCATCAAGGACGTCGCCAGAGAAGCCCAGGTGTCGCCTGCTACCATTTCCTATGTCCTCAATGGCAAGGAAAATATCAGCGAGGAAACAAAAGCCCGAGTCTATGCGGCCATGGAGAAGCTCAACTATGTCCCCAACCTCTCGGCCAGGGGGCTGGCCAACAACACCTCGAAGCTGATCGGAGTGGTGATTCCTCAGACGGAACCCGGTAGTTCACTGATTTTTAACAATAATTTCTACAGCGAAATTGTAAGCGCCATCGAGTACCATGCCCGTATCCGAGGCTATCATGTGCTCATATCGGCGTCCGACGCCAACGAGAGTTATTTTAAGCTGGCCAAGGAGAGAAACCTGGACGGAATTATTGTCATCGGCGTATATCCGGATCAATTCTTCTTTGATGTGAAAAAGACGCAAATACCCATTGTGCTCATTGACAGCTATTTTGACGACCATTATTTTCACAACATCCAAATCAATGATCGCTATGGCGGATATATTGCCACCAGGTATCTCCTGGAAAAGGGCCATAGAAGAATCGGTATTTTTACAGGGCAGCTCAAGGAGGGTGGTGTCGTCAAAAAAAGGTTTGACGGCTACGTGGATGCTTTGAAGGAATATGACCTCCCCTTAAGGATGGAAGATGTCTTTGAAGGCACCGTGGATTTTCATTCGGGTTTGGAGTTGGCCCACAGGCTGGCCGACAGCAAAACGGACATCACGGCGGTCTTTTGCATGGCGGACATTCTTGCCATTGGAGCCATGAAGGGCTTCCACGACAGAGGCCTCAGGATTCCTGAGGATATCTCCATCGTGGGGTTTGATGACCTTGTGGTTGCCCAATACATGTGGCCGGGTCTGACAACGGTCCACCAGGACATTGCGGCAAAGGGCGAGAAAGCGGTTCAAATTCTCATTAACTCCATCAATAATCCTCATTTTGGCAAGCAAGAATGCATATTACCCATATCCCTGGTTGAACGCGAGTCTGTAAAGCAGTTGGAAAGTCCGTAGCCTAGGACGGATAATTCATGGGATATGCGGTATGATGCGCATTTGAAAGGAGGGATAATGAAAAAAAAAGCAATATAAAACAACCTACACCATCGCTCGGAGGTTGCTGGTGTAGGCCGAGCTTTGTAACCCTTTTTCCCAAAGCTCAGCTTTAGTGTAATGCTTAGGGGCAAAAAAATCAACCATGTGTATCAGGAGGAGGATTAAAATGAAAAAGTCGAAGATTCTATCCGTAATGGCAATTGTTCTTTGTGTACTTATGGTGGCTACAGCCTGCGGTAGTCAGGCGCCTGCTGCAAACGACAGCACTTCCTCCGCAGGTAACTCCGATACATCCAGCCCGGATACCGAGAAGATCACCATCAAGTTCGAGCAGTTCTCAGGTTCGGGAGATACCGAGGCCTACCTGAAGCAGATGATCGAGGAATACAACAAACTGCATCCCAATGTGACCATAGAGCTTCAGACCATTGGCTTCGGCGGCTACTTCAATCAGTTGATGGCTAAGGTGGCCGGCGGTCAGGCGCCCGACGTCTTCGAGCTGAACTATGAAAACTTTGTCAGCTATGCCAAGAAGGGTGTGCTACTGCCTTTGGATGATCTTATCCAGAAAAGTGGCTATGATATCAGCAAGTACAATCCCATGGCTCTGAATGCCTTCAAAACTGATGGCATCCAGTATGGTCTGCCCAACAGCTTCTCCACTGTGCTTCTTTTCTATAACAAAGATCTCTTTGACAGAGCCAATGTGCCCTATCCGACCAACGACTGGACATGGGATGATGTTCTGGAAGCCGCAAAGAAAATCCGCGCATTGGATGAGAATATCTTCGGATATTATCGTCCCATATCGTTCAATGAATTTTACAAGGCTGTCAAGCAAAACGGCGGTTCGCTTTTCAATGAGGATATGACCAAGTTTACCGTCAATACGCCTGAAAGCCGTGAAGCCGTGCAATACATGGTGGACATGATCAACAAGTACAATGTCATGCCTTCCGACGAACAGTTGGCCGGCATGGGCGAGTGGGATCTTTTCAAAGCCGGACGCCTGGGCATGATCGTTACCGGCGTATGGGCTATTCCTGACATTACCAAGAATTGCGACTTTGAATGGGATATCGCTGTTGAGCCCGGCAACAAGACCAAGGCAACCCACTTCTTCTCCAACGGCTACGTGATCAGCAAGGATACCAAGGTTGCCGATGCCGCTTTCGAATTTGCGGCCTTCCTGACCAGCGCCAAGGAAGCTGTTCAGATCCGCTTGGATGCAGGTTGGGAGCTCCCACCTGTTACCGATCCCGATGTGCTCAACCAATATAAGTCGTTGACTCCTCCGTCCAACCGCCAGGCCGTGTTCGATTCTCTGGACTATCTGGTCACTCCTCCCGTCATTGAGCAATACCAGGAGTTCCAGGATATTGTGAACTATCATCTCAATACCGTCGTGACCAAGGACGCCACGGTAGAAGAGGCACTTGAGGCCTTACAGAAGGAACTTGAGGAGAAGATCAAATTGAACTAGTAGCATTCCACATACAGAAAATCCAAGCTTGAGGCGGGGCAGCCGCGAGCTGCCCCGTATTCACAGAAAGGATGCTACCCATGTATAAAAGGTATAAAACATCAAGTTTTTTACAGGCTGTTCCCTTCATACTGCCGAGCTTCATCGGACTGATCTGCTTCAGCCTGGTGCCCATTATTACTTCTTTTGTTATCAGCATGTCCAGTTGGGACGGCCTGACCCGATTGACCCTGTTTACCGACATCAACGGCTTTTTCAACAAATTTTTCACGGGATTCGATAACTACTCGGAAATCATCAGAAGCAAGGAATTCTGGAAGGTTTTGAGGAACACCCTGTACTTCATTGTTCTGTACCTTCCCTTGATTCTGATTTCCTCCATCCTGGTGGGGAATATCCTCAACAAGAAATACAGAGGTATCGGTTTTTTCCGGGTACTCTATTATATACCCGTTTTAACATCCTGGGTGGCCGGCGCTCTGATTTGGAAATGGGTTTTAAGTCCCGAGTACGGCATTATCAATGAGATCCTGGCTCTGTTTGGTATCGAGGGACCGAAATGGCTGCAAAGCGAGGTCTGGGCCATGCCGGCCATCGTGCTGGCATCCATATGGAAGGATGTGGGCTATTTCGGACTGATTTTTCTTGGAGGCCTTCAAAGCATCAATCCTACCTATTATGAAGCGGCGGAAATTGACGGTGCCAGCGGTTGGCAGAAGTTCAGGCATATTACTCTGCCCCTTTTATCCCCGGTTACCTTTTTTGTGATGATAGTCTGCATTATTAACTCATTCCAGCTCTTTCCTCAGGTCATGGTGATGACCAAGGACGCAGGTCCCAATGGTGCAACCCAGGTATTTGTGGAACGGATTTACAAGTATGCGTTCAAGTATCACAAAATGGGTTATGCCGCCGCGCTTTCCTGGGTACTGTTTGCCATCATTTTTATTTTCACGGCCATACAGTTGAGGATGCAGAAGAGGTGGGTATACTATGATGATTAGCAGAAGGTGCCGGAAGTTTTTGGGGGCGGTATCTTTCTATATATTCGGCTCCCTGGTGGCCCTGGTCATTTTGATTCCTTTCTTTTGGATGATTATTACATCCTTGAAGTCCAAAGGCGCTTTGTTGAGCATTCCGGTGGAGTGGATTCCCAAGGAACCCTCATTGAATGCCTATAAAAAGATATTCACGCTGGAGGGCTTCAGCAGTTCCATCTTCAACAGCTTTTATCTGGCCGTGACCACCTCGCTGGTTCAGATTCTGTCGGCCGCTATGGCGGCATACGCTTTTTCGAAAATTCAGTTTAAGGGCAGGGAGTCCTTGTTCAAGATTTACCTTGCCACCATGATGATACCGTTTCAGGTTGTCTTTATCCCATTGTTTATCGTAATGACCAGCCTGAAGCTGACCAATAACCTGAGTGCCTTTATGCTCCTGCAACTATTCAATCCCTTTGCCATCTTCATGCTCAGACAAAAGATGATGACCATCAGCGACAGCTTTATTGAGGCGGCCATCATTGACGGCGCCAACCAGTTTCAAATCTTCTGGAAGGTTATACTGCCCTTGTCGTCAGGGATTCTGGCCACACTCGGGGTTATGGCCTTTATGGGATCATGGAATGATTATCTCTTCCCGCTGGTTATGCTTTCAGACAAAAAGAAATTTACCCTGCCCCTAATTCTAAGCGCGCTGCAGGGCCAATACACCAACGACTACAACCTGCTGATGGCAGGGAGCTTAATCTCCATACTCCCCATACTTATAGTTTACATGTTTGCGCAAAAATACTTCCGTTCGGGACTTCAGATTGGCGGCGTCAAGGGCTGAACGCCGGCGCTTGAATGCCGCGATGATTAAGCCGCCGGATATCTTTAACCCTATATTGCTTTATATGTGGAGGTCTATATGAAGCTTTATGTCAAAGACAATCATCTGATATTGAATCCGAGAACAAAGGCGCCGGATCAACGCCTGATCCGGCATGAAGACATTACGGCCAGCCTGTCGGAGGATGGGCTCCGGGCTATATTTACAACAGGCGAGGGTAAAACGCTGTGCACCATTGAGACACGGTATACCCCGCAGGGAGCGGCGATAGCTATCGATGCGTCTTATCGGGCGGTCTTTGGACTTGGCGAGCGTTTTGATGCCGTTAACCAAAAAGGCATGGAAAAAAGCCTTGAGGTCATAGAGAAATTCTGTCATCAGGGCCCCCTCACCTATTGCCCTATCCCGTTTTTCTTTACCGACGTTGGCTTTGGCATATACATCGACACGCTGCGTGTCAGTAAGGTGAGCTTCAGGGATACCATCACCATAACTTTGGAAGGAGCTCAGGATAAGCTTCCGGAACTGGTTCTGTTCTTTGGCAGGCCTGCCGAAATTCTTCAGGATTTTTCCAAACTGACAGGCGAGGTTAAGCTGCCGGCGAAGTGGGCCTTTGGGCCCTGGATCTCGGCCAATCGCTGGAACACCCAGGCGGAAGTGGAAAACCAGGTGGCGCTTTTGAAAAAGCACCAGTTTCCCGCCACAGTTCTGGTCATTGAGGCCTGGAGCGACGAATCCACCTTCTATTTATGGAACGGCGCCGACTATAAGGCCAATGACGGTTCCAGGGGCTTTGACTACAAGGACTTTGATTTCCGGAATTCAGCTTACTGGCCCGATCCCAAGGGGATGGTTGAAAGGCTTAAGGATGAGGGCATCCACCTCATTCTCTGGCAGGTTCCGGTTATCAAGAAATGTGCGGAGGGCCTCTCATGCTCCCAGCATGATGCCGACTGGAAATATGCCGTGGAAAATGGGCTTGTGGTGCTGAACGAGGACGGAAGCCCCTACACCATTCCCGAGGGACACTGGTTTTCGGGTTCCATGGTTCCGGACTTTACTAATCCCAAGACCGTTGAATGGTGGTTTGAAAAACGCCGCTACCTTCTGGAAATGGGTGTCGACGGCTTTAAAACCGACGGTGGGGAATTCATCTACAGGGACGATGTCACCTTCCATGACGGTTCAACCGGGAAGGAGATGCGCAACGGCTTTGTCAAACGGTACATGGAAGCCTACAACGACTTTGTCGGACCAAACCGGGTACTGTTCTCCCGTGCGGGCTTTACCGGCCAACAGCGCTGTCCCATTCATTGGGCAGGGGATCAGCAATCCACCTGGGATGAGTTCCGGGCTATTGTGAAGGCGGGACTTTCCATCGGACTGTCAGGGGTCCCTTTCTGGGGCTTTGATATTGGCTGCTTTGCGGGCGCTTTGCCCAGTCTTGAGCTTTATGAGCGCTCCACCCAACTGGCAGTTTTTGTCCCTGTCATGCAATGGCACTCCGAGCCGGTGGGCGGACAGTTTAAGGATATCATGCCCTCCGCCAAAGGCATCAATGACCGGAGCCCCTGGAATATGGCGGAAGCCTATGAAGATCGGAAACTGCTGGACAGGCTGCGCTTCCATTACCGTCTCAGAAGCAATCTTATCCCAACCTTGTATTATGAAGCGCTGAGATCCCAGGAAACAGGCCTGCCCATGATGCGACACCTGGTGTTGGAATATCCCGAGGATCCCAATACCCTGGACATTGAGGATGCCTTTATGATGGGTAACTTACTGGTGGCTCCCATCCTGTGGGAGGGACAAACCCAGCGGAGGGTCTATCTCCCTGCAGGCCAATGGACCGATTTATGGTCTCAGAGGGTCTATGAAGGCGGCCAATGGATTACCAGCGAACCCCATGAAAACCGCATTCCTGTTTATCTCAGGCATGGCGGCGCTCTGGCCCTCAATCTGGGGACGACCATGAAGCTGGGTTCTCCGGTGGATGAGGTGACGGGCAGGTATGAGAATCTCTGTTTCTATCTTGCCGGAGAAAGAGGGCATACCCATTTCAAGGATGATCAGGGCAATGAGATCCATATCACCTGGCAGGACGGGGATGTGAGCATTGAAAGAATCAGCGGGGATGTCGACATCCATATCCTGAGGCGTCTGGATTTTGAAAATTGAAAAAGCCTTCTGTATCTTCTTCCCCATCCTTCGCTATTTAGATGAGGTACGTGCCGTCGGAATAGCTATTTTTTCGCCAAGGGTATAACCCACTGCGCCCCACTCGACCGTGCGCATGTTTCCCAAGCCGTCCACACATACAATACAAAGAATATAATGCGCTCTGTGAAACCATTTACAGTACCAAAGGGATGATCTGACAAACACATTCGTCAGAACAGAAAAGCCTGCCGGTGTCATTCGGCAGGCATTATTGTTACAGACTCTATCTCCATCGAACTGAAACGATTACAGGGTTAGCGGCAGATTCTTAAGTTTTGAGCTTTCAATACGCTGTCCGTCCAAAGTGATATAGATGTCCTGGCCGTTATGGTTCTCCTTGAGGCGGATGGTACTTACCTCAACGAAAGAATCCATCTTGAGGTTTCTCACCTGCTCAAGGGTGGAAGCGTAAAGCTCCCTCGAACCTTTGGCCGAACATTCGTCACAGGTACAGAAGGTAATCTGGTGGGTTACAAAGGCAGAGTTGGCCTTCTTGCGGACTGTTGCACAGCGGATATCCCCATTGACGGGGTGATAATGGGTATGCAGCAGTTTATGGGCCAAGGGGGAGTTGGGTTCCCCGTAGAAGTCCTTATACAGCCTCAATATATCCGGATTTTCCTGCGACTTGCGGTAGGTGGAGATCTTGTCTATGTTGATCAGCACTTGCTGGCGCTGTTCCAGGGTGCCCACCTTTTCGGGAACGGGATGGCCGGCACCGCAGATGCAGCCGCCGGGACAAGCCATAACCTCAATCAAGTCATAGCCCACATCCACTCCCTGCAGAATCTTCTCGATAATGGGCTCCGCATTGCGCAGACCGCTGACCACCGCTACACGCACCGTTGTACCGTTGGCCTGGATGGTAGCTTCCTTCAGCCCCTCAAAGCCACGAACTTCCTCGAAGTCCAGGTGGTCGGTGATCACTTTGCCCGTGAGCTTTTCAACAGCCATACGGAGGGCGGCTTCAGCCACACCGCCCGAGGCGCCGAAGAGAATACCGGCTCCGCTGACCTGCCTGTAAGGCTCATCAAATTCCTGGGGCTCAATGGTCGAGGTGTCGATGCGCTTAAGCTCTGCCATACGCATCATTTCGGTGGAGGTCAGAACCGCATCTACATCACGGATGCCGTCGGGGGCAAATTCAGGGCGGGCAGCCTCATATTTCTTGGCAATACAAGGCACGATGGAAACCACGTACAGGTCTTCCTTATTGATGCCCGCCAGTTTTGCGTAATGGTTCTTTACGGTAGCGCCCATCATCTGCTGCGGTGATTTGCAGGTGGAAAGATGGGGAATAAGCTCGGGATAACGCCGCTCAACAAAGTTGATCCATCCGGGACAGCAGGAGGTAAACTGCGGCATAACCCCGTTATTAGCCAAACGATTCAGGAACTCGGTGGTTTCCTCCACGATGGTCAGGTCGGCGGCAAAGGAGAAGTCGAATACCTTATCAAAGCCCAGCTTCTTCAACAGGCCTGCCATGAACCCGGACGCCTTGTCATAAGGAATGCCGTAATGTGAAGAAACCACGCTTCGTACAGCAGGCGCAACGAAGGCAACCACGGTCTTGGTTGGATCGTTGATGGCTCTGAACACTCGGCCATTCTCACTCTTTGTTTCCAAAGCGCCGCAGGGACATGCGTTCACACACTGTCCGCAACTGACGCAATCCGTGTCCTGAAGAGGAAGGCCGCTTCTTGTTCCCACCAACTGACGGCCATGTTTCATGTAAAAGCCCAGCACATCCGGACCCTCAACTTCCGCACAGGCTGCAATACAACGGCCGCAGGAGATGCACTTGTTGTGATCCCTGATGATGAACGGATGATCATGTACGATCGGAATATATGGTCTTTCATGTATGGGCTTCTCAAACTTGATGTCCTGCTCGGAAGCCTCTTTTCTCAAATCACAGTCATAACGCCGGTTGCATCCGCATCTTAAGCAGCGGCGCGCTTCCTCGCGGGCAGCTTCCTCAGAGAGCCCCAACTCCACCTCCTTGAAATTGCCTTCCCTTTCCTTAAGGCTGATGGAAGGCATCTTGGCACGCTCCAGCCTTGGGAACTGCTCAAACTCCCATTTGGGCAGGTCTTCCAGGGAACCTCTGCTGCAGCTGTAATCGATATGGCTTTCCTGGACATAGCCCCGCATGAGGTAGCTGTCTATCGCTTCTGCGGCACGGCGGCCTGCAGCCACGGCCTGGATGACGGTTGCGGGACCAGTGACACAGTCACCGCCGGCGAAGATATTGGGCTCCGATGTCTGGCAGGTCTTGCCGTTGATTTCGATGTCGCCCCATTTATTCAGCTTAACGGGCAGGTCATTGTAGAGGAATTGGGTGTTGGTACTCTGACCGATAGCGCCAATGATGGTATCGGCCTCGATTTCAAAATTGCTGCCTTCTATGGGAACAGGACGACGACGTCCCGAACGGTCAGGTTCTCCGAGCTGCATCTTGATGCATTGCAGTTTTTTCTTACCATTCTCAAGAACGATGCCGGTGGGAGCCATCAGGAAGAGCATTTCCACACCTTCATGAAGGGCTTCTTCCACTTCATAAGGTTCGGCAGGCATCTCGGCGCGGGTTCTGCGGTAGATCAGCTTAACCGACTTGGCGCCCAACCTTAAAGCAGTACGGGCACAGTCGATGGCCGTATTGCCGCCGCCAATGACGACAACCGTGTCGCCAACCTGGATATCGGCCTGCTTGGTTACCTGTTCAAGGAACTGGATGCCGAGCCATACGCCGGGGAGATTCTCTCCTTCAATGTGCATGGGCGTAGCGCGCCATGAGCCGATAGCCAGATAAACCGCGTCGAAATCCTTGGCAAGATCCTCAAGGCGGATGTGGGTTCCCAGGGCTTTCTTGGTCATGATCTTGACGCCAAGCTTCTTGATAATGTCTATCTCTTTATCCAGCGTTGCCTTGGGCAGACGGTATTCGGGGATTCCGTAACGCATCATGCCTCCGGGATACTGCTGACGTTCAAACACTGTCACGTCGTGACCGTTGATGGCGCTGTAATAAGCGCAGGTAAGGCCTGAAGGTCCGGCACCCACAATGGCGATCTTCTTTCCGGTGGGATCCTTCTTATTAGGCAGCCAGGGCTCCTCCTGGGACATATCCCAGTCGGCGATAAAGCGCTTGACATGGTTGATGGCAACAGGAGAATCCACCAGGTTGCGGCGGCACTGGGCCTCACAGGGATGCGGGCATACACGGCCACAGACAACAGGGAAAGGATTGCGGTCTTTGATGACCTGGAGAGCCGCACTGAAATTACCATTTGCTGCATGGTGCAAATAGGACTGGATATCAATATTGGCCGGACAGGTCATGACGCAGGGTGCGACACAGTCCGCATTGTGGTCTGACAGGATTTGCTCCAGGCGGACTTTACGGTAATTCTTCAGCTTGGGGCTGTTGGTAGTGATAACCATACCCTCCCGGATAGGCGTCTGGCAAGCCTTCACATCCCTCTTGGCATCCCCCTCGCCTACCTCAACCACGCACAATCCGCAGTTACCGTTTGAACGCTCAAGACGGATATCATAGCAGAGATGGGGAATATGTATATCCTCTTGGAGCAAGGCCTGGAGGATGGTCAGATTATCATAGACCTCCACCTCGCGGCCATTAACAATAACTTTGATCCGTTTGTTCTTTGTAATGGCTTTCATTGCTAACTCCTTCTATTGATGTATTTTCAAATGATTGACAAAAAAATAACAGACACTTTATCATTATATCAGAAAAGTTGGTTTTGACCACTGCTAAAAGGTCATAAAATCGCGATTTTTGTAGAAAGTTTTTTGTCTATATTGATACTGCCCGAATGATTCCTGTTTTTCCGGGTAAGCGCTATCATTTCATAACGGAGTTTTTCTCATTTTATGGCGCTGTGGCATTGAGAGGCTGCCATGCTGCCCCGCGCTCTGTTCGCAGTGACATACCTGACGCTCGCCAGCGTATTAAGGCGACGCTCCCCTATGCTGATTTAAGCCATCCCGATGGCGTTCCATTCAGCGTCAAACCGGCTGCACAGCACATGCTGGCCGGAATTCAGTTATCTGCCAATAATCCCCGCCGGCAGGTCCTTTACTTTTTCTTAAAACTCATTTATGATTTGACATACAGGCGGTGGAATGCTCTATGAACAAGTTAGACAAGTTCTTAAGGCACAGGCAAAGCCTTTTGATGCAATATAAGATGGGCGACATGACCAAGAACGAATTCATCGAGGAAAACTATTATTATGTTGAAAGTCTCGGCATCCAGCCTTTCACAAGGGTCGACAACGTGAAAAAGGCGATTTACAACTATCATTATCACAACATCCACGCAAAATACTGGCAGCGCATCGCCAATGACCCCCGGAACACCGAGAAGGAGCGCCAGGCCTATTACGCCAAATCAAACAGCCATTACAGGGAAAAGGACAGGGCTACCCTGCAGCTGCTCCGCCTTATCGATTACAACGGCGTGGAGGCTTATTATGTGAATGTGAAATCTTCCTTGCTCAAGGGGAAGCTCATCGAGATCGTCATTCACAACCCGGATGTGCTGATGGAAATCAATGTTCCCGACAGCACCTATGAACAGGATTTGCTGATCCTCCACACCAAGAATCCGGGGATCGCGGAGGATCTCCGAAAAAACGGCGTACTCAGGGAAGACAAGCGCAAATCCCTCGCCGACAGCTACATCAATCAGAAATATTAACGACGGAAGAACGCCCTCAGCACAAGGTCATAAAATGTAATAGATCAAGGCATAAAGGAGAGGGCGCTATGATCTACAACCACAATTGGGATGTCTGCCCGGATTGGGTGAGGTTTTCACCGCGGCGTGAAAAGGCTAGGAAGATGCCCATCCTGAAAGATGAAAAGAAGGATAACGAAGCCAAAGACAGTATATGTCCCGTTGAGGTGACGGGCGAAGCGGTTCCGCTCCCCAATGGCAGCCACATCCACAAGATATGCATCCGTTCCGATGCATTGGGCCGCTTTGAAGAGATCAAAACCGGGCCGGCCATCCCCATCGGTCGCGGACAGCACATCCATCTCGTAAAGAGAAAGCCTGACTGACAGGCGTTACAGGCTTCTTTGCGACGATGAGCGGTCGCCCGGTCTTTTCTCTATTTATACTCTTTATGTAAGATATAAGCTCGGATAAAAAAAGTCCCGCCTTATGCCGACACAAACGCGCATAAAGCGGGAAATCATTCACAGCAATCCTTTCGGGTGGTTGAACAGCTCTGAGCAAAATTCAAGCCTGCGATTATTTGACAAACTTCAATGCATCCGTATTGTCCGGTCCGAAATGCTTGAGCATGACAAGGTTGCTATGCGAACTGAGGTTGACGATGGTAACCCCTTCCTGTGCGGCCTCCTTTGTGACAAACATCCGAACCTAGCATAGGTGGGTGCGTACATTCTGCCGGCTGTACCATCTTTCCTTATAAGTTTTGAGTAACCGTTACGCCGAATACAACACGCCTTAATGGATTTGCCGCCGACTTCCTTCAGATTCCACCTCGCAGCGGATACCCTTGTCTTAAGCTATACACTTCCCTCTACCAAGGCGTGTTCGTGTTTTCCACCCGTTAGATTGCGCCCATGCTGGGCGCACCACCATGAAAAAATGCGCTATTAAGCAATAGCGCATTTTTGATAGATAACATATATTAATATGAATTCATAAGGATTGCTAATACTTCTAAAGGTCTCACATATTACAATAACAGCATGCTACCATCTACAAAACATTTCCATTCTTTTTTGTAAGAAGTGTTCAGATCTTAACACCAAGTTGGGCACCTTCTAAAATGGCATCAGCTGCATCTCCAACTTTTAAAGCATCTCCAATAACATGCACTTCGAAGCCGAGATTCTTAAGGCTTTCCTCGAGTGGATTGTAACTGCGGATACCCACAGCCAATACAATCGTATCAAAACCTTCCATCTTCAGCTCCTCATCACACTTCTTATAAGTAATACCATTAGCCAGAATGCCCGTAACCATTGCACCAGTGAGAATATTTACCCCGTATTTTCTTAATCTCTCCATTAAGAATATTTTCGGATAATTAGGTTCATCGATTGCAACTTCATCCCTCATTTCGACAATGGTTACATTCCTGAAATTTTCAGCCAGGAAATCGGCTGTTTCAACACCGACAGAACCACCACCGATAATTAAAACATTCTTACCAGCCACTTTCTTGCCAGACAGAATATCTAACGCAGTAACGACGTTTTCGTTTGTCACACCATCAATTTGGGGAATGATTGGGCATCCTCCGGTGGCTAAAACAACAGCGTCGGGATTCGCTGCTTTGATCATCTCCAAAGTTACTTCCTCACCACACTTATAGGTTACGCCGTACATTTTACCCATGGACAGATAATGTTTCAGAAGCCCCGCAATCGGCTGCTTGGTAGGTGGTACAGACGCTAATGCAAACTGACCACCGAGGCGGCTTTCTTTTTCATAAACAGTGACACTGTGACCACGCTTAGCTGCGATCCAAGCAAATTCCAATCCAGCTGGTCCTCCACCAACTACCATTATCTTTTTAGGAACCGCAGCAGGCTTAATTTCCATTTCTTTTTCTCTGCCAACAAAAGGATTTGCCAAACACGACATCCCGAGTTCATTCACAACACCTGGAACGGGCAGGCATTTCTGGCAGCAAGAAATACAGGGAGTAATTTCATCAAGTTTGTCTGAAGCCATTTTTTCAGGCAAATAGGGGTCTGCAATTGAGCCTCTGCCAATTGCAATGAAATCAGCTTTATTTGTAGTAAGGGCATTCTCAATCAGATATGGCTCGGTCAGTTTGCCAACAGCGATAACCGGAATGCTTACAACACTTTTTATAGCTTCCGCCGTGTACAAATTGAATCCCGGCCTGAGAGCCATGCAACCGGCAATATAATGCCCTGTTGATGCAGCTCCATTAGAAACATTAATTGCGTCTACTCCTGCTGCTTCAAGCATTGAAGCAATAAGTTTATTGTCTTCAAGTGAAAGACCATCTTCAAGATGCTCCTCGCCACTGATTCTAATAATTGTCGGGTAATCATCACCACATTTTTTCTTAATGTTTCTAATAATTTCAACAGTAAACTTCGTTCTTGCTTCCAAATCTCCCCCAAATTCATCAATTCTTCTGTTGCTATTTGCCGACATGAACTGTGCTGGCAGGTAACCGTGCCCAGCGTGAATTTCAACGGCATCAAATCCAGCTTTTTTTGCCCTTAATGCAGCATCACCATAATCATTGATAATTCTCCAGCATTCTTCTGTTGTAAGCTCTCTTGGCACCTCGCCGTACAACGGGTGTGCTATTGCGCTAGGCGCTACGATCTGTTGACCACCTATGAAAGCACTTAATGTTTGTCTGCCGGCGTGATGCAATTGAATCGACATTTTGGCACCATACTTATGTACTTCGTCAGTAAGCTTTTTATACATTGGTATGCAAGCATCATCGTAAAGAATCAAACTGTTTGGAAATCCCTTCCCTTCAGGTGATACTTGCAACTTCAACTGTTAAAAGCGCCCATCCGCCTTTCGCTCGCTCTATCCAGTAATCAAAAATTCTTTCGTTAATTTGTCCATCCTTTGAATACTCTGTTTCCATAGCAGGTACAATTAATCTGTTTTTTAACTCCATTGTACCAATTTTTCCCGGTGTAAATATTTCTTTGAATTTCATTTTTCTCCCCCCTGATTTTAATTACTTTATAAAAAGAAAACAGAGCCTGAACCAATTCTGTTCACAACTGTAAGATTGTTTACTTATAAGATTGTAATTGGTTATTGATTTGACAAATATTTATCAATTACAATTATAGTAATGATAATGCTCACTTATAAAGTAACATTTCAATTCATTTGTAATCTTGAGTAACATTTTCTTTGCATTGTAACACTGAGGGGGGAAAATTATGTTAAAACCGGATGTCAAAAATATCATTGCCGATTCGGCAGAAGCGTTATTTAAGAAATACGATATTGAGAATGTTACCATACAACAAATTGTAGATGCGTGCGGTACGTCTCGGACTACATTTTATCGGTATTTTAAAGATAAATATGATTTAATGAACTGGGTTTATAAAAGAAATGTAGATCCCATCATAAAAATATATAATGATGGTAAGGATATTAGAAAATTATCCGCTGAAATTTTCGAGTTTATCAAGAGTAAAAAGGAATATTTTTATTACATAACAAGATATAACGGTCAAAACTCTTTCTTCGATTTTGTTACACAATATGGATACGATTATTATGAGACAGCTTTGAAGAATCTTATGAAAGTTAACAAATTGCCTTATGAATATACTTTATATATTAAAGGGTATTGCTTTGCAGGCGGTAATTTTATGATTGACTGCATGAGAAAAAATTGTGTAATGGACACTGATAAGTTTGCTGAAATTATTTACGGAATGATGCCTATAACTCTCAAAAATTACTTTAACTGATTTCTAATAATTAGAACTCCTATTGATGAGGGAATTGCTATTGCTTAAGATTTAATCTTGGTCAAGTCAAGTTGCTACACAAAAATCAACCAAAGGAGGTTACAAACCATATCAGATAAAATGGCCTCTTCCCTGATGGTGATTCTGCGCTAAGGCTGGTTTGCATACAGAATCGGCCGGTCTTAAAGTTACCCCTTTTGATCCAACATGGGTTGACTGAATAATTAAAAACCCCAAAACCGAACATTAATTACGGTTTTGAGGCATCGGTGCCGAAAACGGTAATTGAATCCGCACATGTTCATCACAAGACGGTTTTAGGCACGTCGAGCCTTGCAGAACGAAAGCATCAAGCAGGTTCGCGCCCTCAGCTCACATTTGCCCTCTCAGAAATCAATGTCTCCTCTTTGCCGTCGGATGAGCCCCTAACAGGCATCCCGCATGACGGGCAGAACTTGCTATTTGCCGGCAAAGCATTACCGCATTGCTTGCATGTCATTTCGATCGCCGTTTTACGCTTCCTGAGCCTAACAGCAAATACAATCCAAAAGAGTACCAGAATCCCCGCTGCGAGGGTTACCCAGCGGTAGCTAACGGCATAGATATGGCCAAGCTTTGAGTCCATGTAGAACAAATTATCTCCTGACACAGCCCTCAGCATGATCACAGCGGCAATGACCAATATAACGGTAATGACAGCCAGCACAATCAGCAATATCTTAAATGGCTTCTTCATTGATCTTGAGCCCCCTTCTGTTTTCTATTCAGATAGATATACCAGGCCGTGAGCGCCAGGAACAATGCGCCGGGAACTGTGTATATGATCCAATTGTCACCGTTCGCATTCTCTTTGTTTACAGTGATGGTCTTAACGCTTTTGTTTCCCGCAAGATCATAAGCTGTAATTGTGATAGGGTTGACGCCTTTCTCCAGCTTGATTTTAGCCGTAAATTTTCCTGAATCGAGTTTATGTTCTATCCCATTTACAGCTACAACGGCATTTGGCTCCGTCATTCCTTCGAGGATAATATGGTCATTGGTAGTCCGGATGCTGTCGGCGTAATTAAGGCTTACAACAGGCGGGGTTTTATCCACGTTAATGATTTTGGTAAATGTTTTGATATTGCCGTATTTGTCTTTCAGATAGGCTATCACCTCATGCTCACCCTCGGATAGGTTCAGCTCATAATCTCCGGCACCCGCATCTTCAATGAGCAGCGTTCCATCCAGATAAACCCCTGCAGTGACATCGGGCGGGCAATCGACATTGACAAGGATAACGTCTTCCCTTGTTGATGAATAATCCGGAAATGTTATCGTTCCTGCCGGCACAGCGTATATCACTTCATAAACGTCAAATTCGCCGTAAGCCTCATCACCGGCATAGGCAACTGAAAACTTGACCTTTTCCGTATCATCAGGCAGTTCTATGGTGTAAAAATTGCCATATACCCAGTCAGTCGTGATAACTGCCAGAGTATCAAAGTCATAAAGGGTAACCACATAATGCCCGTCGCCTTGCGGAGCCCAGGTGGCAAACAGCTCACCGTCTACGCTTCCGACCCTGATGTCTTCAAGCTTGGCAGGAGCTTGCGGATGCTTGATGTAAAGCGGCTTCTCTGTTGATAAAGTATAATTTCCCCTGCCATCGTACACCTGGATGGTGAAGCGATACAGGCCTGTCTGCAATTTATCCGTCGACACACTGGCCGAGCCGCTCCTGCTAGCCGAATAATCCTGCCAGAGCGTGTATGTGCCATAGTATCCGCCCTGTGTTGCGTTGATGTAGAGGCTGACGGTGTCATTTTCCGTTATGACATCCCATTTGAAATTTATGTACCCATCGGATACATCGGCTTCAAAGCTTCTAATCGCGTTGTACTGCGACGAAGCCGAGTTTTTACTACCGCCGCTGACACTGATCATCCCAAGATCCTCGCCGGTCACATACACTTTCCAGTATCCTGAATTAGCCGTGCCAACATTGATAAGCGCCTTTCCTTTTCCAAACTCGGCATTTTGGTCATTTGCCTGAATCATCGTTCCGCCGGGAGTTTTTATGCTAATTGAGGCAGGCTGATCCGCATTTTCCCAACTCACAAAGAAAACGCAGTCCGGATAATCACGATAAAGATATACACTCACTTCCCGGGTGTTTGCTGCGCATACATCGACTATTGGCACGAACGTTAAAACAATAAGCATGGCAACAACCAGTTTTTTTACCATAGCCTTTAATCCTCCACGTAAGTACTGAAGCCATCTTGCGGGCTGATGCCACCCATGGCGTTTGCGTTATAAGTCAGCGTTTTTCCTCCGTAGTTCAGTTCGACCGTACAGACGGTCCCTTTTGAGGCTTTCCGAAGCAGTTTTACATTGAAGCTTGCCCTGCCGTCGTGCTTGATGCCATAGTAAGCATTATCAAGATGTCCGTCAACATCCAGATTCAGCTCTATCCACCAGTCGTCGATGGTTGCTGTTCCGGTGATTTCACCGCCCAGGTCGGTTCCGAACAGTGAAATCTCGTCCATGCAGTTTATGGGTACCACAAGGCAGTCGTTGCCTATCACGACATATTTGTCCGGGTTTGATGAGTGATATGCCTTAATGCCATTCTGATACCTGTCTTTCGTGCAAACAAACTCTATTTTGTCGCATTTCAGCGAAATATCATCCAACAGCCCGGATACCTGGCTTCCGTAAGGTTCACTGGAAATCGAAAGAGGGTAGTCCACCGTTATTGAGCCGTCAAGAGCTTTTGGCGGTACATTGTCTGTGAAACACGCGCTCAGCCCATCGGCATCGATAGTGAATCCGTTTGCGTTCAACGACACCTTGTCCGGGTATAAGCCCAGCGAGGTAATGGTGATCGGGCTTTGCCTGTCAATCTGCAGCGGGTCATAAAGGTAATTCAGCTTTGCCATGCCCGATATCGTGAACATCGAGTTGGTATTTGACGTGTCAATGGACAGCGTTCCATCCTCTATACCGATCAAGCCGAGGTATCCCCTTACCGTGCCTTTTCCCGTAACGCCCGCAAAGTCCTTTTTAATGACGACGGTCATTTCATCGGTCTGGACAGACAAACCATAAGAACTGTGGTATTGATCCCGAGGGTTATATCCCGTTATCGTTTGGAGAGCGTTGCCGGCTGTGTTGTACGGCAAAGATATGCCATTTAAAGCATAGTTGAGATTGTTCTGCAGCTCTGTGAGCATATACCCGCTGCGAATGGTATAAACAAGTTCTGAACCGTCAAACTCCGCCTCTCCATAAACTTCTCCAAACCCGGGCAATGTCAGTGTCGCGCCGTAATAATTGAGCCCTATTGACTGCTCATCAAAGTAGAAGTCAAACCGATCAAGCACTTTTACACTGCTTCCACCGTATACGATCTGACCATAGTTGGCGTCTCCTGTCCAATAAGCGGCAAAATCAACATAAGCCGCACCGCTGCCTGAAATTGAACCGCTGCTTACGTTTATTCTGCCTGATCCCATCGTAATCGGGGAACCCGAATACAGCGTCACAGGTGAAGATGCGCGTATGAATCCGTTCAGGATAACCCTGCCGTCCAGGTTCAGCGTGTAATCGTCGAGCTGCTCAACCCTTTCGGCATAGATCGTGTTTTTGCTGTTCCCAAGCACGATAGTTGCACTTGTAGATTTTTTCCCTGAAGTTCCTGCAACTGAGATAAGTTTATCGGAACTCTTGGATGTTCCGTCGGCAAGCTGTACGGTGACCCTCAACTCTCCGGGATTGAACTTTCCTTTTAGCGTAAACGTAATGACCGAATTGCCCACCGTTTTCACATTTTTTATCTCCGTACCGTTTACAAAAACCTTTACGTCATCCGTTACACCCGACGCACTGATGAATATCGGCACACCCAGTTCCGCATCCTTTACCGATACAACCGACGGCTCGGCATAAAGCAAACGCAGCATTCCCGATTCAGCGCGCCTAATATAGCTGCCATCCCTTGTCAGTACCATGCCGCCATAAGCGTATAAGCGTGAGCTGTTTACGTCATAATCCTTAAGCCCAATGGTAAGCATCCGAGGATTTGATGCGACATCTTCCTCAACGGTATATTCAAAGCAATAGTTGTTAACAATGTAGTTTTGCAGCGTGGTGTAAACGTTGGCCAACTCCTCGTCAGTCACAGCTTCCATAAAGTAACCGCCCGTCCGGTCTGCAATGTTCTTCATATATTCCCTGTCTCCGCCACCTGTGCTGACGGTAAACACAGCGACATTCTCCTTCTGTGCAGCTGCAATAGCCTCATCTATCGTTTCTGGAGTGTTATCCTCACCATCGGTCATCAGGATAATCGCCTTTGCTCCCTTAGAAGGACCAAGGGATTCAAGCCCGGCCAACAAGCCTGAGGAGATAACCGTTCCACCGTCGGCATTTATTTGGTCTATACCTTGTTCAAGCTTGTCGGGATCGTTGGTAAGCGGTACCAAAACCTCGGCTTCGCTGTTATAAATCACCAATGACATTTCCTGAGTTTCAGGATCCATATTACGTATGCAGGCTTCCACAGCGCGTTTTGCATTTTCAATCCGGTCACCCGCCATACTGCCGCTACCGTCTATGACAAGCGCAATCGAAACGTATCTGGTGCTATCATCCATGATGCGCGTTACTTTCCCGTTTGGAATTTCAAAACCGTTATCGGAGAAAGTAAAATCTCCGATGTCAAAATCATTTGCCAGCTCTTCCATGCCGTCTTTTTTACCATTGACATTGACGTAGGCTCTGACCGTAGGGTAATTATCAGCATCTACACGGCTGATAAATATCGAAACACGTTCGTATTTGAGCAGCTTGTTCAGGAACTGGGAATAATTCCTGGCCAGCACAGAATCAGGCAGGAAAACGTCCGCTTTTATAACTTCACCGATTGCGGTGGCAATGTCGTCATCGGAAGCGGAAGTATCGTGGTACACTTCTCCGAGCTTGGCCATCGCAGTCTTTATCGGTGAATCATCGCTGATTCTATCCTGGTTTCTGATAAGGTCAAGCAGAATCTCCCGTGCCTTGGCTTCATCGCCCGACGCAGAATAAAGCTTCGACAGCTGAAGCATAATGACACCGCTATTATCGCCGAACATCGGCATCCGGGCAGTCAGCCAGTTTATGATGCGTTTTGCCATCACTTGGTTGGCCTGCATGCGGTATTCCTCTGCTTTGGCAAGCTTTTCGCTGCGCTTCGGATCGCCTTCGTCATACTTATTGGCCGCCCTTTCCGCGTCTTCCGCCCTGTCGAGCAGCGCGGCAATTTCTTTGTCATTCTCATCGTAAGAAGTCAAGCTTATGTTATTCATCAGCTTTTGGGCTATCACATCTGTATAAAGAACAATATTTTCAACAGACGCGTCTGATTTGAGCAGCTTGCGGGCATTTTCCTCCGCGGCATCCAGATCGCCCATGGCATTGTAATACTTGACCGAATACCGAAGCAACTCTTTGTCGTTCGGTTCGTCCAGGAGCATTCTTTTCAATGTTTTTTCATCGGTTGCATAAAAGTCATCGCTGCTGAGCATTTTGTCGCGGTTGAAATTGTCTATGAATCTGACCTCGTCTTTTTCACTGATCTTTAGCAGGTCAAAGCAGTCTTCGGCAATATCTTCAAGCTTTTCATAAACTTCCTCGTCAGAAAGTGGACTACCCTCCAATCCTGTCATACGGCGTGTCAGGGTATGAATTTTTTCCACTTGCTCCGTCAGTTCGTCATCCAGTTTGCCGCCGGATATCAGATCGTCTGCTTTTATGAATGCGATGCCATAATTGCCCCGCCAGCAATCGGCAAGCATCGATACTATCTCGGCGTGAGGATCCTGGACTTTTTCCGCATGCTCCGCCGCCTTCTCGATGTTGCCTTCAAGCAGATAGCTATATGCATTGAAAAGCGTTTTTAAAGTTGAGTCTGTTTCTCGTGCCATAGAAAGGCCACAGCCTATGCCGCTTGCAACTGTGAGCACGCAAAGCGCAACCAGGCTTATGTTACGAACAACCGTGCGCTTTATTTTGAAGCGTTTTGCCGTAATAATATCAACTGCGATGAATATCGCAAAAACAATAGTCAGCGGTAAAAATACATTCATGCCAATCACCTCACAGTCCTGAGTTGCTGCCGATATCGCAGTACAACAGGTTTGCCTGCTCAATATTCTCGAAATCGCCTATTTTGTTGTTCGCCAGATATAGCAACCGAAGGCTGCCGCCTATTTGGGGAACCGACGTCAGCTGATTATCCGATATGTGCAGATATTTCAGGTTCTTAAGCGAGAACAGGGCATCGGCGTTGGTTATTCTGTTTCCACGCAGGCCTATGTACTCCAGCGATTCCAGTCCGGCAAGGGGTGAAACATCAGAAATTTCATTATTGGCAGCATAGAATTTCTTCAGGTTTTTCAGGCCGGCCACCGCGCTTATGTCGGTAATCTTGTTGCCGGAAATGTCAAGCCGCTCCAGGTTTGTGAATGCGGACAGCTTTGCCATATCCTTGTCGGTCAGTCCGCAATCCCGAAGGATCAACTCAGTAACGTCAGTCTGATAAATCCGGCCGGCAATCTCAACAGTCGAAGCGTTTGATGTCGCAGGCGCTTCAACCGTACCGCTGCTCGTTCTCGCGAGTTCATGCATCTGCCGTTCGATAAGCGGGCTGTTCGTCGCGTTATAGCCGGCTTGCAGCTTTTCCATGGCGGTATCCAAGTCTCCCATATACCAATAGGCTTTTGCCAGAGCCAGGTAAGCTTCCGTATTGTTGGGCTCGACGGTTATAACTTCTTCAAGCACGGCGGTGGCCTTCTCATAGTTGAGTTCGGCAAGATACTTCTCACCTACGCTAAGCTGGGTAGCATTCACAGCCTGGGTTTTATTGGCGCGCAACGCATACGCGAAAAGGCCAACCCCCGCTAAAGCGACAACCACTGCGACGATGGCTATTATTGTTATGCGTTTTCTCATCTTCTTCCTCCTTTGGGCAGGAATCTGCCAAGCAACGGATTCTGTTTCCGTATTTCGGCGGCGATTATCGTAATATTATCCCTGCCACCATTGTTAAGCGCCTCGGACATAAGTTCCTGCACAGCCTTTTCTATATTTTTGCAGGAGCCAAGTATATGTTCGATACGTTCGTCCTGCACCATATCCGTCAGTCCGTCCGAACAGAGCAAAAGCCTTACTTTTCCGGATAAAGGTACAGGCGGACTCATATAAGGCTCTGAAATCAGACCATTTTCAAAAGCAATGCCCAGGCATGCGGTAAGTTTGCTCCAATCGCCGCTCCGTCTGGCTTCGGTTTCGGAAACCAGCCCGGCCTTCACTCTTCGCATGGCAAGCGTATGGTCAATACTGACCACGCGCAGTCCGGTTCTTTCATCGAACATGTAAATTCGTGAATCGCCTATGTTGTACGCCCGTATTTCGCTCTGGGTCACGACTGCAAGTGCCATCGTCGTTCCCATGCGTACGGACATGGTTTTCGATTCTTCCCGGATTCTCCTGTTTATGTCATCTACAAGCACTTTTACCGCCGAGTCAATCTGGGCTGTGCCTGCGCTGCAAATTCTATCTGCATGTTCCGCCAGCGTTTGCGCCGCTGTCAGGGATGCCTGCTCCCCCAGCTGCTCGCCACCAACGCCGTCGAACACCGCAAAAACAGCAGGCGCTGAAAAAACGCCTCCCGTTTTGAACGGCAGGTTTTGTCGATCACTTGTCAGGATCGTTCCACAGCAGTACAGATTATCCTCATTGTTTCTGCGGGCACACCCTTTATCCGAGCGAGCGGCGAAGACTATCTGCGGATTCGGCATAACTGTTTATTCATCCCTGCTGCCGTACTCTTCGTCAAATTTTCGGCGCAGGCGTTTGCGGCTGCCTAAAAGCACTGAGATGACGATTATCGCAATCACGACAACCAGGAACATGCCTGCTATACCGCCGTAAAAGAGCATCTCGCCCGGAGTTAAACGCATCTTCCGCCCTCCTCTTAATCGATCCACTTATTTGCCTTAAGCTGCTGGATTATCAATTCAAGCTGCTGCATTTCGGGATCGCTTTCACCCGGCTTGACAGTCGATCGATACAGCTCGGACGCAATTTCATAATACTTCTTGACCAATGAATAATCGCGGTTTTCATTTTTGATCTTTGATTGCCTGTCAGCCTCCAGAAAGGCTTTACGCATTGGTACCCGGTAATCATTGGGAAAAAGATCGGCCATTGTATCCAGGACTGCTGCCGCACGGTCATAATATCCCTGGTTCTGGAGAAGTATGGCCAGGTTCTGCAAAATATGAAATTGGGGCACACTTTCTTTCGCCAGTTGCTCGAACAGCGCAATTGCCTTATCATATTCACCGCATTTGACGTAAGCATCGGCAAGCCGCTCGGTCATCTCTGCCACCCGGTTGACCGGGATCCTGTTCAGTCCGTCGGACAGCAGGCTCACTGAACGTTCCGGCTGTCCCTGCAACTTGAAGATTTCATCACACGTATGATAGGCACGATACCGCACATAATCATCATTCGTCATGTCAATAACTCTGATGAGGCAGTCGATAGCCTTTTCATATTCCTGCATGGCAAAAAACAGCTCGCCTTCGAGCAGGTTCAGCGAATCTTCGGCAAGATCAAGGACCTGGGCTTTCTCAAGGACACGCTTCGCTTCATCAATCTTTCCCGTTCTTGCAAGCGCAATGGCATAGTCCCGATAGTAAATGGGGTTGTCCCTGACGAACTGAACGGCAATCCCAAAATTGCCTGCCGCATTGGAATAATCCGGATTCCCAGGCCAATAGTAGTAACAGTTGCCCAGAATGTAGTAAATATCTCCAAAACTGCGCTTTGCTTCAGGTATGGTTTGAAATTTTGCAATATTGCCGAGGTTGGATTCGATGTAATCGCGGCAGGCCTCAATTTCGCCGTCATTCCAAAGGCGTTCGGCCATAGCGCGGTAAGGGTCGATCCGGTCTTCGAATATTGCAAGCGCTTCATGAAATGCGCCTTGCGCATCGGAACCGTTGATAATCTCATAAACCGCCTTGTAATAGCGCTCTTCTTTTTCCTGGGCCATAACGCTGTGCCCGTACAGGGTGGTCCCGGCAAAAAGGGCGAACGCCAGCGGCAGGATGATCGCCGCTGCGACCTTTTTGGCCTGTAATATCCTCCACCTGCTGTCAAGCTTGTGAATGTTTCGCAGGGCATCGGCCAGCATTTCGGCAGATTCAAACCTTTCGGCCGGATCGAGCCTCATGGATCGTTCGATGATGTACACGATTCCTTCACTGAAATCCCCAACCTGAGCAATCGGTACAACGTCCCTTGCCCTCTCGGGGGGATGGATTCCTGAAAGCAGGTGATACATCGTTGCGCCCAGGCTGTATATGTCCGAACGTTTCCAGTCTATTCCGGCTGTCGGCGGCGGCGCGAGCAACTCGGTTCTCTGCGAGTCTTCGGCGTCGCTCAGAACCTCTGTCATCTGGCTGTCCTTTCCGACAATCTCAGTTTTATCGTCATCGCGCAGGACTTCCGTCCCGGTACCGCCCGATGCCTGCACCTCAACGCTCGAGCTCCCGAAATGTATCGGCGCGTTGTATCTCTTTTTATACCTTTCATAAATCTCATACTGCTCAGGTGAGGCATATCCCAGGCTTCGGCTGATCAGGCGCACATCATTGCCTCCCACCAGCGCGGCGTTGAAATCGATCAGGCAGACGTCGCCGTTGGGCAGCAGCATGATATTCGCCGGCTTAATATCACGATGCGCTATATTTTTCTTATGAATAACTTCGAGAGCCGAAGCAAGCTGAGCATACCACTTGACAACCTGTTGCTGCGAAAACCGCCGGCCTCTCTCAAGAAGCTTGTCAAGGCTCTCGCCTTCAATAAACTCCATCACCGTGAATACCCGGCCGTTCTCGGTGATGAAATCCAACACCTGCGGCAGATATGGGCTTTTGACATTTTTAAGGGCCTCGACCTCGTTGCGCTGTGTCTCAATATCGTTGTCTGAGCCACGTTTCAGTTCCTTTATGACAACATGCTTTTGAAGGCGCACATGCCAGGCCTTATAGACTATTCCGCCGCCACCCGAACCAATCTCTGATTCGATCTGGTATGTTGGGTCAGAAATAATGGACTTCATACATTGACAAACTCCGTCATTTTATTGATATTTCCCACATTGCCTGATGAAGAACTGTAGATCGAGTCGATCATCAGTGTCACGCGCCCGCATTTGAGCTTATCGCGTTCCGAGATTCTGCGCGGAGCGGTTAACGGTTCTCCATTCAGCAGGGTGATGTTGGAACTGCTGAGGTTTTCAGCGGTCGGCGCTCCGGTCGCATCAATATAGAGTCTGCATTGCCGTCTGGACATACTCTTTTCATCTATGCAAACCTGGCATCCGGCGTCTCTCCCAATCAACACACCTCCTGACAGGCTTATTTCCCAAATCTGATCCGGATTGCTTATGTTACGCAGCCGTACGCACAACTTGTCGTTTCCGCCTGCGGTTGCTCCCGCATTGGTTAAATCGGCGTCGATGATTTCAGTTTTTTGGTTGAAGGCCGTACCATTGGTTATGGAAACGCCGCTTATCACACCGCTCTTCTTTTTTCCCCTCACGACAATAACCGCGACCAGAACCGCAAGCAACAGGATTAGTACTATTCCTGCGCCAATATAAACCGCAATGGCATACTCCCCGAAAATACCGGATGAAGCAGGTTCCGATTCAGATCTTTCAGAATCGTCGGAATGGGAACGATCTCTTTTCGGAGATGGCCGGACCGCTTCTATACCCGGCGCAGGCGATACCACCACATCAGGTTCAACAGCCTGCCCCAGGTTTGGTGCCGGCGTACCGGAGACAGGCATCTCGAATACCGGTACTTTAAAATCAAACTGCACCATATTCGTCCCATCTGAGATATCAAACTGGCGCGTCGATCCATCGAGAAGATTTCCGGGAATCTCTGCCCTGAGCCAAAAAATACTGCCGACGGCAATATTTGACGAAAATTCCTGTAATTCAGTCTCCCCGTTCAGGTTAAAATACCTGCCGCCGCTTATTCGCACAAGGGCGGCCAGTTCTTTTGTCGGCTCAGCCTGTTTTGCCGCGCTGACGGCAATCACATCGACGGGATAGTGTTCCGCCTGCAGTCTGAGGTAAAGCTCCTCCTTCGTAATGCCGCTCGCGGTATCATCGATACCATCCGTTATCAGTATTGTGCGGTAATAACAGGGATTCCCGTCAATTGGCTGAATCTTGGGAATGGTATTATATACAGCGTCGTAAATCTTGCTTTGCATGCCGGTGAACTCCATCTTTTCGGCTGCGACTGCAAGATCGTAGCGGTCGGAAGTAAAATCCTGCAATACAGACAATTGTTCACCGAACGCTACAAGCCTGTATTGCTCATTCTTACTGATACCGGCGATCAGCAGTTCAATGAGCGCCATTATTTTTTCACGCATCTGCGTGGGGATGGACTTAGAGATGTCCACGAGAATGGTTGTGCGGACGGTTACGCCCTTATCCGCCAAAAGACCGCCGTCAACCACCGTTGCCGGCTGGTTTGACACCTTGCAGCTAATGCTGCCGACATCCATTTGTCCTGATATGTACACATCGACGTATTGCTCCCATGCGCAGGCCTGCGATAAATCAGCTTCCCCCTGAGCAAGGCCGTCAACCGTCAAGGAAAGTGCCAATATCAGTCCAATCACTGCAATAACGGATCTTTTGATGAACATAGGGCGTAACCTCCGGAAGATTCTTGCGTCAAAAGCAACAGGCCATCAGCCTCCGAATGCGGACGCAAGGCTCTGGTCAGTATCGCGGAGCGCGTTGGCTGCTGCATCCAACTCGCTTGCCACGCCTTCAAGAACTTGCGGCAAAGTGTCGCGAAGGATCGGATACATTTCGTTTTCGAACTGGTTGACAAATGATTGCTGTGCCGCACCTTCCCAGCGTGAAACGATATCGTCGATCTTGCTCTTTATAGACTGCACTTCCTGGTTGATGATGTCAAGCCGTTGACGCAAAAACGACGCACCATCATTCAGTTCCTGGGGGGTAATTACAATTCTTTCTGCCATTTTTTCATCCCTCTTTCCTTTCATTTTTTATTTTTATCCGCTAATACTGCAGATTCGCAACTGCATCAGCGGCATCAAAAACTTCCTGGTATTTTTCCTTTGCTGCTTTAAGGTTATCCTGCATATATTCGAACACCAAAGCATACTTCATCAGGTTTTGCATAAGATCCTTCTCGTATTTTTTAAAAAAAACATCCGAAGCTTGGGAAATCCAGTCGCTTTTCAGTTGCATAATGGTCTTTTCAATATTCTCCCGCAGTCTGTTAAGCTCTTCCCGTTTTGCTCCCAATGCCGCTATCGCTTGTTCAAATGCGTCCTGGTCAAGATATAAATCCATAAATCCCACTCCTTACTTCTTGCGTAACTCTTCAGGCAGCATCGTATTTACGGTTTTTGCCTCTTCTGCAGCTTCTTCATTACGCCCGAGAGCTTCCAGGATACTTACGCGCAGCAGGCGCGGCTCTGCGCGGTCCGGCTGCAGTGTTATAACATAATCGATGAGTTCCAGAGCTTTGTCATATTGGCCAATGTCGCGCAGACACATAGTCCTGAGCAAATAGGCATCCAGGTTACCGGGAGCGGCAAGCGCCTGGTTTCGGTATTCATTGATGGCATCCTTATACTTTGGCAGTGCTTCATCCATCCTGCCGAGCATTTTCAGGGCAAAGGGTTCAAAATATCGCGCCGTTTCCTTCTGGTAGCCGTCTTCTGCTTTTTCCAGCAGTTCTTGGGCATAACCAAGCACCTTCTCATATTCTTCAGTGGAAAGATGGCAGTTGGCCAGCAGGAATATTACCTCGGTATCAAATTCACCTGCTTTTTCAGACAAAGCCTTTGCCTGCTCCAATGCCGCAATGGCGGACCTGACATCCTCACGGCTTGCATAAATTTGCGCCCGCTCCATATAAATGCGACGGCGTACGGCATCATCAGTCTCCTCGGCATTTTCAAGCTCCGCAAGGACAGCCAGCGCTTCGTCGAACTTCTTCCGTTCTATGAGCAGATTTGCCTTGTCAATTATAAAGCCAGGGTCTTTCGGGAATAGATTCAATGCGGTATTCAGCACTTCTTCCGCCTTGTCATACTGTTTCAGCTGCATGAGCACGGAGAATTTCAGATGATATCCCTCGAATACATCCGGATTTGTAAGGATCATTTCATCAAGCGTTTGCAGCGCCTCAGGGAAATGGTTGCCCTGCAGCAGAAGCCTGGCCTTGCGTATACGGATATCAGGGCGCAGGGGATCACGCATGATCGCTTTGGAATAGTTGCGGATAGCCATGTCGATCTCGCCCTTTTCCTCGTGCAGCAGACCAATGCTGTAGTATACCTGTGCATCATCAAACCCGTTTGCGATCGCTTTGTTATAGTTTTCAAAGCCAAGGGCGATATTCCCCTGCAACACGGCAATGTTCCCCAGGTGGAAATAGGCCAGTCCGGATGTGCGATTAACCTTCAAGGCTTTCTCAAACTGCTGCTTCGCCTCGTCAAGCCTGTCAAGGTTAGCGAGAGCAATACCCTTTGAAAGATACACGTCTATGTTCATCGGGTTTTCCTTTTCGGCCTTGTCATAGTATGCAAGGGCTTCCTCGTGTTTTCCCTGTCCCGCAAGCACGGCACCTTGTGTGAGATATTCCTGTACCTGAAGATTGTCCATAGCACCCTTCCTTCCATGTTATTTTCTAGTTACAACGAAATACAATACCGTTACGAATACAGCCAAAGCAAACAATCCAATTCCTATCGAGGCAAATATCCAGAACGCCATTTTTTGTCCCCTTGCACGCTGTTTCTCATATTGCGGTCCTTCAAGGATAACCCTGAAACCACTCCTCGTAGGGAAATAGCGTATCGGGAATTCTTTGCCGATACTGTTTTTATCCAAATCCGCCACAGACCAATCGGAATGCCACTTCACCGGCACCCCGTTTACCAGGAATCGGAAAATGGGCCTGCTGTTCTGAGCATTGTATTGATAATCCGTATAATCCGGAAGCCCGAATATGTACTTCAACTTCCTCCCGACCGGGTGGTAGTATTCATGGAATACACGAAATCCAACCAGCTCGCCGTATGTTTTTATTCCTCCTTTTTTATAGCTGAATCTCGCATGAAGGCAGCAACCGATAATGAAGAAAATCACTCCTGGTATGGCCAATGACAGAGGCACTATCATAAGGCCAAAAACCTCGTCATTCACGGGGAGCCACCTCCGGCCGGACTGCATTCAAAGTACGGGTATAGGCTCTTAAAACTGGAATATGCTTCTTGCCATGACTTTTTAACGTCCTTAATTTTTCCTATCAACCCATTGCCAAACCCTGAAATATCCTTAATGTTGCCTGATTTATCCAGGTTTGAAATGAGGCCGCCGATGCCTGTCTTATTGATAAGCTTGGCATAGTCGTTGTCGAACAGGGTATCCTGTACGATTTTTTCGGAATATCGTCTCAACAATCCCTTTTTCTTATCCTCCTTGTCCGGCTGAAGCGTCTTTTGGATTTTTTCCAGTACGTTGTTTGTCACTTCAACGACCGTCTCGACTTTTTTCAGGGGCTTGGTTGTTTTAAAGAGGGTAAGGTTATACCTGATCTTTTCCGCGATATTCCTGAAGAATCCCAAATCGCCTACCTGTTTGGTTCTGAACCAACGTCCGGGATCCTTGAGGGCATATTTAAGCAGTGCCAGCTGGTACTTGGCCGACTGGGAAATATTGGTCAGCAAGGTGGTCCTGAGCCCGGCGGAAGTGCTGGTTGTCAGTTTCTCGTTAAGTATCAAAGCTTTTGTACCACGCCAGATTGATTTGAGCGTCACCTTTTTGGTCAGCTTGCCATCCTTACCGCGGGCAAGCTCCTTGAAGGCAAAGCTTACCCCATTTTTGCTCAGTATGGAATTGATTGTCTTGCCGATGGAATGAATGATGAGAACGACACCGGCCAGCGCTTCGGTGAACTCAATAGCGGCAGCGCCAAAATTGGATAACCGGTTTAAGAACTTGTCTTTAAAGTTAGTTTCGCGCAAATGTTGCGCAAGGGTATCACGTTTACCGTATATCTGGGCCATCGCCGGATTTCCTGCATAGCTTTCCTGAATTGCCTTAACAGAGTAACCCGCATTTGCGACAGCATTAGCCGTAGCAATTACCGCAGCAACACATGCCGCAACAGCATATATGACTGCTCCGGCTGTGATGACCGTAGCTGCCAATAAGGCTGTAACTGCTGTTACTGCAGTTATCACTGCGGCTACCGCCAGTCCGATCTTTAGCAGCATATCCAGGCAATTCATAACGAGCTCCTGACCGCCGCCGCATTCCCACCAATACCGTATATCTTTTACGAGATCAGATATGGCGCTTACCGCATCCTCGCCTAATTTCAGCAAGTCTCCCAGCAACGGGACATTCTTCATGTCACACCAGAAAGAGGTCAGCACCAACCGCGTTTTGGGCGGACAAAGCTCCGGATTCTTCTGGAAAAAGTTATTCTGGTTTGCTTCTATGGTATGTTTGACATCCTTGTCCACCCGCTTGGCCGTATCCAGCAACTCTTGCGTTTTGGTTGACAGCATGCGCGCGTTAGCGGACTTGGTACGAAGCTGGTTGATTTTGGCCTTGACATAATAGTCCGCGTTGTTGAGGGCTGAAGACATCCCGCCTGTAACAGCGTACATTTTTGCCTGAACTTTATTGCTAAGATCGTTGCAGTATTGATCTATCTCATTGGCAAGCCTGTTGGCTTCCGATACCGTTGCTGATAAATCGCCATAGCGCAATGCAAGTATCATTGTTACGGCCCCTTTCTCTGTTTATGGGTTCTTTGCGGCATTCGCAGCCGCCTTTGCAGCCGCTTCGCGCTGTCGCCGCTCTTCGGCGGCAATTTCAGCTTTAATGCTGCTTATTCTGCTTCTCGCGTATGATATGTCAGATTCGGTCTCTGCTATTTGCCTCACTATGTCATTGAGCTCACGCTGGAGATCATTATCAGCCGATGTAAGGTTGTCATCCACTCCCAGGGTGCGTTCTTCCTTGCCTGACAGAATTGCGTCTAGCAGGTGCTCTTTACCCGAGTACTCTATGGCGTTTTCAAGCTTCTGCCTGGTCGTGCGCAGCCTGTTGTTGATATCATTTGAATTGTTGTTAACAACCGTCCTTAGGGCATTCTTTACTCCCTCGGTATCGGTTTTGCGCCGCTTCAGCTTGTTAAGTTTGGCATTCAGGTCGCTTAACCGACTATTCCATCGGCTAAGCTCGCTGTAAAGCGAACTGAGACTCGCCATATCATCACCTACTTTCAGGAATCAAAATTCTTGGCCAGTGCATCGTCGGTTTTTATATATTCGGCATGAGCATCAATCAAAGCGTCCCGGAGATCATACATGATACCGGCAATGTCCTTCAGATTTATCTGGACTTGCCTGTAATCCTTTTCAAAAGCATTGCGGCCCTCGCCTTTCCAATTTTGGACCAGGGTTTCGCAAATTTTGTTGACCTCGCTGACCAGGTCTTCAAATTCCCTTATATAACCTGAAAATGCGGTCAAGACAGAGTTGAAATTGCTTGTATTAAGATGATCCATAATACCCTGTGGATCTTTTAATTGCATGCTAAATGCCCCTTTCGCATTTGGTAATTTTTATCTTTTCAATACCGTTGCGCGCATCATAGAGGTAGCCGTCCCCGAGCAATATGGGCTTTTTGAAAGTTTTAAGGTCGTTAACCGTGAACTTGCCCGCCCCGAAGAGCTTAATGTTTGCGAGATCGTCCAGCAAAATATACACGCCGAAATCCCGCGCAATTTTCATCATCTCGGGGGGTGAGTAATCCCCGTTGTTTTCGACGTTGGAGAAAATAAAGCAGATCTTCAGTTGCCTTGCATCGCTCAACAGCTTTCTGAACTGATCGCTCACCGGCTTCGGGACGACATTTGCCGCAAATATCTGGGAGTTTTGGACGATGCACAGCAGTAGCGGCACATGGTCAAGGCTGCCTCCCATGCGCAAAATGTCCATCCGTTCCTTCGCGGCATCGCTGAATCTTTGAACGATGGTTTCAAAATCAGCGCAATCGATGGTTATCTGCTGCACAAAGCCGTATGTTTCAAACTCTGAAAGCTGCCTGTCGTAACCATCAATAAGATATGCTTCACAGGGCAGGTCAAAGACACGTCGCTGCAAATAATTCATAATGATTCGCACCAGGTTGCTCTTGCCAAACTTCTCCCTACCGTAAATCCCGACCGATCCGATTCGGGCCAGATCTATGGTAACCGGCTCTATTTCGTTGTATGTCAATCCGATCGGAACAACATAATCGTCAAATTTGAAATTGTTAAGCTTCCAATATTCATCGGTAAGCACCGAAGGAATCGAAGGAACGGCACGAGCCCGTATGGCGCCAAACTTCCTATTGATTTGCGCAACAAACGCTTTTGCCTGTTCAATGCGTTTGCTCTCGGTGCGCCTGGTTTCTGATTCCGTTTTTTCAACAATGCCGTCAAAGGGCAAATAAGCCTGATATTCATAAACAACCTTGTCAATGGATACCAGTCCACGCCCTTGCAGATTTTTGGGGCGAATGTTGCATCTGTCAAAAATATTGTTATACTCACTTCTTTCAGTGCAATTGAATGCCAGCCGGGTAGCAAAATTGGCCATATATTTGTAGCTCAGACCTGTAGTCTGTTTTGCCGTAGCGATTACCGTTATGCCCAGAGCCAGTCCTTCCCGGCAGATATTCAGCAACTCATCCTCATATTCCTGGAAAACTTCCCTGAAGGCCTGCAAATTGTCGATCATGATGACAATCCTCGGCAATTTTGTCTCATGCGCCGTCTCAAGGTACGCCTCGTATGAACTGATCCCCATGGCGGAGAACTGCTCTTTACGCTCAACGATCTGCTGTTTGATCATCTTGAAGAAGTTCTTGAGCTTCTCATCGTCAGCATCGGTAAGAACGCCTCCTACGTGATTGAGGTTTTCATAGATTTTTAATACCTTGGAGGCAAAATCCAGGATATAGATGTTGATTTGCGTTGGTGAGCACTGCTCCGCCACTGCGCGAATGATGGTCTGCAGCAGCATGGTCTTTCCGGTCTGTGCCGAGCCGATGATCATGATGTTGCCTTCCGACAGATCGATCCTGACCTCGGGCTGTACCTGATTGCATGGATCATCATAAATGCCGATACGGATAACGGTGCTGCCGGACAAGCTATCATCCCCGCATTCATAATCCAGGATCTCGGGCAGGGGAGGCGGACAAATGCTCGGAAGCCTTGCAATACCCGCTTCTTCACAATAACGTTTTATGTACTCAACCATTGCCTTAAGCTGCGTCAGCTTGGTCCCGTCGCTCGAACGCCTGGCTTTTTGCTCATATACGACAGTGCGTTTTCCCGTAAACGACACCTCGGAAATTGTAAACTCGCGTATGTTGCCGTGTTTGTCACTTATAGCCGAAGCACCGCTATATGCAGACTGGAAAAGCGTAAATATCTCATTGTTTCCCACCTGCAAGTATGCGCGGCCGGGCTCGCGGATCTCGGCGGCAAGCGGCGATCTCAGGACTTCGTTGCTGTCCTCTCTGGTGGCGACTTTAAGGCAGAGCTTAAAGCGCGAGTTGCTCCATATCTGTTCGTTCACCTGTCCCGCCGGTTTTTGCGTAGCCAAAATCAAATGAATCCCAAGGCTTCGGCCGACCCGCGCCGTACTGATCAGTTCTTTCATAAATTCAGGCTGTTCCGCCTTTAACTCGGCAAATTCGTCTACAATGAGGATCAAATGTGGAAGCGCTGTTTTGGCTATACCGGCGCGGAACTTGCCGATGTATTGGTCTATGTGATTCACCTCATACTCGGCAAACAGCCTCTTGCGTTTTTCCAGTTCAGCCCGGATAGACAGCAGGGACCGGTTGATTTCATGGCTGTCAATATCCGTGATCTTGCCGATAAGATGCGGCAGATTCTCAAACTGGTTTGCCATCCCTCCACCCTTGAAATCGATGATGAAGAACGCCACTTCATAAGGGTGAAAATGCGCCGCTGCAGAAAGGATATAGGACTGCATGATCTCGCTCTTGCCCGATCCGGTGGTTCCCGCCACCAGTCCGTGCGGGCCGTGGGCCTTTTCATGGAGATCAAGAAAGACCTTGCTTCCTTTGACATCAACGCCAAGAGGAACGGCAAGTGACTTTTGCACATTCGATTTGCTCCAGCGATCCATGAGGTTCAGATCTTCGGGGGACAGGATGTTAAGCAGTTCAAACAATGTAATATGTGATGTAAGCCTCGAAGATAAGGCTATCTTCTCACAGAAAACAGGCGCCAGGCGTTCGGCCACAAACTTAATGCTTTCATCCCTGACCTGCTCCCGCACAAACGGGCAGGAGAAAGCCTTGTCCTGCGTCATCCTGAGCGTGCCTCCATTGGGCGTCAGCTCAACAATTTCGGAACATTCCTTCGGAAGATTTTCCATGTACTCCTTGAAGTAGATAAAACTAAAGCCCAGTTGCGAGCAATGCCCGGCATATTTGTACAACGGGTGGGTTTTTATCCCATATTCTTCAAGCACGAATACGACATAATAGGGAACAGGAGTTGACTGGCTTTCGCCGGCCAGTTGGGCTTCCCGTTCGGTCATCAACGCATAAAGATATTCAAAAACATTATCGCGGCTCTCTTCATCGCAGACAATTCCCCTGAATCCGCCGCCTGATTCCTTGATATGGGGCAGCCATTTTATCCATTCATATTTCGACCGCTCGTCACGCGGAATGAGGACGACAACCTGAACTTCCTCATAGCTGTGTTCAACACACAAATCCAGCAGGATGGCTTTAAAAAATTCATACTGGTCAGCGGCAGAACCTACCACGCCGACTGTCCCGGACTCTCGCAGATGCAGCAATACAGGAGCATTCTTCAGAAAGGCATATTCTTTGCTGAGTTGCTCGGGAATTGGCATCAGCTCGTTCTCAACCTTGATGTGTTCTTCCTGGCTATACGTCACCTTGCGCATGGCAGGAACATCCCCAAGACCGATGCGGACATGCAGGAAGTCGGCATCCTTCGGTGAGCGTTCAAACAGCCTGCCGGAAAATGATTTGACGAAATCTCTCAACTGTTCAGCCGATGGGTAGATATCGACAAGCGCAGCAAGTTCGGCTTGCCGCTCCATCTCGATTTCGCGACGTTTATTCGCTATATATGCGGTGTAATCAGCCTTCCATTGAGCGACTTCTTTTTTGTATCGTTTGCGGCTATAGACAATGCTAAGGATCGACGTAAGAATACCTACTGCCGCAGTTGAAAGGCTGAAAATCATTAACGCCGGGTTGCCCGAACCCAATCCTTCAATGATCCCGCTTCTTGTCAGAACTGTAACCGCAATCATGGCCAACGCGGGAGTCAGTTGCAATACCAGATTGTCACGAGGTTTGTCCGGTTTCTTTGGCGGATTCAATATTTCAATGGGGTCATTATTGAACGCATACAGCATTCGGGGACTCCGGTTAAGTTTCGGATAATTGAAAGCCGGAGTCTCGTCGCGCAAAGGCTGGGCTGAAACGCCGCTAATGCGCAAGTCATCACGCATAGCGGTATACAGCACTTGATTCTTATAGTAGAAACTGTAATCGGCCAGACCGATAAAATCATATTCCTCAACAACCGTTTGATCAAAGATGCGCATTCCATTAAGGGTAGCGCTGTTCGGAGCATGGCTGGCATCAACAATGAGCTTCCCATCCTGTCCCCGGGTAAGCGTGATATACTCTGTCCCCACGAATCTGCTGCCCAGGTGAATCTGCGCGTTCGGAGCATTTCCGATTACCAGGCTGTTGATATTGCGAATGTCTAAAATCGTATCGAAATTCACGGCCCCAACGGCAAAATCGTAAGCAAAGGTCAGCGTGAAAAGCACTGCTTTAGTATCTTTATTGTGAACGTTCAATATGTCGCCATGCCGGATGGCCGTTTCGCTACAATCCTTTACTGTCCTTGAACTGATATACATCATCTCATTACATGAAACGCGCCATTCATCGCCATCGAGATACAGCATGATGCATACGGGAATTTCGAACAGTTCCCGTTTCAGCCGCACATCGCAATCCTGCAATGTGCCGATACGGATGCACGGCGTATCGCTAGAGACATCGACTTCCTTAAATATGTCATTGTTATGGATAGTCAATATGTAACGCTGATCAACCATAATATTACCTCGTGATGTTTATCACGCTTCCATCGCGTATGCCATATTCACGCAGCGTGCGATCGCCTCTCAACAGAGCGATTGGCCGCTCTGCTTTCAGGTAGAATTGGTTCATGTCATTGGGTTGCTCCGGAAAGAATATATGGTTTAAAGCCGAACATAATTCATTTGCAGAGATGTCCAACGGAACTTCCAGATCGCGCGAAATGCCTCTCTTATGCAAGTTAACAGTAATGATCGCACTATTCTGGCTCACTTAGATTCCTCCATCAGGGAAACTATTCAAGGTATGCTTCCATATATTAGCATAATATAATCCCGTTTTCAAGCTGATATATCAGCTGATCGATATAAGTATTGAAATTTTTCAATATGTACAACGGTAATTATTTGCCGTCAGGAGGGATGTTGAGGGATAATCCCCTATCTCATCCATAGAGCAAGCAAACCTGTAATAGGTGGCCTCTACCACTGACGAATAAAATCATTAAAAGGAACTGACTAAACGTGATAATTGATTCTTTTGCATATAAGCCGATTCGTGGTATTGTATCCTTACACGGCCTTTTTCTATAAAAGCATTATTCCCCGGCTGCCACACATACAAAATCTTACTGAAATCCTGGAGTTAGAAAGAAAAGCTCATTGATTTAACATTGAAAGGAAAAGGATCGCAGATACCGATACCAAGAATATAGTAAAGTGAAAGTCACATTTTCTTCATGAATAAAGATTTCAATTTTATCAAAGGATGATGCTTGATGGTGATATTTCAGCCTATTACAGAAAACTCATTAGACATTGTACTGGAAATTCTTAACTCAAATACGCATTACAATATTCTTGAAAACGGTGTTCCTTCAAGAACAATAGAGGACGCGAAAGAGTTTCTTAACCAGAATACTGAAAGCTATCTTATCATTTTGGGGAATAAGTATATAGGAATTATCGACTTTCTTGAAAAGAATCCTGATGACAATTGTCCCTGGATAGGTTTACTCATGATTCATGGAGAATACCACGCTAAAGGGTTTGGTAAGATGTCATACCACTTGTTTGAGGAGAAGCTGAAACAGCGGGGCTGTAACAAAGTAAGAATTGGAATACTGCAGGAAAACAAGTTTGCCAGAAAATTTTGGACTTCATTAGGATTTAAGTTTTACGCCTTTAAGCAGTGGAAGGACAAGACAATTGAGTGTTTTGAAAAACAGTTGATATATGGAAAACAGGTTGAACAACAAGCGACATCAACTGATGAATGAGTGCCATAAAAAAATCCCCTTAATAAGGGGATCCATGTTGTCTTTCTGGTGCCGAAGGCGGGACTTGAACCCGCACATGTTCATCACATAACGGATTTTGAGTCCGTCGCGTCTGCCAATTCCACCACTTCGGCACGGCATTTTGCTCTTTCATATTAGCACAAACAAAGCATTAAATCAAGAATTTGATTGTTTCCATTTATCTGAATACCCTGAACAAATCCCGATATGATGAGCCGATTCACGGAGTAGACGGTATAACGCTGAAAAAATTGACCAGGCTAACATACCGAGCATGAATGATATGAGGTGATCTTTCGAAATCCTGAGCTTTTTCATAGTTATTGCTGTCTCGGGTAATCACATCAAACCACATTTCCCAGGATCAATAAATAATAACGCTGTGGATCATGAAAGCCTCCGCAGATTACGGTTTTCTGCCGGTTATCTTTTCAATGATTTTGCCGGTATCATCGTCATAATCAATCCGATAATCCCCTGGCCTGATGGCATCATGAAGATTGGCCTTCCTGATCATGATTTCAAACTCGATGGAACTATCGATAAGGCCTGCATTGTATAGCCTTTCGGCAACCTGCGATGAACCTTCGCCCTCGTTGATGGTAAAAGTGACGCTGCCATCCTGATTCCTCATGATACCGGCGCCGGCATCAAACCTGTCCACCATGCCCAATTGCCTGGCCCGGTTGATAACCTCACCGTCCGGGAGCCGGGATTGGTATCCAAGGAAAAAAATATAGCCGAGAATGGACGTAATAATAATACCGATACCCATTCCCATTAAAACGCTCTTGCCATCTATCAGCTTCACCATGTCTCTTCCTTTTCCGGGAACTCTTCCTACTTGCTAATCCTGGCAATCAATTCGATTTCGCCCTTGCCCATATTGAGCAGCCTGGCAATCTCCGTGCTGTTCATGCCGCTTTTTGAAAGCCTAATAATTTCCTCGCGCTTATCTTCCACGGCTGCACTCTTTTTCCTGTTGAACAATCGTGACTGGAGAATGGACTCTGCACTCTCCTCGTTTTTGGCCTCGGGCAGGGATGCTTTCTCGTTCTGTTTTTGTGTCTCAGGGGATTCTGATATTCCGAGCGTGCCGCTCAGATTCCGAATTCTTTGATCGGCTTCCTCGAGGGTCTTAAGCAGAAGGTTGTGCTTTTCCTCCAGCCTGGACACCGCATAATCCGAAAACTTATTCATCTCTTTGATGAGAACCTCAGCGTCTTCTATGACCTCAATCAGATTGTCTTCCATTTCCGCCAGATCTTCACGATAGTCATGCATGCGCTTTTTGTCGGCCAACATCAGAATGACGGCAAATAAAACGATGCCGGCTCCCGCCAGGGTTAAGCATGCAAAGAATATATCCATGTTAGTCCCCCTATCGTAAGTGGAAGAAAATTGCCACTCCATCCGGGCGCTGACAACCAGCTACGCACGGATAAAGGACAGGCATTACAGGCGGATATCGATACGCGGTTCCTCGGGTACGGAGAGTTTCTTGTTGCTCTGATATGTTGCCTGAACACGATCCTTTTTCTCCTCGTGTTCCTCATTTTCCTGGTTCTGGCTTTGTTTCTGTCCTCCGCTTCTTTCCTTTTCCTTGTCCGTAATGACGACTTTATTGGCCTGATCCTGCGCATGAACCGATTTGGTGTTATGTTCCGCCTGTTTGAAAACGGTCTCAGCCTGTTGCACTTCATTACCTATGACCTTCTGCTGCTGACCGCTTTGGATACGCGCAACTTCATTCACCCTTGACATAATGGGCTGAAAGTCAACCGGTCCAATGGCCATGCGATCCCTCCTCGGCCTTTACAGCGCGCCAAACCGAATGTCCGCGCCGTCACTGTATAAAGTGCAATATTTTGCCTCTTCTTTAATATATAACATCGCATTGCCAATGGCAACCCTGACGCCGGGATAGACACTGCCGTATACCTTGATCTTGCCGCTCGAACCCTGCTGAAGCCTTTCCTCGATCTCGGCCATCTCCTTTTTATATTCCATCAGCTTGTTCTCATGATAGAACCTGGATCTGGTGCTTTTTGCCAGAAGCTCGCGTTTTTCGGGAGTAAGCTCCCCAGTGGTTGCCTTGATCTTGTTTAATACCGCAATGGCCTGGTTGGCTTTCGCGAGGCCCTCTTCCATCTTGATAATTACGGTCTTCAGAATCTTGAGGCGCTCTCTCAGGTGCGGATCAAAACCTACCTCCACAACGGTTTGAGTGAACATCTGGTTACCAAGGTACTTTACTTCCACATATTTGCCTACCCGGGCTGTTCCGCCTACCAGAAGCCCCTTTCTTCCGCCGAGGATAATGCTGTTCCCGCATTTGACATCGCAGTGCATGACAGCCTCGGCCTTTAGGTCTCCTCCCACTTCTATCTTGCAGTTTTCAACAAACTTGGCGATGATATCGCCTCCGGCCAGCAATTCACCTTTTCCGCCGCCGACCATTCCCCGTTTCAGGATGATGTTACCGGCAGCCCGCAATTTTGCGCCTTCTACGACACCGTTTACCTCAATGTCCCCGCCGGCTTCAATTTCAAAACCGGACAGAACATTGCCTCTTACCACGACATTACCGATAAAACGGATATTCCCCGTCGAGTTGTCCACATCGGCGGGTACCTCATACACGGCAAAAACATTGACCTTGCCGTCCACTATCTTGAGCTGACCGTCAATTTCGGCGAACAAAGCGTTACCTTCAGGGTTAAGGTAGACACCCCTGCCCCGTGGTATAACGGCCGGCTTGCCGTCCATGGCCTTCACTTCGGCTCCTGTTACGGTCATGCCATTTTTGCCTGGTGTGGGCGGAATGATTTCCACCAGTTTCTGGCCTTTCGTCACGTTGTCTATCAGGTTTAAGTCCTTGTAGTTGACGGTACCGTCTTCCTGGATAATGGGCTTCCGCTCCTTTTCCATGTCGAACAGGTAACGAACCGAACCATTCTGCCCATTCTCCGGCGGAATTCCTTCCGCAACCAGGACTGGCACATTATATACGGGATTGCTGACAAACTCCCTGATTTTCTCCTCATTGATGCATGCAACGATACCCTTGTCGTGGAGCGCCCGGACAATGGTCTCAAATGTAGGCGCATTGCCGCCTCCCTCGGGAGGGGACACCTGAATAAAGGCCTGCATTTTATCATCGGAAGTATAGGCATCCACAACGGCATCCAACCGCGCTTCTTCCTGTGCTTCGGCGATTTTTACCGGCTTGCCGTCACGGCGTTTGACTGCTTCTGAAACAACATTTGCATGATATCCCCTGATCCCTTTTTTGGCGATGTGGTTCAGGACATCGTGCTCATTGATCTTACTGAAAAAGCCGACATAAGGATAGACCGTGAGATAGACACCATCTTCGCGATAAGTGATTTCATAACTCTTGTTCGGTTGGTAGCCTTCATCCATCATACGCAACAATTCTCCCCTACTCAAGAATTGCGCTCTTCATGCGCTCAAGCCTGCTCCGCATTCGCATGATCGCTTTGGTATGTAACTGTGAAATCCTGGATTCAGATACCTTCATGATGCAGCTAATTTCCTTCAGGGTCAGCTCTTCATAATAGTACAGGGTTACAACCATTCTTTCCTTTTCGGGAAGTTTCTCAATGGCATCTGCAAGTATTTCCCTGAGCTCCACAACCTCCATTCTTTGTTCCGGCCTTGTGGCCTCCCGGTCCATGGTCAGCCCGTCAAGTCCGGTCTCATGATTCTGGTCGAGATAATCCTCAAGTGAAATCATCTGGGACATATTGACTTCCTGAAGCAGTTTATTAAGCTCTTCGGTTGTAATGCCCATGTATTCTGCTATTTCCTGATCGTTTGCGGAATGCCCCAATCGGTTTTCAACCTCAAAATAGGCTTTTTCCAGCTCCTTGCCCTTTTTGCGCAGGGATCTGGGAGCCCAGTCCAGATCACGGATGCTGTCAATGATGGCCCCCCTGATACGCAACGATGCATATGTCTCAAACTTCACTTTTTTATTTATATCGAACTTTTCTATCGCATCGATTAGACCAAAAACGCCGTACCCTACCAGATCTTCGTAATCCACATTGGATCCGAAGTAGACGCTCAGGCGACCGGCCACATACTTGATCAGATCGGCATACTCAAGGATGAGCTGCTCCTTGATGGCCGGATCCCTCGTCTCCTTATATTTCCTCCAAAGTTCCTGTTGTCTTTGGGAACCAGACGTGGACATCGAATACCTCCGTCATCGGTGCGGACTTTCCGCCCGTTACCTATCTTTTGTTTATCAGTGGTTCTTTTCCCTATTTGAGCTCACGTTTGATAAACTCCGCTATGGGCAGGGCATCAAAATCATCTTCCGTCGACGCGCTGTCGTCACCGACCTTCAAATCAATATGTGAACCTGCGGTTTTCTCTTTATTAATCTGTTCCTTCATTTTATCAAGTTCCTCTGCAAGCTTCTTTCCCTCTTCCCGTTGCTTTATGACAGCTTCTGCTTTCTCAACGGCATCGTTTATCGCGGACCGTACCAGAAGGCCCACCAGGTAAAAGACAACCATACCTACGCACATGTTCAGCACATTATCCTTATTGGGAACTCCTGTGGACAAACCGAGAAGGCCGATAAACAAGCCTGCACCGGTTCCCAGGAGCAAGGGTATCTTCCGTACATATTCCATATCTGGATTCACCTATAAATATTTGATTCCAAAGCCAATGGTCTTCACCTTGAGTGTGCCGTCCTCGGATGAAAGCTCTATGGTCCTTCCGTAATTTCCCCCCGTATCCTCGGCAATAAGCGGTATGTTCAAACTGGCGAGGACTGCCCTGGTGGCTTCGGCGTTCCTTTGCCCAATCTTCATCGACTCATTCTGGGTGGCAAAGGCAAACATCTGAGCGCCACCGGCTATCTTGGCTACAAGATTCTTAATATCGGATCCATATCTGATCATCTCCTGCACCAAATCATGAATACCGGTATCGGCAAACTTGGCACGATTGGAGCTTGCTGTCGCAATGGATGAACTGGGCAGCATGATATGAACCAACCCGATATTTTTCGTCTTGCTGTCATAAAGTGCAATGCCTATGCAGGAACCCAAACCAAGCGTTGTTAAAATTGCAGGATGTCGTGCCACTTTCAGTTCGGCCATGCCTACCTTGATTACTTCCGCCATTAACTGACTCCTAGCGCTTGTAATAACTTTCCATAGGACAAATCGTCCGGAATCAGGAATAGATCTCCGATGACGCTGTCCCGGCCGTCTGTGAACACATTCTCAATATACAGCACGGTGTCTGAGGTTTTCCCGAACTCAATCGCCGGGACGCTCAGAATCGCACCGGCCATATCGATCGCCAGCGCCGGAACATCGGGCATCAGGTTCAGACCGGTCATATTGGACAAGGCCGACAGGTAGGATCCTGCAAGGATATTCCCAATTTCTTTCAGGGCCGAACAGGTCAAATCGTCGTAGTCCAAATCAGACTCCTCAGGCTTGCCCATCAGGATATTGACAAGCAGCCGCGAGGAGGGATAATCCAGTATGAACATCATGCTGCCGCTGATGTCCCCGTGGATGCGCAACAGGATCCCCACAACAGGGGTTTCGGCGCCACCAAGCACATCGCTGACTTCACTGAATTTCATAATCCGGATTTGCGGCACTTTCATATCAATTTTCTTGTCGAGCAGTTTTGCCAGAGCAGTGGCCGCATTACCGGCTCCTATATTCCCTATCTCCCTCAAAACGTCAAGGTGAAAGCTGTTGAGCTCACTGATAGCATCTGCCATTCGTATGTACTCCTTATTCCCTCTCGGTTAATTCGGTGATAAGTTTTTCTATGTTGAGCACGGTAATCAGACGTTGGCCAATCCTGCCGATGCCGACAACGTAGTCCAGGGTGCGGTCATTGGTGATGCTCGTGACACTTTCCAGCTCATCTTCGGCAAAGTCCACAACCTCTGCCACCGAATCAACAATCACGCCTAGAGTGACATCGTTGAACTTCAGCATGATAATGCGTGTGTCATCATCCGGTTCCTTGGAGGGCAACCCGAATTTGATCCGTAGATCCATCACAGGGATGATCTCGCCTCTGAGGTTGACCACTCCTTTGATGTAGGGCGGTGTGGTGGGTACTCTTGTTATGTTCATGTATTTTTCAATGATCGAGACTTTATGGATGTCCACACCAAATTCCTGCTGGTCTATCTGGAAAACCACATACTGTCTATGCTCTTTGCCTAAAGCCTTTGCCACAGAATCAAGCCCCCTTACTCATTTTAAATATGGCACGAGGTCTGTCAGCCTGGTTGAAACCGGACGATTTATACGGCAAGGGAATTGCTGTCCACAATAAGGGCCACATTGCCGTCTCCAAGGATGGTTGCCCCGGCGATGCACTTAATGCCTTGCATGATCTTCCCAAGCGACTTGATGACGATTTCCTGCTGCCCGATAAGGCTGTCGACGCTGAACGCCGAAAGCTTGTCCCCTTTCTTGACGACGACAACCGTGAGATACTTCTTTTTGTCGTCAGGAATGGCATCCTTGACTTCAAGCACCTCGTTCAGCCTGACCAGCGGGATGACCATGTCCCTCAGCATGATCACTTCACGGTTGCGCACCATCTTCACATCGCTGAACTTAATATTGTCAATCTCCCTGATGGAGCTAAGCGGCAATGCGTATTTTTCTGAACCAATCTTTACCAGAAGCGCCTGAATGATGGCCAGTGTCAGCGGCAGCCGGATGATGAATTTGCTACCGTACCCCAGACGGGTTTCGACTTCCACCGAACCGCCCAGGGCTTCAATTTTTGTCTTGACAACATCCAGGCCGACACCCCTGCCGGAGATGTCGGTAATCTGTTCCTTCGTGCTGAAATTGGGTCTGAACAGGTAATCGATAACCTCCTTTTCGGAGAGGGACTCAACGATATCAGGAGCTTCCAGGCCCTTTTCAACAATTTTCCTTCTGACTTTGGCAATATCAATACCCTTGCCGTCATCCTCCACTTCAATAACAACGTTGTTGCCATCCTGGTAGGCGCGCAGGTAAATGGTTCCCACCGGAGGCTTATTGAGTCTTTTTCTCTCTTCGCGGGTCTCAATGCCATGATCGGCGGAATTTCTGAGGATATGGATGAGCGGATCGCCTATCTCGTCGATGACGGTCCTGTCAAGCTCGGTTTCCTCACCGGACATCTTCAGTTCGATGTCCTTGTCCAGTTCCCGCGCGATATCGCGGATCATCCTTGGGAACCGGTTGAAAACAGCCTCAACGGGAACCATCCTAACCTTCATCACAGCATCATGAAGGTTGGTGGTCACCCTTTCCAGGTACTCTATGGACTCGCTCCAGGCGCTGCTGTTCCTGGCATTGATCTGGTTCTCCAGGCCATTTTTGATGATAATCAGCTCGCTGACCAGGTTCATCAGCACATCCAGCCTGTCGATGTCCACCCTTACAGTCTTTCCGGCCTTTTGCAGCTTTTTGTGCGGTTCATTCGCCGTCTGGACAGTGTGGCTTTCAGCATCAGGTTTAGGAATATCGTTGTCTTTCTCTTCGGTAACCTTGGCCTCTTCCGGAGCCATTCCAATCATCTCGGGAGTGATGGACATGATATGGACACCGGCTATCTCCGCAACGGAATTGATTTCATGTTCAAAAAGTTCCTTATCGTTCTGCGTTATGACGATGACCGTAAACTCAAAATCAAACTTCTCGTCTTCAATATCTTCCACCTTGGGAATCGATTTGATGATTTCGGAATTCTTCTCAAGGATCTGGAATACGATAAACGCCCGGGCCGATTTCAGCAAACAGCCCCTGTCAAGCTCCACATGAATTTGGAAGACGTTCATTCCAACTTCCAGGGCTTTTCTAATGACATTGATGTCATACTGGTTCAGCTCAACCAGGCCTCTTTCGGCGGTTGCCGCCGTTTCTGCCACGGCCTGTGATACGGCGTCCTCGCTATCCTTCGTCTCGGAAGGTTTGTTCCTGGCTTTCTTCCCTGAAGCCTTGGCTGCCTTAACCGGAAGACCGCCCTTTTTCAGAATATCGGCCAAAGCATCGACGATGGCTTTATTGTCCTCATTTCCCTCATCGCCTGTTGAGAGGACGGTATTGACATAGTTCTCAAGGGCGTCAAGGCATTTGAAAAGGATATCGACCATATCGGAGTTTACGGATATCCGGTCATTCCTCAACGCATCCAGTACATCTTCCATATGATGGGTGAGCCTTTGCATCCGGGTAAACCCCATGGTTCCCGACATGCCTTTTAGCGTGTGGGCGACACGGAATATCTCATTGAGTACCCCTTTATCCGTCGGATCCTTCTCCAACTCCAACAGGGAAGAGTTAAGGCTCTGCAGATGCTCCCGTGATTCTTCGACAAATATATCAAGATACTGATTCATATCCATTATGGCGCACCCCCATATACTTCATAATTCTGTTGGGTATCTCCATCAACGGCGCTATATCATCAACAACCCCCGATTCAATAGCGACCTTAGGCATGCCAAAAACAATGCTTGTGCTTTCATCCTGCGCGATAACATAAGGATTCTTCTTTTTTTTCAGTTCAATCAGTCCCTTGGTCCCATCGCTGCCCATGCCGGTCATAATCACCGCGATAATGTTTGATATATCGCAATCCGCGATGGAACGCATCATCATATCCACGCTTGGCCTGAAACCTCCCAGGGGAGGCTGGTCGGAAAGCACAATCCTGGTTTTTCCACCCTCTGATTTCAGCATGAGATGATGACTGCCAGGTGCAATGTACACATTTCCAGGCTTTATCAATTCGTTGTCCGCGGCTTCCTTAACCGTTAAATAACAAATCTCATTGAGCCTGTTGGCAAGGGATCTGGTAAATCCCTCCGGCATGTGCTGTACCACAATGACGGCCGCTGGAATATCCGCCGGGAACATGGGCATGATGCTGCTTAATGCTCTTGGTCCACCGGTTGAGATCCCTATGGCGATCAGATATTTGAGATCTTTGCCTGCATCGGTATGCTCCCCGGTTGCCGGCACCGCCCCCTGGTTTTTGATGATTTTGCGTCCCTGTTTTTTGCTCTGGTAGGCAAGCCGTATCTTCTCGGTCAGTTCGGCACGAATTTTCTCCGATGGCATGCTGAATATATTGTCAGGCTTTGAGACAAAATCGAATGCTCCAAGTTCCAGTGCCCTGATGGTTGCGGATGCGCCTTCCTTGGTGTGGCTGCTGACCACAATAACGGCATAATCATCCTGCTTCTGGAGATTCTCCAGGGCAGTAAGACCATCCATGACCGGCATTTCAATATCCAGCGTGATGACGTCAGGTTTTAATTCCTTCGCCTTCTTCAAAGCATCAAGTCCGTCCCTGGCCGAGCCAACCACGTCCATCTCCGGATTCATTTCAATCATGTTATGTATAACACGCCTCATGAAAGCAGAATCATCCACTATCAGCACTCTGATTCTGTCGTCAGTCATTTGGTCCAGCCCTTTTTCAGTAATTTACGCTGCTCTTCATATATAAATCCAATGACGCGTTCCCGGTCCATATTGGTGATATCCGTATACTCGATACCGATTTCATAATTGTAGAGGCCTTTCTCACGGATATCGATCACCCGGATTACCCGGCCAACAAACGGGATCTCGCGGTTCAGGAAGAGCCTGCCTTCAACATACCAGCCAATTTCAGGTTTAACATCAGACCAGAAACAGATTCCTCCACCGCTGATATCTTTCGTCAAGCCTTTCCTGTATTCACCGTCTTCTTTTGCCTCCGGACAGGCATATATCCTGTATTCTATATCCCTGACGCAGCTAAAACGGAAGAAATACCGTCTCTGTATTCTTTCTTCCTCCGTAAGCGGCCTGATTCTCAGAAAATGCACATCGCCTTCCAATTTTCGCTCAATCGCCTCCGCTGCAAATTTGTACACCACGCCATCCTTCTGGTAGATCACATCCATGCGCGTTCCTCTGCGCACCGGAAAAATCCTTCCTTCCAGGATGGGCGACAGTATCTCCATGGTGTCATCAGGCAGAACGGCCTCGAATTGGCTGACGAGAGTGGGTACCATTTTGTTGCCATTTGCTTCGTACAGTTCCAGTTCCAGTTTGGTGCCCAATGTTAGCTTTGTGTTGATCATCGTCCTACCCCATTACATTTAGTCTAACATAATATACCATACTATCAAACTAAATTCTGCTTGTTTCCGCTTTTTCAGCGGTTTTTCGATAAGACGTACCAGTCCTTTCCCACAGTTTTTTTCACAAAGCGTCAGGTGCCGAAAAACGACAAAACCTTTTGGAAAAAGCCTCTTGCGCCCAACGCATTATCCGTGCTTTTAATGCCATACATCAGCGTATCCGCCAGGGCAAAAACATTCCTTGCTGCCTGGCTCCTCGGATAGCTGAGGCAAAAAGGCTTTTGCTGCTTTACCGATTTGATGATGATTTCATCATATAATATATACCCAAGTTTATTCAGCTTTAATGACAAAAATTTCTCAGAAACGACGATAAGTTTTTTGGCAACTTCCTCCGCTTCCCGCACCGTTTCAGCTTTATTCACCAAAACACTGATGTTCTTCTTCTTGTCCCGTCTGGAAACCATTTTGACGAGGGCGTAGGCATCAGTGATGGAAGTAGGTTCAGGCGTTGTCACAAGGATGATCTCGTCGGCCGCCATGACAAAGCTCATGACGTGATGAGACAATCCGGCTCCCGTATCTATTAGGATAATGTCATAGAGCTTGTCCAGAAGTGAAATATCGCTCACCAGTTTGCGAAGCTTCTTCTTGTCCAGACTTACCAGCTCTTCAACACCTGAACCGCCGGAAAGGAATTTAATATTGTTAGGACCGTCGGTAAGGACCTCAAATATGGTCCTTTCTTCGCGCACGAGATCCAGCAGGGTATACTTGGGCGTGATTCCGAACAGCAAGTCAATATTGGCAAGGCCGAAATCCACATCCAGGATGACCACCCTCAGTCCCAATCTGCTTAGAGCGATGGCAAGATTGACAGTGACGTTGGTCTTTCCTACGCCTCCCTTTCCGCTGGTCACCGTGATCACACGAGCCCTTTTTTCCGGTTGCTGCCCCCCTGCCGCATAATATGGCCCGCTATTCATGTTGATTACCAATTCCCGAAGCCTTTCAGCCTGATCGCTCATAATTACCTCCCTGAGAGGTTTGGCCTTCCATCACTGGACTGTGCCGGTTCCCAGAAGACTGGCGACAATGGCCCTGGGGTCCGCTACATTCAAATCGTCAGGAACGCTCTGCCCCGCCGTAATGTAGGACAGGGGCCTGCCGGTGAGGTAACGGGCATTGACAATCACCCCTGGAGCCGGAGTTTCATCCAGTTTTGTAAAAAGCAATTTATAATCCTTGATAAACGAATAATATTCGAGAATCTCATTCATGGCATGCCTGCCGGTGTTTGCGCTGACCACCAGATAGGCCTCATCGGCTTCCGCCGTGTTGAACAATGCCTTCAATTCGTCAAAGTGATTCTTATTGCGATGGCTTCTTCCTGCGGTGTCAATCAGGATCAGGTCCTTCTCCGTAAACATTTTGATCGCTTCCTTCACCTCACTGGGCGAATAGACAACCAGAACAGGAATACCAAGGATCTCTGAATAGGTCTTAAGTTGCTCCACCGCGGCAATACGGTATGTGTCTGCCGTGATGAGCCCAACCTTTTTCTGTTTGTTCAGGGTAAAATCGGCCGCGATTTTGGCAAGGGTTGTGGTCTTTCCCACCCCTGTGGGGCCCACGAAAATGACAACCTGCGGTCGTCCGTCGGATCTCAGCTTGATGATATCGGGCTCGCCCAAAAGGCCAGTCATGACATTTGCCGTCTGAAGCAAAGCCATCTCGGGACTATCGGCAAAGCCGTCCGTTTTCCTTACCATTTCCAATATCCTGTCGATGACTTTGTTGTCCAGGTCCGCTTCCACCAGCGTTTTTCTGATGACGGAGAGATTGTCCTGAATCGGTTCTGCTGCGACGGCTCTCGTTTTTCCGTATTCCGATCCGTCCCTGTTCGGACGATTGATGTCCTTAACCGACAGGTACAATTTCTCCAACATGGTTTCCATGCTTTTTACCTTTGTTTCCAGCGCATCAAGCCTTGAATTCTCGGCTTCAGAAATTCCGGGATTTCCTGTCCCACCCTGGCTGGTATTGGCAGCAGGCTGATATGACCTGATCTGTGACTGTGGAGGCTGGGGTGTCTGATAAACCTGCTGGTATTGCTGGCCGGGTTGCTGGGTGGAATAGGGATATTGAGACTGGGAAGACACCATGGGCTGGGGTTTGGGTATGGCCTGCTGATTGTTCTGAGGCTGGAAAGGCGCCGCTTCCCGCCCGTAAGCGGGTGTCTGCGGCAGCGTGCCGGCGGAACGTTCAGACGAATAGGAATTTTCGTAATAGCGGCTGCCGTTGATGTTCGAAGCCGGAGTCGTCCACAGCGGTGTCCTGGGCTTGGCGTAATCGTCGTCAATAGCCGCCACAACTTCCACCATAGGCTTTGTAAACAGCCCAATAATTCCCTTTCTCCTTACCTTCCGACTGTTCATGATCACAGCTTCATTACCCAGGTCCATCTTGACTTTCAGCAAAGCTTCCTGCATGTTCTTACAGGTATATCTGCGAATTTTCATATCTTCCTCCGCTACCCGTCACCTTTTTATATCAACCTGTCTATACGCTTACCATGCCTATCGAGTTGATTTCCATGGTCGGATCCAGTTCATTGTAGGACAATACCACCAAACCGGGTAAGCTGTGCTCGGTCAGCCGTTTAAAGTAGAAACGCACGACGGGCGATGCCAGGATGATGGGAAGCTTTCCGGCCTGTACCAGCTTCTCGGTCATCGCTGCCGCCTGATTCACGATTTTGTTGCTCAGGGCAGGATCCATAGCGATATAGGAACCTGCCTCCGTCTTCTGGACTGAATCCATGATAAGTTGTTCCACCTTGGGATCAAGCGTGACAACATCGGCATTGTTCTGCTGGATATAGGTCCGTGATATGGCTCGTCCGAGGGCCTGGCGCACATATTCGGTAAGCATGTCGGTATCCCTTGTAATGGGCGCGTAATCGGCCAGAGTTTCCAGAATGGTGACCATGTCCCGTATGGAGACCCCTTCTCGCAGGAGGTTGCAGAGCACTTTCTGGATCTCGCCCAAAGACATCACTTTGGGTATCAGCTCTTCGACCACAGCAGGATAGGTGGCCTTAACATTATCCACCAGTGTCTGGACATCCTGGCGGCTCAGGAGTTCATGGATATGACGCTTGATCACTTCAGTCATGTGCGTCGCCACTATGGAAGGCGGATCCACAACCGTGTAGCCCAGCATCTCCGCACGATCCCTCTGACTCTCATGAATCCAAACGGCGGCGAGGCCGAAGGCCGGTTCATGGGTAGGTATGCCTTCGATTTCTTCCTCGGCGGTACCCGGATTCATGGCCATCAGGTGATCCAGCATAAGCTCGCCTGAAGCCACTTCTACCCCTTTAATCTTGATGACATACTGGTTGGGGTTTAGCTGGATATTATCACGCAGGCGGATGATGGGAACAATGACACCCAATTCCAGGGCCAACTGCCGCCTGATCATCACCACGCGGTCCAGCAGGTCGCCGCCCTGGTTTTTATCTGCCAGCGGAATGATGGCATAGCCGAATTCCAGTTCAATCGGATCAACCTGGAGCAAAGAAACCACATTCTCGGGTTTTCGGATCTCTTCTACTTCCTGCTCCTCTATCATTTGCTCTTCCTGCTTGGATTCCACAATCTTGCGCTTGTCAAGCTGCATGCCAAGGTAGACCAGAAGACCTGCCACAAGGAGCAGGGACCATTGCCACAGGATGGGCATCAGCACAACACAGGCAGCTGCCGCAATGTACAATACCTTGGAGCTGTTGAAGATCTGCCTGATCAGATCCTCACCAAGGTCGCTTTCCGCCGCCGCCCTGGTCACAATGACGCCAGTGGCGATGGAAATCAGAAGGGATGGAATCTGGTTGACAAGACCGTCACCAATGGTGAGAATCGTGTAGGTCTCAAGGACTTCCTCGAAGGTTTTTCCCTGTCTGACCAGCCCCATGATGATACCGCCGATAATGTTGATGGCTGTTGCGATGATACCGAAAATGGCGTCATTCTTGACAAACTTGGTGGCACCATCCATGGCGCCGTAGAAATCGGCCTCACGCTGTACGCGTTTTCTTCTCTCCTTGGCTTCCTGTTCATTGATGAGGCCCGAATTCAAATCGGCGTCAATGGCCATCTGCTTACCCGGCATAGCATCCAGGGTGAATCTTGCGGCAACTTCGGAAACCCTTTCCGCACCCTTGGTAATGACCAGGAACTGAACGATCATGATGATCAGGAATACGATAAAACCTACAATCAGGTCATTACCGCCAACAAAGCGGCCAAAACTGCGGATGACTTCGCCGGCCTCTCCTTTACCCACGATAAGGCGAGTGGAGATGATGTTGAGGGACAGGCGGTATAACGTCGTAAACAGCAGCATGGTTGGGAAAGAGGACATGGAAAGTGCATCCGGGGCATAAATGGCATTGATCAGGATCAGCAGGGAAAGAGTGATGTTGACAACAAGCAGGACGTCCAAAAGAACCGGGGGAATGGGTACAATGATAAAAAGCACTATGAAGACAACAAATATTGCAACCAGCATACTCTTATTCTTCATCCTGCTTTCCCTCCAGTATCTTTAAATCTTTGGTATGTCCGCCCCATGTCGATCCTGCTCTGATATTGTCGTCGAAACGGGTATTCCTGTATCTTATAATTGTATTTTATCTGAATTGGATGCCCAATACAATACTTTGCTCCGTACGGTCAATGGGCCGTCTGCGGGCTCTTCCCATGCAGGTTGTAAACAAAGGCCAATACCTCGGCAACCGCCTTATAAAGCTCCGGTGGGATGACTTCTCCGATGTCTACCGTCTGGTAAAGCGTTTGGGCAAGCGGCTTGTTTTCCACGATTTCAACCTTGTTCTCCCTGGCGATCTCCTTTATCCGCTGTGCCATAAAGTCAACTCCCTTGGCCACCACATAGGGCGCCGGCCTCTTCTGGGGTTCGTACTTGATGGCCACGGCATAATGGGTCGGGTTGGTGATGACTACGTCTGCCTTTGGGACATCCTTAAGCATTCGCCTCATGGATATCTCCCGCTGTTTCTGCTTGATCCTGGAACGGATTTCGGGGTTTCCTTCAAGCTGTTTGTACTCCTCCTTGACTTCCTGCTTGGTCATCCGGATGTCCTTCTCATATTGCCGCCACTGGAAAAAATAGTCCACAGCCGAAATCGCCAGAAGTGCCAGGCAAATCTTAATCCCGATACCCACGGCGGCATCCAGGATATAAACGACAATCTGGCCCATTTCAAGGGCCATCAGCTTGGTGAAGTTCAGGAACTCCGCCTGTATGGACGACCATGCCACCCATGATACAATGATCACTTTGGCTATGGATTTGACAAGCTCAAATAGCGACCGGGCGGAGAAAAGCCTTTTTAATCCTTTCAGGGGATTGATATGGGAGAACTTGGGCTTGATGGGTTCCAGGGTAAACAGAAAACCGATCTGGGCATAGGATCCCAATACACCCACGACGATGGCGATGATAAAAAACGGAGCGGCCATCTTGGCAATCTCCACTGTGGCAAAGGTCAGCACGTGCATGATCTCGCTGGGATCAGACAGGTTGTAAGTGGCCGATTCCCCTATGAAAAAATTGAAAACGGATTTCATTTCTTTATAAAGATAATTTCCAAGCAGCCTGAAAGAAAGAAAAGTGACCAGAAGGATAAAATTGGCGGTTACTTCGCGGCTTTGCATGACCTGGCCTTTTTTCCGCAGGTCCTGCCTTTTTTTGGGGGTCGCCTTTTCGGTCTTTCCGGTATTGTCTGCAAACAACTGAAGGTTGATGGAGGTCAAACCCCTGAGCTCTGTTCGCTTATGGGACAGAAAAACTTTAAAATCCAAAGGCTTGCCTCCCTCCTTCAAGAGCCGCCCGCATTTTGCAGGAGTTCGTAAATATTCTTGTAGGTATTTTCCATAATAACGGCCACCATGCCTTTGAAAGCTGCCAAAGTGAGCAGGATGACGATAAGGCCAATAATAATCTTGATTGGAAATCCCAGAATGAACACATTCATCTGGGGCATGGCCTTCGCGATGATGCCCAGGGCCACATCTGTAATAAGGATGGCCGCTGTGATGGGCGCCGCGATTTTAAAGCCCAAGAGCAGCGTTTGATAAAACATTGCCACCATCTGGCGCGCCACCCCTCCGCTAAAATCGGCGCGGCCGGGAGGCAGGATGGTAAAACTGTCGGCAACTGCCTTGATGAGCAAATGATGCGAGTCGGTAACAAGCATAAACAGTGTGGCCAGAATGGCATAAAAATCGGCGGTGATCGGAATTTGGACATTGGCCATGGGATCAAACACATTGGCCATACCAAATCCTATTTGGGTATCAATGATGTGTCCGGCCACATAAATGGCGGAGAACAGCATATAGGCAATAAAGCCCATGGTCAGTCCCACCAGGAATTCTTTCGCAACCAGGAATACATAGGATGCCAGGGATGTATAGGGCGATAGATCGGGAATGGTGACGGAGTTGGCGACGATGATGGCCATGATCAGGCAAAACCCCGCCTTGTAGTAATTCGGAATATTCCTCCTGCCAAAGATGGGCGATAGGAAAAACATGGCCGAGATGCGGACCAGCACGATCAGAAATATACTCCATAAATTGAATATCCCATCCAGAGGTATGGTCATTCCCCATCACATCCAAAATCTACATGCCGATGAACTTGAGCATGCCGTCAAATATACGCAGGGTAAATTCCTTCATCTGTGCCAGTATCCAGGCACCCAGGACCAACAGGGCCACAAGCATGGCAATGATCTTGGGAACAAAATGGAGGGATTGTTCCTGGATTTGGGTGGTCGCCTGGAAAATGCTCACCGCAAGCCCCACGATCAAACCGATGAGCAACACAGGCACCGATATTTTCAGGATGGTCATCATGGCATCCCGTGACATATCCAGTAAGAACTGCTCCATAAGCACTCCTTTCCGGGAACTCTTCTCCGCCTTGTATCACAAGTCTTGCTATTATCGCACAAAGGATTTGATGATGGTTTCAGTCAGAAGGTTCCATCCGTCCACCAAAAGGAACAGAAGTATCTTAAACGGCATTGAAATCATGGACGGCGGAAGCATCATCATCCCCATAGCCATCAGGGTGCTGGCTACCACCATGTCAATGACCAGGAAGGGTATGTACAGCATGAAGCCTATCCGGAAAGCGGTGTTCAGCTCACTAATCATAAACGCCGGCACGACGACGGTCAGCGGTAAATCCATCAGGTCCCCTCTAGGCTCTATCTTGGCGATCCCAGCAAATAGGGCCAAATCCTTCTCCCTGGTAAAATCCAGCATAAAGTCCTTTATGGCATAGGAGGCCTTGTCCATGGCCTCCTCCAGTGTGATCTCATTTCTTGAAAAAGGCTCAAGGGCATTCTGGTTAATATCCGAGAAAACAGGTGTCATAATGAAAAAGGTCAGAAAAAGTGCCAGACCGATGATGACCTGGTTCGGAGGCATCTGCTGCGTTCCCATGGAGTTCCTTAAAAAAGAAAACACGATGACAATCCGTGTAAAGGAAGTCATCATAATGAGAATGGACGGAAGTAACGTCAGTACCGTCAATAGCAATAGCAGTTTGATGCTGTTGGAAATCTCCTGGGGATCATCCGTAGATTGAATGGTAATTCCATTGTCTGATATAGAAATGCCCGGAGCGGCTAAGGTTTCCGAGCTGAGCAGGTTCATAAACAGAATAGCAAAAATCACGATGATCCATAGTTTTTTCTTTTGCATGGCTTTCACCGCCTGAATTCAACCATTGTAATGATCTTCGTTCCGGCTGAGCCTTCGGAGCTTTTGGACATTTTCGGAGAGGCCGCTGAGCTGACGCTGCCCCATATCCTCCTGCTGCCAGCCTGAATCAGCCTCTTCCTTATTTCGCTTGCCCTTTCTCCCCAGACTTGAATAGAAATCAAATATCCGTCTGAAGTCAAATCCGCTGTTGTTTTCTTCAGCCTCATCGCGGGCAGCCAGCGCACCTTCGTCAAGCTTTATCTCGGAAACCGGCACCATGCTCTTTCGGGTGGCGTAGAAGAGAAAGTAATGTTCACCTGCTTGTATCAGGTAGAGACACCGATCCATGCCCAATGGCAATGTCTCCACAACGCGCATGAGTTTATTCTTTGATGCTCCGGCCATCTTTCTTCCCAGCAGCTTGGCAGTAAGCCAGGCAATGAACAGAACTGCTGCGAAGATAATCAACATGCCCAGCAATAACAGGAAATCATCCATTGGCACACATTTCCTTCCGGATCTTTAACCAACGACTTTCTTGACCGCTTCGATGACACGTTCGGCCTGGAAAGGCTTAACAATGAAATCCCGGGCCCCCGCCTGTATGGATTCAATGACCATGGCTTGCTGACCCATAGCAGAACACATGATAATCTTTGCAGCAGAATTCAGGGATTTGATCTGCCTGACTGCCTGGATCCCATCCATTTCAGGCATGGTGATGTCCATAATGACCAGATCGGGATTCAGTTCCTTATATTTCTCCACGGCTTTAAGGCCATTTTCGGCTTCCCCAATTACCGTATAACCGTTCTTTGTAAGGATGTCCTTGATCATCATGCGCATGAAAGCGGCATCGTCAACGATCAGAATATTAGCCATAGGTCATATCCTCTCCTTCATTTTCTGCTGTACAACTAAACTATACACGATATGACAAGTAATATCAATTTATAACGATTATATCCGATTTTTCGCCAATTTTAAAGTCTTTTTGAAGGATGCAGGATATCGGTTATACGCACACCGAAGCTTTCATCAATGACGACCACTTCTCCTTTGGCGATAACCTTCCCGTTTACGAGAATATCCACAGGATCTCCTGCCAGCTTGTCCAGTTCGATGATGGAGCCTTGCCCGAATTCAAGGATCTCTCTGATCTTTTTGGTGGTACGGCCCAGTTCGACGGATATCTGGAGAGGAACGTCCATAAGAAGCCCGATGTTATTGCTGTCAATGGCGAAGGGCTCCTCTTCAAAAGACTGGAACTGTGCCGGCTGGACATTGATAGGCTGTACTGGTTGCGGACGCTTGGGCATCTGCATGCCAAATCCCGCTGCCTGTTGTTCGGGTTGATAGGACGGCATCTGCGATACCTGCGGCTGTTGCATCTGTGGCTGCTGCTCCTGTACAGGTTGTTGCGTCGCATTGTTTTCATTGACAGGTTTAGACAGTTTATTCTTATTCATAAGATTCGCCACCATTTCTTTCGCAAATGGAATGGGAAGCAACTGCATGATCTCACTGTCAATAAGCTCGCCAACCTGGAGTTTGAACATGATCATGACAATGGAATCCTCGGTTCCGATCTTGATCTTTTCGATGTTTGCAGCACTTTCAACCAATGTCGATTCGGGGGGTGAAATATCAACCCTCTTGTCAAACATGGATGAAAGGGATGTGGAAGCTGAACCAACCATCTGGTTCATAGCCTCTGAAATTGCGCTCAGATGCAACTCATTGAGTTCGCCGTTGATGTTGCCGAACCCGTCGCCACCCATCATGAGATCGGTGATGATCTTGACATCATCCTCCTTCACGATCAGGAGGTTCAAGCCTTTCAGGCCTTCGGTATACTGCACTTTGACAGCCACAAAAGGTTTGACAAAGAGCTTGGCGATATCCTCCCAGGTGGTTACCTCAACCCGGGGTGTCGTAATGGTCACCTTTTGGCCAAGCAGGGCATACAAGGTTGTTGCCGACGTGCCCATACTGATGTTTCCTATTTCACCCAAAGCATCTATCTCCTCAGGTGTTAAGGCCTCTTTTTCCGTTTCAGCTGATTCAGCCATATCTTCCGTTATGCTTTCATCCTCAGAACTCACGCCATTGAGCAGGGCATTGATTTCTTCCTGAGACAACATATCACCCATAATCTTCCTCCGTTCTGACAATGTCCGTTATCTTTATGGCCGTTTTTTTGTTACGCACGCCGGGTTTAGCGTAAAACTTCAGTATATCCCCGGTATATACCTCCAGCTTGCCGTCGATATTTGTATTCAGCGGGAGCACATCCCCTTCCTGAAGCATCAGGAACTCCTTGACAGACAACTGGGTTCTGCCGAGAACCGCGATGACGGGAATGGAAGTCTCCCTTACCCGGTTCTCAATAGACTCCCTGGTTTCCTTCGTCGAACCTTTTTCGATGAGCGAAAACCACAGCTTGGTGGACAGTTTCGGCATAATCGGTTCCACCACCATGTGTGGGATACAGATGTTAAAGAGTCCTTCAACTTCTCCAATCCTGGCGGTGAAGGTTACCAGGGCCACCATCTCGTTGGGAGACATCAACTGCACAAACTGCGCATTGGTCTCAATTCTATCCAGCACAGGCCTGATTTCGGTGACATTCTCCCACGGCTCTCGCATGAGGCTCAACATTTGCGTCATAAGCCGCATAAGGATTGCAAGCTCTATTTCAGTAAAACCACGGACCCTTTCCATACCCGCCCCCTTGCCGCCGAGGATCCTGTCAATCAGGCAATAGGCAATGACGGGGTTGATCTCAAAAATGATGGAACCAGGCAATGGATCAAAATTGACAATTCCAAGGACGGCCGGATTGGCTATGGAATTCGTGAACTCCGAGTATTGAAGGGGCTGGACGGTTTGGACCTCCACCTGTACCAGAGTTCTCAGATATCCGGACAAAAAGTTGGTCAGAAGCCTGGCATAATTCTCATTGATGATGCTGAGGGTTCGGATGTGGTCCTTGGCAAATTTGCTGGGGCGCCTGAAATCATGGTTCCGTATCTTTTTCTCGGACGAGTCTTTACTGAACTCCTTGACATCAAGCTCTCCCGTATTAAGCTGCTGAAGCAGCCTGTCTATTTCATTTTGGGAAAGTATGTCCCCCACGGGTGCAATTCGCCTCCCTTTACGGTTGTACTATCCAGTCTTCAAAGACAACCCGGAGAATAATCCGTTCATCTGTCCTGCCATCAAGGATGCTGTTAAACTTATCCCTCAGGGTATCCCTGGCTTTATCCATAGCATTATCTTCGCTGAGTTCTTCATAGGTCTGACTCCTGAAGTACTCAATGCAGGCTTCCTTGAATTCGCCCAGGCATTCTTTCAGAAGTGCCGTGCGCTCCTCCAGGTACTTTTTCTTTTCACCCGCATCATAGATGATGGTCACAGAAGCTTTCAGAAAGCTATTTTCATGAGCAGGAGATGATTTCAGGTTGAAAATGGCATCCCCGCCGGTTCCTTCACTGGTGGCATAAAGGTTGAGCCTGGCCTGTTCATCGGGTGGCACGTTCCTTACCTGTTGGGAAGTCCTGGCGGCATTGTTCTTATCGTCAGGGTTAATGCCGTTATAGGTTGTGAACAGGAAAATTACAAGGACGGCCAGCGCAAGCGTAAGAACTGCAATGATGGATAGCAATATGGTATATAATGACTTACCCTGCAAAGTGGGACACCCCTTTAATATCTATTCTATGTCATTTATCGTCATTTTCCGGTTGGCTGTTAAACAACCTGTTCATAAAGCCCGCTTTTTGTTTATATTCTATAACTGCCGCGATGATTTCATCAACACTTTCGTTGACCACATACTTCTTGCCGTTGACAAGGGTGATGACCGTATCCGGCGTAGCTTCCACCGTCTCGATCCATTCGCAGTTGATCACAAAGCTAGTGCCGTTGAACCTGGAAACCTTGATCATCTTTCCATACCTCCCGCCCCGTCAGGGATCGCTCCCCGCGAGACCGTTCATACAATCAGGTGGGATGGGCCGGTTGCCTGTACCGGCCCAATTTACGCACCTTAACGCTTCAGGTTGGCAAGCTCCTGAAGAAGTTCGTCGGCCGTGGTCAACACACGGCTGTTGGCCTGGAAACCTCTCTGGGTGATGATCATTTCGGTGAACTGGGCTGCCAGGTCCACGTTGGACATTTCAAGGGTTCCGGGCACGAGCTTGCCGGCGCCGTTGGTCCCCGGCTTTGCAGCAACGCTGAAAGCACCGGAGTTTGCGGTTTCCCTGAACTCGTTGGATCCCACTTTTTCCAGACCGGCCGGGTTCTCAAAGACAGCCAGCGCGATCATGGCCAGGGGCTGGCGACGGCCATTATCGTAAATACCGGTAATGACGCCGTCATCGCCGATGGTATAGTTGATGAGCTTTCCTGGCGGATAACCGTCCACCCTTGAGGGCGAAACGGAGTTGTCATCGGCATACTGGGTCAGTCGGCTAAGATCCAGAGTGAACTCAAAAATGCCTGCTCCTGAGTCGCCCGGCGGTGTTACCTCAACTTTTATGGATGTAGGAAAGTTGGTTTGATCATTGGTAACCAGTTTACCTGTTGCGTCAAAGCAAAGGTAGCCTGCTGCAGGATTACCACCTGACACAGCGCTAGCGCTGCTGCCTTCCGGCGTTACAAGGTAATACCACTGCGTATGGCGTTGATCCCCATCCGCATACACATATGTCTTCCAGAAGTTAATGTTGAGCTTGTACTCGTTGCCCAGCACGTCATATACATGGATGGGAACGATATAATGGGGTTCTACGTTCTTACCGTCTTTATCCGGGATGCCATCACCATCAGTAGCCGGCACTGAGTCGTCGATTTCCCTGACATCTGCATCATCATCGCTGCCATATACAGGTTTACTGGTGGCATCCAGGTTTCCTGCCAGCACGGCCTCCGTGGTGGCTCTGGCCGCCATGATCCGTCTGCTCTCACCATTGAATTCGTAGAGATTGATGGGCTGGATCGGATCCTGGGTCTTGAACACATAGCCGTCATCCGTTATTTCATAATCCATCCATCCGTATACGTTCTTTCCGCTGGATGTGACCAGGTTGCCCGCCACGTCGAAGGTGAAGTTCCCTGCGCGCGTAAAGAGGAATTCTCCCGAATTGCCGCTTCTGACGATGAAGAAGCCCTCACCCTCGATGGAAAGATCGGATGGGCTCTCGGTGCGCTGTACGCTGCCCCGGCCCATGTCGGTGCTGATGGAATCCACCGTCATGCCAAGGCCGATCTGCATGGGATTGGTACCGCCCCTGCCCGTTGCGCTGTCCGGAGCCGATCCGGATGACAGGGTCTGGGCGAAAATTTCCTGGAAAGTGGTTCTTGCCGCCTTAAATCCGACGGTGTTGACGTTGGCAACGTTGTTGCCGATGACGTCCATCTTGGTCTGGTGCGATTTCAAGCCTGAAACGCTTGCAAACATTGACACCATCATAAATTAATCAACCTCCCGTGTTCGTTTCGTCTGTCAGTCGGAAACGATCAGCCTCCCGGAAGGGTCCGGCTGAATTGTTGGTTTTGGATTTTAAAGGTTTCAAGTAAATATCGCTCCGTCGATGTTGGTAAAGACGTTCTCCTTCAGTTCGCTCTGTTTTACCGCCGTGATGACAGTTCTGTTGGGCACATTCACCAGGAAGGCCACATCCTCCATCACCACCAGGGAATCCCTAACGCCTTTGGCCTGCGCCCGGTCGACCGCCGTTTTCAGCCTTTCGAGCTTATCGCCGTCCAGCCGGATGTTCCTGGCCTCCAGCCTCAGCGCCGCGTGCTTCGAGATCTTTATTTCCCTGCTTTCCTGGATCTTCTGATCCAGTATGGCGGAGAAGGATTCGGATTGGGTATTCACCCTGTCGTCGGCCGGCCTGTGAACGGTTTGCAAATACTGGTTGATGCTTTGGATGGGTCTGTTATGGATATTCATTCAACCCCTCCCGTCTGTTCGGCATCGTTTTCCGTGCCGGTCGCATCCGACTCGGTCTCATCGTTGGAACCATCCGTCGGCTGGTTTGCACCCAGTTTTTCCTTCAGCACCTGGAGAATTTGCTGGAGCAGCATGTGCTGGCTTGAATAGAGATCTGCGATCTCGGTGGCATAGATATCGTCAACCGGAAGGGTTACACCATCGACCAGCAGGCGCAGATTGCCTTTGCTGTCCAGATAGCCGTCCCGCAGTACGCCGGTGATTTGCACCACCGCGCCTGTTGCGTTATCTGCGATCTTGACGGTGATCTCTTTACCCGCATTAGCCACCACATATGCCTCAGGACTCTCATAGAGCGACAGATCCAGATCCTTGGGTAAGACATCCACCTCGTCCAGCCGGGCGTAGATGCCGTCCGCACGCTGTTCAAGGGAAGCGATGATACCCTGGATTGTGGCTTTACCACCATCGCTGTTATAGACATAGGCGTTGCCGAGCATGCCCACCAGACCGCTATAATCGGAGATCTTTTTGTAGGCGCTGCCCACGGAGGTGTCGGTCACATCGGTGACCTTGTCGATGTCGAGCTCCTGCCCGTCGACGAGCAAATAAACTTTGCTTCCCTTCACGCGGACAGACTCCACCACTCCTGAGATGTAGTTGGTTTTTCCCGTTTCTGTGTCGGTCATCTGGCCCACAACATACCTGCCTATCATGCCAAAGGCCTTAGTCATGGCAAAGGAGTTATTCAGGTTCTGCATCTGTTCCAGAGCGCTGAACTGGGCCATTTGCGCGATGAAGTCGGTATCCGACAAGGGCTCCAGCGGATCCTGATGCTGCACCTGGGTGATGAGGAGCTGTAAAAATTCGTTCTTCCCAAGTTCCCCTGGGTTTCTAGTATTGACCACCTTCTCGGATTGTTCGGCCAAGACTTGTTCAATGGTTTTCTGGGTGCTTGTCACCGAAGAAACATCTGCCATCTGTTTTCACCCCCTTCTCATGCCGTCAGATCAATTTGCTGCGATATACCCGGCATATCCAAATCGTACAGTGTGCTTCCCGGATTAGCCCTTGCGACTCCTCTTATTGGCCTGCCGCCGGTGGATTCCCTTGCTGCCCCTTCACGCCTGTCATGCTCCCGCTGATGGGTTTGGGCCGCCTGGTTTCCGCCGTTCCTGTCCGCCACTGAAACATCCAGGCTTTGAACCGTATACCCGTTCTTTTCCAGGGCATCCTTCAAAAGCTGCATGTTGCTCTCCAGGATGGCTTTGACCTGTTCGTTCTCGGCGGTAATCCTGGCCAGAACTTCACCCCGCTCATGGATGATTTTCAGGGTCAACTTGCCCAGGCTTTCGGGCTTCAGATGCATCTCCAGTTCCTGCCTGTTCTCGCCGGCCATCAGCCTGACTTTCATGACCACCTGGTTGACGATGGTCTGGCCTATCTGCTTGTCCGACAGGTAGAAGAAGGTTTTTCCGGTTACAGGGGTGTTCTTTTCAGTCTGGATTTCTGCGGATACAGCCTGCTGGTTCTGGGGCACGAAATCGGAACCTTCCAGAGCCCCGGCCGTCTCCATTACCGTACTGTTGGTCTTGCCCGGCGTATTAGATTTCTCAGCCTTTTCGGCCTTCTGCCCGGACTGTTCCGGCTTTTGGTCATCGGTCCGGCTCATATCGGCTTCTTCAGTTGTCTGAACCGATACCGAATCCTGACCTGCTTCGGCTTCGAGGGCAAGATTCTGGCCCGCCTCACCGGTTTGCCCGTTCCTCAGCTTGTCAGCAATTTGACGGCACTGGCTCTGGAGCTGTGCGATCAGTGCCTCAAGCGTCTCCCCGTCTGCCTCCAGTGTGGCTTCCAGGTCGACACCAGCAGCGGCATGACTCAGGTTTTCAATCTGTTGGAGCTTTGAAACCAATGCATCGACTTCATCCAGCAAAGCGAGGAACCCATCTTGCCCGCCATCCTGTGATATGGCTTGCAGCCGTTCCAGCAGTGCCTGGAGTTGTTCCAGCCTGCCGCTCACTATGGCCTGCAAAGCTTCAAGGGGATCACCCGCTTTGTGCATGGACGGAACAACCGCTGTTGTTTCTCCGGACGATCGCCATACGGTCAACAACCTGTCCAGGTCTATCAGCAGGGATTCGAGCAGCGATGCCAGTTCATCGGTCAATTCCTTCTTTTCCGGCTTGCTGGAATTATCCTGCTCGTCGGCGGCCGAGGATGCCTTTGATGCGGCGCGTTGTTCGGTCACGTTTTCCGCCTTATCGCCGGGCATCGGTTTTTCCGCAACGGTGTTGCGCTCTCGGCTCTGCGCTTTACGGAACGTTGTATAGGAGCCTTCCTGGCCGGAAACTCTGGGTTTGCTGCCCTTATCGGTGGCATTCGCACGTTCCTGCAGCTTTTCCGAGAAAATCCCCAGGAAGGAATCTCCGCCATCCTGCTTCCTGACCGTACCTATCTTGCCGGACGTCCCGATGCCGGAAACCATCAGACTGGTCAGAATGCTGCTTCCCATAGCTTTCACCTCCTTTCAAGGAATTTCTGCTATGCTATCATCCTTTCGGATGGCATATGCCTATTCAACCGAGAAACGTTCACTTAATGAGTTTCCTGTCGGAAAGCGTTTTGGTGATGTCGGCGGCCACCGATGCCTCCATATTCTGCAGAATCTGTGCCTGAGCGTTGGCGTTCAATCCTTCAAAAATGCCGATTGCCGTTTCCTGGTCCTTACCCCACAATTCGGTCAGCACGCCTGCTGCGCTGGCAGGATCCATGGTCGCATAAGGTTTGGCCAGTTCAGACTTAATCTGCCGGTTGATGTCTTCTTTCACCAGTTCTTTATAAATTTCAGCAGCGGCCTCTGAATCGATTTGCGAATAATATTCCTTAAACCCATCCTTGTTGCCATCGGCGATCAGCTTCGTTATCTCCGCCTTCTGCTGTTCGAGCTTTTCCTGCTCTTTCTGTATGGAGGCAAGCAGCTGCTTGTTGGCTTCCAGAACGGCCTTGTTTTCTTCCAATGCCTGCTGGTCACTTTCATACTGGGCGATAATCCCCCTGGCCTCTTCCAACTGTGCGGTGAGTTCGGAAACCCTTTGCCGGTATTCATCATATTTTACCCGTATTTCCTCGTCGGTAAGGTTCTCAGGCGCATCCGAGTCATATTCCTTTGGAAGCGCCAGCCTGAGGATGGGACTGTCCTTAAACGCCGGCCTGAAAAAATCTCCCAGGCCATAGACGTTATTTTTCAGAACAATATAAAAAACACCGCAGAAAACCAGAGCGACGATGACCAGCGCAAGAACCACCGCCAGGATTCCCTGCAGTATTTGTGACATCTTATTTTTTACCGGATCTTGCATAGTCGGTTTTGGATTTTTGGAATTATCTTTTGTTTTTACAGCCATCTCTATCTCTCCTAAGAACGGAAGCGTCAATCACCTTGCGGCGCTATAGCCCGGCAGTCCTCCCTGCTGTTTTTTTCACGGTCTCCCTGTAACTGACAAGCTCGTCCGTAAGCTTCTGTTCATTCCTTGCTTCCTGTCTTAAAAACTTTTCAAATTCCTTATCTTTCAGATTCGACAGGATCTTCTTCTCCTGCATGGCTGCAATGAGTTTCACTCTAGTATTATCGACATTTTCGCCGCTTCTCTTAACGGCGTCCAATTGCCGCTCACGGGCTGTTTTCTGGACTTCCAGCCAGGTCCTGATCGCCTGGATCCGCTCAGGGCGGATCGTTCCTGAACAGGCTTGCCGGAAATCGTTGGATAAGCGCATAATCCCCGTCTCAAGAACTGAAAGCTTCTGCTTCTCCAGTTCATGAGCCCTTATGGCAAGCCCAAGCTCGTTTTTTGCTTTTTCTTCCAACTGCTGTTTCAGATTAAGCAGTTTTTGCAGCCTGAATATAAACGCCGCCATATTTCACTCCGTTGCAGCATGGTAAGTGGGAACTGAAAGCGTTTCCCCGCCGTTCCTGTCTTTTAACCGGATCCCTTCAGGGTGACAGCTTCTTTCATCAATTCAATAGTTTCCCTGAAAGAATACCGTTCAAACACATCCTGGGTGAGGAAGCGGTTAATACTGTCATGCAGGCTGATGGCCTTGTCAATGGCAGGGTTGCTGCCTTTGACATAGGCCCCCACGTTGATCAGGTCTTCCGCATCCCGGTACACCGCCAGCGCCTGCCTCAGCTCCCTGGCATATACCTTGTGCTCGTCGTCAACAATATCGTTCATGACGCGGCTGACGCTTCCCAGTACATCGATGGCCGGATAATGGTTCCTGTGGGCAAGCTGCCTCGAAAGGGCGATATGACCATCCAATATACCGCGGGCGGTATCGGTAATGGGTTCGTTCATGTCATCACCGTCTACCAACACCGAGTAAAGGCCTGTTATGGATCCTTTCTCCGAAGTTCCCGCACGCTCCAGAAGCTTGGGCAGTACGGCAAACACTGAAGGCGTATATCCCCTTGATACGGGGGGTTCCCCTATGGCCAGCCCAATCTCTCGCTGCGCCATGGAAAATCGTGTGAGGGAATCCATGAGGAACAGGACATCTTTTCCCTTATCCCTGAAATACTCTGCAATGGCCGTTGCCACCATGGCACCCTTTAACCGGATAAGAGCAGGCTGGTCGGAAGTCGCGATGACCACCACCGATCTTTTTAGGCCTTCTTCCTGGAGATCCCTTTCCAGGAAGTCTCGCACCTCTCTGCCGCGTTCTCCGATCAGTGCGATGACATTGACATCGGCTTTTGTGTTCCGTGCAATCATGCCCAGCAGGGTGCTTTTTCCCACACCACTTCCGGCAAAGATACCCATTCGCTGACCTTTGCCAACGGTCAGCAAGCCGTCAATGCACTTAACCCCAAGGGGAAGAACCTGCTTGATTCTCGGTCGCGTCATAGGATTTGGCGGGCTGTTGGACACCGGATAGTAACACTCCGGATTGATAGGCCCCTTACCATCCATGGGCTGCCCCAGTCCATTGAGGACTCGGCCCAGTAACGATTCTCCGACGGCCACCTCCAAATCCTTGTGGTAAACCGTCACTGTGCTGCCCGGACCGATGCCGGACATATCGCCAATCGGCATCAGCAGAACATTCTTATCCCTAAACCCCACAACCTCCGCCAGAACATCCTTGTTTCCGCGGGATCGGATGGTGCACAATGCACCCACATGGGTCTCGGGACCTTCCGACTCGATGGTCAGGCCGACAACCTTTGTCACTTTGCCCATATAACGGACAAAGTTTCTTTCGTCCAGCAATTTATGATACTTGGACAGAAGGGTTTGGCTACTCATTCCTGTTATTCTCACCCAGCACTTCCCGGAAAGCCTGCTCTACCATCTCCATCTTGGTCTCAAGACTACCGTCCACCATACCGTACCCGGTGTCCACAACGCACGAACCCCTGGGCAGGGTCTGCTCCTTCCGGACCTCCAACTGGCCGATATTCCCTGTTCTGCTTCTGATGCGATCCACGTTTTCCATCACGTAGTCATAATCTTCCGCCGAAACCTTCAGGACGATTTGCTCCCTGTTCATACAGGCTTCGATAGCCTCACCGGCAATCTTGAGAATCACATCCCTGCTGGTTTCAAGCTCAGCACCCAGGATTTTCCTGGCTATACTCATCGACAATTCAACAATATCATGTTCCAGCGAGCGAATGGTCTCCTCGTATTCTGTTTTCGCCCGATCCCTGAACGCTTCGGCTTCTGCCAGCAAGTCCTGGTAGTGCTGCTGCGCCAGGCTCTCGCCTTTCCGGTATCCTTCTTCCTTGGCTTTTTGTTCAGCCTCCGCGAAAACCGCCTCGACCTGAGCCTGGGCCTCCTCCAGCATACGTTTGGCCTCCAATTCGGCTTCCTGGACGATGAGCTTGGCTTCATCCCTGGCCCTGGCAATGATCTCTTCCGCCTTTTTCTCCGGATCTTCGGCCTGCCTTATGCCGGGAGCCTCAACAGCAACCCTGACAGGGCTGCTGTTCTGGATCTGAAAAGGTTTTCCCATGCTGATCTGGTTTCTTTTATACACACTGTACCCGTATGCGCTACTATACAACGATTTCGTCGCCTCCGCCCCTTGAAATGATGATTTCGCCTGCATCTTCCAGCTTTCTGATCACATTGACGATCTTCTGCTGGGCTTCCTCCACGTCCTTCAGGCGGACAGGACCCATGTATTCGATATCTTCCTTGATCATATCCGCCAAACGCTTGGACATATTGCTGTATATGACATTCTGAACCTCTTCGGTAGCGCCCTTGAGCGCCAAGGCAAGCAAGCTGTTGTCCACCTCGCGCAGGAAGCGCTGAATAGCGCGGTTGTCAAGCTGCAGGATATCTTCGAATACAAACATCCGCTTGCGGATGTCCTCTGCAAGATCGGCATCCTCAATCTCAAGGGTATCCATGATGTATTTTTCCGTTCCGCGATCAACGGAATTAAGCACATCGACGATAGCCTGGATGCCACCCACAGCCGTGAAATCCTCGGTGACAAGGTTGGAGAGCTTCTTTTCAAGAACCCTCTCAACCTCCTTGATAATTTCCGGGGATGTCCTATCCATGGTGGCTATTCTTTTTGCTACATCAGCCTGCTTGTCCTGTGGCAGTGCGGAAAGCACCTGCGCCGCCTGCTGTGGTTTCATGTAGGCCAAAATCAGAGCAATCGTCTGGGGATGCTCACTCTGAATGAAGTTGAGAACCTGTGAAGGATCCGCCTTCCTGATAAAGTCAAAGGGCCGTACCTGGAGGGAAACGGTCAGCTTATTGATGATTTCCATGGTCTTTTCCGTTCCCAGGGCTTTTTCCAGTATCTTCTTGGCGTAGCCGATACCGCCTTCCGATATGTATTGCTGAGCCAGGCACAGCTGATAAAATTCGTTCAGCACCTTTTCGCGCTCTGCCGGAGAAACCGTTCTGATATTGGCTATTTCAAGCGTCAGCTGTTCGATCTCCTCTTCCTTGAGGTGCTTAAAAATTTGCGCGGATCGTTCCGGGCCAAGAGTGATCAGGAGCATGGCCGCCTTTTCCCGTCCGGTCAGATTTCGCACTTGTTCATTTTTTCCGGGCATATATATTCAAACCTCCGGATTTATTCCCAATCCTCGGCAATCCAGTTTCTCAAGAGCTGGGCTACTGCATCAGGATTTTGCTGTACAAACCTGTCGATTTGCTTCTTAATCTCGGATTGTTCTTCAATGGTAATATCCGGAATCGTTTCCTCAACTGCAGCTGCTGCGGCAGCCGTCTCGGCAGCAGCGAGTTCCAGTTCTTCCATCTCGGGTTTCTTCTTTGGCATAGCTGTCACCACCATGACAACCAGCAGAATCAGCATCAGCACATACAAGCCATACCTGTCAAACAACTCCCTGAGCGTATCGGAGAAAGTTGTTACCGGCATGGGTTCAGGCATCAGCTTCTGTATGCTGACAGTGATGTTCCGGGCCGGAATACCGGTGGCATCAGCCGCCAGCTTTCTTACCTCATCGAGGTATTCCGGGGTCAGCCCATCCGCCGTTTCAACCACTTTCCCGTACCAAAGCACGATGGACATGGTGGATTCGTCGGGTATCAGTTTACCAAGCGCTTTCTCGCTTTCGGAGTTCTTTTCGTTGAAAAGCCTTTCTTCATAGGATTGGACTTTACTGTAATCAGACCTTCCATTTTCACCAAACTGGTAAGTTGGTGCTGTCTGGGGATTGGTATCGGTCCCCGGAATACTGCCCGCGTCACCATTGGTCAGGTTCTCTTCCAGAACCTCATGGGTGTTCCTGAAGCCTTGTCCATCAGGATCAGGGGCTGAATACTCTTTTGACACGCTCTTTAGGGTATCGAAATCCAAAGTAGGGTTGGCGGAAACGCTCATGGTATCAAAGTTTGCGTTCTGAACAACCCCGATCTTGAATGTATCATAGACCTTGTTTTCCAGTTCAAGCTGGCGCTGTCGCCTCATCTCTTCCTGCGTGGATGCCCGTACCAGATCACTGCTGCCTTGGCGGTTCAATGGATTGAGATTTTGATCCACAATGGTCACATTATCGGCGGGAACACCGAGAGAAGCTGCAACGACTTTGGCGGCCGCATCCACCTGATCAGGTGTCAGGGCACTGGTTGTCTTAAGCATGACGTAGGCACTGCCCTGATCTTCGCCGTTATCCCTGGCCCAATAGGTTTTTTCAGGTTTGGTGTACTGAACGGTGGCATTTTCAACATTTTCAAATTTCTTGAGCTTGTATACCAAATCATTGACGAGATAATTCTTCCAAAGATTTTCCTTGTCCGCTTCGGTTGCCGTGAGGGATAGTTTTGACCAGGTATCCGCAAAGGATATCTCTGGAGACACAATACCCTGGGTAGTCAGATCGAATTCAATATCCTTTTTCTTCCTGCTGTCGACATAGATCTGGTTGCTACCCTTTTTGTACTTGATATTGTTTTCATCGAGATACTCAACGACAGGCTTAAGGTTGATGGACTCCGTTGAATCAAACAAAGGAACATATTCCACGCGCAATGTCATAACAAGTGTTGCAATAATCGCCAAAAGAACAATGGAACCCACTATGTAAATCCTTACCTTTTGACTCTTCTCTAGTTCTTTCCAGTACGTCCCAACCTTTTCTTTTATCTTTTTAATTCCCTCTGGCATCTCATCATCTTCCTTCCGGCGAAGGGTCCTTCATTTGTAACTTTCTACAATGCAGCGTGTCGGGATTACACCTGCATCCTCATGATCTCCTGGTAGGCTTCCACAATCTTGTTCCGGATTTCAATCATGAAATCCAGGGCTAGACTGGCTTTTGTCCCGGCAATCATCACGTCATGGATGCTGTCAGTCCGACCGGCAATGAAATCCTCGGTGATGGCGTCGGATTCATGCTGCAAGTCATTCACACTGTTGATGGCATCCAGAAGCATTTCTTTAAAGCTTACTTCGCTCTTGCCGGTATCCGAAGCCTTTAATGGCTTAATCTCCGGCAGAACGGTGTTGATGGATCGGATCGCTTCAATCGCCATGCTCTCATTCCTTTCTGGCAGTTACTTTGCCGTAAGGTTTTTATCTTCCGATTTCAAGGGCCTTGGTAGCCATGGACTTCGATGCGTTCAGTGCGGTTACGTTAGCCTCGTAGGCTCGTGTTGCCGAGATCATGTTAACCATCTCTGTAACGATATCCACATTGGGCATCTGTACAATGCCGTTTTCATCCGCATCGGGATGGCTTGGATCATAGACTTCCTTGAACGGGGACGGATCTTCGACAATCGCGGTTACCCTTACGCCACCGCCTGCCAGATAACGTCCCTTGCTGGCCTCCGACAGGTATTGCGAGAACGAAGTACCTTCACGTTCGGCAAACACTACGGTTTTACGGCGGTAAGGTGTACCATCTTCGGTCCTAGTGGTATTCACATTGGCTATATTCTGAGCAATGATATCCATGCGCAGTCTTTGAGCCGTCAAAGCTGATGAACTGATATTGAAGGCATTAAAGACAGCCATTCATCAAACACCTCCCCGAATCGCTTTACGAAGGTTTTGGAAATCGCCGTTCAATTTTTGAATGAGGGTATCATAGCGAATGGCGTTGGTGGCCAGTTCGGCCATCTCGTTCTCGATATCCACATTATTGCCGTCGGCGCGGTAGCTCAGGGTGCTGTAATCCCGGGTTACCATAATTGGAGATGACTGGAGCCGCGTTTGGCCCTTGCTGATTTTGCCTGTTTTCATTTCGCTGTTGAGAAATTCTTCAAATTTGACAGTTTTTCGTTTATATCCCGGCGTATCGACGTTGGCGATGTTGTTGGCGATAACCTCGTTTCTCAGCCAGGCAGCATCAAGTGCCGACTGAACATTGTTTTTCGGGAACAAGATATTGTGCAGCACATGTATCTCCCCTTTGCATGATGGCACAGCCATCTTTTTTCATATGTTTTATTACCCTTTTTTCGTCTGTTGAAAAACATAAATATTCATTTAAAATAATATAAATACTCATTGAACAATATAACATAATATGTCGAACAATACAATAAACCTAAAGTCCTATTGACTAATATAATATATTGTAATAATAAGTATAAATTTTAAATATTAAGTCGAATAGGATAACGCTTTCATATCACCATATCTTTCTACTCATAATGCATGGCCGATCGAAAATAATAAGGACTGAGGAGGTGAAAAGCAATGGCACGCAACAGCCGTAGCAGAACTTCTTTCGAAAACATGAAATATGAGATCGCCAACCAGTTGGGCATCAACCTCAAACAGGGTTACAACGGCGACATCACCAGCCATGACGCTGGTAGAATCGGCGGTAACATTGTTAAGAAGGTATTCCAGTCCTACACTGGGAATCAGTATCCTGTAGAAACCAATCAGGCTCAGCAGGGCACAATGAGCAAATAAATACGGCGTCCGATAATATCGGGGGGCTTTTAAGCCCCCCTGTTTATGCACATAGACGCGTTAATCAGTCATCCTGTTTCTCACACTTCTTTTCCTCTTCCTTTGTACCGTTCTCATTGCCGTTTTCCTTCTTCCTGCACAATTTCTCAGCTTCTTTTCCGGTCAGGGTTTTCTTGATTTGATCTATGGCATTCGGCACAATTTCCAGAAGCCTGTCAAGCGGGTTGTTGAATGATGCGGGTATCATCCTGATGGTGTCGTTTCGCCCTACCACCAGAAAGGCTACCGGGTTGATGCTAACGCCCGCGCCACTGCCGCCTGCAAAAGGAAACTTGCTTTCCTGGTTCTTATTATCCCCTTTGCCGCAATCGCCGCCTCCGGCGGCAAACCCAAACGTCACCTTGGATACCGGGATGATAACCGTGCCGTCCACGGTCTGTACGGCATCTCCAACGATGGTATTGACATCAACCATTTCCCTTATGCTTTCCATGGCCGTTTTCATCAGGTCCTGAATTGGATGCGGTTCCATAGGTTGTGCCACCTTCCTTTCAGATATTTTCCAATAAAAAGGTTCGCTATCAGATATATAATATGATATATAATATGGATAATCCTGATCCGGATTATGCAACTGATGAGAAAATCAGGTTCCTTCCTCTGAAAATCGGGATAGAAATCGGTCAGGACCTTGCCCCGGTTGAGATGGGGGATCAGGACGGATATGACGGCGCAAACAAAGCCATAAAGAATTGCTGTCGCAGCTGCGTCATGGGTGGCGATCACACCGCTTACCTCGAATTTGACAACGGTCATGCCTTTAATATTCAACAGCGCGTCAGGCTTAAATATGCTCCGCATAATATGCTGCATCCGTTTTTTCTTTTTTTTCTTCTTCGCCCGTTTCTTGAGCAGGAAATCTAACCCTTCCTCTCTGGAATCCCAGCCATATAACGTGATAACATAGGCGAGCCTGACCCGTAGGTTCAGGCTGAAGCCGTTTTCCTTGAATTCAGCGGCCGCTATAAAGGAAATGGGCAGAAGCCCGAGCGCTATGATGAGCAATATAATAAAAGCCGCAAGAAGCATATCATCACCATGATATAGCTTCTCCGGCTTCTGCCATATTATTCCTGTTCGGGGCGAATCAATCGAAGGGCATTTTTTCAACCACTTCCGGGATTTCATTCATTTCCAGCGGGGGTAAATCCTTCAGGGATGAAAAACCAAATACCCTCAGAAACTCCTCGGTTGTCTCATACAGCTTGGGCCTGCCGGGCGCGTCGTCCCTCCCCGCCTCCCTGATGAGGTTCCGCTCCATCAATTTCATAATCACGCTGTCGGAGTTGACGCCGCGTATCTGCTCGATGTACGCCTTGGTGACCGGCTGGTTGTATGCGATGATGGCCAAGGTCTCATAAGCCGCCGGTGTAAGACCCTGCTTTTTCCTCACGGGACCCAGCCTGGCAATATAGGCATTCAGTTCCGGCTTGGTGCAAAGCTGCCATGCGCCGTCCAGCTCACGGAGCATGATCCCTCTGGACGAATGCTGGTACTTATATTGCATATTGGTCAGGATTCCCCTGGTGGTCTTCTTGTCCTGTTCGATGATCTCGGCCAGCTTGTCGAGGGGAACCGGATCCCCTGCCGCAAACAAAACCGCTTCTATGATCATCTCCGTATCATTTATGGTATTCACGCCTCACCACCGCCCCCTCCGATATCTTGGCTATTCGATTACTTATCGGGCTTCTTTGGGGTGACATATATATCCCCGAACGCCACAGGCTGTTCCACTTCGGCCTTTCCGATCTTGACGATCTCCAAAAGGGCCAGAAATCCGGTCGCAATCTCAAGTCTGCTCCTGGTTAAAGGGGAAAAGACTTTAGAAAAGCAAAACCGCACACCCTTGGCCAACATACCGAGGATTTCCCGAATCTTTGTCCTCAGGGAGACCTTTTCATGGTCAAGGATACGCTGCATCTTTTTGCTGACATCATTCATCCTCTCCCTTGAGCGATTGAGGACATCCACCATGCATTGCCGGAGAATGAGCGGTGAGACCTCCAGCTCATCCTCCTGCTGGATGACGGGAATCGCTTCAGGAAGCTTGTAATGTGCCTTTTCCCAGTAAGCCTCCCGCTCCCTCAGAATTTGCGAAAACTCTTTATACTTTTTATAGGTCACCAGCTTAAGGACCAATTCCTCCCTGGGATCAAGCTCCTCCGTTGCAGTCTCCTCACGTTTTGGCAGAAGCATGCTGGACTTAATATGCAGGAGCGTGGCAGCCATCACCAAAAACTCGCTGGCGATTTCCAGATCCATCTCCTGCATGGCGGAAAGGTACTCCATGTATTGCTCGGTAATCTCAAAAATGGGTATGTCGTAGATATCAATTTTGTTCTTCTCTATGAGATAGAACAGAAGATCAAAGGGCCCTTCAAAATTATTCAGCCTGAGCGTGCAGGCGTCGGTCAGCGCGCTTTTCAATGCTCAAAGTCCCCTTCCGAGCAGATTATGCTAGATCCAATCGATCTGCATGGCCTTCCGGACGTCGGACATGGTTTGGGAAACCTTCTCCCGTGCTTTACTGTTGCCCTTGCTGATGATATCCCGGATATCATCCGGCCTCTTGAGCCATTCCTGCCTTCTTTCCCAAATGGGGGTCATAAACTTGGCCACATTCTGCGCCAGCTTTTTCTTGCAGGCTACGCAGCCAATCTCCCCCTTCCTGCACGCTGATTCGATCTCCGGTACCTCTTCCTCGGTGAAAAGCTGATGATAGGCATATACCGAGCAAACCTCGGGATGGCCCGGATCGGTCTTGTGTATGCGGGCAGGATCGGTAATCATGGTCATGATCTTTTTCTGCACCACATCGGGACTGTCCGCCAGGGCAATGGTATTATTGTAGCTCTTGCTCATTTTTCGCCCGTCCAGGCCGGGCAATACCTTGGCTTTGGTCAGCAGGGGCTGGGGTTCCGGAAAGACCTCGCAGTTGTAGAGGTAGTTAAACCTCCTGGCAATCTCCCTGGTGATCTCCAGATGGGGAAGCTGATCCTCACCCACAGGCACATAATCGGCTTTATAAATCAGGATATCCGATGCCATGAGGCAGGGGTAACCCAAAAAGCCATAGGTCGCGATGTTCTTCTCCTTCAACTGATTGAGCTGGTCTTTGTAAGTCGGACAGCGGTACAGCCAGGACAGCGGCAGGTTCATTGAAAACAGCAAATGAAGCTCCGCATGCTCCTTGATGGAGGACTGGATGAACATCACACATTTGTTGGGATCCAGTCCCGCGCTCAGCCAGTCTACCAGTAAATTGGTGATATTGTTTTTATATTCGGACGTATCCTCATAGCCGGTGGTCAGGGCATGCCAGTCCGCCACGAAATAGTAGCATTCGTATTCATCCTGGAGCCTGAGCCAATTCTCAAGCGCACCGAAATAATTGCCCAGATGCATGGCGCCCGTAGGCCTCATGCCGCTTAGAATTACGCCTTTTTTCTGCATGGGTTGTACCAGCCCTTTCAACATAGCATTTATAGTATCCTATCCCGCCCAATTGCATACGGTTTCAAAGAGGCAAGGACGTTTCATAATATTATATAAAAAAATGGGCCAAAAGCCAACTGCCTGCCGGGAAAAGGAACGGATTGCCGCGCTTCGCTCCGTTCCGTGCTGCTAAGGGAGACAGTAAAGCCCGGCCGCTGTGCTGCACGGCTGCAAAACAGCTACTGTTCGAATAGGGGTCGGCTGAATTCGCTGCGCTCAAACAGCAGCCGCCCTTTTCCCATTCTCACAGGCTGTTTTGGCGCCTTATCGCAATGCGGCCTTAACCTTTACGGTCTCCCTTGACCTGAGGGAATATGACCCGGCGTCATTGCGAGGAGGCGCGCCCGACAAAGCAATCTCAGCCGCTCCTTGTGCCGATCACAGAGACCAGAGATATTTCCGCACTCTTCTTCGTTCCGCTCTCAATGGCAATCTGGATGTCAGAAGTAGAAAACTGTGTACTGGATTAATAATGATTTCGCAGCCATGCAAACAAGTCTGCCATCAAAGATTAAAAACAAGCGAAACAACCGTGAGCATGCTCTCGTAGATGGGGTCAGCCACGAAGCTGATGACCGAGTCCAGGGCATCGGGCAAGAAAACCACCAGCGCCAGGAAGGCGATGCCGATGTATTGTTCATACCGGGCAAACCGGTAATAGCTCTCCTCGGGAACAAACGCGGATATTAGCCGGGAACCGTCAAGGGGCGGTACGGGGATCATGTTGAAAACCGCAAGGCTGATATTGACCAGGACACAAAATCGGAAGAACACCTGGAGCCAGGTGACAATAGTCACCGCCGTTTCGCTCTCCACCGGGATCACGCCAATCACCAGAAGCTTAACCATCAGACCCCATATCAGCGTAAAGAGGAAAGCCAGCAACAGGTTTGAGAAAGGTCCGGCCAGCGCTACAAGGATCATGCCCTTCCGCCTGTCCCTGAAATAGCCGGAATTGACGGGAACAGGCTTCGCCCATCCAACGCTGGCTACCAGCATCATCAGTGTCCCTAAGGGATCCAGGTGCCTGACGGGGTTCAGAGTCAGGCGCCCGGCGTCTTTTGCCGTGGGATCCCCAAGCCTGTAAGCCACATAGGCGTGGGCCCATTCGTGGAAAGGAAGGGCGATCAACAATATGGGTATCACCATGATAACATCAATCAGTCTGTCCATTATCTGGTTCAAAGCGTCAATAGCACCTCATTCCGTTTTATAATCCTGCCAGGCGCAGCAAAGGTGGGGCAAAGACCAAAATTCCCAGGATAACTGCCACAATGGCAGCGACCAGCACGGCGCCCGCGGCGATATCCTTTACTGTACCGGCTTTTGGGGAGTATTCGGTGGTGATCATGTCCATAAACTTTTCAATGGCCGTATTGAACAGTTCGGCCACCACCACAAGGCCAATGGCGATAAACAGCACGGCCCAGCTTACCGGGTCCAGACGGCAAACAACGCCCAGCATGATGCAGAGGACGGCCGCCGCCGTATGGATGCGCATGTTCCGCTCACGAGCAAACGCCTGTCCCAGCCCTCTGAAGGCATTTCTGAAGCTGTCCGACAGTTTTCTGTTCTTCATGCAAACCAGCCGCCTTCCCAAAATGGCCGATCATCTTGGCAAGTGTAGTTCCTGCAGCACTCTCTCCTGCCGTTGGATCATTTCCTTCTCTTCATCGGGCTGTTCATGATCATAACCAAGCAGGTGGAGCATGCCATGGACGGCTAAAAAAGCGATTTCTCTCTCAAAGGAATGGCCATAGGCATCGGCCTGTTCTCGCGCTTTCTCCACCGATATGATGATATCCCCCAGGGCAACTCTCCCGGTGCGGGGATCCAGATCGCCGGGTTGGATCTCAGGCGTCCCGTCCTTGAAATGAAGCAGGGGAAAAGAGAGCACATCGGTTGGAGCCTGTATATTTCTGTATTCCGCATTAATCTGTTCTATCCGATCGTTGTCCACCAGCGTAATGCATACATCGAAGGGATGAGCAAAACCATTCTGCCTGGCGCAGAGCCGGGCTCCCTTTTTAAGAAGACTGATGATTTCCCGCGGCAGGCTGATGATTCTCTGCCTGTTGTAAACTGTTACTGCCATTTGGGTTTTCCGCACCATCCTTTTTGCTTTGTCTCGGGAGGTTGTAAATGCTGTTGTCGAGTTCCAGGAGGTTGTTCTTCTTCTCGAACTCCGGGTATTCCGGCCTTTCATGGAATATTCCGCTGAGCACCTTCATAAAGCTTTCCGCGATCGTGGTCAGATCCTTCAGCGTCAAATCGCAGTGAGCCAGTTGGCCGTCATCCAGCTTGTCCTTGATGATTTTCTTCACCAACCCCTCAATCTTGGCCTGGGTCTTGTTGGGCATTGCCCTGACGGCGGCTTCAACCGAATCGGCCAGCATGACTACGGCAGCCTCCCGCGTATCGGGCAAGGGACCCTCATATCTGAAATCCGATTCCTGCACGGCTTCGGCATTGCCGTTCCGGGTCGCCATATGGTAGAAATAGACCATCAGGGTTGTCCCATGATGCTGGACAATCATGTCCCGGATGACCTTGGGCAGTTTATACTTTACGGCCAGCTCCTCGCCGTCCTTTGTATGGGATGTGATGATCCTGGAACTAATGCTGGGCGTCAGTTTGTCGTGAGGATTCTCGTCCATCTGATTCTCCTTGAAAAACGTGGGCCGCCTGAGCTTTCCGATATCATGGAAATAGGCGCCCACCCGTGCCAACAGGGAGTTGCCGCCGATTTCCCTTGTGGCCACTTCGGCCAGGTTACCCACCATCAGGCTGTGATGATAGGTTCCGGGGGCTTCCATCAGGAGCCTCTTCAGCAGCGGATGGTTGGGATCAGCCAGTTCCAGCAGTTTCATGGGCGTCACCAGGTTGAAGGTACTCTCCAGGAAGGGCAGGATACCGATGGCCAGGATGATGGAGAAAATGCCGTTCACAAAGGCCAGACCACCTTCGTTAAGAAGGCTTTCCACACCCTTCTTTTCAAGGATCCCGGTAAACACGATGATCAGCAGGTTGATACCCCCCAACATCAGGCCGGCCAGCGAAATCTTCCGTCTCTGGGTGGCGTTGACGGTTAAAAACGGGGCTATGGTACCGCTGATCAGGGACATATAGATGTACTGGATATTGCCGTTCAGCATCAGCGCAAAGCTGAAGGTCAATAGCAGGTTGACGGCAATGGCCGGCTGGATACCCAGGAAAATGGAGGTGATCACCGGCGCTATCAGCGTGGGGATGATCAGGTGAGCATAATCCGGTATGAATTCCTTGAACAAAAGCGCAAACAGGGTCGCGATGATAATGGCCACACCCATCAGCATCATGGCGTTTTTGTCATAGTAGATGCCCCTGTGGAAGTTTTTGAGATAGAGCATGGCGAGGAAGGACATGGCGAAAATGAGCATGAAAACGGCAAAATACAGCAAATAATCGGGCTTCCCCTCGCTGTCTATGTAATTGAGCTCCTTGAGAACCTGGAACTTGTCCTCGGTAACAATGTCGTCCTTGCTGATGATGCGCTCATCCTTGTAGATGATAACCGGATTCTCCTTGATATAGCTCTCAATGAGCGCATTTCTCTCTTCCTCGGTGGCTTTTTCGTCTATCCGGCTGTTGGGAACGATAACCTTATCCAACAAGTCCTCGGCGATAAGGTAAAGGCTTTCGTCGTCAAAGATCGCCGCAATCTGCGCCAGGGCAGCCTCTTTTTCGGTTTCCAGGTTATCCTCCATGATCTGCTTCTTTTTAATGGCCGGGAGAATGGAATTCAAAACCACAGACTTGAGCCGACCGATCATTTCGCCTTCATTGGCGAAGAGAGCAACGAGCTTGTCCTGCGGAATCTCAGTCAGAACGGCATAGTTGTTATCCGGATCATATTCCTGGATCAGGGAAACCAAATCCGCATCATTCCGAATGTTTCCCATCACCCGGTTCATCAGTGAAAAAAGCCCGTCAAAATAAGCATAGGTTCCGCTGGTCATGTTGTCGTTGGCACCATCGATGGGCACAATAACCGGCTCGAGCTCCGCCGCTTTCATTTCCGCGTTTTGTCGCGTCTTCAGGGTATTTTCGATGTCTCTGGGCGCATTAATATCATACTGGCTGATGCTGCCTACGGAAAGCTTGTACTTCTTGGGGGTGGCTTCATAAGCAACCATCGATACCAACGCCAAAAACGTGATCAGCATCGCGATCAGTCTCTGAAAGGATACATTCCTCAAAAAGACAAAGGCCCCGTTTTCCGGCTTCTTGCTTTTCCTTACCACCCGTACACCCCCCGTCGATTCTACCTGTCACGCTTATTTGCGTGGGTCCTTTCATAGTCCTCATAAGCCCGGATAATCCGCTGGACCAGTTCATGGCGTACAACGTCCTTTTCGGTGAGCCTGACAAACGCAAGGCCCTCCACCCCGGCAAGGATGCGCTGCGCCTCAATCAGGCCGGATTTTTTATCACCCGGCAGATCCACCTGGGTCACATCACCGGTTATCACGGCTCGTGAACCGGCGCCGATCCTTGTCAGGAACATCTTCATCTGCTCCGGTGTGGTATTCTGTGCCTCATCAAGGATGATGAACGAATCGTCCAGCGTCCTGCCGCGCATATAGGCAAGAGGAGCAATCTCTATTGCACCCTTTTCCAGATTGCTCTGGAAACTCTCAGGTCCCATGATGTGGTATAGGGCATCATAGAGAGGCCTTAAATAGGGATCCACCTTGTTCTGGAGATCTCCGGGAAGGAAGCCAAGCCTTTCACCCGCCTCCACGGCAGGGCGGGTCAGAATGATTCTGCTTACCAGCTTTTCACGGAAAGACTTGACAGCCTGGGCCACAGCAAGGAAGGTCTTTCCCGTTCCTGCAGGTCCGATGCCGAACACGATAGGATATTTGCGAAGCGCCTCGATGTACCGTTTTTGTCCGAAGGTCTTGGATTTCACCGGTTTACCCCGATATGTGACGCAGACCAAATCCATTGGGGATTCATCGCTGCTCCGCTCCTCGCTGCTCAGATCGAGCAGGTAGCGCACATTCTGTTCAGAGACAGGATCTCCTCCCTCGGAAATGGCAATCAGCTTTTTCAGTATATCGTAAGCCGTATCTGCTTTGCTCTCGTAACCGGATATCCGGATTTCATTGTTCCGGTTGGTTATTTTTACATCCAGCCTGTCTTCCAGGAGCCTGACATTCCGGTCATATTCCCCGAATACATCGGCAGCTTCCCTGGGATCGTTCAGGATAATCACTTTTTCAACAACTGTTTCCAATCAATCTCCTCCCAATGGTTGCGGACCGGCGATATCCTCCTCGCATTCAAGGACTAGCTCCAGGTAGGTCTCACCGGTCTCACTCCTGAGTATGTTCACCCTTTCGTCCAGAACTCTGCAGTCAGGCGAAAGCTCCTTGTTCAGGGCCAGTCTTGCCTTTTCCAATGCAAGGGCCTCGGCTTCCTCAGGGCTTAGCCTGATCTTCTTTTCTGTCACCTCATATTGTTTTTCCACCGTTAAACCAATCGGAAGCTCAAGATTAAACGGGCCGTTCACCTTTTTGTCATAGGATACGCTGTCATAGTCTTCAAATGCATCGCGGTTTCCTAACAGCCCGATCCTGAGGTCCAATATCCTGATATAAGTATTCTCATGCGTCCTTCCCGTTCTTACGCGCTTGGTATATTCATAGGATAGAGGCACCCGCACATCGTACCAAGTCCTTGCCATGATTCTGCCCAAAGCGTGTACGTACTTCGTGCCAAACTCCGGGTTCTTCGATTCCAGTATACCTGAAACCAGCAACTGGCCCTTTGTCACTGTGTCGCCTTCCTTGACCCTCAGGGCTCCGGCCAGCACCTCTATTCCTGTTATCAGGCCATCCCTCTCGGCCACCAGGTTGCAGTACTCGTTTTCGTCAACAACCTCGGGTTTTGGCGTGATATTTTGGACCGAGATGGTCATTTTTACACCCTGTATCTGCACCCCTGCCCAGGCCACATCCTCCACATTCATCAGGATATCGGCGGCAATTCTCTTGGGATTAAGACCCATTTTGAAACTTCCCCGCCTGATGTCCTGCTCATCCAGCACCTTCATGATCTTTTCCGCCACTTCGCTGCTGCAGCCCTTGATCTCTATTTCCCATATCATGGAGGTAAAGAAGACAATCAGCACGGCAAAGAAGATCAGCCCGACCTTGAATCCCCTTCTTCTTCTGAATCGGCGCAGGAAAAAGGGTAACCCGCACTTTTTCAGGATATGGATGCGACACCCTGACTTCCTGGCCGCCGGGCGCATCAGCATAAATCCTCTCAAACTGGCTTTCAAGATCACGGAGTTGCTGTCTTTCCTGGCGATATCCCACAGCAGGATCTGCCTTCTGGTGCAGATATTGATGAATCTTTCAATGCCGCCGCCTTTTGCAATAATAATAACATATCCTCTGATATAATTCCACAGATGAACCAGAAACATAAGCGCCACCACACCTACTTCTTACCGGCTTATCGTTCAAGCATCATAATCGATATTGGATATCTTTCCGCCAATAATGATAGCCTCGCTGGTAATCTCCTTTATGGTGATTCCGCTACCCGTGATTTTGATAACGCCGTTATTGGTGTTGATGCGCACCATACCCTCATCGAAATCCATGATCCCCCTGATGTTTTCAATCAGCACCTCACCCCTGCCTACGGCAGTCACCTTGGGTCTGTTTCCGAAAAGGTCCGGGGGCAGTTCAAAAAGCTTGGTCAGCTTCTCGCCAATTCCCAGAAACCCCCGGCCGGATTCCTTCCCCTTGGCTGGCTCCTTTTTGATCCGCTTCATTGATTTCCCCTCCGTGCCAAGACTTCCAGATCAAAAACATCGCCAAACTCATAGCCTTGTCTTCGGGCTTCCTTGATGATGGCGTCCAGTGCCTCCGCGTTATCGGAGGAAACAGCATGTAAAAGCAGGATAGCGCCGTTGTGGAGATTGCCGGTGACTTTCCTGAAAGCGTACTCCCAGCCTCGCTGTTTGTTGGTATTCCAATCGTCATAGGCGAAGCTCCAGAACACGTTGACATAACCCAGTTCCGACGTTATCTTGAGCGTTCTCTCGCTGTATTCCCCCTTGGGCGGTCTCAGGAAAACCATATTTTTGCCGAACTTTTCATAGAATCTCCTGTCCAGGCCCGTCGTTTCTCGTTCTATCTCCTCGTCGCTCAATGTGGGCAGGCTTTTGTGGCTGACGGTATGGTTGCCCACCGCATGGCCTTCCTCCACCATTCGCCTGACCAAATCCTCTTCTTTTTCAAGATAGGGGCCTGTTATAAAAAAAACGGCGTTCACCTGGTTCTCATACAGTACATCCAGAATTCTTCCGGTATAACCGTTTTCATATCCTTCATCGAAGGTAAGGTATAGGATCTTTTCCTGGGTGTCGCCCACATAGAGACTGTTGTACCGGCTGAGCAATTCAGGGGCTCCCGGATCAGGCTTTGGCTGCTTGTTTGGTCCACCCAGCACAATGCCCCACCGTCTGAGGCTGCTGTAGCCCTTTTCAGTCCCCGCGGCAATATCCATGTCGCTTTCCGTACTGTCCTCCGGCAAAAGGCCGGTGATCTCATCTTCGAAGCTTATCGCTTCTTCAGTTCTGCCGGCCACGATCATCATGCGTATCGTGAGAATGGACATGACAACGATCACCACGATGGCGAAAAGACGGCTGATATCCTTCATCATGACACCCCTTACCATCATGAAATGGCGTAAAAAAGGAGTCATCTATGCTAAATGACTCCTATTCTTTCCGTATTATTATATTATCCATGGACAGGCTGAAATGCTTGGATTTGGATAGCGACTTATTCTCCTATACCCAACGTGGCACCAGGGAGGTACTGGACGACAGCCATCAAACTTCGGCAAAGCCGGATCATGCATTCGGAGATTTAAGGGATAACCGGCGTCAGTTTGTCGGTCCGTATCACGGTTCCATCATCACGCACGGCCGGAATGACCACGTTATCGCTCTTTTCAAGGGTTACATTGAACTCGTAAACCTGATATTTTGCCAACACGCCGCCCATCAGCCTGAGGGATCGCTCCATCTTCTCCGGATCGCCGATAGCCTTGATGGTATACGGTGGGACCAACTGGCGCCCGTTAATCATAATATAATCTCCGGCTTCACGCACTTCGCTGGTGGCTACAATCCGCTCGTCGTTGACGCTGAGAGCCTGAACATCGGAAGCCTTCAGTTCGTTTAATAGCTCCTGTATGTGGCTTGCCTTGACCTTGATTTGCCCGCCGCTTTCCACGGTTATCACCAATCCGGTACCTTTCACGGTCTCAAGCCCGGCCATGACCCGGGCCATCAGGACTGCATTTTTCAGGTCCTCCACATATTTCATGTCCATGTTTTCATCATTTTTCAAGGCATCGACTTCCTGCTGGAGTTCCTCAATCCTTGCCCGAAGGTTTTCATTATTGTTCCTTTCTATCAGGAGTTCTTCCACCAGTTCGCTGAGATTCTTCTTCTCATACTGAGCCAGCACCAGGTTTTCAGTGACGCTGTTGTACTGCCAGGCGATTGCGATGCCCAGCAGCAAACAGACAAGGGTTAATGCCATGGTTTTGAAAGTTTTCACTCCGACACCACCTCCAGATGGCTCAGCCACTCATCAACGGATTCATACAGCCGATACTTCTCGATGACCATGTCATACTCCTTCCTGATGTCAATCCTGATGCCATAGAGCCTCATAATGGCCACATTGGGGAGCTGATCGATGGCATCATACAAAATATCCGGATCGCCTATGGCCTTGATGACGTACGGAGGCGGATATCGGCTTTTGTTGAGGAAAATGGTGGGACCCGCACAAACCAGCTTGGAGGTTCCCAGGATTCGTTCGCCGTTGATGGAAATGGCCTCTGCCCCGTTGATGCGCAGTTCGTTAAGAATGCCGGTAATGTCGTCATCATGAATGATATAGTCCTTGATATCCCCGCTTCCGGCTGACTGGGCATCCTGCATGGTGATAACAATACCGTTGCCCTTCACATTGGTCAGCCCAGCCCTGAAATATTCATAGTCCCGCTGGCTGATCAGTTCCATGATTTCAGGATCCTGCTGCCGGTTTCCGATATTGTTCAATAGCTGACTCCATTCAGCCTCGAGGTTGTTCAGTTCTTCCAGGAGCCTTCTACCTTCGGCTTCTTCAGCTTCAAGGCTGGCCGCAAGCTCCTTTATGGACATATGACCTTCGGAATTCTCGATAATGCCCCTGAACTGGAGCGTGATGAGCATTCCCAGGAGAAGGAAAACGATGAACATCAGTATTCTGTGGGTTCTTACCATATTGTCAGCCTGCTCCTTAAGCATTACAGGAATTCCACAATGGAAATCGATTTTGTCACCGCCAGATCGATAAAGCGATCCTCCACCTTCACCACCGGTTTTGAAAAATCCATCCTGTTCATAAAAACCACTTCTCCGGTTTCCCCGGTGCTCAGCCGCACTTTTGAACCGATGTAATAGTGGGTCATATTGTTGAGAAACGCGTTAAGGACCACAGGATCAAGCACCCCGAAGCTTTCTTGCTGCATGAGCTGGAAAACCGCAAAGGGCGTGTCCTTATCCTTGTATACCCGGTTTGCCGTCATGGCGTCAAATATATCCGCCACGGAAACAATACGTGCAATCTGGTTGATCATATTTCCGGAGAGACCCATGGGATAACCGCTTCCATCCAGTTTCTCGTGGTGTGTCAACACGGCTACCGCCACCTGGTGATCAAAATTCCGGTCTTCTGTCACAATCATATAACCGAATTCCGAATGGCGCTTCATTATCGCGAATTCGCTGTCGGTCAGTTTGCCGGGTTTATTGATGATCTCCTGTGGTATTTTTGCCTTGCCCACATCATGGAGAAGCCCTGCCTCGGCGCATTTTCTCACCATGACCTCATCCAGGTTCATCCATCTTGCGATCATCATGGACAACATGGATACATTCATGCAGTGGTAATAGGTGTACTCGTCGATGCTTCTGATCCGCATGATGGCATTGATCATGTTCCTGTTTTCCTGCGGCTTTCTGACCATGGTGTTCACGATTCTATCGGTGACATCCTTGTTCAGGCGCTTACCGGTCGAGATATCCGTAAGGGCCTTTTTCATCACGTGGACATCCTGTTCATATTTTACATTAAAACTCTGTCCATCGTTGGTTATTGCCCAGTCCTTATCGACACCCGATACCGAGATCATGCTTTCCTCATAAACGGGGATAGCCTTAATACCTATGTTCCTCAGATGCTCTATGGCGTGCTCATCAAGAACGGTGTTCTCATAAAGGATAATTGCGCCGTAACGATTGGCAATGGCTTCTGCAGTACGCATGCCCGGCTTGCAGGAATCCACCGAAATTACGAATCTTTTACCACGCACAATGAACCACCCCCGTTTTGTCTTAGGTTCCTTGATATATATATCGGTATTTTCGCGGCAAAAAGTTTCTGTCACCCTTTACATGCCGCACATCCGTTTAAATTCCTCCTCGTCGATAATCCGTATGCCGAGCTGCCGGGCTTTTTCCAGCTTACTGCCGGCCTCATCCCCTGCCAGCACAAAATCGGTTTTTCTGGATACGCTGCCCGACACCTTTCCTCCAAGGCTTTCAATGATCTCGGTGGCCTGGGTCCGCGTAAAGGAAGGCAAGGTTCCCGTCAGCACAAAGGTCTTGCCTTTAAATATGCCGTCCTCGTTTCTGGTAACGGTAGAAACCATCTGTACGCCGGCTTCCCTGAGCAAAGCCAGAGTATGCCTGGTCTGTTCCTGCCTTAGGAATCCATACAAGCTTTCCGCCATTTTTGCCCCAAACTCTTCGATGGCCTGAATCTCGTCAACCGTTGCCTCCAGGAGCTTGTCCATGCTCCCAAAATGCCTGGCTGCAAGTTGTGCCGCGCGAAGCCCGATGTGCCTGATGCCCAGGCCAAAGATCAGACGGCTCAGGTCATTGGTTTTGGATTGTTCAATGGACGCCAGCAGATTGTCCACCGATTTTTCACCCATACGTTCCAGGGCAATCAACTCATCTCGTCTGTCCTTAAGCTTGTAGAGATCCGGAATGCCTTTTATAAAGCCCTTTTCCAGGAGCGTCTCTATCAGCGACGGCCCCAATCCTTCAATGTTCATGGCATCCCGGGAAGCATAATGGATGATGCTTCTGAACAGGCGGGCCGGGCATTCTATCCCCGTGCAGCGTCTGACGGCTTCGTTTTCCTCCCTCAATGCCGGGGCACCGCATACCGGGCATTTGTCGGGCATGATAAAAGGCTTGCTGCCTTCGGGCCGGAGGCTCAGTTCCACACCGACCACTTCGGGTATAATCTCGCCCGCTTTTCTGACCCATACGGTATCGCCTTCACGGATATCCTTTTCCCGGATAAAATCCTCATTATGGAGCGTGGCGCGGGATACGGTGGTTCCTGCAAGTCTGACCGGCTCCAGCACCGCGTTGGGCGTAAGGGCACCGGTTCTCCCCACCTGGATGATGATCTGTTTCAGCTTTGTCTTCTTCATCTCCGGGGGATATTTATAGGCCACAGCCCATCTTGGCGCCTTGCTGGTAGACCCAAGAATCGCCCGCTGCTCCAAATCGTCGACTTTGACCACGGCGCCGTCGATCTCAAACGCGAAGCTGTCCCTGGCCTCCCCGATGGCCTTGATCTCATCAATCACCTCATGAATATTGCGGCACACCGCATAACCCGGGCTTACCTTGAAACCCAGCTTTTTCAGAAATTCCAGGGATTCGGAATGGGTTTTCAGAGTTTTCCCGGTAATTCTCTGCACATTGAAAACGAAGATATCCAGTTTTCTCTCGGCGGTCACAGCAGGATCCAACTGCCTTAAGGAGCCTGCCGCGGCGTTGCGGGGATTGGCAAACAGTTTCTGCCCCAGTTCTTCCTGGCGCCGGTTCAGTTCGATAAAATCCTTGCGAGGCATGAACACCTCACCACGGACTTCAAGCAAAGGGATCTCCGGCTCTCCGGGCAAGCGGTTGAGCCTCAAGGGTATGGAACGGATGGTCTTGAGGTTCTGGGTCACATCCTCGCCAACCACGCCGTCCCCGCGTGTTGAACCCCTGACCAGCAGGCCGTTTTCATATTCAAGGGAAACGGACAGGCCGTCGATCTTCTTTTCCACAACATACGCAATTTCCTGTCCAAGCGCCTCCCTCACTCTCCTATCAAAATCCAGGAGTTCCTCCAGGCTAAACACATCATTGAGGCTCTCCATTTTCACTTCATGGACAACCTTTGTAAACGCGTTGTCGGCTTGTCCCCCAATCCTTTGGGTGGGAGAGTCGGGCGTAATCAGCTCCGGATGGGCCTGCTCCAGCTCTACCAATTCCCGGTACAGCATGTCGTATTCATGATCGCTGATCTCGGGATCATCCTCCACATAATAGCGGTAATTATGGTAATGGATCAGTTCTCTGAGTTCTTTGATGCGTTCTTCCACATTCAGGCTACCATTATTCGGCATCGAGTTTTTTGAAGACATAGAGTTCCCCCTCATACTCAAAAGCCTGTAGGACCTCAAGGGTTTCCTTTATCCCTTCGGCAATGCCAATTGCCGTATTGGTCCTGAATTCCTTGGATTTCAGGCGGGCATGATCTTCCTGGTTGGTTATGTAGGCTGTTTCCACCAGCACAGCAGGCATTTTAGTATTTCTCAGCACGGACAGATCGTTCTTGATAGCGCCCCTGTAATGAATGCCATTCTTTGCTTGAATGGCCTTGGCCATGATCTCGGCAAACCGGTAGCTGTCAAAGTCCTCAAACATTTGGCGCTTGCCCGGGTTGTAATAGAATATCTCCATCCCTTGAACCTGCCGGGCGCCTGGGTATTTCAAATCATAAGCGTTTACGTGGATGCTGACAAACAGGGTGGCATTGTGGTCATTGGCCAACTGTGCCCGCAACAGGAGATCTTCCCTCTGGCTTTCGGCAAGTCGGACATCCGATTCGCGGGTCATGATGACAGGGATACCTGTCTCGGTTAGGTAATCCCTGACCTTCAGGGCTATGTCAAGCGTGATTTCCTTTTCATAAAATCCATCTTCATAAGGTGATGTGGTACCCGGATCGCTGCCGCCATGTCCGGCATCGATCACAATGATGACCTTTTCCACGGTTTTGCCTTCGGGAACATCTATCGGCGGTGGCGTGGGCTCCGGGGTTGGCGGTGGGACAAAGGGAGTCACCACGATCGAGGCGGCTTCCGAGTCGCTGTTCTCACTGATCTTCCCCAGAGCCACGACCACAGCCGTAATCATGAGTAAAAAAACCAGTAATGCCGCTGTAAACCTGGCATAATTCTTCAGTCTGAACCTGGGTCGTGGACTGGGGAATTTCAATTTGGTCACTTCCCGTTATCCCTCCTGCTTAAAATGTGCTGTATTATCATCATACTATAATTTATACGTAAATTACAGAGCGACTTGCCTGACAGATGAAGGAAGGCAGGCTGATGGCAGGTACCGGTTTGGTCGGATAGACGCGGCGGCTGTACGGCACAGTGGTCTGGCTTTTAGCGCTCCCGGGATAATGAGATTGCCGCGCTCCACTCTGTTCCGCTCGCTATGACAGCGGGACAGGGAGGGAACCCGTATAGACTAAGGCCGCATTGCGATAAGGCGCCAAAACAGCCTGTGAGAATAGGACAAGGGAGGCCTGACTTAAGCGCAACGCGTTCAACCGCCCCCCCATCCGAACAGTTGATGTTTTGCAGCCGTGTAGCACAGCGGCCGGATTTTACGGGCTCCCGGCACATAGGGCTTGCTTCATCACTTCGCTTGCAGCAAACAGAGCACGGTTCCGCAAGCCCGTTCTTCCATGCCTTTGTGAGTAGCGAAGCGAAGAAGCGATCCCGGTCACTTTCTTGCGGATATGATACATGGGATGTGTATGATGACGATTACATGCCCTTACCGGATGAAGCGGTCCACATCCTTGGCGTCAATATTCTTGTGCAAAGCCATGTTGATGCCGTTTGCAACCAGTTTGGACAGGTACTCCACTATTTCGTCGGTATCCTTGGGCGTAACCACCAAGTTTCCCGAATAGGGCTCCAGCAGGTCGATGATGGTACCATACTTTTCATCCCGGTTAATATTGGACAGCATATTGTACAAGGCGCTGTCTGTCGGACTTTGCTTCATCATACTGTCTATCATGAGATCGATGGTGTCGCTGACGATGGTGGCGGCGTCCACGACGGTGGGGATACCGATGGCTATAACCGGCACTCCAAGTGTCTCCTGGGCAATGGCAATGCGTTTGTTCCCGATGCCGGATCCCGGCGCAATACCGGTGTTGGCCAACTGGATGGAGGCATTGACCCTGTTCATGTTCCTGGAGGCCAGAGCATCCACCGCAATAACCAGAGCGGGCTTGATCTGATCCACCACGCCCTTGATGATATGCCCGGTTTCAATGCCTGTCAGTCCGAGAACGCCTGGAGCGATGGCGCAGACAGGCCGGGCGCCTTTATCCACTTCCTGGGGCAGGTATTCATGTAAATGGCGTGTGACCAGAACATGGGATGCCACCCTTGGCCCCAGGGAGTCGGCTGTCACATTCCAGTTGCCCAGTCCCACCACCAGCACAGTATCTCTGTCATTGAGCCGGATCAGGCTTTCCAGTTCCCTGGCCAGCATTCTGCATGTCTTTTCATAGAGATCCCTGCTCTGTTCGCGGATGCCCGGCATATCCATGGTGATATAGGTTCCCATAGGTTTTCCGGTGTTTTGTTCACCCAGCGGAGATACCACATGAACCCTGGTGATGCTGACCTCCTCATCCCCATCCTGCTCCACCCGGATGCCATCCTGCACACCCTGCTGCTGTATTATCCTGGTACCGGTGCCCGGGGAACGGGATTCGTCAGCCATGTCCGTGCGTATGCTTCTCGTCGGTTTTACCATAGCAACACATACCTTTCCTTCTTTTTATTGATAACAAGAATCGTTTCCGCGCTTATTATGAACCGTTTCTAATTTTTTCATGCCAAAGGGACAGGCGCGCAGTAAAACCTTGACGTGTGAGATCCGAATTTTGCGGTTGCAATGGAAACATGAAAATAAAGACATTTTCATCTACAAAAAATGTTGCATCGGGACAAGGTTCATGATAATATATTGGATGTTGACTTAACGTCCGGGAGGTGAACAGGATGCCAAATATCAAGTCTGCAATAAAAAGAGTCAAGGTCTCCAGGGCCAAAAACCTGCAGAACAGGATGAAGAAGTCCGAGCTGAAAACGGCAATCCGTCGTTATCGTGAGGCTCTTGCTGCCAAATCGGATAACGCAGAGGCTCTTATGAGGATTGCCATCAAGAAGCTGGATCAGGCAGCAGCAAAAAAGCTGATTCACAAGAATGCCGCCTCCAGAAAGAAGTCACAACTCATGAAGGCTTTGAAGGCCTCCGTTTAATTCATTCATAACGGCAACTCCATCCTATAAAAAATGAAACGTACTTTAAGTACGTTTTTTATTTTGCCGGCATATTGCGGGAACAGCAAGGAGCAATCTCTTGCAGAGCGGGATTTGGAAAGTCAATCCCTTGGACTTGCAGCCGGTCAGTTAACATTCTTCACGGTAATGTTTTCCATGGGCACCTGGGCATGTCGGACCACGATATCGCTGATGATGGCTACCTGCTGGTCGGTGAGACTGCTGGCTTTCACGATGACGTCGATATAATCGGTATCGCTCATGTATACCAGCGCGTCATCAAACCCTCTCTGTCTGATCAGAGATTCAATAGTGTTTTCGGTTTCACAGCGGTTGATCACTTCCATCAGCTTTTCCTGTGCCTGCAATGTGGCCGGATTTGTGGTATCACCGTTTTCAACCAATTGCTTGAGCTCCTCCTTCTGCCGGCTCCTGGCCTTATCGCGTTCCAGCCTGGCTTCTGCAAAATAGCCCGTGTAGGCATCCGAATCGGCACCGGCCGATGTGTTCACCGCTTGTTCCGGATCCTCCCCACCCTTGACATATACAGCCGCTCCAGGTATTTCTTCCGGATCCGCACTGGCATCGGCAATATCCATGTTTTCCGAATCCATGAAATTGCCTGATTCACCTACGCCTCCTGAATTATATTGCAATATGCCGACAGCGATAATAACCAGTACGAGTCCGAGTACAATGATCTGTTTTCTTTGCATACCCTTCCCTCCAAGCCAAGCATACCGTTTATTTGTGTTTCAATATCTGAACCCGGTGTTCGGGAACCCCCAGCAATGTGCAGACAGCCTTATTGAGTTCCTGTTTGATAAGAAAATCATCGGCTCCTTCGGCCACCACTACAACGCCTTTAATCTCAGGGATTTCAACCTTAAGGATGACAGGTATGTCATCACCCGATAATGCCAGTTCCCGCCTTTCACTGCTTTCCAGCGACTTTCTTCCGGTCTCCTCATTGCTTCTGCTGTCCAGATGGTCATTGTAGGCCGGCACCATTTCGCTGCTTGAATCCGCGTAAATCATGACCTCCACCTTGCCGGCTCCTTCCACCTGGGACAGCAGGTTGGCCAGGCGCTGCTCAAGGCTTATGATGATGTCTTCGTCATATAATCCGGATCTCATCTGCCATGTTTCCGCCGCATCCGCCCCCTGGGAGGAAGTCCGCGATTTATCCTCGGGACCATTCGGTCTTGTAAAAAATCCACCCGCTAAGATGATTATTACGCCGACCACCACAATTATGACCAGATTTTCAAATGACGTTAATTTCTTTTTGTCTCCCCCGTTCCCGCCTTTCAGGAAGAAAGACACCAGCTTTTTCATGCCCATCACCTTCCTTCAAACATGCTGCCGTCCACAACAATCCTGTCCGGATCGATTCCCATCGCCTGGGATAACTCGGTTTTTATCCTGTTTTCCATGGAATCGGTGAAAACCGCTTTCTCTTCGTCCTCGGGCGGTCCCACCTTGATATACAGCTCTCTTATAGCACCAAAATCTTCGCTTTGGCTGTTCTCCTGAAGGACTACGTCCGCACTGAATATTCTGAAATCTTTCTCCCCCTGGTAACGGTATTTCACATCCGAAATCAAGGTCTGCCTGTATATCTCCAGCAACTGCCCGGCTTCTTCCTCCTCCAGCCGCCGTATCCTTCTCTCCATCTCTCCTTTTGACAGGGTCAGATAATCATGCCATGCCACCTCCTGTATTCTGAAATCGCCGCCTAAAAACCTGATGACAGGTCCGGCGATCACAATGGCGACAACGAGGCCGCAGACCAGCTTTACGTATTTGTTCAGGTTCCCTTCCGGCGCAAGCTTTTCAATCAGCGCGCATAGGACCGAAATGGCTATCAGGCTGACGACCCATATTCTCAAGGTATCCAAGAGCTGTTTCTGCCTCCTCTTCCGTTTATCAGGCCAATCCTGTACTGCTCATCAGTGTTCCGGTCAGAAGGATGAGGACAAACAATGAAGCGCCCATAATGCCTATCATGACAGACATGCATCCTGCCGCGTCTTCCAGGGCGCCACAGATGTTTTCATCCCCCAAGGGGGCTCCAAAAGCGGCTGTAAGGCGGTAAATCAGCATGATGACCACAATTTTGACAAAAGGTACGGCAAAGAGAATGCCCAGCGCGATCACCGTAACCACCCCTGCCGCGTTTCTCACGGCATGGGTGCATGCCAGGATGGTCTCAGCCGCATCGGACATGTTTTTACCCGCAACGGGAACAAATGTGCCGATAGCGAATTTGGCTGTTTTTACGGCAGCCGCATCCACAGCGCTTCCTGAGACCTTCTGGATGTTGACGGCAACGGTAAAGACCAGCGTAACGGCCCCTGTTATCCAGACGGCTATTGTTTTGAGCAGCTTTGCCAGGTTCTTCAGCTTGAACCTGTCCGAGATACTGTCCACCAGAAACAGCACGCCCGCCATGACAGTCAGCGGCAGCAGAATAGTTCTGAACAAGTGGCACGCCACATTGACACCTGCCAGGATCAGCGGCTGAAGCGCCGTAGCCGATACGACCTGCCCGGAAGCCGCCATCATGGCATACAATGCCGGCATGGCAACGGACGCCAGGATCTGCATGGATTCGATGGTTCCCTGGGCCATACGCACGATGCCTCCGAAACTGGCTGCCGCCATGACGGCCAGCGCACCGTTGACAGCCAGTTTCACCGCCGTTCCGGACAGCCCGTTCTCCTTGAGTTGAAGGCCTTTGAGTAATGCGGCCAGCAGCATGACGGCGACCAGTTCCAGCATCAGGAGAACATTTGCCTTGAACTCCTTTCCCAATAAGCCCAGCAAGGCTGAAGGAAGACCGTTCAGTTGGTTCACGGGCATGCCTTTGGCCGCGTCTTCCAGGATCCTGTCCACACTGAAATGATAGTCAAGCTCCTTGATATCCTGCAGGGCTTGGTCGACCGCATCCCGGATGCTTCTGACCTCGTCATTTTTCAATTGCCCGTTCAGGATCTGGTCCCGAAATTGGCTGTCCTGCCGATTGTCTTCCGCAAAAACGACCTGCGGAAGGGTCAGCCACAGCAGGACCAGAACGAGCAGACCGGCTTTTTTTATGTACTTCAGGAATATTCCCACAGTCCTGATCATTGCTTGCACACTTACCGCATCCTTACAGTATGGTTGTCACCATTTTAATCAGCGCTGTGGCAATGGGTACCGCCACAGCCAGCATCATGATTTTCCCGGCTATTTCGATCTTGGAGGCAATGCTGTGCTGTCCGGCATCCTTACAGGCATCCACGGCAAACTGCGTGACGTATGCCATGCCTGTGACCTTCAAGATTGGAACGATGAGGTCCGCGTCGATGCCCGCCTTTCCGACGCTGTCATTGATGAGCTGAATAACAGCGCCCACTTTGCCAGCCACCAGCGTCAGCGCCAGCACGCCAAAAGCAAGCCCGATGAGCATGCCCATCTCAGGCTTTTTTTCTGAAACAACGACAGCGAGGACAGCACCCACAATGCCTATTCCCGCAATTCTGATCAGTTCGGTTTCCATATCAGCAACATCTCCCTGTGCGTTTTGGGGATGGGAGCCCATTCCGCATCAAAAACCGAACAGCGCCTTTACGGTGTCAAACAGGTTGGCAATTTCCCTGACCACCAGCATCAAAACGACGACAAGCCCGGCCAGCGTGGTCATCATGGCCTGCTCTTCCCTGCCGGACTTGTTCAGCACAATATTCAGAATGGATACCAGAATACCTATGGCTGCGATTTTAAAAATCAGATCCACATCCATGGCCTTACTCCTATATCAGAAGAATAACTGCAGCGGCACCCAGTAGCGCTCCAAGGTTCCGGTACAGCTTGCCGGTTGTTTCCGCTTCTTCTTTTGCCTTCCGCTCCATGACCGATACCTTTTCCTTTTCCATGGCCAAAACCGCTTGCTGCATGTCCCTGTCCGACTTTCCCAGCAGTTCGCCGAAATCCCGGAGAAGGTCAATATCCTCCCGGGCCAGGGGGAGGGTGGCGGAGGCCTCCTCCAAAGCAATTCGCCACGCCTCTCCCGCATCCATGACCTGCTCGTGCAACAGGCTCCCCGAGCGGCAGAACAACGGTGCCCATACGCCTCCGTAGCCTCCCTTGCCCAGGTTTTCAAATGCCTTGTTCAACGGTTTTCCCATGATGCACATCTCATTCTCCAGGAACAGAAGGATGTCCCTGAACTTCTGCAGCGCAAGCTGCCTGGCTTTCAGCTTCGCGGAATATTTCAGCCCCATGGCCGTGCAGCCGAAAAACACCATCATGCAACCCAGCAGCCTGATCAGTGTATAACTGGTTTCCATAAGCATCCGTCACCTTTATCCACCTTTTGCCGTTCCGCATCCCCAGAACGATGTACCGCTCAAACCCCCCCATACCAATCAGAATGCCAAACCCCAGCCGTTCCTTCAGGTCGCCGATGTCATAGGCATGGGCTGTCGCGACAATTCTTACACCCGCATTCCACGCCATTTTTATGTTTTCAGCATCCTGTCCGGTCCCAAGCTCATCCACCACAATGACGGCCGGGGACAGGGCACGCAGCGCCATTTCTATGCCTTCTGCCTTTCTACAGCCATCCAAAACATCCGTCCTCGGTCCGCAGTCATTCTGGGGAACGCCTCGGTAACAGGCCGCAATTTCGGAGCGCTCATCCACGATAACCGTGCGCACTCCGGCAAAATCCGCCCTTTCGGAACCGGTGCTGATGATCCGGCAAAGATCCCTTAAAAGGGTGGTTTTTCCACACCTCGGCGGTGAAAGGATCAAGGTGTTGTAGATATCATGCCTGCCGGCCTTGACGAAAGGGAAGATCGGCTCCGCGCAGCCCTTCAGCTCCCTCGGGATGCGGATGCAGACGGACGAAATATCCTTAAAGCCTTTTAGCACCTGTCCCTGGTAGATCGCCTTTCCGCAGATGCCCGCCCGATAGCCTCCTTTCAGGGTAAGAAATCCCCGGGCAATATCGTCCTGGTATGCGTATACCGAATGTTCACAAAGCCTGTAAAACAGTTCCTCGACCTCTTCACGGCTCAAACAAAAGGCTTTTTCAGACCGGCCTGTGAGGGAACCGTCTTCCGCAATAAAACGATCAAACCCGCTGAAAACGCCCATAAGGGGCATTCCGGCGTTTATCCTTAGCTCTTCCAACCCAGCCGCTTCTTCGGAGGCCATCCTGCCCACAACCCTATTTATCCTGTCCGGCAGATAAGAACGTAACCGGTCCAATGCGTAAAGATGGCTTGCCTTGTCCATACCGATCAACCTTCTTTTGTGAACCCTTCTTTTGTGGATGTGGGGACATGCTTAAATTTATGCGCATGACCGAACCGATATGTATAAAAAAACCGCCGTTCTTCAGAACAGCGGTTTTCTTCCCTTGCGGGGATCAGGATTTGCTATGGCCAGGTAAATTATTACCTTCGGTAGTTCTCATAGGTAATGGCATCATACACGGCATCGTTCTTGATGATATTGTATTTGGTGTCACCGCTCCATTTCTCCAACTCACCGTTATACCATTCGGTTTCTTTTGTGGCCTCCAGGTAGGATTTGACCGTATCTTTAACATCATCAAACTCTGTGTGCTTGTCGATCCTCACGACAAAGATGACCATGTCGGTGTCTACAATATCCGCATCGCCGGCCTTCCCTTTCAGGGCAAAGTCAAACAGGTCCTTAAAGTAGGGTAACTGCAGGTAGGAACTGTTGCTGATGGTTGCCTTGCCCCGCTCCTCATTAGAATCGGCCGTGCTTTCCTCGGAATAGGTGGCGATAAGCGTATTCATATCTTCGCCGTTCTTTATCTTTTCCAGGACCTCCCTGGCTATATCCATCTTCGCGTCAATCTGATCCTGGGGCAGGGTTGTCCCGTTATCGTCAAACTTCTTGAGATAAACATAACTGATATCGGCGCTGTCATACAGCGTTGCGTTCTTTTCATACTCAGCCCGGACCTCATCCTCGGTGATCTCTGGAGCCGTATAGTTCTGTTTGATATATTCCGTTTTGAACTTCTCGTTGACCGTGGTTCTCTCAAGTATCTTCCGGTATTGGTCCAGGGTTACGCCGGTGGATTGCTTCACCCAGCGTGCAAAATCGTTGTCCGATAGATTCAGTTGCTGCTGATAAGCCTGAAGGGTTTTGTTGACATTGCTCCTTACGCTGCTGTCGACCGTGATACCCATTTCTTTGGCCTTGATGAGCTGTATCATATATTTCTTGGAGGTATTCAATGTCTCATTCTTGGCTGCTTCCCAGGGATTCTGCCCTCCCTCCGTCTTCAGCCAGTATTGCGCTTTCTCTTCATCGGATTTGTCCGAAATACCCCAGTCCTGTTCGGTTTTTAAAATTTGCTGGCGCAGCAGAAATTCATATTCATATTTCATGATCCGCCTTCCCGCGACAGTAGCCACGTAGCTGCGGGAATCAACCAGATACCATATCAAAAAAGCGGCTATGACCAGAACCAGAATCGTTACCGTTCTGATAATCACAGCCTCCCGTTTTGTTCGGATCAGCTTTTTCTTCCTGCTGCCCTGATCGTTTTTTTTTCTTTTATCCATAAATTCCACCCTTTAATACGAGTCGGCCAAATTATTATGCCCCACTGTACAAACATTATTATAAACAATCAGTGGGGCGACTGCAATTTAACCATCTCATGTAATAGAATCTTAATATTCCTGAGCAAATCGCGATTTTCGTCGTTTCTGATCCGGTAGGACAGGTAGGGCTGCCTTCCTGCGCTGAACATCAGGCGCCCTCGCCATTTTCCGATGATTTCCCCGATCACCTTCGGATCGATGGTTGCCTGGTCGGCATAGCTCAGGATCACCATATTGTCCTTTTCCTTAACGGAGCTGAATCCCAGGGACATGGCCATGTTCTTTATCAGGGCAATATCGATCAGGTTTTGGGTCTCCTCTGGAATATCCCCGTACCGGTCGATGAGTTCATCCCGTATATCCATGGCCTCGTCTTCATTCTCTATCGACGCGATGGATTTGTACATGTCAATCCTCTGATCCTCATCCGGAATGTACCAGGCGTCGATATGGGCCGGAACCTTGAATTCCACGCTGGTTTCAATATCCGCCCGTTTCGGAGGTTCACCCTTCATTTCGGCGATGGCTTCATCAAGGAGCCTTAAATACATGTCGTAACCCACCGTTTCCATATGGCCATGCTGTTCCGGGCCCAGAAGGTTTCCAGCTCCGCGGATCTGCAGATCCCGCATGGCAATCTTGAAACCTGAACCGAATTCGGTGAATTCCCTTATGGCTTTCAGCCGCTTTTCGGCTATCTCGTTGAGGGCCTTGTACCGCTTGTAGGTCAGGTAGGCGTAGGCCAGGCGGCTGGAACGGCCCACCCTTCCCCTGAGCTGGTAGAGCTGGGAAAGCCCAAGCCTGTCGGAATCTTCCACGATGATGGTGTTGACATTGGGCATATCGATGCCCGACTCGATGATGGTGGTGCATACCAGCACATCGAACTCTTTCTCTACGAAGGACTGTATTACCTGTTCCAGTTCCCGCTCGCTCATCTGACCATGGGCAAAGCTCACCCGGGCTTCCGGTACAAGCTTCTGGATATGGGCAGCTTTGGACTGGATGCCGCGGACCCTGTTGTAGAGGTAGAAGACCTGCCCCTGACGCGCCAGTTCCCTGTGGATGGCATCCCTGACGATATCATCTCTGTACTCCACCACATAGGTCTGGACGGGGTAGCGATGTTCCGGTGGATCTTCAATGGTGCTGATATCGCGGATGCCCATCAGGGACATGTTCAGCGTCCTTGGTATGGGTGTTGCCGAAAGGGTGAGGGTATCCACATGGGGATACCTGCTCTTGATGGTTTCCTTGTGGGCCACGCCGAAGCGCTGCTCCTCATCCACCACCAGAAGTCCCAGATCCCTGAATTTAACTTCCTCCGACAACAGCATATGGGTCCCCACAACAATATCGATCTTGCCGGCTTTCAGGTCGCGGAGGATAGCGCGCTGCTCCGCGTCGGTCCGGAAGCGGCTCAGCATCTCAATCCGAACTGGAAATCCGGAAAAGCGCTTCTTGAAGTTCTCGTAATGCTGGGCACACAGGACGGTGGTGGGCACCAGAAAAGCCACCTGTTTCCCGTCCATGACCGCTTTGAAAGCGGCACGCAACGCAACCTCGGTCTTTCCATAGCCCACATCCCCGCATAGCAGCCGATCCATGATAAAATCCGATTCCATATCCCGCTTGATTTCCTCGACACATCTGAGCTGATCCGGTGTCTCTTCATAGGGGAAGGCTTCTTCAAACTGCTTTTGCCAGATCGTGTCGGGTGAGAAAGCATACCCCTTCATGCTTTTTCGCTCGGCCTGGAGCTTGATGAGGGATGCGGCCAGTTCCTTAAGGGATTCCTTGACCCGTTTCTTGGTCTTGATCCACTCCGCCCCGCCCAGTTTGTTCAGCCTGGGCTCACGACCTTCCGAGCCCACATATTTCTGGATCAGGTCCATGTGGGTGGTGGGGATGAAAAGCAATCCGCCATCCCTGTAAGCAACCTTCAGGTAATCACGCCGGATCCCTTCCACCGTCAGTTGTTCCATGCCCTGGTAGATACCTATGCCATGGGCCTGGTGCACCACATAATCGCCTGGTTTGAGGTCGGTGTAGGTTTCAATGCGCCTTCCCCGCGCCGAGGTGCTCTTTCGTGGTTTTTTCAGGTTCCTGGCCGAGATATCGCTCTCGGTGACCACCACAAGCTTCTCATCACGATAGATAAAACCGCTTTGCAGGCTTCCGGAGCCTACCGCAACCGAAATCCCCTCCGGCCAGGCTGTAAAATCCCTGGCGTCCACGGCCGGTATCCCCTTCTCCCGGAGTTCCTCCAGCATCCGGCTGATCCTGTCGTCGCGGGATACCAGGATGAGGATCCGGTATCCGCCCTTGGCCCAATCCTGGATATCGTCAAAGAGCAGATCCAACTTGCCGATATACGGACTGATACTGGAACCATTAATGTAGCAATGGGTTGTATGCTGAGTTGAAAGGAGCCCGGAATCCTCAAGGGAGGTAAAGGTTACAACCGGATACCTGCCCGCCGAATCCAGGATGGTGTGTACATCAAAAAGCAGATCATAGGTCTCGCCCAGGACCATGCCCTTTTCGGTCAGAACATCGCATAAACTGTGGAGTTCCCCCTGCTCGTTTTCCATCCGTTCGCGTGTCCTTGCCGGCTCCTCGAAGAACAGCAGATGCCCATCTCCGGTATATTCAAAAAGATCCGCCTTCCTGTCCAGAAGGAACGGGATGAACTTGTCGACGCCGGCAAAATAATGGCTGTCCTGCAGCTTCTCCAGGTACCGGCCGATATGCTTCGTGAGAAGGGGCCGAATATCCTGGGAAACCTTCTGCAGGGTTCTGTCCAGGGCCTCCTGGATGCGCCGGGTGATGTCGGGGATCTGACTGCGGGTATAGATGATCTCCCTGGCGGGATATACCGTGATCTGATCCATGGTTTGGATGGAACGCTGGGTCTCAGGCGAGAAAGCCCGGATGGAGTCCACCTCGATGTCAAAGAATTCAACACGGGCCGGTAATTCCGCGTTGATGGGGAATATATCCAGGATGCCCCCTCTTACGGCATACTGGGCCTTCCCCTCAACCTTTTCCACCCGCTCATATCCCATTTCCAGGAGCTTTTCCTCCAGGGTCTCGATAGCTTTCTGCTGGCTGGTTTTAAGCTCCAGCACGTACCGGGCCAGCTGTTCTGGCGGCATGAGCCGGTGAAGCAGCGCCTCCGCCGAGGTCACCACAAAGTCATAGTCACCCGCCAGGATACGCATCAGGGCCGTGATCCGGTCATAGGTCTGCTCAAAGCTTCTGGCCTCCACATCGTAGAGCATGATTTCACGGGATGGCAAATAAACGGCTCGTTCCCCGGTAAGCCATGACAGGTCCACGAATGCCTGCCTGGCCTGCATTTCGTTCCAGGCCACATAGATGCCTTTCATACCGGTTTCACAAGCCGCCCACCAGGCGAGATGCCGCCTTTGCGAATCGGATATCCCGGACACCAGAACCTCGGCACCGGGCCGTATCTTACCGGTTATTTCCTTTAGTTGGGTCGATGCTGACAAAAGAGTACTCAGTAGCTTCATCTGACTCATCCGTTATATTTCGCCATGGCTACTTCCACTGAGGCACAAACCATGGTTGCCACCGCAAGGGCCGCCCGCTCGATGGCTTCATTGACCAGAGTCCTTTCCTCAGGCGAGAACCTGCCCAGTACAAAGTCGACCAGATCGATTTGCGGCTCGGGCTTTCCTATCCCTATTCTGACCCTGGGAAAATCCTCGGTATTCAGTTGGCTGACAATCGACCGCATGCCGTTATGGGTTCCCGGACCGCCTTTGGGCCTGATGCGGAGTTTACCCGGTTCCAAATCGATATCATCGTAAATCACGATAAGTTGGGAAGGTTCGACCTTGTAATAGGCAAGGATCTCCGCCAGCGCTTCGCCGCTGTTGTTCATGAAGGTCTGCGGTTTAACCAGCATCACCTTCCTGCCCTGCATCATCCCTTCGGAGACGAGGGCTTTATGCTTGGTTTTGAATTTGGTCAGCCGGTATTGGGCAGCCAAGTAATCAATGGTATCAAAACCCACATTATGCCTTGTCATATGATATCGGGGACCTGGATTTCCAAGCCCGGCAATGATGTACATGTCAAATCCCTCTTACAGCTGTGTAAATATTGTGGAGATGGAAATATCGCCATATATCCTTTCTATGGCTTCGGCAAAGACATCGGCCACCGAAAGGATGGTCAGCTTGTCGATCCGCTTCTCTTTCGGGATCTGGATGGTGTTGAGGATGACCACCTCTTTGATAACCGAGGTTCTGATCCTGTCGATGGCCGGTCCTGAGAGCACACCATGGGTGCAGCAGGCATAAACTTCGGTGGCACCCATATCGGCCAGGGCGTTGGCCGCATTGACCACCGTTCCGGCGGTATCGATCAGATCATCCACCAGAATGGCGCGCTTCCCCTTGACATCACCGATGATGTTCATGATCTCACAAACGTTGGCTTTTGGACGCCTTTTGTCGATGATGGCAAGCGGAACTTCCATCTTTTCCGCAAACCTTCTGGATCTTCCCACGCTTCCCACATCAGGGGAAACAACTACCACGTCGTCAACCTTCCCCTTGAACTTTTCCAGGAAGTACCTGGCCAGGATGGGGGAACCCTGCAGATGATCGACGGGGATATCGAAAAAGCCTTGCAACTGCGGCACATGGAGATCCATGGTGAGGATCCTGTCGGCACCTGCAGTGGTGAGCAGATTTGCCACCAGCTTTGCCGATATGGGGTCTCTCGCTTTGGCCTTCCGGTCCTGGCGCGCATAGCCGAAGTATGGCATAACGGCGGTAATCCGGCCGGCAGAGGCGCGTTTCATCGCATCAATCAGGATCAGCAGTTCCACAAGGTTATCGTTGACCGGGGTGCTGGTGGACTGGATGATGAAGACATCCGAGCCTCTGACCGGTTCGTTGATGCTGATGGCCGTTTCGCCGTCGCTGAAGTGTCCCACAACCGATGCGCCCAGTGGCAAGCCGATCTTCAGGGCAATTTCTTCGGCCAGTTCCCGGTTGGAATTGCCCGCAAAGATTTTGATGTCCTTACCGTGATGATTCATATCAGTGAAACCTCCGAAGATCAATCATTTTTTATCAAGGCCCTTCCTCTTGACCCAATCGCTGATGATGGTCTGCCTGTTGCGCGCGATGGCCAGAGAATATGCGGGAACTTCCTCCGTGATGGTGGAACCCGCGGCAATATAGGCATGTTCTTTCACTTCAACCGGTGAAACCAGGTTGACGTTGCAGCCCACGAAAGCATAGTCGCCTACCACGGTCTTATGCTTTTTGACACCGTCGTAATTGACAACCACAACGCCGCAGCCCATATTGACGTTTTTTCCGATTTGGGCATCCCCGATATAGGTAAGATGGGATACCTTTGTATTGTCTCCAATCTCGGATTTCTTTACCTCAACAAAATCGCCGATCTTGACATTGCATCCGATCCTGCTGCCGGGCCGCAAATATGCAAAGGGCCCAACCTTGGTTTTTTCACCGATTTCCGATTCCAGTATAACCGAGTTCATAACATGAACATCATTCCCAATGGTACTGTCAACAATACGTGAATAGGGTCCTATAACGCATTGCTCCCCGATGCGGGTGTTGCCCTCCAGTATGGTTCCCGGATAAATCACCGTATCCCGGCCGATCTCCACCTGGGAGCCGATCACCGATGTTTCGGGAAGAATGAAAGTGACGCCGTTCTTCATGTGGGCATGAACGATCCTGTCGTGCATGATCTTTTCAGCTTCGGCAAGCTGAGCCCGATCATTGATTCCCAGGATCTCCGTGCTGTCATTGATAAGGAAAGCGCCTGCCGAACCGTTGTCGTTAAGGATGATCTCAATGGTATCGGTAAGGTAGTATTCTCCCTGGCTGTTGTCGTTGTTGAGCTTATCCAGCGCCTTCAGCAGCGCGGGTATCTCAAAAAAGTACATGCCTGAGTTGATCTCATGGATAGCTCTTTGCTCTTCTGTCGCGTCCTTGTGCTCCACAATGGCACGGATCCTGCCTCCCTGGTCCCTGACAATCCTGCCGTAGCCGGTGGGGTCCTGAACATGGGCCGTGATGACAGTAACCTGGTTTTTATTTTGCAAATGGGCTTCATAAGCCTGCTTCAGTGTATCACCCGTGATGAGCGGGGTATCGCCGTAAAGGACCAGTACGGTACCGGCTTTCCCTTCCAAAAGGGGCCTGGCCTGCATGACCGCATGGCCGGTGCCCAACTGCCGCTCTTGAAGCACAAAGGCAACATCTTTTACCGCTTCCCTGACCTGTTCCGCCTGGTGACCCAGCACAGCGATGACTTCACCGGAACCGGCCTTCCTGGCCGCATCAATCACATAAGCCAGCATGGGCTGACCGCAAATTTTATGCAGAACCTTGGCGGTGCTGGATTTCATCCTTGTTCCCGCACCGGCCGCAAGGATCACGGTAACCAAATCTTGCATAACTCTGCTCCTTTCAGTGGCTTTTCAAAAACATTCTCTCATGATCGGCCATTGTTTTCAATTGTGCAGACTGATAATTCAGGAAAAAATAAATAAGGCACTTAAATACATAAGTGCCAAACAAATCATCTGAAATATTTCTATTATTCCATACTGGCAAGGGCTCCAGCCGCTTCTTCTTCCGCAAGCATCGACTGGTATTTCTCCAGTATGGCGCTTTGGACCTTGTTTCTGGCATCGGCATTGATTGGATGTGCGATGTCCCTGAACTCCCCTGAGGGGGTTTTGCGGCTTGGCATTGCGATAAACATACCGCTCTGGCTTTCAATGATCTTGATGTCGTGAACCACAAATTCGTTGTCAAAAGTTACCGATACAACGGCTTTCATCTTTCCTTCTGCTTCTACCTTACGGATTCTGATATCTGTTATCTCCATTTTAAGCAGCCCACCTTCCGTTCTTTAACATGTATATTATAGTAGTGTAATATATAATACAATAATTCGGCATAAATTTCAAATATCCTTCTAATTTATAAATTTTAATAAAATTTTATTGCATATTTTTTCCTGTCGGTTGGAATACTTCCTCTGGGAACCTTGTATCCATCTTGTCCACTGGTATATAATCAATCTGACATAACAGTACTGGAGCGTGTATCCATGAACCATCGCTTTTCGTTATCGCCAGGAAATATTACCGTTCATATGGTGGGCATCGGCGGCATCAGCATGAGCGGTCTGGCGGAAATTTTGATGCATAGAGGAATTAAAATCACCGGTTCCGATCTGCATGAATCCGATATTACCAACAGGCTCAAGAGCATGGGGGCGGTTGTATTCCCGTTCCATGCAGCGTCAAACATCACCAGCCAGAACCTGGTGGTCTATTCAGCCGCTATCCCGCAGGATAATCCCGAGCTGGTGGAAGCCCGCAGCAAGGGTATTCCCATCATGGAGCGGGCAGAACTCCTTGGCGTGATCATGGATCATTTCCAGCACGCCGTCGCGGTATCGGGAACCCATGGGAAAACCACCACCACCTCCATGATATCCCAGGTCATGCTCGAAGGTGGGCTTGATCCCACGGTCCATGTGGGCGGGCTTCTGGATGCCATCGGAGGCAATACAAGGATAGGCAACAGTTCCTGGTTTGTCGCGGAAGCCTGCGAATACAAGGACAGCTTTTTAAAATTCAGGCCTTCGCTTGCGGTGGTCCTGAATATCGAGGCCGATCATCTGGACTATTTCAGGGATATCGAGCACATCCGTTCTTCTTTCGAAACTTTTCTTTCACACGTAAGGAGTCCGGGGACCATTGTCCTGAACTTCGACGATCCACAGACCCGCCTGCTTTCGAAATCCCTGACCAGGCCTTTCATTTCCTATGGCCTGAAATCCCCGGAAGCGGACTGGACTTGTGAGGATGTCACTTTTGAAAACGCTTGCGCAAGCTTTACGGTTTACCATAAAAAATCATCCTGGAGCACGGTGAGGCTTTCTGTACCGGGCCTTCACAACGTCTCAAACGCGCTGGCCTGCATTGCCGCCTGCCATGCCCTGGGCATTCCCCAGACTGCCATCATCAAAGGTCTGGAAAGCTTCAAGGGCACCCACAGGAGACTGGAAAACAAGGGTACAAGGAACGGCATCCGCGTCATGGACGATTATGCGCATCACCCAACGGAGATACAGGCCACACTGCGGGCTGCACGGGCCCTGGCGTCCGGCCGCCTGTTCTGCGTTTTCCAACCCCATACCTACACCAGGACCTATGAACTTTTGGATGATTTCTCCCGTTCCTTCGCCCTGGCGGATACCGTGGTGGTAACCGATATCTACGCGGCCAGGGAAAAGGACACCGGTCTCATCCACGCCCGCGTCCTGGCGGACGGTATCAACCGGAATACGGGTAACGCGGTCTATATCTCGGATTTTGCAGATATCGTGCAGTTTCTCAACGATAACGCCCAATCAGGGGATCTGGTCATCACCATGGGAGCCGGAGATATCCATAAAGTCGGAGATATGTATCTCGCCGCTGTCTCACCATAGACGCGTCACCAGCACCGTCATATCATCCCGGGCACCGTTGCATCGGAGGGTGGCTTCAGTGAGAATCATGTCTGCCATCTGCTGGGGATTCAGCGTATCCAGAGCTGCGATATATTTCTGCAGTGTCGGCTGCCCTTTATCGCAGAATGCGTCGTGAACGCCATCGGAAACCATGATCACGAAGTCTCCCTCACAAACTTTATATGCTGCGGGCTTGTCTCCTTCATCATTCGGATTCCCTTCGGGATCGGAGCCGGAAATCTCGCAGACACCCTCCATATTCCTGATATAGGATGCCGGCGCCCCCAGTTTGAAGAACCTGACACTTCCGTCCAAAAGGTTTATGGTACAGGCGTCCAGGGTGGCGAGGATTTCCTTGTCTCCCCTGATGTTCAGGTACATCCTGATGAGTTGAACGGCAAAAGCCATATCCACGCCTTCATCCATAAGGTACTCCAGCATCTGGATGGTATTTTTGCTGTACCGTTCGGCTCTTTTGCCGCTGCCGGCGCCATCGCTGATGGCACTGATATGATGGCCGGCTCCATTGATGAAAAAGGTGAAACTGTCCCCGGATACGGGTGATTTCTCCATGGAGAGGCGGGCTACGCCCGTTATGGTCCGGAACCTGGGCTTGTTCATGTATCTGAGCACCGAATAGCCCATCATATCCCGCCGCATTTCCCCTATTCGCACGATCTGGCTGCCCAGGAAGGCTCTGACCGTGTTGTCCAGTTGGTCCATGTTGATCCTGTGGATGCCCTCGCAGACCACATCCGCAGAGGTTCTGGAACCGCTATCCGAACCTATCCGGATATCGGCCACAGGAATGCCCAGGCTTGCGGCCGCTTCAAGGAAGCTTTCTTCCAGTTCATAATTCCTGCTCCTGTGCTCCACGATGGAACGGGCAATGCTCATGATATTTCCCGAGATGATGCCGGCCTGCTCCGCAATGCGTTCCCTGGCCTCATTCAGCCTTGCCCGCCAGACCTTTTCGGTCTTGTAGATGGAAAAAGCTATGCCCAGGCTCTCCACGAACCGATCATTCCGCGTACAGGTATTGCGGAACCATCCGGGTATCTCCAAAAGTCCGGTTTCATCTGTCTTCAGTTCTGAAAGGGCCTTTTCCACCAGCTTGTAGGTCTTCATGAAGTTGGTGCCCCAGCACTTTTCACACTGGGGACAGCGCCTGCAGACCCTGTCGGCCACGATCTCAATCACCGATTCCGCCATGGTCCGCTCATTTTCGGTCTCGTCATTCAAAAACTCCTGGATATTTCTGGAAACCCTTGCAATTGCCTTACCCAGTATATAAAGCCTGTCGGAGGCTTCCAGGGATGCTCTTTTTCCCACTTCGTCGTCCAGAACCTTGCGGGACACGGGCCCCGCCAGGTATCCAAACAGGACGTTCATGGCTTTGGGCGGGATGAAGAGGAACAAAACCCCTGCGACCATGATACTGTAGTATCCCATGATCATGTCGCCGTTCAGAATGGACAGCCCAGTGTAAAAAAGGATAACCGCCGTCCAAAGGCATACCGGCATAACCCTTCGCCTGAAAGGCAGCCCGGCCGCCGCGCCGGCCAGAGCATAGAGGCCCGGAAGCTCCAGGGAGCCGGGGATTTGGTACATGGTCAGAACGAATCCCATGCAGGCGCCCATGCAGGCGCCAAAAGCGCTCCCCCTGCTGCGTGCAAAAGCCAGAACCACCAGTCCAGCCATCATGCTGCTCAAGTCTAACTCGGATATGGATAAATCCTCCAGGCTGATGATGACCAGGCAGGCCAGGATGGCCTTGGCTATCGTCAATCTGCCGTTTTGCTTGAATTGCCCCGGACGGATGTCCTCCCTTGGCACCAGTGCCGGTTGTATCAGCACGGCGGTGGAAAACGCAAAGGCTGCGCACAGCAGGGATGCCACCAGATCGTACACATGGAATCCCTGCATGAGCCCTTTGACCAGCCCGGTCGCCAGAACCGTTACGCCCATGAGCACCGACCGGTTGAGGGCCGAGGACTTATTGTGACCGCTGAGGCTCCGGAAGTGGAGCGACAATTCAAAAATCAAAACCGCGGCCAGTTGGCGGAATGCCTCGTAAAATCCGGCATGAATGAGGGTTCCCGCCACCAGCGCAACTATGGCCAGGAATCTGGCCGGCCCGGTGAACTGCGAGGCGCAGTAGCAGGCCAGCCCAAAAGGCCGAAGAACCTCAAAGAAGCTGGCTCTCGTAAGGAAAAAGCATAGGATTGTCTGGGTGAACTGGATAAACGTGATCTTTCCGAACCACTTGAAAAGAAGCTTGAAACCATGATCTCGCGTCTTAATTTCCGCAGCGTTATCCATTTGTATCCTCCGTTCCTCTTCATTGGTAAGAAGGCGCAAACGGCGATTATCTACCCACCGGCCCCTATCGGGATTCCGCCGGGCGCATGGGGAAGAAAACACCCTGCCGGCCGCGCCCGGTTAATTATATGAGCCATGATTTGATTTTAGTATTATTGGCGGATATGAGGGAAATACCATCTCAGAAGTAAGCGGTTGGAGGTTGGCATTTGGAGATTGCCACGCTCCGTTTCACTCCTCGCAATGGCATCCCGGGTTTGACTCCGCCAGGCTATGGCCCCTGTGTCATTGCGAGGAGCGCAGCGACGAAGCAATTTCATCAAGCCGGTTTCCGCACAGCTATCTGTCGCACTGATTTAGTTTGCCTATAGACCAGAAGAACCGTCCCCTTGATAGTAAAGGGTTACCTATGACAGAAAGCTGTGTTACTTACATATATCAGGCGATTATATTCGGAGCAAGTAATGTTTTTTATCGAAAATTGCTGTTTTGTTATACTAGACTAATTGCATTAAGTATCATAAAAAGCCATAATATTTAATATAATGTAAAATTTTGACGGGTGATAAGATGACTAATAACTTTAAACCCGAATATAATTTACTGAGAGATGCATACCTTGGTAAAAATATGGAACCTTTCATCAAACAGCTAGAATATCTTGCGTTTAAGCTAGCTAAAAAGGAAGATTGGGATTTTAAAGATCCGAAATACAAAGATCCTTTCAAACCTTTACCAATCTTATATAATTATATTAATTTTACTTATGATAGGCTACTTGAGGAAAATAAAATAGCTATCACAGCAGATGAAGAAGCCATGTGCTTTAATACAGGACTTCAAACTCCACTTGATTCTGATATTTATGCATACTTTGTTAGGAATAATATTAACCGGATAAATCCTGAGAAACAGAAATGGTATTTTATAAAATTTTGTGATGAATATGATAGAGATCTTAGAAAGTTTCCCAAGCTACCTGATATTGCAGAGTATATTGAAAATGCAAGTGATTTAGTGTTTGATAGAAAACTATTACCGATAAGAGTTAATTATGAGCACATTATTGTCGATAATAGAAGTAGATTCGAATCTGTTTCTCACTACGAAGATCATGAGTTAAGGCAGATATTGGAAGGAGCAATTCGTAGAACAGAGGAACGAGTGCGCCGGAATTATAAAATCGCAATACCACAATATTATACAGATAAGTTGACTGGTATATCTAAAATACAACTTTTATTGCCATTATGCCTGAAGGACCCGCAAAAAGCCGATCTGGCTTTGGTTGTGGAAAGAGATGGAATGGCATATGTTGCTAAAACAGTTTTGCCTTTAGATTGGGCATATATGAATTCACGTAGAATAGTTCGCCCTGATGCTGACTGGATTACCAGTATCTAGTATTTGGTAAAAACAACCAGATAAATATTCTGATAAAAAATGAATAAAACATCTTGCATTTGGCAACATAATAATATATAATAAAAGAGCTTGTTAAGTATAATCATTTTTTTGCTATTTAAACTAGTTAGTACTGCTAATCAAATAGTCATTAAAAAAGACATAAGTTCATTTTAAACTTAAGATCAAAAGTTGTTATTTTAAAAAGCTATTAAAAAGTCATCAGAAAAGTGTTGATTTTAACTCTAAAAGTAAAAAGACAAACTAAAAAAGGGAGATAGTATATACTATCTCCTTTTATTCTTTACCCAAAAATGAACATCCTGGAAATAGTCTGTGAGCAAAACTTCTATGACATCGATATCAAAAAATTGAAAGTCACTATGATGCTATTCTCTACCGTAATATCCCGCCAAAATCTATCTTGTCCACATCCTCGGCGATAATGGTGACCAGCTCTTCGTCGGTTATGCTTTCCTTTTCGGCAAGCCGATCCGCATGCACGGTCAGGATCTTCTCAAACAGGTTACGCACCGTCCTGGCATTGGCAAAGTTTTCGTCGCGGTTTTCATAGAGCGTTTTAAGCATCCCGGCGACCTTTTCCCTTGCCTCGTCGGTAGTTTTATAACCGTTCTTCTCGCACATCCTGTCGAAGATGGCCACCAGTTCCTCGGGAGTATAATCTTCAAAATGGATGTACTTGTTGAAACGTGACTGGAGCCCGGGATTAGAGTCCAGAAATTCCTCCATTTTGTCGGGATACCCTGCCACAATCACGATCAGGTCATCCCGGTAATCCTCCATGGCTTTAAGCAAGGTATCCACCGCTTCATACCCGAAGTCGTTCTCGCTCCTTCGGGATACCAGGGAATAGGCCTCATCGATGAAAAGCACGCCGCCCATGGCTTCCTTCACGACCTCCATCACCTGGGGGGCCGTCTGGCCTACGTACTTGGCCACCAGGCGCGAACGGTCCACCTCAACCAGATGTCCTTTGGAAAGCACGCCGATTTCGCGGTAGATCTCAGACAAGAGGCGGGCAACCGTGGTCTTGCCCGTTCCCGGGTTTCCTGTAAAGACCAGATGCAGGGACATCTCCACCTCAGGCAGGCCTCGCTCCTTGCGCATCTTCATGATCTTGACCATGTTGGCCAGGGATCTGACATCTTCCTTGACCTTCTTCAACCCAACCAGCCCGTTCAGCTCGGCCATGAGTTCTTCAAGGCTTCTTCGGGGCTTTTCAGCCACCGGCGCTTCATCCTTTGGCGCGCCATTCCCTGTACCGTATTGGACCGTGGGCTCCTGATCCTGTCCGGCCGAATCAGCGCCATCCATGGCAGGCGCCGGATTCCTGGAATAAAGATCATCGTAGACCCGGCCAAGAGGGTTGCGTCTCAGCACGCTGTCCATTTCATCCAGCAGCTTGTACAGATCATTGTAGTCCATTTTTGATTTGTTCGGATCATCCATGGTTTGTCATACCTTTCCATCATGGAGCCAAAAGCGGCATCCTTGCTGCAAAACTGGCCTTCCGCAAGTCGGGATCCGGCGTGTTACAGCTTATCCAAATGGATATCACGTATTGATGTTACCACAAAATCCGCCTTGCTGGTATCCTGCTTGCCGGAATTGGGGTTTTTGAATGCGATGACCCGCATCCCGGCGCTCTTTGCCGACTGGATGCCCAGCTCCGCGTCCTCAATGGCGACGCAGGCTGCCGGCTCAATCCCCAGATGCTGCGCAGCTTTCAGATAGATCTCCGGGTCGGGCTTGCTGCGGGTGATGTCGTCGGCTGTAACCATAACGTCAAAATAAGGCAAAAGCCCTGTCGTTTTCAGGATATGGTCGGCAAAATACCTGGGTGACGAAGTGGCCAGCGCAATTTTCAGGCCTTTCCCGGCAGCCGTTTTTACAAGGTCCTCGATACCGTCGATGGCCTCTATGGGTTCCTGGAAAAAACGCCTTTTCTTGTATTCCTGCTGCCGTTCCAGCAGTTCTTCCACTGTGGCTTTTATGTTGTGCCTTTCCTTAAGGATGGGCCACATGGTCTGGTTTGTCACACCGATAAACTCATAGAGCTCGCTTGGCGTAGGCTCGGCGCCGAAGCTTCTCATCACCTCAACCGCAATCTCGCATTGAATCGGTTCGCTGTCGATGATGACACCGTCCATGTCAAAAACCAGTGCTTTAATCATAGCATCCCCTTTCAATCATTTTTCAGCTATATCTTTTTGAGTTTGGCATAACTCTCCAAGAGCCGTCTCATGCCGTATTGGTCAAAATTGATTTCCAGTTGGTAATCCCCGCCGTCCGGCGTCTTTTTAATGACCGTGCCTTCGCCAAATTTCTTGTGCAGCACCCGGTCTCCCACTTCCACGCTTTCGCCTTCCTCTCGGGATACCCTGTTAAACGCACGTATCCTGCTTTTCAGGTCGTTCAGGTCCATCTTGCCGCGGCTTCCCGGCCAGCTGTCGGAAGCGGCCGAAGTGGACCTGGCGCTTTGGAAAGGATTTGCAATCAGATGCTCCGGTATCTCACTGATGAAACGGGACACACGGTTGTAGGAGGTGCTCCCGAAAAGCATGCGGCATTTGGCGTTCGTCAGGTAGATCTCCTCCTGGGCGCGGGTGATGCCCACATAGCAAAGCCTTCTTTCCTCCTCCAACTGGTCCTCATCATAAAGGGAACGGTAGCTGGGGAAAACGCCCTCCTCCATGCCGGCGATGAACACCACGGGGAATTCCAGGCCCTTGGCGCTGTGGAGCGTCATGAGGAGCACCCGGTCCCCTACCTCTTCCGCATCATCAATATCGGCAACCAGCGAGATGTGGGCAAGAAAATCTTCAAGGGTTGGCTTTTCTTCCGCCGTCTCGGCAAATTCCTGCGCCACCGACAGGAATTCCCTGATGTTTTCGATCCGGGTCCTCGACTCGGGGGTCAACTCCTTTTCCAGTTCCCTGACCAGGCCGCTTCTGTCCAGCAGAAGCGCGATGAAATCCACCAGCTCCGCTTCCCTGGACATGGCCTTCAAATCCTCCACAAACCTGCAAAAACCCAGAAGGTTCCGTGAGGCTCGCGCCAGTTCCGGGTACGCTTCTGCACGGGAGGCTATCCGGTACATGCTGGTATCCTCCTGGATTGCCAATTGCTCAACCTTGTCCAGGGTTGTCTTCCCGATGCCCCGTTTGGGAACATTGATGGCCCTTGAAAAGCTGATGTCGTCATCGGCGTTCTGGACCAGCCGGAGCCAGGCGATAACATCCTTGATTTCCTTCCGATCGTAGAATTTCAGACCCCCGTAGATTTTATAGGGAATGCCCGTCTTCATGAAGACTTCTTCGAATACGCGGGACTGGGCGTTGATCCGGTAAAGAAGGGCCATGTCGCTGTAACTTCTGCCCGATGCCTTAAGGGATCGTATGACGTCGGCTATGTAATAGGCCTCATCATGCTCATCGGCAGCTTCATACCGGTTGACCAGGCTGCCCTCCGGGTTTTCGGTCCAGAGCCTCTTCTGCTTTCTCCCGGCATTGTTCTGGATCACGTGGTTGGCAGCCTCCAGGATGGTCTTGGTGGAACGGTAGTTCTGTTCCAGCTTGATGACCCGGCAGGATTTGAAATCCTTTTCGAAATCCAGGATATTGCGCAGGTTTGCACCCCGCCAGCCGTAGATCATCTGGTCGTCATCGCCCACCACGCAGATATTGCCGTGCTTTGAGGCCAGCATGCTGACCAGCATATATTGTGCCGTATTGGTATCCTGGTATTCGTCCACATGGATGTAGCGGAATTTTTCCGCATAGTAGTCCAGTACCTCCGGAAACTCGGAAAAGATGCGGATGGTGTGGAAGATGATATCGTCAAAATCCAAAGCGTTATTGGACTTGAGTTTTTTCTGGTAAAGCTCGTAGATCCGGGCTATCTTGCCGAGGCGATAGTCGGATGCATACATCTTCAGGTACTGGGCCGGACTGATGAGCTCGTCCTTGGCGCGGCCAATTTCATGGAGCACCGAGCCGGGCGGAAAGTTCTTTTCATTGATGCCCAGCTGCTCCAGGCAGCTCTTAATCAGCGTCTGCTGGTCATCGGTGTCGTAGATGACAAAGCTTCTGTCATAACCCAGCCGCTCGATCTCCCGGCGAAGGATCCGGACGCAGCAGGCGTGGAAGGTGCCCACCCACAGGTCGTTGGCCGGAGCGCCGATGAGCTTTTCCAGCCGCTCCTTCATTTCGCGTGCAGCCTTGTTGGTAAAAGTGATGGCCAGGATATTCCAGGGGCTCACGCCCATCTCACCCACAAGATAAGCTATCCTGTGGGTCAGCACACGGGTTTTGCCTGAACCGGCACCTGCAAGGACCAAAAGCGGTCCCTCGGTATGCAGGACAGCCTTCTTCTGTTGCTCGTTCAAGTTCTCCAAAAGCATCCTCTGTTACCTCCGTGTCATGATTGGGATGGGTGGACACCCCGAATTGATTATATATAAAACGCTCTCCGAATTCAAACATCTGTTCGGAAACATTCGGCCGCTTTTTGCGCCTTTAGTCATACAGTATAACATCCGGCCACACAATAATAAAGCCCGTATTGGCGACCGCGGTTCATCTATTGAGGCAAAGCGGCGGGAATGGTAGAATGAAATGGCGCAAGCATCCTATCTCTGAAAAAGGATTGTGTGGTTATGAAAAAAAGCAAGTATGATGTGATCATCATTGGATGCGGTACAGCAGGCATTTTTGCCGGTTATGAACTCGACAGGCTCTGTCCGGGCATGGATATTCTCATGCTGGAACAGGGCAGGGATATCGGCCGCCGCAGCTGTCCCATCGTCCAGAAGAAAACCGAATCATGCATCAACTGCCCTTCCTGCTCCATCATGAGCGGTTTCGGCGGCGCCGGTGCCTTTTCGGACGGTAAGTTCAATTTCACCACCCGGTTTGGCGGCTGGCTCTCCGATTACATGGATTCAGAAACCATTATGGAACTGATCGAATACGTAGACAGTATCAATGTCCGGTTTGGGGCCACCACCAAACGTTTTTCCACCAACAGCCCGGCCGCCCATGAAATCTCGCGGAAGGCGCTCTCCTACGATTTGCACCTTCTTGACGCTGAAGTGAAGCATTTGGGCACCGAGAACAACCTGGACATCCTGACCCGCCTTTACGAGTATCTCAACCAGCGGGTGGAACTGGTTTGCAACGCGCCGGTCACCGAGATCGAAGCCTTGCAGGACGGGTACAGGATCACCCTGAACGACGGCACCAGCGCTGAGTGCCGCTACCTGATAGTCGCCCCCGGGAGGACCGGCGCCGAATGGTTTGCCAACCAGTGCAGGAAACTGGGCCTTTCGCTTATCAACAACCAGGTGGATATCGGCGTGCGCGTGGAACTTCCCGCAAAGATCTTCGAGGAAATCACCGACGTGGTCTACGAGGCGAAATTCCTGTACAGGACCAAGCAATACGGTGATCTGGTCAGAACCTTCTGCATGAACCCTTATGGCCATGTGGTCGCCGAGAACGTGGACGGTATCATCACGGTGAACGGCCACAGCTATACCGATCCGGCCTTAAGAAGCGAAAATACCAATTTTGCCCTGCTGGTCAGCAACCGGTTCACCCAGCCCTTCAACGAGCCCTATCAGTATGGCAAGCGCATTGCTTCCCTGTCCAACATGCTGGGCGGCGGCGTCATCGTGCAGCGGTTCGGCGATCTGATCAAAGGAAAACGGACCAACGAGCACCGGTTGTCCCAGAGCTTTACCAGGCCCACCCTGAAGGCTACACCGGGAGATCTAAGCCTGGTCCTGACCAAGCGCCATCTGGACAACATCATTGAAATGATCATGGCCCTTGACAAGATCGCACCCGGAACAGCCAATCATGACACCCTGCTTTACGGTGTTGAGGTCAAATTCTACAGCGCAAGGCTCCAGTTGAGCAATGAGCTGGAAACCCAACGGCCGAACTTTTTTGCCATCGGCGACGGAGCCGGCATCACCAGGGGATTGTCCCAGGCGGCCGCCAGCGGCGTGTCGGTGGCCCGGACCATCAGCAGGCGGATCGGGAAGCAGGCCGAATGAACATCATGAACATATTTAAAGGAGCTGTCTTTTGACAACTCCTTTTTTTCAAACCTGTCTCACTGTGAATGGTGCTGTTTTGCATACCGCATTTGCTTCTGCGTCCGGGCTGCATTGACTGGCGATTCAATTTGCTGCAATCATTGTTCCAGATGACGGCCAAGGAAGTTTGCGGCCGACTGGACAAGTTTGGTTTCCACCTCACCCACTTTAACCTTGGGATCCACCGACAGCATCATCACAGCGCCAATGGCATCCCCCTCGGAGATGATGGGAGAAATAACCTTGCAGGCATACTTTGCATTGCCTTTATCGTCGGTTATCACAGGAACCTTGCCATCGGCATCGCTTGCCACGAAGGTATCCCTGTTCTCAATGATTTTCTCAATATCCGGGCTCAACGGCTTTTCGAGCAAGTCTTTCTTGGAACCGCCCGACACGGCTATAATGGAATCACGGTCGGCTACTGCTATAATATGGCCACTGGTATTATGGAGGGACTCAGCATAGGCCTCGGCAAAATCTCCCAATTCACCGATGGGCGAGTACTTCTTGAGGATGACCTCTCCCTCCCGATCGGTGTATATCTCCAGCGGATCTCCCTCCCTGATTCTCAAGGTGCGTCGGATCTCCTTTGGGATGACTACCCGGCCCAGATCGTCTATTCTCCTTACAATGCCGGTCGCTTTCAAAATGTTTGCCTCCTTTCATGCAAGCTGTCAAAATCTAATCATTCATAGTATTGGATGAATTCCTTATTTTATGCAGGCATGAAAAAAGAGAGCCTTTTGGCTCTCTTTCGGTATTCTGCTCTTTTATACGCGTTCCAGGTATTCTCCGGTGCGCGTATCGATACGAATCTTGTCGCCGGTGTTCACAAACAGCGGCACCTTTACCTGGGCACCGGTCTCAACGGTGGCAGGCTTGGTAGCACCGGTAGCCGTATCTCCCTTGAATCCGGGTTCGGTATGGGTGACTTCCAGCTCAACAAACATGGGCGGTTCTACACCGAATACGTTGCCCTTATAGGAGAGAATCTTGCAGACCATATTCTCCTTGACAAAGGTCATTGAATCCTTGATCTGGGAAAGGTTGAGAGGCAGCTGCTCATACGTTTCAACATCCATGAAGTATGCCAGATCGCCGTCGTTGTAGAGGTATTCCATATCCCTTCTTTCGATCTGGGCCCGCTCAAACTTGTCGGTCGGGCTGAATGAACGCTCGATGACACCGCCTGAAATCACGTTCTTGATCTTGGTCCTTACAAAGGCTGCGCCTTTCCCCGGCTTGACATGCTGGAATTCCACCACCTGCCAGACCTGTCCGTCCATCTCAAACGTTACGCCGTTCTTAAAATCTCCTGCTACAATCATGTTTAAACCTTCCTCTCAATATAGGGTGAATCCAAATTGTCAAACTTACCATTTTATATTAAATCAAAAACAAACGTTATGCAAGCCTTATCAAAACCCTGTCACAGGATGATCATATCCTTGGTGCTTCCTGTCAGGTTCCTGGGTTTTCCGTCCACCAGCACCACCATATCCTCGATGCGCACCCCGCCAAGGCCTTCCACATAAATTCCCGGCTCCACCGAGAAAACCATGCCGTCCTGCAGGATATCCTCCGATTTTACAGACAACCTGGGTTCCTCATGAATTTCAATGCCTACGCCATGCCCCAGGCTATGGCCGAAATGTGCGCCATATCCTGCCCGGGCGATGATATCCCGCGCCACTTTATCCGCATCGCTGGCCTTCATGCCCGAATGCAGGTGCTCCAGCGCAGCCAACTGGGCGTCAAGGACAATGCGGTATATCTTCTTCATCTCTTCGCCCGGATCCCCGATAAATATGGTTCTCGTCATGTCCGAACAATAATGGCGGTATATCACGCCAAAATCAAGGACCAGGGCATCTCCCGGCTTCAGCTTGTTTTCTGTGGGTACCGCGTGGCACATGGCCGAGCGTTCACCGGCAGCTACAATGGTGGCAAAGGACGGTCCGGAAGCTCCCAGCTTTCTCATCCGGTATTCGATCTCAGCCGCAAGCTCCGACTCGGTCATGCCTGGCTTGATCACCTTCAGGATCTGTTCAAAGACCTGGTCCCCAAGCTTTACGGCCTGGGCGATAGCCTCTATCTCCCCTTCATCCTTCCTGATCCGCAAAAGGTCGATCGCATGGCCAATGTCTTCGAGCCGCCGCACATGGGGCAGCTTGGTCTTGAAGCGCTCGAATTCCGAATAGGTGAGCTGGTTCCCATCAAATCCTATGACGCCCATACCTTCTTCGGCAAGTATGCCGTCAAGGGTCGCATAAAAGCTGTCGGCATGCTCCACTACCTCAATCCCCTCAAAGACCTGGTTTTTCGCCTGGATGGTATAGCGAAAATCCACGACAAGCCAGGCCTTCTCCCGCCCGATGAGGAGATAGGATGTGGATCCGGAGAAGCCCGACAGATAATAGGTGTTGGCCCGGCCTGTGATGATCAGTCCGTCCAGCGCCTTTTCCGGCATGATCTTTCTGACTTTGCCCAGTCTGTCGTTCATCATAAACCTTCTTTCCGATGCCAGAGCCCTCGTTCCGTCAGGTCAACCCGGCCTTCAGGTTCGGGACCTGGTTTCCTCCAATTTCTTCACAAGAGCAAAAAGGGCTGCCGAATAGGACACCGCTCCCAACCCGCTGATCTGTCCCATGCATACGGGCGCAATGACCGATTCGGACCGGAACTCCTCCCTGGCATGGATGTTGGACAGATGAACCTCCACCGCGGGAATCCCTACCGCGGCGATGGCATCCCTGATGGCATAGCTGTAATGGGTAAAGGCGCCCGGATTGATGATAAGGCCATGAACCCCCGATTGGGTGGCTTCATGAATACAGTCGATGATGGCGCCCTCGTGGTTGGATTGGAAAAACTCAATCGCCACACCATAATCCCTGGCTTCCTGCCTTAACGCGTTTTCTATGTCTT
>ENA-UPAD01000110-UPAD01000110.1-bioreactor-metagenome-genome-assembly--contig:-NODE-110-length-125207-cov-27.782664_pt1 | contig 125207 bp, 113 predicted proteins | sample MGYA00238179_ERZ772710 | MGnify/ENA primary metagenome ERZ772710 (study PRJEB29004, sample SAMN07631245) | bioreactor metagenome | isolation source: Switchgrass digestor | place: USA: Dartmouth...
CAAGGGTTTGAGGGGGATTTGTGAAAGGAGTTTATTTGAAAAAGGAAAGAAGTTTATTTGGGTTACATAGCAAATAAGAACATGGTTTATTAGGGTCAGATGAAGTCCTATAAGCCATGTTTTTTTGTTTGCCGCAAAAAATGCGAATAATTTCATATGAAATTGACTATAATTAATAAAGTAAAAAATGGGCAATTTAGCAGGAATGGGGGTGGCAGGATGCCGGAAAATTTATCACCCAAAGTTAATGAAGTAAATCTGACGGAAAATACGAATCCTGTACAATATTTGTTTAAAAGTGTATTTCCACACAGAAACCTGTCTAAAGAATTGAATCTGGAAGAATATGAGTCAAAAGCGTTATTGAGGAGTTTGCGCGAAGCTAAAAGGGAACTGGATGTAGCAAGAAGCAATTTTGAATTTGCTGAAAATGAAGAAATGGTAGATTTTTTTATACATAGCTTAAATGCAGCCGAAACGAGATTTCAGTTTCTTTTGAAAAAAGCCAAGGAAAAGGGTATTTCCAACACAGATATGGCGCATATATTTACAAAGAGAAGGTAGTAACAATAATATTTGTCCACTTTTTATCATATTCCCGTATACACTATCGTATATATACTATATAACACATCATTTATACGGGAGTGATAAAATGCTTGGAATAGAATACAATGTCATACTAGCTTATATATTTGGTATCATTCTGCTGTATCTGGCAGGTTGGGTACTGCTGGTTCCGTTAAAATATCTGTTAAGGTTAATATTTAATGGAATTTTGGGAGGGATTTCATTAATATTAATTAATATTTTCGGAGGATTAATAGGAATCCATATAGGGGTTAACCCAATAACTGCTTTAATATCAGGAATGTTAGGAATACCGGGAATATCCCTTTTATTAATATTGCAGTATTATTTAAAAATATAACAACTTTAATGAAATAGGGTTATATTCCGTTCCTATAAATTTCATGTAGAATTATGTAGTTTTGGATGGTACAGGCTGTTTTTTTGCAAAATACGATAACAGCTTATATAAACATTGTATTTTGCAAAAAATTTTCTTGTTTGAAGTATACAATATACAAAAATTATTCCGAAACATCGTTAAAATCTTTACAAACCTATAAAAAAGTGATAAAATGTGACATTGAGTAAATGTATATATTATTTTAGGTATAAAGGGGGATTCTCAATAATGTCCAGACATAAAAAATCAATGGATGGTAATACAGCTGCCGCACACGTAGCGTATGCGTTTACAGATGTTGCAGCGATTTACCCAATTACACCTTCAAGTCCAATGGCCGATTATGTTGACCAGTGGTCTGCTGCAGGTCGTGAAAATATTTTCGGTAATCAGGTTAAAGTTGTTGAAATGCAGTCTGAAGCCGGTGCTGCCGGTGCTGTTCACGGTTCACTTACTGCCGGTGCTTTGACTACAACTTTCACAGCTTCGCAAGGTCTTCTTTTGATGATTCCGAACATGTACAAAATTGCAGCTGAACAGCTTCCCAGTGTATTTCATGTTTCAGCACGTACAGTTGCCACCCATGCATTGAATATTTTCGGTGACCATAGTGACGTATATGCTTGCCGCCAAACCGGTTTTGCTATGCTTGCCGAAACAAATCCTCAGGAAGTAATGGATTTAGGTGCAGTTGCGCATCTTGCTGCAATAGAAGGCAAAGTTCCTTTTCTTAATTTCTTTGACGGTTTCCGTACATCCCATGAAGTTCAGAAAATTGAAGTTTGGGATTATGAAGATCTGAAAGAAATGTGCAATATGGAAGCCGTAAAAGCTTTTCGTGAGCATGCATTGAATCCGGAAAAACCTGCAATGCGCGGTTCACACGAAAATGGAGATATTTTCTTCCAGCATCGTGAAGCATGTAATACAGTTTATAATAATTTACCGGCTATTGTTGAAAAATACATGGCTAAAGTAAATGAAAAGCTTGGTACCAACTATGACTTGTTCAACTACTACGGAGCTCCTGATGCAGAACGTATTATTGTTGCTATGGGTTCTGTTTGTGATACGATTGAAGAGGTTGTTGATTATCTCAATGCGGCCGGAGAAAAAGTCGGTCTTATCAAGGTTCGTTTATATCGTCCATGGGTTTCATCCAGCTTTCTTAAGGTTCTGCCAAAGACAGCTAAGAAAGTTGCTGTTCTTGACCGTACAAAAGAGCCAGGTGCATTAGGAGAACCATTATACATAGATGTTGCTACCACTCTTCGTGAGGCAGGACTGAATGATATCTTGGTAACAAACGGACGCTATGGACTTGGTTCTAAGGATACTCCGCCTTCATCCATATTTGCTGTTTATAAAGAGCTTGAAAAGGATGATCCAAAGCCACGCTTTACAATCGGTATTGTTGATGACGTTACAAACTTAAGCTTGCCGGAAGTTAAGCCTGCACCTATTACAGCTGCTCCCGGTACAGTTGAGTGTAAATTCTGGGGTCTTGGCGGAGATGGTACCGTAGGTGCTAATAAAAACTCCATAAAGATTATTGGTGACCATACGGATAAGTATATTCAGGCATATTTCCAATATGATTCCAAAAAGACCGGCGGTGTAACAATTTCTCACCTTAGATTTGGTGATAAACCAATCAAGAGTACCTATTATATAAATCAGGCAGATTTTGTTGCATGTCATAATCCATCTTATATTGTTAAAGGATTTAAGATGGTTCAGGATGTAAAGCCGGGAGGAATTTTCCTGATTAACTGTCAGTGGACTGATGAAGAATTAGGTACTAAATTGAATGCTGAAGCCAAGAAGTATATTGTAGAAAACAATATTCAGGTATATACAATTAATGCAATTGATATAGCCAATGAAATTGGTATGGGCAAACGTACCAATACCATACTTCAGTCTGCATTCTTTAAATTAGCAAACATAATGCCGATTGATGAAGCTGTTAAATATATGAAAGAAGCTGCAAAGCAATCTTACGGCAAGAAGGGCGATGCAGTAGTAGAAATGAACTACAAAGCAATTGATGCAGGTGTAAATGCAATTCATAAGGTTGAAGTTCCGGCATCCTGGGCTAATTCGGACGCAGAACGTCCTGCAATTGAGCTTAAGGGTCGTCCTGCAACCGTTAAGATGGTGAAACAACTGCTTAATCCGATTGCTTTAATGGACGGAGACAGTCTTCCTGTTTCAGCATTTGCAGAGAATCCGGACGGACAATTTGAACTGGGTGCTTCTGCATATGAGAAACGTGGTATTGCTGTAAATGTTCCTGAATGGGATCCTTCAGCATGTATCCAATGTAATCAATGTGCATTTGTATGTTCACATGCAACCATTCGTCCATTTATGTTAAGCGAAGATGAAGTAAAAGCAGCTCCTGCTAACATCAAACTTGCTGATACCAAACCAAAAGCAAGTCAATATAAATTCACTATGAGCGTATCTCCATTGGATTGTATGGGCTGCGGAGAGTGTGTTACTGTTTGTCCTGCCAAGACGAAGGCTATTAAGATGGTTCCTCAGGAAACACAGGCAGACCAGCAGGCAGTATTCGATTACTTAGTGGCTAATGTGGGAAGGAAGCCTGAAGCACCTGCTGAAACTACAGTGAAAGGTTCTCAGTTTAATCAGCCGCTCCTTGAATTCTCAGGAAGCTGTGCAGGATGTGCTGAAACCTCTTATGCTCGCTTAATTACCCAATTGTTTGGTGAGAGCATGTATATTTCAAATGCAACAGGTTGTTCCTCCATTTGGGGAGGTCCTGCTGCAACAAGTCCTTATACAGTAAACAAGGACAGCAATAGAGGACCTGCCTGGATAAATTCACTGTTCGAAGATAATGCAGAAAACGGTTTTGGTATATACCTTGGACAAAAGATTCTTCGTGAACAGGCAATTGCTAAATTGGAGAAAATTGCGGCTTCCGACAAAGCGTCTGCTGAACTGAAAGCTGCTATTGCTAAATTCATGGAAACCAAAGAGAATACCAAGGAAAACTTACCTGCTGCAAATGCATTAATTGCTGAACTGGAAAAAGCTGCTGCTGAAGGCTGTGAGCTTTCTAAAGAAGTTCTGGAGAAGAAGCAGTACCTTGCTAAGAAGTCAGTATGGATCTTAGGCGGCGACGGATGGGCATACGATATTGGATTCGGCGGACTTGACCATGTACTTGCTTCCGGAGAAAATGTAAATGTTATGGTATTTGATACCGAAATGTATTCCAATACAGGCGGTCAAACTTCCAAAGCTTCCAACATCGGAGAGGTTTGCCAGTTTGCAGCTGCAGGTAAAGAAATCGGTAAGAAGAACCTTGCTGAAATTGCAATGAGTTATGGATATGTATATGTGGCACAGATTGCTCTTGGTGCTAATCCGGCTCATGCGCTGAAGGTTTTGGTTGAAGCGGAAGCTTATAACGGACCGTCCTTAATAATCTGTTATGCTCCTTGTGAACTTCACGGAATTAAAGGCGGTATGAACCATTGCCAGGATGAGATGAAGAAGGCTGTTGCTTCCGGTTATTGGAACCTGTTCTCATACAATCCTGCGCTTAAAGCAGAAGGTAAGAATCCGTTTACATTAACATCCAAGCCGGGTGACGGCACTTATCAGGAATTCCTTGCTAATGAGACCCGTTATACCCGTTTGGTTCGTGCTTTCCCTGAACGTGCAGAAAAGCTTTTCCAGGAATCAGAGAAAGCTGCTAAGGAACGTTATGAGCGTTTATTAAAGCTGGTAGAGCTTTATAAATAATACAAGAAAAATTAATATTCGTTAAGTTTGATACCATAAGATCCAGAAAAAATCGCCGTATTGAATAATTAATACGGCGATTTTTTATCATTCAAGAAATATGATGTGTACGCTGCTGGAGGTGCGATAAGTTGGGAAGGGTATAGAGAAAAGGCAAAATAACATTTTTAATGAATTTTCAAAATTCTCTGGGAAGGAAGAACTGTTTGCTGAAATTGTGGATTGTTTTCCTTACCCGATGGAGGTTTTCGCTCCGGATGGAACAACGGTATTTGTGAATAAAGCCTTGCTGGAAGAATATCATGTGGATGATCCATATATGATAATAGGAAAGTATAATTTGTTTAAAGACCCTGACATTATTGCTATTGGACAGATGCATACCATAAAACGGGCTTTTCAGGGGGAAACTGTTTATTATTCGGATATCAGAGTACCTTTGGATGAGATTGCAAAGCGGTATAATATAAAGAGATCAGATGTGGAAGTGATATATCAGGACATAACATTATTCCCCATTTTTGACGATGACAAAAAGGTAAAGTATGTTGTAGCATTATTAATAAACAGGAGAGTTTATCGCGGCAAAGATAAAATTGAAAGAGCAAAAGAGTATATTGAAAATCACTGGCTGGATAAATATAATGCTGATGAAGTGGCAAAGGCGGCATGTCTTAGTAAGTCACATTTAGCAAAATTATTCAAAAAAAATACCGGGATAACACCATATGAATATTATATAAATTATAAAATCAACAAATTGAAGGAGAAGCTGCTGGATACAAATTTAACCATTGCTCAGGCATTTGCTTCTTGCAATATGGATTATAACGGTCATTCTGCAAAAGTGTTCAGAGGAAGAGTTGGAGTTTCACCATCGATATATCGAAAAACTTCTATTTAAACGAATTATTTTAAATGAAATGAATCTTGATTTAAAGCAAGGTTCTTTTTTTATTTCCATATAATAATATTTTTCTTACTAAATATAAGCATATTTTTCCTATACCTGAATCCGTTTGAGCAATATTATATTATTAGTATTAATGGAAAAATAATCTATTCATATTTTTATTAAGTAAAGGGGAGGAGAATTATGTTGAAAAGACTAATAGCATTTTTTGTGTCTGTTGTTTTGTTTATTTCTTTATTTCCGCCAATGGGAGCAAAAGCCGAGGTGCCTGATGCGGAGATAAAACTAGGAGATTATATAGTACTTGGCAGATACAATAATAAGCCTATCATATGGCGGTGTGTGGATATTGATGAAAACGGGCCCCTCATGTTGTCGGACAAAGTTCTGACATATAGGGCATTTGATGCTCCAGGGGAAAACGATACATATTCGGATGGAAGATTTCAGCCTGAAATAAGTTATCCGCTTATATATTTATTCATGGTACCCATTGTAAATATGGATTATATACATGTCAAGGTACCTATTCGCGCAATAGCGGGTTCAAATGTCTGGGAGAGCTCCGATATACGTTCCTGGCTGAACTCCACGGCACCTGAAGGAAGTGTGGAATGGCTTGACAATACTCCACCTGACAAGCAGAAGTACATCAATGCGGATATGCGCTACAGACAAGCATTAATTGAATGCAGTCCGGAAGCTGTCACTGACGACATGGGTTTATTTTATGGGAGATTAAATGCCCCTGAATATTATAATTTTTATGATCAAGATGAAGAAAAAGGTTTTTTGGCAGACGGCAATTTTACCGAATTGGAACGTTCCTTTATAAAAACCGTCACTCAAAAATGTCTTGTTGATGAAACTGACGGGCCATATTTGGCAGTGGGCGGTTCAGGCGATATGATTTACAGAAGAGGAGAATATTATGAATATCAGGATTATCCAAGTACTTTAAGAGGCGCCTTGAAAATGTACGATACCGCATATTATCATTATGTGGAAGACAAGGTGTTCTTGCTTGATGTAGAGCAAGTAGACAGAATGCGTTTAAACAGTGAAGTGCTTGGTGAGAAGTATTGGAAATCTACAAGCTTTTTACTGCGCACACCGTATTGTGTAGAGGATTATTTCGATTATTTGCCTCACTATGATGTGGCGCATTATGTTATGTCTTTTAGTACCAGTTCCTCATACGATTTCGGGAGGAGTCGCGCATCTTCTGTCTTGTCACCAATTCGGCCTGCATTTTATTTGGATACTTCCCTAGCAAAAGTAATATCAGGAAGCGGTAGCTACGAAGATCCATATATTTTAACTGATAAATTGCTCAAAACCACAGTAACCGTTATTGATTATAAAGCAGGTGAGCCTGTAGCCGGCGCAACCGTTTCTCGCGGTACCGACAACAGTGTAACGGATGAAGAAGGCAAGGCTACCATTCAAACTGTTGATTTTGGCGAATACACAATAAGTGTAAGCAAGGAAGGCTATACCGATTATGAGGGAACGATTAATGTTAGTGCGGAGGAAAATGAAGAAACAGTGTATCTGAAAAAAGGCATAGCCATAAACTCCGTTACGGTAACCCTGCCGGACGGAGGTGTACGCGACCTGCTCACCGACAGCGGCTTTATTGTGGACAATGAATACGAACAGGAATATACCATAACCGCCAAAGTGGACTGGAACAATAAAGAGGGTAAGAAAGGCACCGTAGCCCTGGTAGGCGCAAAAAGCAAGAAGCGTATCCCCTTTGATGAGAACGGCAAGCTGACCAAAAAGCTGGGCAAGGAATTTGAAAAGGGTGAAAAGGTATATGTGGAAGCGACATCGGAGGAAACCGGCGAAAGCGACAAGGAAATGCTCTATGCTGAGTTGGAGGAAATAGCCGACAAGCTCCGCAAAGGGGCGCAGGAGTACAAACTGCCAACCCTGGAGGGGCCGAAGATTGATGAAGACATCCCCATCCTGGGCGGCATGGGCTTTAAGTTTGACCTTGAGAAGCTATCGGAATCTGTAAACGTTTCCATAAAGGACAGGAAGGTAATAATAAAGATTGGAAAAGGCAAAACCCTGGAGGAACACAAAAGGCTGTCCAGGTTGTTCAATTGGGAGCCAAAAAGCTTTAGGGGGGTATCTTTACTCGGACCAAAAAAGGCGGATCTGGAGATATTCGGCAAATTTGAGATACCCATAGACATATTAAAAAAAGAAAGCGAATTTTCCGGTACGGTAGGTCTTGCTCTTGGCGGGAAAAGAAACAAGGAAATGGATGGATTTGCGCCCATAGCCGATATACAGGGCCAGTTTGCGGTAGGAGTGGTTCCGGTAGTGTTAAAACTGAAAATCGGGGCAGGCTTTGAAGCAGAAGGCGGCGTATCGGCCACCAAGTGGAACTTCAGCGACGCAAAGCCCAGCTTCTCCATAACACCGCAGGGAACCATAAGGGTATCGGCCGGCGTAGGAGCTGCAAAGGTGGCGAATGCGTGCGTATACGGTCAGGGTGACCTTCAGATACAGATAAACATCATATCAAAGGAACCCGCACAAAACATACTAAAGCCTGAACTTACCCTGTCGCTGGGAGCGGAAGTTGAGGCAGGTCCTTTCCAATACGAGAAGAGGCTGTATTCCACCAAGTTTCCTAAAGAAAATCAATTGAATCAGTTGGTCAATCTGCAAAGCATTGGGTCGGAGGAATTCAAGCTGATAGGCAGGGATTATCTGAAAAATACATCTTATGAAAACAAGGAACAAGACATTATCCTGATGTCCGGAGGGGATTCAGCTACGCGTTATACGGCAGAGATTGAAGAAAACGCCTTCCCTAACACCTACTCCAAACCGCTTGTTATAGGAGATGAGGTTTACCTGTTATACCAGCAGGACGACCAAAACCGCAGAGTGGCAGACGGGCTGAAGCTGGTATATGTAAAACAGAACGGAACGGAATTTGAAAAGGAAACGGCAGCAGCGGTAGAGGATGACGGCACCATGGACGGAAACTTTGATGCGGCAAGCAGCGGGGAACATGCATTTGTGATATGGGAAGACAGTAAGACCGTATTTGGAGTGGATGACATAGATTTTGACGAGTATGCGGCGTCAACAGAGATAAGTGTAAGCAAGTTCAATCCGGCAACCGGAGGATGGGATGAACCCGTTACCCTGACAAACAACAACATAGCCGACCATTCACCTGTCATTGCGGTAAGAGACGACAAGGCGGTTGCAGCATGGATATCCAACAGCGAATCGGACATATTGGGTATAAGGGGCACAAACAATATCCATTACGCATTTTACCAAAACGGAGAATGGGGGACGGTCCACAGCATAAATAACGTAGGAATGGTTACTTCGATAGATGTAGGATGGCACTATGAAGAAGCCTATTTATGCGTTGACAAGGACAGGGACGGAGATATAAATACAGCCGATAAGGCGGTATTTATAAAGAACTTAAGCGAAGACGGTGAAATAGAGCAAATGACAAGCGACAGCAACAGCCGCAGCGGGCAGCTGGTTCACCTGTACGGCTATGAAGGACTTAAGCTTGCCTATATCAATGCGGAAGACAACATAGAGGTAACAGGGTATATTACATCTCCCGCTGTTAACCGTATGACCATAGAAACGCAGGCAGTTGAAGGATATGGCATCAAGGCAATTGACGGAAAAACGAATTCTATGACAGGCGGCTATAGCGCGCTGATGTGGCTCGAGACTTCAGAGGAAGGCGGCTATAACCAACTGTGCGGGGCATATTTTTACGGAGCGGAGGTTATGGAAGAAGGCAAAAAGATAAGCCTTTTAGGAATAGGCGGTGACAACGGATTCAATATCAAAAATTTCAATGCCGTAATTGATAATAACGGCAGGGTATATGTATCCTATCTTGAAGATCCCATCCCCCAAATCGTCAATACCGAAACAGGCAGGGTAACAAGAGGAGCAAGGAAGCTTAAAGTATACAGCTATGCTCCGCATGATTGGCTGAATAGCGAACTTAGAATTCTGCAGGACAGCATTACCTGGGATGAGCAGGCTTACGCCCGGGGAGAGGAAATTCCGTTTTTCTTTGATGTTGAAAACATTCATGAAATGACTTATAATGCTACCGGCTTTTATGTACGTTTTTATCAAGGCGACAGGTTGATTCATGAACAGGATGTACAGCCGGAGGGCATATACCATGTATTTCCCCACCGTCAGCCTGTTACGGTAAAAGCCGTGCTGCCGCCAAATCTCATAAGCGGACAACAGGATATCATTATAGAACTTGACCCTGTTTTCAGTGAGCCCGTCAGAAGTCAACCGGTAACAATCGGGCTGCCTGTTTTAACCATCAAGGAAGTATATGCGGAAAACAAAAGAGGAGCCTATTACTTGAATTCGGAGATACAGAACATAGGCGGTGCGACGGCTAACAACTTTGTCATTGAAATATGTGAAGACCAACCGGACGGCAATGTTATTTACAGTGAAAACGTAAACTTGTTGGAGCCCCTTGGGAAGGTGAATATCTGTCATTGTATCGACAAAGCGGACATAGTATTCAGCGGAGAAGTAAAAAAATACTATGTGCGGCTCAGGCCAAAATTTGAAAACGATCCATCACTGTACTTTGAAACCGTAAGCATGCTGGGGGTCATCAACAATCCGTCAACCAAGCCCTTTGAAGTGGTGGTTACCGATGGGGCATTCAATGAAGACGGTGTCTTCAACACAACGATATGCGTACGAAACAATACGCAAAGTGATGCCACAAAATTACTGATAACCGCATTGTATAATGAAGACGGCAAACTGGTTGACATTGCCTTTGAGAATGTTTTTGTACTGGAAGGCAAATCGGTATTCAAAACTTTTGAAATGAATATAGGCAGACGTCTTACTAATTACAGCCAGAAGGTATTCATATGGGACGGTATGTCGAACCTCAAGCCTGCGGCACCGGCTAATACGGAATAATGCTATTTTTCATTTGTAAAACCATGGTTTTGCTACGGTATTTTAAAATGAAGGTAAACATGTTGAAAAATAATTTATTTAGTGGTAAAATTATGAAATATACGGGCAAGTATTGCTTATTAAAGGAGGTATACGGATGAAAATATTCCACAAAAAAACAGCAATCATATTTATATTAGTTCTTATGATTGTATCACTGGTAGGTTGCAGCGGTGATGAATTAAGCCTTTACAAGGCTATGTTAAAAATGCAGGACATTACATACTATGAGCAGATATCGGATGTATCTTTAAGGTTTGATTATCAAGGGGAGAAGAATACCGATCTGGATAAGGTAAAGCTGTTAATGAATAGTTTTAAATTTACATCAAAGCAGAACTACAGCACCAACAAATCAAAGGACATCATGAAAATAAGCATGGACGCATTAATGACGCTTGATGATATGACTTATAATTATAAGGTATGGCTGGATACCAATATGACGGAAAAAGCCCCATATTACAGGCAAATCATCAAAATGCCTTTTATTGCAAGAGTATCAGCTTCTGAGGAATATACAAATAAGGAATACATAGTAATTGACAGCAACAATATCAGCAGTGACAATGAAGAAGCAATGGTTTTTCAGAATCTGCCGAAACTGAATAAAGATATCATCCAAAAATCCAATGATTTTATTGAAAAATATATGACAGATTTTATACCCAATGTTAAGATGGTGACGAAAGGTGAAAGTGCTTTGGTAGACGGAGAGCGTGCAACAGTGTATGAAGTAAAGCTGGATGATGCTTCTCTGAAGTCTCTGGTGAAGCATTTTGTAAATGATTTTGCCAATGATGAAGAAGCGGTTGACATGATGAAAGACCTTGCTTTCGTCTTTTATGATGTATATGGAATAAACCAGACAAATACCTATGAAGAATTTAAAGCTCAATTGGATGACGTGGAAAATCAGATTCCTGAAATGATAGAACAATTTAATACTGCCATGGAAAAGCTTGAGAATATAAATATCTTGGGCAAAAACGGTATTTCCATCAAATATTATATTAATAATAAAGGGTATATCATTAAACAAGAAGGTTCTGTGGATTTGTTATTGAATGTAAGGAAACTGGCAGAAGCCTTTGAGATGAATGAAGATGATTTGGCAGGCGTTCCGTCTGATAATGTATTTGAAATAGGGGTAGATTTTACCAATACCTTTAAAAATATTAATAAAGCTCAGGAGGTTGTGCTTCCAAATATCAATGAAGATAATTCCATAGACTTTTTCAAGCTGATTGAAGAATTACAGAATCCGATATCCTATGATAGTTTTAAATATTTTCAGGATTATAATCAGGAAGAAGAATCGGAAGAGCCGGGAATTAAGATTAGATGTGAGGGATATAAGGTAAATCTTAACAATGAAATTATAGTTTTGGATGATGTAATATACATTCCTGCGCAGGATTTCATGGAGGATATGTACGTCGAATGGTATTGGGATAATACAGCCAATACATTATTTGGGTTTATCAATGGTTACTTTATTATACTTAAAGACAATGATTATACGATGTATATGAATGGACAAACATTTTTATTAAGCAATAAAACATTTATGAAAGATGGTGTTCTGTATATTCCTCTGAGATCTTTTGCAGAGAAAATAGGATATGCTGTTGAATGGGAAGAAGAGACTCAAACGGTTCATCTCAAATATATTTTTCCTACATTTGAATTTTAAATATAAATTTTAATGAAAGGCTGTTTGCATAGCAGCCTGTTTTTTATCATAAAAATGATTTGTGCCCAAATTGATCATTTTGTGGTTGCAGTGATGGGGGGATAATTTTGGATATATTACAGCAAATAAACGAGAGAAAAAGCAAAATAACAGCAGCGGGAGCAAATGTTCTATTTTTATGGAGCATGCTTATATTATTTATTTTGGATTTAGCAACGAAAAAAACAGGATTCGAGACCGAGATGATCAGTGCCTTTACTTTTGCATATGAAGTGCTGTTTTTTTTAATACCGTCCATTATATATGTCTTGGTTAAAAGAGGTAATTTGAAAAAGGAATTTCGCTTAAACAGATTATCCTGGTCAAATGCTTTTATTGTCATGGGGATGGCTTTGTTTCTTATACCCATAACGCTATTTGCAAATGCAGTTTTCAATACTTTTATTCAACATATCGGACGTCCGCTTCCGAGGCAGATTCCTGAGATTAGAAGTTTAAAAGATTTTTTGTTGGGTATTGTTATAGTCGCGGGTTCACCTGCAATTTGTGAAGAAATTTTGTCGCGGGGCATTTTAATGAGAGGCTATGAATCATATGGCAAAAAGACGGCAATTGTTATGTCTGCTTTATTATTTTCACTAATGCATAGGAATATTGAAAATTTTATCGGGATATTTATTATCGGCCTGGTCCTGGGATATGTGGTATATACTACGAATTCGATTTTCGCAGGGGTTATGGTACACTTTATTAATAATTCATTTGCCGTAGCAGCCATGTATGTGTTCCATTGGTTGGCGGATTTGACAGGAGTAGATTTGAGCTCTGTACAGAATGCCAATTCTCAGCCTATACCGGTGGTAGTTATTATTTTTCTTATGATTGGTGCAGTATTTTCACTTGCAGCTTTTATCGGACTGACACTGTTGCTGGAAAGCAATATAAGAAAAAATCAGGTTAATACCGAAGTGTTCAGTGTGACAAACAGTAGAGTTGCGTTTTTAAGCTTTATACCGTTACTTTTAGGATTTTGCATTGTGGCATTTGAATACATTATCCAGGTGTACTATATTCTTTCGATTCCTTTGCCTGAATGGATAAGTCAAATCATAGGATAGGCAACTTGAAATGTCAAAATGATTGAGAAAGTCAGCACATTTTGAGTAGAGGTAATATATTTAGGTAATTGCGAAATACCATTTATGGGTGGACAGGTTCGTCCCCTCACAACATATGGCAGCCTTTTATTGTTGACCATACATGTAGGGGACGATGACTCTGTTACATTGCCATCCATAAGAAATAATTTTCAGTTTTTTTGGACTGTTCTGAAAAATGTTCTTCATTTGCCCTAATCATCACATCATTATGAATTCATTTTATCGGATCGGAGTGATATAATAATTACTTAAATATTCTTTCATATCGCTCAAGCAATCTCAACAACGGATATCCAAGGACATAGCATGCCAGTACTTCACCTAAACATACCCAGCCCATTACACCTATCATACCTATGGATTGAATGTTCATTTCAGAAATTCCAAGGAGAATATAATATAGATAGGCACCTACAATAATCGTATTAAAAATAACGGGTGGAAGGGGAACCAGCACCTTGTTACGGCGCAGCTTAAATGACAGGATTGCAGCCAGTAAGGTAGCAAGACTGCCAAATACGATATCCAGGATGCCAAAGCCGCCGATCATATTGGCAACAATACAACCTACAAATAATCCCGGAATAGCTGCAGGAGTGAAGTAGGGCAAAACAGTAAGGGCTTCAGCTATTCGAAGCTGAAAGATGTTGTGTCCGAAGCTGATTGGTTGAAATGCCAGTGTAAGCGCAGCATAAATTCCACCAATGGCAGCAGCTTGGACAAGAAATTTTGTCTTTTTCATTTTTATACCCCCGTAGTTTTGTTTATAGTCAGGATTTTGCGAACTGACTAGGTGTTTTATTAGTATTAAACACCTTCTATAATAATATAACAACAGAGAACATAAATCAACCTGTTATTTTTGTTAAACATATTCATTGACAATAAGTGAGAAGTATTGTATCATGTAATTGTGTTGAATTTAGCTGTTTTTAATAAATTATTTTGTATACAATATTCAATATACAGTATAAAGTATTTGTTTGGAATCTTGTGGAGCGGGTATATATAAAGTAAAATCAGTAAGGAGGAAAGATATATGAATTATGAGTTTAATAAAGGCGCATGGTGTGATGAGATTAACGTAAGAGACTTTATTCAGAAAAATTATACACCATATGACGGAGATGACGGCTTTTTGGCACCACCTACTGAGGCTACTTTAAAGTTGTGGAAAAAAGTACAGGAATATATGAAGCTTGAACGTGAAAAAGGCGGCGTACTGGACATTGATAACAAGACTATTTCGACCATTATCTCACATGCCCCCGGATATATTGATAAAGACCTTGAAACAATTGTAGGTTTGCAGACTGATGCACCTTTAAAAAGGGCTATTATGCCTTTTGGCGGAATCAGAATGGTAAGAAATTCGTTAAAAGCATATAATTATGAGATGGATCCTCAGATCGACAATGTATTTAAGTACAGAAAAACACATAATGACGGCGTATTTGACGCTTATACCGATGAAATGAAGAAAGCAAGGCATACAGGAATTATTACGGGCTTGCCTGATGCATATGGCAGAGGAAGAATAATCGGTGATTACCGAAGAGTTGCTTTATACGGTGTGGATTTTCTCATTGAGAAGAAAAAGCAGGCCAAGAAAAACTATGTGTTTGATGTTATGGATACCCCTGTAATAAGGCAGAGGGAAGAATTAAGCGAACAGATAAAAGCACTGGAAGAGTTAAAACAAATGGCGGCAAGCTATGGTTTTGATATCAGCAAACCGGCACAGGATACAAAGGAAGCAATTCAATGGCTGTACTTTGGTTATCTGGCGGCGGTAAAAGAACAGAACGGAGCAGCCATGAGCCTGGGCAGAGTATCTACATTCCTTGATATATATGCAAAAAGAGACCTGGAAAGAGGAAGATATACAGAAGAACAGATACAGGAAATGGTTGACCACTTTGTAATGAAGTTAAGAATGGTAAGATTTTTAAGAACGCCTGAATACGATGCGTTGTTTTCAGGGGATCCTACTTGGGTAACGGAAGCTCTTGGAGGGGTAGGAATAGACGGGCGGCACCTTGTTACAAAGATGACCTATCGATTCCTCCATACTTTGGTTAACCTTGGACCGGCACCTGAACCTAACTTGACGGTATTGTGGTCGGTAAGGCTTCCTGAGAATTTTAAGCGTTATTGTGCAAAGATATCCGTACAAACTTCATCCATTCAATACGAAAATGATGATTTGATGAGGGAAAAGTTTGGTGACGATTACGGAATTGCATGCTGTGTATCTGCAATGAGAATTGGAAAACAAATGCAGTTTTTCGGTGCAAGAGCCAATCTTGCCAAAGCATTGCTGTATGCTATAAATGGCGGCAAGGATGAAAAATCCGGAGAACAGGTGGGCCCTGTATTTGAACCGGTTAGAGGGGAATATCTGGATTATGATGAAGTAATGCTAAAATTTGATTTTGTCCTGGATTGGCTTTCCAAGCTATACATTAATACATTAAATATTATTCATTACATGCATGATAAGTATTGCTATGAAAGAATCGAAATGGCACTGCATGATGAAGAGATATTAAGAACGTCAGCTTGTGGTTTGGCAGGGCTTTCGGTAGTTGTTGATTCACTGTCTGCGATAAAACATGCAAAAGTAAAGGTTATCAGAAATGAGCAGGGTCTGGCGGTCGATTATGAAGTGGAAGGAGATTATCCTAAGTTTGGCAATAATGATGATGTGGTAGACAGTATAGCGGTTGATTTGGTAAAAAGCTTTATGAGTAAACTGTCTAAACACAGAACTTACAGGGATAGCAAGCCTACCATGTCCATTTTAACCATAACATCCAATGTGGTATATGGAAAGAAAACAGGCAGTACTCCGGACGGAAGAAAAGCAGGCGAGCCCTTTGCTCCGGGAGCAAATCCAATGCACAAGAGGGATACCAAGGGATGTATCGCTTCCATGTCATCGGTTGCGAAGCTGCCTTATGATTACAGTGAAGACGGAATTTCCTATACCTTTTCGATTGTACCTGATGCATTAGGGAAAGAAGAGGAGGAGAAATACAATAATCTTACTGCTCTCTTAGACGGTTACTTTAGCAAAGAAGGACAGCACATTAATGTTAATGTAATCAATAAGGAGGTCTTGCTGGATGCCATGGATCATCCGGAAAAATACCCACAGCTAACCATCAGGGTATCAGGTTATGCTGTAAACTTTATTAAATTAACCAGAGAACAGCAGATTGATGTAATTAACCGTACGTTCCATGAAAGGTTTTAATTGCTGAAAATAAATGGACTGCAAGTTTTGACAAGACATTATAATAATAGGAGTGATATTAGTTGAGCAGCAGCTTGTCTCCCGAGCAAGTCGCGGAGTATACATTAGAAGTAGGAGTTAAAAAAGCAAATAATTCGTTTATCAGGAGCTTTTCGTTGGCGGTAATGGGCGGGATGTTTATCGCGTTAGCCGCCATCGGAAGCCTGATTGCCACGAGTACCATAGATAATTTCAGTGTTTCTGCTTTGGTTGGAGGGCTGGTTTTTTCAACCGGACTTGTAATGGTGGTTATTGCCGGAGGAGATTTATTCACAGGAAACGTATTAATCATCCTATCAGTACTTCAAAAACGAACACACGCAGCCAAAATGGTACGCAATCTTGCTGCTGCTTTTTTAGGAAATTTGGTTGGAGCCATGGGTATTGTGTTCATGGTTCAATACTCCGGTTTGCTGACGAGCGGAAGCGGGGCTGTTTTGAAAAAGCTTATTCTGAAGGCCTCCCATAAGCTGGAATACCCGTTTTACCAGGCGTTTTTGCTTGGGGTGCTTTGTAATCTGATGGTATGTACCGCTGTCTGGATGATGTATTCTGCTAAGGATACGGCGGGGAAGGTTCTGGCTTGCATATTTCCTATAACTGTGTTTGTGTTAAGTGGGTATGAGCATATTGTTGCAAATATGTACTACATTCCTGCAGGTATATTGGCCGCTTCCAATAGTGAATATGTCCGGCTTGCTGGACTGTCTGCTGATTCCATAGCCAATTTGACATTCGGTGATATTGGCATTAATTTTGTACCAGTGTTTTTGGGCAATCTGGTGGGAGGATTAATCATTGGTACATTGTATAATACCATCTATTTGAGGAGTAATACAAAAACGGTTATCAATAAATTAGAAAAAAGTGCATAATTGTATTAAAATTACAAAAAGACGGTCGACGGCCGTCTTTTTTTAGTGCAAAATGATGTGTTATTTTTTTAACAATATATATTGACAATTATTTAACGATATTGTATAATCATAATTGTTAAAAGATTAACAAACCGAACTGAAAATGAAAACAATAGCAATATAAAAATTGCTTTTATATAGATGCTTCTATTAAGTTTCAAGGAGGTAATGAGTATGGCTGATAAAGCAATCAATAACAAAAAAGCGGGAGAAACAGATGTAAAGAAAATGATCGATGATTTGGTTGCAAGGGCAAATGCAGCGCTGGATAAGTTTATGAATATGAATCAGGAGCAAATTGACCATATCGTAAAAGAGATGGCAATGGCAGGCTTGGATAATCACATGAAATTAGCTAAAATGGCTGTTGAAGAAACAAAAAGAGGCGTATATGAAGATAAAATCACAAAAAACATTTTTGCCACAGAATATATTTATCACAGCATTAAATATGATAAAACGGTGGGAGTCATTAATGAAAACGAGTTTGAGGATTATGTAGAGGTTGCTGAGCCCGTTGGTGTTATTGCCGGTGTTACTCCTGTAACCAATCCGACATCCACCACTATGTTTAAAGCCATAATATCCATAAAGACCAGAAACCCCATCATTTTTGCTTTTCACCCTTCGGCGCAGAAGTGCAGTGTGGAAGCAGCAAGAATTGTAAGGGATGCAGCTATTAAGGCAGGGGCACCCGAAGACTGTATTCTTTGGATAGAACAGCCATCGGTAGAAGCAACTCAATTGCTTATGAATCATCCGGGTGTGGCGCTGGTGCTTGCCACCGGCGGAGCAGGAATGGTGAAAGCGGCTTACAGCACGGGCAAACCTGCATTGGGTGTTGGTCCTGGTAATGTGCCGTGTTATATTGAAAAATCAGCAAATGTTAAACGCGCTGCAACGGACCTTATACTTTCAAAAACATTTGATAACGGTATGATTTGTGCTTCAGAACAGGCGGTTATTGTAGATAAGGAAATTGCTCCGGAATTTGAAGCCTTTATGAAGGAAAATAAATGCTACTTTCTTAAAAAGGATGAGATTGCAAAGCTTGAAAAAACAGCAATTGATGAAGTAAAGTGTGCGATGAATCCTGCTGTCGTAGGTCAGTCTGCATATACAATTGCAAAAATGGCAGGCTTAAGTGTTCCGGAGGATACCAAAATATTAATTGCACAGCTTGAGGGAGTCGGACCTGAATATCCGTTATCCAGGGAAAAACTAAGCCCTGTGTTGGCATACTATATTGTTGATAATGCAGAACAGGGAATAAAAATAGCCGAAGAAATGGTTGAATTTGGAGGCCTTGGTCATTCTGCGGTTATTCATTCGGAAAATGAACAAGTAATTGATGAGTTTTCCAGAAGAATTAAGGCAGGCAGACTCATTATTAATTCGCCGTCAACTCATGGAGCAATCGGTGATATATACAATACCAATATGCCTTCTCTTACTCTTGGCTGCGGTTCTTATGGCAGAAATTCCACAACCTCAAATGTATCCGCAGTAAATCTGATCAATAAAAAGAGAGTGGCAAGGAGAAGGGTGAATATGCAGTGGTTTAAGATTCCTGAAAAAATATATTTTGAATTTGGAGCTACGCAGTACCTTGAAAAAATGCAGGATATCAGCAGGGCATTTATTGTGACTGATCCATTGATGGTTAAGCTTGGCTATGTTGACAGAGTATTATATTATTTAAGGAAAAGACAGCAGTATGTGCATTGTGAAATATTTTCCGAGGTTGAACCGGATCCTTCGGTGGATACCATTATGAAGGGCTGCGAATTAATGGATAAATTCCAGCCGGATGTCATCATTGCATTAGGCGGAGGGTCGGCAATCGATGCGGCAAAGGGGATGTGGTTGTTCTATGAGCACCCGGATACAGATTTTAATGACCTTAAGCTGAAGTTTATGGATATAAGAAAAAGGGTATATAAGTTTCCCCAATTGGGTAATAAGGCAAAACTTGTGGCTATTCCGACCACATCCGGTACCGGCTCGGAAGTAACTTCCTTTGCAGTCATTACAGATAAGACCAAAAATATAAAATATCCGTTGGCTGATTATGAATTGACTCCTGATGTAGCAATCATTGATCCTGAATTTGTTATGACTGTTCCACCTTCGGTAACTGCTGACACAGGAATGGATGTATTAACACATGCAATAGAAGCTTATGTTTCAACCCTGGCATCCGATTTTACCGACGGACTTGCAATTAAAGCAATTCAGCTTGTATTTGAATATTTGCCAAGAGCATACAGGGACGGAAACGATAAGGTGGCACGAGAAAAGATGCATAATGCTTCATGTATTGCAGGCATGGCATTTACAAACGCATTCCTTGGCATTAACCATAGTCTTGCGCATAAGCTTGGCGGAGAATTCCATATTCCTCACGGCAGAGCAAATGCAATACTGCTTCCTTATGTAATTGAATATAATGCGCAGAAGCCGACTAAATTTGTTTCATTCCCGAAATATGAAACATTTATTGCGGATAAAAAGTACGCGGAAATTGCAAAAGCATTGGGGCTGCCTGCTTCTACTGTTGAAGAAGGTGTAAAAAGTCTTATAAAGGCTGTTAAAGAATTGATGAAGAAGCTTAATCTTCCTTCTACCATTGCCGAATGCAATATCGACAGGAATCAATTTATGGCTAAGGTTCCGGAATTGGCCGATAAGGCTTTTGAAGACCAGTGTACAACAGCGAATCCAAGAATGCCTCTTGTGAAAGAATTGGAAGAAATCTATATTAAGGCATATGGCAAATAATGAATAATTGGGCAGCGGAATAATAACCGTTGCCCATTATGTATCTAAGCCCGCAAAAAACAAAAATACCAATATAAGAAGAAGCAGATTATCTTCTACTCCATCAATCAAAAATATTAATATTAATGCAAGAAGTATTAAATCATCTTTATTAAAGCTCCTGAAAAATTTAGCAATCCTGCTGCTGTTATTGGCAATTCCGGGGGATGCGTTGAGTGAAGGAAGAGAAGGAAAGGGTTTTCTATGCATTTCAGTATTTTGTTCCGGTTTTTCAGGTATAATAATTTCCGGCTCTTGTACACCGGATATTGCATTATTGTTTTCTTCAGCCTGCTGTATATCATTATCCTGGCCATCCGTTTCGTTATTCTGGTAAAATGGCCTTTGGGCTGCCTGGTCATCGGAGTTATATCCCTGATAATATCGCCTGTACAATATTTTCCCTCCTTTACAAATTTAATTCATTGATAATACTGTTTAATTTAGAAAGGTGAATGACTTTGATTGCGTTATCAATTGTAGATACCCTCTTGGGACTCAAGTATGGTTTGAGGGCCGTAAGTAAGTTAACACGCTTGTCTTCCGTACGGGATATCTGGTCATAAGCTTTTTTGATTTTAATTATGGTATTGATTTTATTGCTAATATCTTTGTCTTCCAACAGTTCCTGCTCAATGGTTGTTTCTTTCGTGCTTTTTTGCTGCGTTTCCGTGCGAGTGTCCGTATTAATAAGGTTGGCCAATATTTTCAGAGTTTCAGCTGCATTATCCTTATTGAGTAAATCTTTAAATTGCTCAATCGTCTTGCTTAAATCATCTGTCATACAGATCCCCCTATTTTTAAATACATGAAATGGTTCAATTCAATGTTCATTATTCATGAATTCTTTTAACTTTTTTATCAAATCAGGACTGCTTGTAAGTTCTCTGATAATTTTTTCCGTATCCAGCTTATCCATTTTTTCAGCAATGATATTTGTGTCAATTTGCTCCAATTTATCTTCGATTCTTTTCTCATCTATTTGATTGATTTGATTCATCAGTTTTTCTTTGTCAATATTTTTAAGCTGTTCTGAAAGTTTTTTCCCTTCCTCGGTATTCATAATTTCTTGAATCGTTTTAAAGCCTTTCTGGAGCGTTTCGGGGTCCATATTGGCAAGAATTTGCTGAAATTTTTTTTGTATTCCGTCAAGCATAAAAAAACCTCCTTATAAGTGACGTTTGGATTAGAAAACGCCATACATTAATATGTATGGCAAAAAAAAGATAAATATCACTATTATCCATATTTTTACTTAAATTCTTTTAATAGAACAGTAATAAAAATACAAGTATAAAGAACAATATCGAACTATCGTGTTCTCTGGTTTCTCCTCTCAGATACGGAATCCTGTTAACCAGGGCGCTGTTATCGTAAAACAAAAGAAGGAATACAATGATGAAAAAAAGTATGCTGTTATCGCGCTGAGTAGCAGGCAGTATATTTTTGCTCATTTTACAGCCTCCTTTCAAAATAGTAACAATAATAAACATATAGGTATCAGGATATATCTTCAGTCACATAATATTCAATAGGTATATTATGTGTGACAATTTTGAAAGGATAATATTATGAAAAAAGAAATATACGATGTAATTGTTATTGGTGCAGGTCCGGCAGGAAGTACGGCATCAAAAGCAGCAGCGGACCAGGGCCTTAAAGTGTTAATGTTGGATAAAGAGGTATTTCCGAGAGATAAAGCATGTGGAGGATACTTATCTTTTAAAACCATTAAACTACTTGGAGAAGATCTTCCGGTTTCAATCATACAAAGAAAAATTTATGGTGTTCGATTATATGGCCAGAATGATTACTTTATAAGCAAAGAATCCTTACAGATGCTTGGTTGTATCGTCAGAAGGCAGGATTTTGATTGTTATCTTGTTGATAAAGCTGTTAAGGCAGGTGTTCAGTTCATTGATGGCTGTGAAGTAAAAGGAATAAAAATAGATATAAATAATTACTGTGTAGAAGTATATGCCGGAAATCAAAGCTATATATCAAAACGTGCTATTTCAGCAGAAGGAGTAAATTCTTTCATATTAAGAAATATCGGTTATCAAAGGGAAAGGAGAAGATGGCAATATGGATTTGCGTTGGCAGGGTCTATTGAATGCAGTCCGGTCTGTAGTGATGATAAATATGTAGAATTATACTGTATACCGTTTCTTGGGGGATTCGGCTGGGTATTTCCGTTAAGAGATACCTATAATATAGGTGTTGGCTGTTGGGCCTGTCTGTCACATAAGCTATATGATTATTATTTTGATTTTGCTGAAAATATTTTAAAAAATAAAAATATTAAAGGTATTGTATCTAAGCCTCAAGGGAGTTTTATTCCGGTAGGAGGATTATTGAGAAATCTTGGAAACGATTATATTATTGCAGCAGGTGACAGTGGAGGATTTGTGGATGCGTTTTCCGGAGAAGGAATCTATTATGCCATAAAGAGCGGGCAGATTGCAGCCGGTGAGATTGTTAAAAGTCTTTCTGACAATGAGTATCCGCTTTATTTACAATATAAAAGAGAATGCGGAAGAGAGTTTAATAAAAGTTTTTACTATTCGATTTTTAAAGTCCTTTTAAGTGGCAAGAAAAAGACCATAACTGCAGATCGTAAAAAAGCGGAGCATTTAATGAATCAAATAATGGCTTTCATGCTAAATGGTCACTGGCATTCTTGATAAAAGTGCATAAAACAACTGTTTTTTGCCCATTATATTATGAGATAAAAATCACTAATAAGGTGTGGATGATATATGATTAAAATCATTAAAAAAGATAAAAGCAAAAGAGATGAATTAAAAAATCAGGAAGAAAAAAAACAGGGACAAAAGCAGGCTCCTGAAGAAACCGTATCATCTAAGTTTTCAAGAAATTTTGATGAAAATTTTGATAAATTCAAAGAGTACCTGCATGAAAGCGATGATGTAATATTCCGCCAATTTACATCAATAGTGGGAAATACTAAATGCGGAGTTATATTTGTTGATGGATTAGTGAATAAGGATTTGATACAAATGCATATTATAAGACCGCTTATGGAGTTTGGGGAAGAATTAAAAAAAGATGAGCAGCAGGAGCGAAAAAAAGAAAATGCGGCTCTGCTTTTAATGGAAAAGGTTGTTACAGCTGCAGAAATAGAAGAAGCGGAAAATCTTGATAAAGCCATGCTTCCCTTATTATCAGGAGATACCATTCTAATTATTGACGGATATGACAAAGCAATAGTGATTGGGACCAGGAAGTGGGAAAACAGGGGTGTACAGGAACCTGCAAGTGAGACAGTGGTAAGAGGACCGCGAGAGGGTTTTGCGGAATCTTTGAGATTTAATACGGCATTGATTCGAAGAAGGGTGAGAGACCCGAATCTTGTGCAAAAGACTTTAACGGTTGGCAGACGATCCAAAACATCTGTTGTGTTGAGTTACATAAAAGGAATTGCCCGTCCTGATTTGGTTGAAACCATTGAGAAACGGATAAAGGCAATTGATATAGATGATATATTCGAGGGTGGAGAAATTGAACAACTGATAGAAGATAATGGGTTGAGTCCGTTTCCGCAAATGCAAAACACGGAACGTCCGGATAAAGTGGTTGCTGGCATTATGGAGGGGCGAGTAGCTATTATAATAGACGGTTCGCCGTTTGTTTTAATAGCCCCTGCAAATCTATACCAATTTTTCCAAAGTCCTGAGGATTATTATGAACGATGGATTATCGGTACTATTCTAAGATTTTTAAGATGGATTGGTTCTGTGCTGGCAACTTTTGGCCCTTCACTCTATATAGCTATAGTATCTTTTCATCCGGGTATGCTCCCTACAACCTTGGCACTGTCCGTTGCGGCAAGTCGTGAAGGAGTACCGTTTCCTGCATTTGTGGAGGCTCTCCTTATGGAGGTAACCATTGAATTGCTCAGGGAAGCGGGCGCAAGACTTCCCAAACCGATTGGACAGACCATTGGCATAGTAGGAGGTATTATTGTGGGTGATGCTGCTGTCAGAGCAGGTATTACCAGCCCTTTTATGGTTATTATCGTTTCAATTACGGCCATATCTTCATTTATTATACCTTCTTATAATGCAGCTATCGCCTTTAGAATCATCCGGTTTCCAATTATGGTATTGGCTGCAACGTTTGGGATGTATGGAATAATGTTGGCGTTTATAATGATTAATATTCATCTTGTATTATTGAAAAGCTTTGGAGCGGATTATGCGTCTCCTGTTGCGCCAATCTTAATAAATGATTTAAAGGATACAATTATTCGTGCACCCCTTAAGTTTTTAAAAAGGCGGCCTGAATTTGTGGACCCGATTGATATTGACCGGTATCGGCAAGACCCTATTAAGGAGGTGTGAATGATGGAAAGAGGAAAGGACAGAGACAGAATAAGTGGGATACAGGTTGTAGCTATAATAAGCAGCACTATTATCGGGGCAGGTATTATGTCGTTTCCAAATAACGTTGCCCATAAAGTGACCGTAGACGGAACGATAGTAGTTGTTTTATCAGGCTTATTGGTGCTGGCCATTACATTTATGATAGCTTATCTTGCTAAAAAGTTTCCTCAAAGTACAATCTTTGACTATAGCAGTAGTTTGGTGGGAAGATTTTTAGGAAAAGGCATTACCGGAATAATGCTGATATATTTTTTATTAGTATCGGCTTCTGTTGTCAGAATATTTGCTAATGTTATAAAGCTTTTTTTACTTGAAAAGACTCCTATAGAAATAATTATACTAAGCTTTTTAATTCTTTCTACATATCTTGTGAAAAACGGGATTAATCCTATTGCGCGCATTTGCGAGGCATTTTTCCCGATAATTATTATTTCGTTATCTATATTGTTGATACTATCTCTGCAAAATTTCAACATAAAGGAATTTTATTCGATGTGGCAAATAGATGTTTTTGAAATAATAAAAGCGATACCGACAACACTGCTTTCCTACCTGGGATTTGAGGTGCTTTTAATTATTCCTGCGTTTATGATGGAGCCGGACAAGGTGATAAAGTGTGGGATTATCGGTACAGGTGTAGCAGTTATAGTTTATATTGCAACAGAAGTCATGACCATGGGAGTATTTACTTTGGAAGACCTTCGTTATTTGCTGTACCCAACGCTTGAGTTGGCAAAATCCATATCCTTCCCGGGAGCTTTTGCTGAACGATTTGATATTTTTTATGCAGTATTCTGGGTACTGGCGGTATTTACTACATTTGCAGTGTATCACTATTTGTCAGCATATAGTCTTACAAGATTGATAGGTTTAAAAAATTACAGACCTTTTTGTTATTTACTTATGCCGATTATTTATTTTATATCATTATTACCAAAAAATATATCCTATGTCCAGCAAATAAGTAAATTGGTATCGTATTTTGGAGCTATTGTTGTTATAGTCATTCCGTTGTTTCTCCTATCTGCTGCAGCAATAAGGAAAAGGAGAGTGAAGCTTCATGAAGATACCTGAATACATAGCCTGTTTCAGCAAAAGATTCTTACTTATAGTTATTATAATAATTGCCAATAATATATTCCTTTCGGGATGCTGGGACATGGTGGAACTGGAAGACAGGGGCTTTGCCTTAGGGGTTGCACTTGACAAAGGTGAAAAGGAAGGGGAAATCACTGTTACCTATCAGATAGCACTACCTTCCAAAATGTACGGCGAAAAGGGTGGAGAAGGAAAGAAGGTTATGAATATCAGCACTATGGCTCCCAATATATCCCGTGCAAACAAGCAGATTCTTGCCAGAATGGATAAAGTCCTTAACCTGGAACATATACAAGTACTGATATTTGGGGAGGAATTAGCTCGGGAAGGGATTAGTGATTATATTGACTTTTTCGTAAGAGATATTAACATGAGACGAAAAACGCATATCATTGTTTCGAAAGGCAAAGCCAGGGAGGCTTTTGATATTACTCCACCTACATCATTAAGTACGTCTCAATATATAAGTGATATTATACGGCTGAATGAAGAACGTATGCAAAGAATAAGTACGGATGTGGACTTGCTGAAATTATCAATAAATATAAGAGAAAGAAGCGATTATTTGTTAACGGAACTTACAATGGGTGAGGATGATATTACCTTATCAGGAGCAGCTGTATTCAAAGATAATAAATTGATAGGATTTTTGGATGCAGATGAGGTAAGAAAGATGAAATGGTTTACCAGTGAAATAACGTCGGCTACTATCATCGTCAAAGATGTTGCTGACATGAAAGATGAAGTTGTATTTGAGGCAATGAATGTGGATTCGAGAGTTGTGCCGGTGATACAAAAGGATAATGTGAAATTTAAATTAAATATTCGTATAGAAGGAATTGTTGCTGAAGAAAAACAACTTAATTACAGTAATACACATACACAAAAATTTTTAAGCAGTCTGGAAAAGAAAGTAGAAGAGCAGATAAAAAAGGATTGTATGGAAATGCTTAATAAAGCACAGCATAAATTTGAAACGGATTTTTTTAATTTGGGACATTTGGTAAAACAGTATGATGCACGTTGGTGGTTGGAAAACAGCAATCAATGGGATGACATATTTAAGACAGCAACATTGGATTTTGAAATTGAAGTCTATGCAAGAGCGATTGGTTTAATTGAATAGGAGAGAGTTATTATGCTGAAGCAAATACTAAATATCTTGTCCGGAATAATATCGGGATATTTTGTGGTACTATCCGTATATACAGGGGTCATGTGCATATTGTCTGTGGCACCGTATATCAAAAGAGGCGGTTATGAAAAAGAAGGAGTTTTAGCTGTATACGGGGGATATATTTGCATTATTGGTTCCATTTGTTTGTATTTTATTTTGAAAATTTTTACATAGAAAACAACCTCATTTTAATTTGTACAGAGGCAGAATATTCAAAGCCAATGAAGGAATACTTTTTAATGAAAAAAAGCAAAATAATATTGGAACACTTATGAATTTCAGAAAGGAAGAGATACAATGGCTACAAATGATGCACAAACCAGAGAAACCGGCAGTACCATAGGAGCCATTATAGGACGATTAGTAGCAGCCTCAGTTATACTGGCCATAACAGCCTTTATTACTCCGGGATTTACTATATCAAATATCTGGTCACTTATAGTTGCAGCTGTAGTCTTATCGTTATTGGATTATGGACTTGCCAAATTGCTAAAAGCAGATGCATCTCCCTTTGGAAGAGGAATTGTTGGGTTTATTCTTGCAGTGGCAATAATATATGCAACCAGCTTTATAGTACCGGGATACAATGTAACGTTATTTGGAGCAGTTATTGCAGCACTTATATTTGGAATCGTTGATGCCGTTATTCCGGGAAAAGCAATGTAATATTAAAAAGGCATGGACCCTTGAGTCCGTGCCTTTTTTTTGTTAATATAAAATTTATAAATAACAATACAGGCGGTTGAAATGTACATACAGAAATAAGGTGATAGTATGACGAGGATTGTTGTTTTTAGTGATACACATGGGAATATAAGAAACTGTATCAATGTTATTGATCGAATACGGCAGATTGATATGATAATACATTTAGGGGATATTATAAGGGATGCAGAAGATCTTCAGATTTTATACCCTCATTTGCCTGTTGAATATGTTTGCGGAAATAATGATTTTAACAGAACGGTTCCTTATGAGAAGATTCTTGACGTTAAAGAAAGAAAAATTTTGATTACTCACGGACATCTATACAGGGTAAAATATGAATATGATACCATTGTGGACAGAGGCTTGGCACTTAATGTCGATGCGGTGTTGTTCGGGCATACTCATGAACCATATGAGGAGCATAGGTCAGGTATCAGTGTAATGAATCCGGGCAGTACCAGCATACCTAAATTTGGCAGGCCTTCCTATGGGGTGATCGAGATTGATAACGGCAAAATTGCCACATGCATTTGTGGTATTTCATCTTGAAAAGCATGTTTTTTGATGTATAATGTTATCAAGCAATTTGTTGAATGGGGCGTTGAATGTGTTAAACAGACAGAATAATACATATGCCTATGGCATGTTTGTTTTAAGCTTGATTTGTTTTATTGTAGGTTTTTTAACGATTAAACTTCAAGGTCTTAGTGTTTATAGAATCGGATTTCTTTTTTTGGGTCTTTTCCTTGTAATACAGTATTTTAAGTCCATGGGCAGAATGTCACATAAGATGATAAAAGTGTTGACGTGGGTGACGGTGGTAATTCTTTTTGTTATAGATATTATTCTATTATTTAGTTTATTAAAGCGGGAGTAAGATAAAGGTATATGAAAGCACTAATATTGAAAGCATTAAAAGAAAATATCAATCATTATATTTCGGGTGAGCAGATCAGCAATCAAATAGGTGTTTCAAGAACAGCAATATGGAAACATATATCCGAGCTCAGGCATGAAGGCTATCATATTGAATCTTCATCACGAAAGGGATATAGGCTGATAAGTGCGCCTGAACATTTATCTGCAGCAGAGATTCAGGCAGAATTAAATACCAATTGCTTTGGCAAGAATATCATTTATTATGATACAATTACATCCACTAACAATGCTGCAAAGGAAGCAGCAGCCAAAGGCTGTGATGAAGGAACGGTTGTTATTGCAGACCGTCAGACCGCAGGGAAAGGGCGACTTGGGCGAAGCTGGGTATCCCCTCCCAATTCAGGAATTTGGATGTCTGTTGTATTGAGGCCTGAAATCTTGCCTGTGCAGGCCCAGTTTATTACTATTTTAGCTGCAATAGCAGTTGGAAGGGCAATAGAGCAGATTGCAGGAATAACCATAGGTATAAAGTGGCCTAATGATATTGTAATTAATAGAAAAAAGGTGTGTGGAATATTAACCGAAATAAGTGCGGAAATAGAACAAATAAATTACATAGTTTTAGGGATAGGAGTAAACGTAAATCTTGATAAAGATGACTTTCCTGACGATATTAAACACAGTGCTGCTTCAATTAAATCTGAGACAGGCAGTACGGTAAGCCGGAAGAAACTTGTAGTCCGGATACTTGAAAACTTAGAAAGTCTATATAAAAATTTATATAAGAAGGAATTTTATGATAATGCAAAAGCTGACCTAATCAATGAGTATAAGAAGTATTCGGTAACATTAGGAAACAGGGTAAAAGCAATTTATCAAAATAAAACAATAGAAGGATATGCAGAAGATATTACAGAAAACGGAGAGTTAATAATCAGAAGCGATAATGGAGAACAGCATACAATTCTGTCAGGTGAAGTATCTGTAAGAGGATTGTATGGATATATATAAAATATTAGAAGGATTGGGGTAATGGATATGTTGCTTGTTATTGATGTAGGAAATACAAATACCGTATTAGGGGTTTATAAGGATGAAAAGCTTAAGGTATATTGGAGAATACGTACCGAAAAAGACAGGACGTCTGACGAAATAGGAATTACATTAATGCAGTTGTTTAAATATGAGGGCTTGGAAATATCTGATATTGAAGCGGTAATTATATCTTCCGTAGTTCCGCCGGTCATGTACTCATTGGAACATGCAATCAGGAAATATATCAAGGTTGATCCGCTTGTTATAGGGCCCGGAATTAAAACAGGGATGAATATCCGATATGATAATCCCCGGGAGGTGGGGGCCGATCGAATAGTGAATGCTGTAGCAGCATATGAAAAATATGGTGGTCCGGTAATTGTCGTTGATTTTGGAACAGCAACAACCTTTTGTGTTATTTCACAAAAAGGTGAGTATTTAGGAGGTGTTATTTGTCCCGGAATAAAAATATCAATGGAAGCATTGTTCCAAAGAGCTTCCAAACTGCCTAAAATAGAATTGGTAAAGCCTGAGAAGGTTATTGGAAAAAATACCATAAGCAGCATGCAATCAGGTATTGTATACGGCTATGTAGGCAGCGTGGATTATATTGTAAACCGAATAAAAGCAGAAATGCTGCAGGACTACATGCAGGAATCGGATAAAAAAATTAAGGTTATTGCAACGGGAGGACTTGCAGGGATGATTTCCGCTGAATCTTCAACCATTGATAAAATTGATCCTTTATTAACTCTTGAAGGATTGAGAATAATATACCATCGAAATAAATAGTTATGCTTTTTGACAGAATCTTATAATTTATGGTATACTTGTACCAAGTATGTAGGTCGCGAGGTATTAAACAATGAAGAAAAAGAACTTAATATTTATAGGAGTAGAAGTATTTATTCTTGTTGGAATTTTGATATGCTACAGTATTATACTATCTCCACATTTAAGAGCAAAGATTGATAACATGTTTCGCGACAACAATAAAATGAAATACCGGATAGCATCTGATGATGAACATATAAGCGGCAATGTACAGTCAATTAAGGCAGACATAACTGTAGAAGGCAGTAAGGTAAATGTGGTTCAGGATATCCTTTTAAAGAATCCGCAAAGTGAAATATACTGCTATATTCCAGCTGCGAATTCTGCAAAACCTGTTATTAAAAAGGTGCAGACAAAAAGCGGATTTAAAAGCTTTCATTCAGATACGGCCAATTTAATAATAACCTGTGACGAGCCACAAAACAGCATCCAGTTGGATTATGAATTTGCTTTAAGTAACAATGCAAAACCTCTATCCTATACAGAGGATTTTATTTTGCTTACGAATTTTTTGATAACTCCGGCATTATACAAAAATGGTGTTCCCATACTGTCCTACAAATGGGATTTCGGAGATCCATATATCTATGATATCAGCAATTATGAAGTAACTGTTACAACCGATAAAGACCTTCATATATATGCTCCCGGAAAGCGTAGTGAGAAAATTCAGGAAGAATACAAGACAGCAGTTTTTAGAGCAGATGGAATCCGGGATTTTCCTGTTGTCATAGCAAAGAGTGCACAGGTTACATCGGTAGCTATAGCTAATACAACCATCCATTATATCGATTCAATAGAAGCAAGAGAGGCTGTAGAAAATGCCTTTCGGTTTGCAAGTGAAAAAATAGGAGCATATCCATATCCGGAGTTTTTTGTTGTCAAAGCGCCTATTTCTCAAAATGGAATGGAATTTTCCAACATGATATTTATATCCGATTATTGTTTTAAGAATAGAGCAACGCTAAAAAGGGTAACATATCATGAGGTATTTCATCAATGGTTTTATGGGGTTATAGGCACGGATCAGTTTAATGAACCGTTTTTTGATGAAGGGTTGGTCAACTATTTAGCTCTTAGACTTAACGGGATACAAATAAATGACAGTTACAATAACAGTTTGTTTCATTTAAAGCTAAATGATTATCAATCCTTACAGCAGTATTATGATTTGGTGTATAGTGACTCTGCTTCGTATTTTTATTCATTACATAAAAAGCTGGGTGATGATTTTTATACAATGCTGCAGAGAATATATGCAGATAAAAAGTTTACAGTATTTTATTTTGAAGATTTTTTAAAATATGTTAATGAATATTTGGGAGGTCGCTAATTTTGAAAATAACTACTAAAGAAGATATGGAACAATACCAGAAATTTATTCAGTCGCATCCGAAAGGCCATTTCATGCAGTCAAAGGAGTGGACTGAGGTTAAATCGAATTGGAAAAATGAGATGATTGCTGTAAAAGATGAACAGGGCAATATAAAAGGTGCAATGAGTATTCTTATCAGAAAGATACCTTTTTTTAACAATACCTTGATGTATTCGCCAAGAGGACCGGTATGCGATATACATGATTTTGACACTATGCAGCAGCTTATTGCAGAAGCGAAGGAAATTGCAAAGGAATATAAAGGATATGTATTAAAGATTGATCCGGATGTTGAAAAGGAAGATGCGGAATTTGCACAAATGCTGAACAAGCTTGGATTTCGCATTAAAGGCGATTCGAAGAATTTTGAAGGAATTCAGCCTCGGTTTGTTTTTCGACTGAATGTAAAAGGTAAAACGGAAGAGCAGGTAATGCAGGAGTTTCATAATAAAACCAGGTATAATATAAGAGTTGCCATGAAAAAAGGCGTAGAAGTAAGAATCGGCAGCAGAGAGGACCTTCCGGATTTTCATAAGGTTATGGTGGAAACCGGCGTACGCGATGAATTTGTAGTCAGAAGTATTGAATACTTTGAAAAAATGTACGACTGCCTGGCTCCTGAGCATTTAAGACTATATCTTGCATATTATGAAGGTAAATTGATAGCAGGAACCATAGCAGTTCTGTACGGAAATAAATGCTGGTATGTGTATGGTGCAAGCAGCAATGAACATAGAAATGTTATGCCTAATTATCTTCTGCAGTGGGAAATGATAAAGTGGGCCATAGAAAGCGGCTGCGACATTTATGATTTTAGAGGAGTGTCGGGCGATTTGGATGAGAACAATCCTCTGTATGGACTTTATAGGTTTAAAAAAGGATTTAACGGTAAGTTTACGGAGTTTATAGGAGAGCTTGATCTGGTCTTTAATCCCTTGGTTTATTTTGCTGTTGAAAAGGGCGAGAAGATTTTCAGGGAATTGAGAAGAAGACTTTTTATACTTAAAAACAGGAAATAAAATGAGGTAAACATATGAAAAAGCTGGTAGTTGAAAAGGACAAGCTGAAAAACAATATAGATATTATTAAAAGCATGGCGCAGCCGAATGTAAAAATAATTGCCGTACTGAAAGGAAACGGTTATGGGCTTGATATTATTCAATACGGCCGTTTTCTTCTGGATAACGGAATTGATTTTTTTGCTGTTTCAGAGGTTGAAGAGGCAGTCTTATTAAGAAATGAAGGGTTTAACAATGATATTTTGCTTCTTTCGGCTACAGCCATAGAACAAGATGTGGAAAAGCTTGTAGAGTATAATATCATTCCTGCCATAGGTTCTGAGAACAGTGCTGTATTGGTCAACGAGATTGCCAAAAAGAAGGACAAGATAGTAAGCGTTCATTTAAAAATTGATACCGGATTCGGAAGGTTTGGATTTCTGCCTGAAGATGTAAAAAAGCTTCCGGCATTACTTAAATCATTAGACAACATCAAAGTAGCCGGAACTTTTTCGCATTTGTCTTTTTCTTTTGCCAAAAAGGAGAAAGATGTACGTGTTCAATTTGATAAATTTATGAAGTGCATTGAGAGTTTAAAGAATGAAGGTATTGAAACAGGCTTAATTCATATCGCAAATTCATGTGGTTTTTTGAAGTATAGGGATATGCATCTTGATGCGGCAAGAATCGGATCGGCATTTTTGGGAAGGCTGCCTATTGAAAATACATACGGACTTAAAAAAATAGCATATTTGAAGTCTAATATTATTGAAATTAAAAATCTTCCTGCAAATCATTATATCGGTTATGCCAATACCTACAGAACAAAAAAAGCAACGAAAATTGCTATCATTCCCGTTGGCTACAAAGACGGATTTGGTGTTGAAAAATCAAAAGATACATTCAGAATCCGGGATATTTTACGATATATGTATCACGATTTTAAGCTTCTGGCAGGCGAACGCGGCATGTTTGTAAAAATTAACGGGAAAAGAGCGAGAATTTTAGGACGTGTAAGTATGTACAATATCATTGTCGATATAACAGATATAGAGGCAAAAATCGGTGATGAGGCTATTCTTGATATTAATCCGATTATGGTGGAAAGTACTATAGAGAGAGAATATATATGAGATCGAATGCACCGTTATTTAGTTGTTTAATCGAGTATGCGCAAAAAAATAAAATTCCTTTTCATATGCCGGGGCATAAGCAGGGAAGAGGAATTTTAAACAGGTTTAAAACAGATTTGTTTCGTATCGATGTTACGGAACTTCCCGATACCGATAATCTTCATTTTCCCGAAGGAGCGATTGCCGAAGCACAAAAACTGATGGCGGAAGCATTTGGAGCATTGGAAAGCTTTTTTTTGGTAAACGGCTCCACCTGCGGTATTCAGGCAATGATTGCCGCAGTATGCAATCCGGGAGATGTGTTGATTGTTGATAGAAATTGTCATAGTTCTGTTATTTCTGCTTTGATACTTTGCGGTGTTATTCCAAGATATATTTATCCCGAATATATCGTTGAAACAGGGTTTGTGGGAGGAATTGCACCCGTTAATGTTAAAGAAGCAATCGATCGGTATCCGGAAGCGAAAGGAGTTATTATTACTTCTCCCAACTATTATGGAATCTGTTCCGATGTCAGGGCAATAGCAGATGTTGTGCACTCTTATGATAAGCTTCTTTTAGTGGATGAAGCGCATGGTGCACATTTTTACTTTCATGAAAAGCTTCCCAAAGGTGCGCTGCAGTGCGGAGCGGACCTTTGTGTCCAAAGTGCGCATAAAACTCTTCCGGCACTTACTCAAAGCTCTGTCTTGCATGTTGGTTCTGACAGAGTAAATGTAAATAGGTTAAAAAGCTGTTTAAGACTGTTTCAAAGCAGCAGCCCGTCTTTTATTCTGATGGCTTATCTTGATGCAGCCCGCTGTATGATGGTTGAAAACGGTCGGAAGATTTTTAATGATTTATTGGAGTATGCAGCTGAATTTACGAATAATATGAATGAAAATACGAATGGAATCTGTCCCGGGAAAAGGCTTGTGGGAAAAAATGCGGTATATGATGTTGATTTAAGCAGGCTGGTTGTTAATTTTTCAGATTGTGCTGTTTCCGGTTACCATGTTGCTGAGAAGTTGAATCAGCAATACAATATTCAGGTGGAAATGGCAGATTGGAAGAACATCATATGTATACCTTCAAGCGGTAACAATCATGATGATTTTCAGGCTTTGGAAGCGGCAATTTACGGCATACTGAAAAGTAATCAGGGGATCATGCCCAAAAATATAGTATCAAAATATCCAAAGGCTCCATACAAAATACCTCCTTATGAAGCATTTTATTCTGACAGCGAGGTTATTGATTTGCGCAATTCGACAGGCAGAATTGCATGTGACACCATTATAAGCTTTCCGCCAGGAGTGCCTGTTTTGTGCCCGGGTGAAGCAATTTCAACGGACATTATTGAATTTATATCAGAAATTAAAAATGCAGGTGGCAAAGCAGTCGGATTAGTAAACAATGAAGGGATTAGAGTGCTCAAATTCGTGTAGTTGACAGTTGGTTGACTGCAGTTATATAATGAAGATAATACTAAATATATTTCAATGTGAATACTATGTAGTAAGGCAGTTGGCAGTTCCCAAAAAATTAAAAGGGGGAATGGATATGAAGCTGGTGCTTGCGATCGTTCATGATGATGACGGAAATAAATTAATGAGTGAATTGAACAAGCAGGGCTTTAGTGTGACAAAGCTGGCAACCACCGGAGGCTTTTTAAGAGCAGGCAATATGACACTTTTGGTTGGAACCAGCAAAGAAAATGTGCAGACCGTTATCGATATCATTAAATCGAAATGCAGCACAAGAAAGCAGATTGTAACTTCGCCTACACCTGCCGCAGGAGCTGCAGGAGTGTATGTACCATATCCCGTAGAGGTTGATGTAGGCGGTGCAACAATTTTTGTTGTGGATGTAGAAAGGTTTGAAAAAGTGTAATGAAAATACAAGAATCGATGGGTAAATCTTCACAAATTGCCGGGAAACTGGAACTGGAGGAGAAAAAGTCTGTACATAAAAGCAGCGTATCCTTTGATAATCAATTAAAGAAGCTTGACTATGAACATGCCCATGAGAAAATGAGCTTATTGCTGGAGAAGATTGCTGAACAGAGCAAGAAGCTATCCGAATCGGTCAATATTAAGGATCTAAGATTATATAAAAAATTGGTTTCGGAATTTTTATATGACGCAGTAAACTATTCTCATAAGTTTAATAAGGAGAGCATCCTGGACCGAAGGGGCAGGCATAGAATGTATGCCATTATCAGCAAGGTTAACACTGAAATTGATGAATTGACTCAGGAAGTACTAAAAGAGGAGAAGGATAACATTAAGATTCTTCAAAAGTTGGATGATATCAGAGGATTACTGTTGGATATTTTTATGTGAGCCAGAATGATGAATGTTATGAATTATAAAGATATTATCGGTCAGAAAGCAGTTATAGACAGTTTAAAAAACAGCATAGCCAATAATATGGTAAGCCATGCCTATCTATTTGAAGGACCTGAAGGAATAGGAAAGAAAACAATAGCAGGTATTTATGCAAATGCACTTTTGTGTGAAACCGGGCTTCCCGAACCATGCGGGAAGTGCCGCAGCTGTGTTCAATATAGGACAGGCAATCATCCTGATGTAAAAATGATTCGTATTTCCGATAGTTCTTCTATAGGTGTGGATGATATCCGTGAGTTTAAGCAGGATGTTTATGTAAAGCCATATGAAAGTACAAAGAAAATTTATATTATAGATTCTGCTGATAAAATGACTATACAGGCACAAAACAGCTTGCTTAAGGTTTTGGAAGAACCTCCGGCATATGCTGTTATTATTTTAATTTCTGTTAATTCATCATTGCTGCTTCCTACAATACGGTCAAGAGTTGTAACAGTCAAATTCAGAATTCATCCTTACAGGGAAATTGAGCATTTTTTGAAAGTGCACTATAGTCATTTGGAAAGCCAAATTCCTTTCATATCTGCTTTTTCAGGCGGAGTCATAGGAAGGGCTAAGGAAATTGCTGAGTCTGAGCAATTTCGAGATATGCGGCAAAGGGTTTTTCAAATCGGGATGGATTTTTTGGATATGGATGAGAGTAAAGTACTTAATCATGTATCCTTTTTTGTTGAAAATAAGCATCATGCCGATACAATACTGGATATTTTATTGTCCTGGTTCAGGGATGTTTTGTTCATGAAAGAATTGCATGATGATCAAATGGTTATAAATATAGATATGAAGAGAGAATTGTCAGCATTTTCTCAAAAAACGCCAAGGCGTTCTGTAGTTAGAATCATTGATATTATTTTAGATATAAAGAGAAAAATAAGTATGAATGCTAATTTTAATTTGGCTATTGAGACAATGCTTATTCAGAGCTGGGAGGAAATTCATGGTAGAGGTAGTAGGAGTGCGATTTAAAAGCGTAGGCAAAATCTATTATTTTGATCCGGATTCATTGACAATCGAAAAAGGAAGCCATGTGATTGTAGAAACGGCAAGAGGTATTGAATATGGAGAGGTAGTGGTTCCTAACCGCTATGTAAATGATGAGGACATTGTTGCACCTCTGAAAAAAGTAATCCGGGTTGCAAATAAAGACGATATCAAGCAAGTTGAAATAAACCATCAGAAGGAGAAAGAAGCCTTTAATATTTGTTTGGAAAAGATTCGGGAACATAAGCTTGATATGAAGCTTATTGATGTAGAATACACATTTGACGGTAACAAAATTTTATTTTATTTTACTGCTGATGGCAGAGTGGACTTTAGGGAATTAGTCAAGGACCTTGCTTCCATATTCCGTACCAGAATTGAGTTAAGGCAAATAGGTGTGCGGGATGAGGCAAAAATGCTTGGCGGACTTGGTATCTGCGGCAGACCTTTGTGCTGCGCATCTTTTTTAGGGGAATTTGAGCCTGTTTCCATAAAAATGGCCAAAGAACAAAGCTTGTCTCTCAATCCAAGCAAAATTTCTGGTACATGCGGAAGACTTATGTGTTGCCTGAAATATGAGCAGGAAGCATATGAGGAACTGCTAAAAGCTACTCCGAAACAAGGGGCAATCGTATCAACTCCTCTGGGACAAGGTGTTGTGCAGGAAGTAAGTCTTCTGAAAGGAAAGCTAAAGGTAAAACTTGACAAAGATGATCAAAATATACTGCAGGTATTTGATGTGAGCGAAGTGAAGGTTATTAAAGATGCCGAAGAAAAAGAAGATGATATGGATTTAAATGATTTAAATGAGTTAAAGCATTTGGAAGGTTAAGTTATTGATAATAAATAGCAAAAAAGTGTTTTCATTTTTCAAATATAGTGGTACAATATTAAAGTACTGAGTTTGAGGAGGTGTTTAGTATGGCATATTTTATTAGTGATGATTGCATAAGCTGCGGAGCTTGCGAGGCAGAATGCCCGGTATCTTGCATATCCCCTGGAGATAGCAAATATGTGATAGATGAAGATGCTTGTATTGACTGCGGTTCATGCGCAAATGTATGCCCTGTTGATGCACCACAGCCTAAATAATTAAGAAAATGGCTAAAAAACCTGAGTTTCTCAGGTTTTTTTTTAGCAAAAGTTCGGCATAATAAAGCAAATGGAGAATCATTTATGAAAGTAGAAATTAATGAATGGGAAAGAATTGATGATTTACAGCTAAAGGGTTTAAAAATTATTCAGGATACCCGTGGATTCTGCTTTGGAGTAGATGCCGTCTTGCTGACGGACTTTACTGAGGTTAGAAAAGGAAGTTCTATCATAGACTTGGGTACAGGGACAGGTATTATACCCATATTGCTTGCCGGTAAGACGGAGGCTGCCAAAATAGTCGGTGTAGAAATACAGGAGCATATGACGGAAATGGCTTCTCGAAGCGTAATGCTTAATGAGCTTCAGGACAGGGTCAAAATAGTGCATGGAGATATAAGGGATTGTGTAGATCAATTCGGTGCTTCATCTTTCGATATTGTTACCTCTAATCCGCCATATATGAATTTTGGCGGTGGCCTTATTAATCCCAATGATTTTAAGGCCATATCCAGGCATGAAATAAAATGTACCTTAGAGGATATCATCCGAGTAAGCAGCAAGCTCCTGAAACCCGGTGGAAAATTTAATATGGTACATCGACCTGAACGGCTTGTGGATATTATTTTTTTAATGCGGTTTTATAAACTTGAGCCGAAAAGAATAAGGTTTGTTCATCCGTCACCGGGAAAGAAAGCCAATCTGATTCTTATTGAGGGTGCAAGAGGCGGTAATCCGCAGCTAAAAATGATGCCACCTTTATATATTTATAATGATAACGGAGAATATAGTGAAGAAATTAACCGCATATACAACAGGCAATGACATGTAGTAAGTTTCGAAACAGGCGGGATTTTGAAGGGAGTGGTTGTTCATTGAATGGAAAGGGCATGCTTTACTTAGTTGCTACTCCTATAGGTAATCTTGAGGATATTACACTGAGAGCATTAAGAGTGCTAAAGGAAGTAGACTTAATTGCTGCAGAAGATACCCGGCAGACAATAAAACTGCTGAACCATTTTCAAATAAGTAAGCCTTTGATAAGCTATTATGAGCATAATAAGCATGAAAAGGGCAGATATATTGTAAGCCAAATTCTTGAAGGGAAAAATGTTGCATTGGTATCTGATGCCGGAACACCGGGAATATCAGACCCGGGTGAAGACCTTGTAAAGCTGTGTGTGCAAAATGATATTGTGGTATCTTCACTTCCGGGGCCTGTTGCCGCAATATCCGCATTGATTATATCGGGATTGCCTACAGGACAGTTCAGTTTTGAAGGGTTTCTTTCCATAAATAAACGCAATCGCAGGCAACACCTCGAGAGAATTAAAAATGATACGCGTACACTTATTTTTTATGAAGCTCCTCATAAGCTTTATCAGACATTAAATGACCTGAGGGAAATAATGGGCAATAGAAACATTTCGATAGCCAGGGAGTTAACAAAAATTCATGAAGAAGTCATACGCTGTACTCTTGAAGAAGCCATTGAAAAATATGAGAAAGAAAGTCCCAAAGGCGAATTTGTACTTGTTTTGGAGGGCGCTGATGTGCAAAATGTAAAGCAGGATCAGGTTCAACAATGGAATGATATTTCTATTCAAGACCATGTGAATATGTATATTTCGGAAGGACTGGACAGTAAGGAAGCTTTAAAGCGTGTAGCAAAAGATCGGGGCATAAGCAAACGAGAGGTATATTCCATGCAGCTTTCTCATAAAAAAGTAAATAAATAAAAAAATAGGAAAGCAGAACTTTCCTATTCATGTTAAAAAAGGCTTCATAATAATGAAGCCTTTTTATTGCTTTTTAAATTCTTCCATACATTGAGGGCAAATATTCTTTCCCTTGTAAACATAAACGTCCTTGGCATTTCCGCAGAAAATACATGCGGGTTCATATTTCTTAAGAATAATTGTGTTGCCGTCAACATAAATCTCTAAAGCATCTTTCTCAGCTATATCAAGTGTTCTTCTAAGCTCAATAGGGAGAACAACTCTTCCCAACTCGTCTACTTTTCTTACAATACCAGTTGATTTCATAATAATACTCCTCCTATGTTTTTTTACATTATTCGACAAAACCTTACAAATGCTATGATACCATAAATGTAAATAAACGTCAACATTTTTCTTTAAAAAGTAAAAAAACCAATTATTTATTGTTAATTCATATAGTATTATAAAGTAATTGCTTATGATGACAAACTTATTTTTTATTGATTTGAAACGATTTATTTGTTATGACAAGCTGTTTTTTTATTTTGTATCTGGCTGGATATAAAACGTACAAACATTATATGGTAATTAAAACATAAAATAACTGGAAAATAGAAAGTCAAAATCGGTACAAATATTCGACAAAAAACAACATTATATGAAAACTAGAATAGTAATGAATGATTTTAACTGCACATATATATAACAGAAAGACAATTTTAATGTATAGAGGCGACGGAAATGCTAAATTATATTTGGTCTGCAATGATTTTGATTTCCTTTGTTGTAGCCGCGTTTAACGGGCGATTGGAGCAAACAGCTCAAGCTGCATTGGATTCGGCAGGTACTGCGGTGGAAATGAGTATTGGATTATTGGGAATCATGTGTCTTTGGACAGGACTGATGGGTATTGCCAATGAATCAGGACTAATAAAAATAATTGCAAGACTGATAAGACCGATAACTCGTCTGTTGTTTCCACAGCTTCCTCAATCGTCTCCGGCGGTAGGTGCTATTGTTATGAATATGGTTGCGAATATGATGGGTTTATCAAATGCGGCGACACCACTTGGGCTAAAAGCTATGAAGGAGCTACAAAAGCTTAATAACGGAAGTGATACGGCTTCTAATGCAATGTGCATGTTTGTAGTGATTAATACGGCTTCCATTCAAATCATACCGTCAACAGTTATAGCATTGCGTTCTTCAGCAGGTTCCGGGAATCCTTTTGAAATCATTGTACCTGTATGGATTGTCAGCCTATGTGCGTTAGCGGTAGGAGTGACACTGTCAAAGGTTCTGCAGGGAAAGGAGAAGAAACCGGTATGTGTGTATGACAGAACAAGAAAAGCCGGTTAATTTGGAGGTCAATATGGGAATTGTGAGAATATTGTCTGTTAGTGCCATACCGGCTATGATTTTTATCATTATTTCTTATGGTTTGGCGCAAGGAACAAAGGTTTATGATTGCTTTATTGAAGGAGCGAAGGACGGCTTGGAAACAACAATCAGAATACTTCCTCCCTTGGTTGGTCTTTTGGCTGCCATAGGTGCATTCAGGGCTTCGGGTGCTTTGGATTTGGTTACTTATGCTTTAAAACCGCTTACAAATGTGTTGCAAATTCCTTTGGAAGTCATGCCCCTTGCACTAATGCGTCCTATATCCGGAAGCGGAGCGCTGGCCATTGTAACTGATTTGCTTAAAAATTACGGACCCGATTCCTTTGCAGGAAGGGTGGCTGCGGTTATGATGGGTTCTACTGAAACTACCTTTTATACTCTAACAGTATACTATGGCTCCGTAGGCATTAAAAATATCAGGCATACTGTTGTGGCTGCATTGCTGGCAGATTTGACGGGTATAATAGTAAGTGTATGGATATGCAGGCTGATTTTTGGCAGTTAATATACAAAAACTGTGATTTTTACTTGAAAAAATCTCAAGTAGTGGTATTATAATAATTATACATATAATTATGACGGGAGGATGACGATGAGTAAGGGAACTTTTTATATAACGACGCCTATTTATTATCCAAGCGATAAGCTTCATATTGGTCATTCCTATACCACTGTTGCAGCAGATGCAATGGCCAGGTATAAAAGACTGAGAGGCTATGATGTTATGTTCCTTACAGGGACAGATGAGCATGGGCAAAAGATACAGCGCAAGGCAGAAGAAAAAGGGGTTACACCCAAAGAATATGTTGATGAAATTGTTGCAGGAATCAAGGAGCTTTGGAAGCTGCTTGATATAACTAATGATAGATTTATAAGAACTACTGATAAGCAGCATGAAGAGGTTGTACAAAAGATATTTAAAAAACTGTATGACCAGGGAGACATATATAAAAGTGAATACGAAGGCTGGTATTGTACTCCCTGTGAAGCATTCTGGACGGAGCATCAGTTAAAGGACGGTAAATGTCCGGATTGTGAAAGGGAGGTTGAACTTACAAAGGAAGAAAGCTATTTTTTCCGTTTGTCAAAATACCAGGACAGGCTTATTCAATGGATTGAAGAAAATCCTGATTTTATTCAGCCGGTTTCCCGTCAGAATGAGATGATCAATAATTTTTTGAAACCTGGTCTGGAAGATTTGTGCGTATCCAGAACATCCTTCAACTGGGGTATACCGGTTACTTTTGATGAAAAGCATGTGGTATATGTATGGATAGACGCTTTATCAAACTATATCACCGCTTTGGGATATTTGACGGATAATGATTCGGATTACAAGAAGTACTGGCCTGCTGATGTACATTTGGTTGGTAAGGAAATTGTACGTTTTCATACGATTATCTGGCCTGCAATGCTTATGGCATTAGGAGAACCTCTTCCAAAGCAGGTATTCGGACATGGCTGGCTGCTTCTTGAGGGAGGCAAAATGTCAAAATCCAAGGGAAATGTTGTGGACCCTGTAGTTTTGGTGCAAAAATACGGTGTGGATGCAATAAGATATTTCTTGTTAAGGGAAGTCCCTTTTGGTGCTGACGGTGTATTCTCCAATGAAGCGCTTATTAACAGAATCAATGCAGACCTTGCCAATGATTTAGGCAATCTGGTAAGCAGAACGGTTGCCATGATAGATAAATATTTTGCAGGTCAGCTTCCCAAGGACAGGCAGGAAGGTGAGTTTGATCAGGAATTGAAGGATCTTGCTGTCTCAACTACATTGAAAGTGGAGCAATTAATGGATAAGCTTCAATTCAGCAGTGCTTTGACTGAAATATGGAGGCTTGTTTCAAGGACCAACAAATATATTGATGAGACGGCACCGTGGATATTGGCAAAGGATGAAGCTCAGTATCCAAGACTTGCCTCCGTATTATATAATCTTGCTGAAAGTATAAGAATCATCAGTATACTTATAGAGCCGTTTATGCCGAATACTACACCTACCATACAGCAGCAGATAGGCATACAAAAGCCGGAAGAGAAAGAATGGGACAGCTCCAAGATATGGGGAAAATTGAGCCCTGAATTCAAAGTCAATAAGGGACCAGTAATATTCCCAAGAATTGATATTCAAAAGGAAATGGAAGAGCTGGAGGCTATGCAACAAGTTAAGGAGCCCCGGCAGGAACAGCAATATATTACAATCGATGACTTTGCCAAAATGGATTTAAGAGTTGCCAGGGTAAAAAGTGCAGAGAAGATAAAAGGGGCGGATAAACTGTTAAAGTTGGAGCTCCAGGTAGGCAATGAAGTAAGGCAGGTGGTTTCGGGAATTGCAAAACATTATTCACCGGATGAATTAGTTGGCAAGAATGTAATTCTGATTGCTAATCTTAAACCTGTTAAGATAAGAGGGGTAGAGTCCTATGGAATGATTCTGGCAGCTTCAGATGAGGATAATCTTGTATTGGCGACAGTAGACGGAGAGATTCCAAACGGGACTAAGATCAGGTGATATTTAATTGCTGGTACGCTCTATGAACAATGGTGCTTACATTATATAGCGATAGAAAGGAACACAAATATGCTTTTTGATTCTCATGCCCATTATGATGATGAACGTTTTGATGAAGACAGGGATATACTGCTGCAGGAAATGCCGGAGAAAGGCATTTCCTGCATCTTAAATGCCGCTTCTAATCTTTCATCTTCCCGTGCATGTATCGAGCTGGCAAAAAAATACAGTTTTATATATGCGGCTGTTGGGGTACATCCTCATGATTTAGAGGAAATGACAGAAGATTCTGTCAATGAAATAAAAAAGCTTGCTGAAGAAGATAAAGTGGTAGCAATAGGAGAAATCGGGCTGGACTACTACTATGAAAATTCACCAAGGGACCTTCAAAAGTATTGGTTCCGAAGACAGCTGCAATTAGCCAAACAAATAGACCTTCCGGTAATTATCCATGACAGGGATGCTCATGCAGATTGTATGCAAATTGTCAAAGAAGAGGATATATCAAAAAACGGCGGAGTTTTCCATTGCTATTCCGGCAGTTGGGAAATGGCAAGGCAGCTGCTTGAGATGGGATTATACATTTCAATAGCCGGTCCCGTTACATATAATAAGAATGTAAAAACAGTTGAGGTTGTTAAAAACATACCGTTGGACAAGCTGTTAATTGAGACGGACAGTCCGTATCTGACACCCGTACCTCACAGGGGGAAGAGGAATGATTCAACGTATGTAAGGTATGTTGCAGAAAAGATTGCTGAAATAAAAGGCATATCACTGGAGCAAGTTGCCAGTCAGACAATGGATAACGCTAAAAGGTTGTTTCGAATAGCCGAATAAGAACATATCAGGAGTGGAATTTAACAATGACGATAACATATATATTGAGAAATTCACTGTATGTGAATATTACCAATCGGTGTACAAACAGATGCAGTTTTTGCATACGCAATACAAAGTCGGGAGTTGGTGAAGGTATTAATTTGTGGTTAGAACGGGAGCCAACCGTGCAGGAAATTATTGACGATATAGAGAAGCACGATTTAAGCAAATATACGGAAGTGGTATTTTGCGGGTATGGAGAGCCGATGTATAGGACTTATGAAATTGTAGATGTATGCAAACATCTAAAAGATAAACACAATATTAAAATACGGATAAACACCAACGGACATGCCAATCTGATTTACGGAAAAGATATTACGCCAATGCTTGAGGGACTTGTGGATACGATATCTATAAGCCTCAATGCAAAAAATGCTTCGGAATATCAGAAAATATGCCGGTCCCAATATGGTGAAAAAGCTTATGAAGCTATGCTGGATTTTGCTGTGAAGTGCAAAAAATATATTCCGGAAGTCGTATTATCGGTGGTTGATGTAATGCCTCCGGAAGACATAGAGGCATGCAGTAAAATTGCCCGGCAAATAGGGGTAGAATTCAGGGTCAGACATTATTCAGGTTGAACCCCCTGTTTTTATCACCAAATAAAAGTCCTCTCATATACTGGTATTGAATGAATTTGAAATAACTGTATTTGAGGGGGATTTTTTATGGAAGAAAGAGATAGACGCGAGATGCCGGAACAGGAATTCAGACCGCCTGTGATGCAGCCGATACAGCAGCCCATTCAGCAGCCGATACAACAGCCGATACAGCAGCCAATGCCGCAACCGGGCTGTCCTGTGATGCCGTATGGCTGTCCATATATGCAGCCCCATATGTATGGTGCGGTATTTCAAAACCCAATGGGCACAGGTCATATGGGATACGGCGATCCTATGATGTACGGTTATGGATACTATCCAATGTATGGCGGAATGTACGGTTACGGACAGATGCCCGGTATGGGGGACATGTATAATCCGGTGTATGGAGGCATGTATTATATGCCGGAAATGGGGATGCCATACTATCAGCCGCCGGGCGCAGGATATCCGAGAGCAAGGATGCAGGAACAAGAGTAATTGGTTACTATGAGTGTTGACTGTCCCTCTATGTTGTTTTCTAAAAAATATAATTGATTTTTATTAGAATATGTGTTATATTCTTTTATAGCTTTGATAAAAGGTTATTTGTTCATTATTCCACTTAAAGGGTTGGGGCATCTGCTGAACTAACTATCCTGTGGATTAGGGCATCGGTTGAACTAACCTTCCCCCGTTGTGGAAATAATAATAATATAATTTATAGGGGGGGACAGTATCATGGAGACTTACTCAAGACACTGTATTATGGAGTTGTGGGAATGCAACTCGGATTTTTTGGATGACAGAGAAGGTATTGAAAAGATGATGGTACAAGCCGCTTTGGAAGCAGGCGCGGAGGTTAGAGAAGTTGCTTTTCACAAATTTGCACCGCAGGGGGTATCCGGAGTAGTAGTTATTTCGGAGTCTCACTTGGCAATCCATACTTTTCCTGAACATGGATATGCAAGCATTGATGTATTTACCTGCGGTGAGAGAATTGACCCACAGGTAGCTGCTAATTTGATTGCTAAAAAATTAGGTGCGAAACGCATTTACGAGACAAACCTTGAAAGAGGAACAGGCGAGATGGTTTTGGTAGATGGTTTCAAAAAAATAAGAACTGCATAATTATTTATAAATGATTGCCGGATATTATACAGTATCTGGCAATCATTTTAATATTCATTTCGTTAAGGATGTTACCGTATATGAATCATATGAGAATATTAAAAGCCGACATTATTTATCAAAAAAGGAAGCTGCTTCTTTCCTGGGGAGCTGTAGTTGCCTGGATGATTATGATATTTATGTTTTCAGCGCAGCCGGCAACATCATCCAACCAATTGAGTTTAGGAGTTACAGAAGCAGTGCTTAATATCATATCTTCGTTATTTGATATTGGTACGGAGTCCATTCCAAATAATAGCTTTCTTGGCTTATTGAATCATGTAGTGAGAAAGTTTGCCCATGGAACGGTATATGCAGTATTATATCTGTTGGTTGTTAATGCCTTTAAAAGAAGCGGTGTTAAAGGTAAAAAGCGGTATATTTTTTCCTTTATATATTGCGCTGCTTATGCATGTACGGATGAGTTACACCAGCTTTTTGTTCCGGGAAGGGGATGCCGTCTGACGGATGTTTTTATTGACTGTATGGGTGCGGCAATAGGATTGATTATCAATTTATCAATTTCAGTAGTGCGTGTTGGTATTAAAAAACAAAAAACTCATTTGGCTAAGGCCAAATGAGTTTTAGAAACCATTATATTCAGGTATTGTGCCAAGTACGGGAAGGTGCAAATGCTTTTGAATGTCTTCCGGTACTTTTATGGTATTATCAAGATAATCCCAAAGAAGTATGATAGCCAAACCCAATACCATTCCCATTAAAACAGATATGGCTATATTCAGTTTAATTTTCGGTTTAACTGGATTTTTTGGAACTAATGCTCTGTCTACAATATAGGCATTTTCAATATTCAATAACTCAACAGCCTTTGTCCGGAATACATCTGCTACGGCATTGGCCAGAAGAGCAGCCTTAGAAGGATCTTTATTTTCCACCTTAACTGCAATAAATCTTGTTTCGGTCTTTAGTTCAATGTTAATCATACGTGCAAGCTGGTCTGCAGTCATGTCGGTAAGTTTAAGAGTATCAATGACAGCTTCACATACAAGACGGCTTTTAATCAGCTCCTGATAGTCTTTGGCAAGGAATTCGCCTGCCATCATATCCTGATAAGTCATGATACTGGCATCCTGCTTTTTGTTTGCAACATACAATGTCACCTTAGCGGAATAAATTTTTTCAAAAAAGAAAAAATTAATGACTGTGGATGTTACAGCAAAAATAAGAGTAGTGGCTATTAACACCCATAGCCTTTTTTTGATAATATGTATATACCCTAATAACTCCATAGTACACCTTCCTTAATTATGGCATATATCCTTACATAAAAAGTTTATTATATTATAACACTATGTCCGGAACGAATCAATATTATATAGGATAAGTTTTTATTTGGAAAATTAATAAATTTTAGTTAGATAATATTGATTTTTTCTGACATATGTATTAGAATGTTATTTAGTAATTAAATAGTGAAATGTCTTCAGGGCAGGGTGCAATTCCCGACCGGTGGTGATAAGCATGTATGGTAATATATGCTTTAAGCCCACGAGCCGAAAGGCCGATTTGGTGAGAATCCAAAGCCGACAGTAAAGTCTGGATGGGAGAAGATGAGGTTAAGTGATGATATAAAGTTTTAAGTGATTCCTGAAGATATTTCCGGAATCTTTTTTTATGGAGGTATATAAAATGTTGGGAGCACATGTAATGAAGCAATCAAAAACAAATTATATTGTAAAAATTGCATTACTGTCAGCAGTTTCTGCAGTAATCATGTTTGCCGAATTTTTGATTCCTTTCATGCCCGGTTTTCTGAAAATGGATTTGAGTGAAGTTCCCGTATTGCTTGGTACTTTTGCTTTAGGACCGGTTGCAGGCATTGCCATTGAACTTGTTAAGAATTTGGTCCATCTTGCATCTTCCATTACGGGTGGAGTAGGTGAACTGGCAAATTTCCTGGTAGGGACGGCATTTGTTTTGCCTGCCGGATTGATTTATCAGGCAAAGAAAGACAGGAAAGGCGCATTGGTGGGTTTGATTGCAGGAACATTGTTTATGACATCGGTAGCAGTAGTACTTAATTATTATGTACTGTTCCCTTTGTATGAAAAAATATTTTCATTAAATGCAATTATTGAAATGGCTGAAAAAGCGAATCCTGCTATATCAGACTTAAAAAGTGTAGTCATTCTGGGTATCATTCCGTTTAATCTTATCAAGGGATTTCTGGTATCCGTTATTACCATGCTGATTTATAAAAAATTGTCCCCAATATTGCATAGATAGTGTATTGAAGGGGAGAATAGCAGCTGATAAGGAATAATATTTCTGGAATTTGACATCATATAGTTGACTGGTTTTATTCAATATGGTATATTCATAATTAATAATTGAATAGCAATAGTTTCCTTATCAAGAGAGGTGGAGGGAGAGGGCCCAATGAAACCCGGCAACCCGCTTTCAGCGAAGGTGCCAATTCCGTCAGTACATATATTTTATATATGTTGCTGGTAGATGAGGAGTAATAAAACTAAGAATTGCCCTCTACCATATGTACGAGGGTTTTTAATTTACAAAGGAGAGATAACATGTCTAAAAGATTATTTACATCAGAATCAGTTACAGAGGGACATCCGGATAAGATATGTGATCAAATTTCTGATGCAATACTGGATGCTATTTTGGAGCAAGATCCTATGGCAAGAGTAGCTTGTGAAACTTCTGTCACCACCGGCCTTGCTTTGGTGGCAGGTGAAATAACAACCAAATGCTATGTTGATATTCCAAAGGTGGTCAGAAATACAATTAAAGAAATTGGTTATGACAGAGCAAAATATGGGTTTGACGGAGATACCTGTGCGGTATTAACAGCAATCGATGAACAATCTCCTGATATTGCAATGGGTGTAAATAAAGCTCTTGAAGCCAAAAAAGGTGAAATGTCCGATGAGGAAATAGAGGCAATCGGTGCAGGCGATCAGGGCATGATGTTTGGGTTTGCATGTGATGAAACGCCTGAGTTGATGCCAATGCCCATTTCGTTAGCCCACAAGCTTGCAAAGAGGTTGTCGGACATCAGAAAGGACGGTACAGTTGATTATTTGCGTCCCGACGGAAAGACACAGGTTACTGTTGAGTATGATGGGGATAAACCGGTCAGAATTGATACAGTGGTCATTTCCACACAGCATAGTGAGGATGTGGACCATGATGTCATAGAAAAAGATATGATTGAGCTTGTCATTAAGCCCATTATCCCTGCCCACCTGTTGGATAAGAATACAAAATATTTTATTAATCCTACAGGCCGTTTTGTTGTAGGTGGTCCACAAGGTGATGCCGGACTGACAGGAAGAAAGATTATTGTTGATACATATGGCGGATATGCACGCCATGGTGGCGGAGCTTTTTCAGGAAAGGATCCTACAAAGGTAGACCGTTCGGCAGCTTATGCAGCCAGGTATGTTGCTAAGAATGTTGTGGCCGCAGGATTGGCAAAAAAGTGTGAAGTTCAGCTTGCATATGCAATTGGTGTGGCAAAACCGGTTTCCGTATTGGTGGAAACCTTTGGTACTGCGAGAATTCCGGAAGAGAAAATTCAGGAGCTTATTGTTAAGCATTTTGATTTGAGACCAGCCGGAATTATTAAGTCCCTTGATTTAAGAAGACCTATTTATAAGCAGACGGCTGCTTACGGTCATTTTGGAAGATCCGATATTGATCTTCCTTGGGAAAAAACGGATAAGGCAGATATTCTTCGAAAAGAAGGTCTTGGAGAATAAGGAGAATGAATAAAAAGAGCGACTGCATTGTATATTTGCTTTGCAGTCGCTCTATTTTTCACCAAAAAAAAGCCAGTCGCATATAGTGTTACTGGGGTGATAAAATATGCTGGAGGTTATAGCGAAATCCATTGCTTGCTTCTTGGCAGTATATGGTGTAATTCAGATGTGTCTAAAGCTCTGTGACTATTTAATGAACTTAAGGTTTGATAAGAAAAAGGGAGATATACATATTGTAATCACTGTGAAAAATCAACAGGATACCATAGAAGGTATTGTAAGGTCGGTCGTATGGAAAAACCTGAATAATCATAACGGAGGGGTCATTCCTGAAATATTGATTGTTGACATGGGTTCTACAGATGATACACCGGAGATACTGAAGAGGTTGCATGAAGAGTACGATTTTATACAGGTTACCGATAGTCAGGGTTATCTGAAATTTCTTGAAAAAGTTTTACATTAATACATACTCACAAGTCCGGTAGTGTATACTGGGCTTTTGTGTTTCACAATTGCTGCTGGTACAATTTCTTTAGTGTGTAATATTCATAGATTCCGGACAATTTGAGGTGGAATTTAATGAAGTATAAGCTGAAGAAATTAGTCAGAGCAGCAAAAAGCGGCGATAAAAACTCTTCAGAAATCATCTTGAATGCTTTGAAGCCGCTTATTATATCAAGTATCAAAAAATATGAACAAGAAGGAGAGGATTATGAAGAACTGATTCAAGAGGGATATTTAAAGGTACTGCAGTTAATACAGAGCTACGATGAATCTAAAAAGATTCCCTTTCTTGGCTATATAAAGGCTCAGTTAAAATACTTCTTTTTAAATTATTTTAAAAGGAAGCAGGCTATGAGTGATTCGCTGGAATATGAAATAAGAATAGGAGACAAGGTTTTCCCTATTGCAGAATATATTATCGATGACAGCCCTACGGTTCTTGAACAATATATAGAAAACGAGGAATTCCTGCAATTGCTGCAAGAAATAAAAAAGCTGACACCGAAGCAGAGAAAAGTAATCGAATTATATTATTATCAGCAAATGCCTTTGACGGATATTGCGAAAAGTCTGGGAGTTAGTTATATGAGTGTTGTAAAGGTAAAGAAAAGAGCATTGGATAAAATAAGAGAAAAAATAGATGTATAACACTGGATGACGGGCGGACAGAGTCCTCCGCCCCGGTCTAACCGCTTTTCATCTCCAAAAATTCTATATGCTACATATTGCAATAAAATTTGTGTTAGGAGATGACAGCATTGAAAAAAGTTGATGAGGTCTTAGCAAAAGGAATATCAGCAATAATACCTGATTATCAGCCGAATATAGGAAATATAACAAGAATTTTTGATAAAGATGGGTTGGAATATGTAGAAAAGAAAAGGGTAAAAGCGATTTTAAACAGGTTGGCGGCGATTTATTTTGTAGATCTTGCAGCTTTGCGCAAGAGATACTCTGCGATTATCCATCAGCGAAATATTATCCCTATTCCTATTTGTGAGCATATGATATTGATTCCCTTTAAAATGAGAAAGCCGATCATAGAGAATGACGGAAGTCTTGGATATATCAACCACAGTTCCATAAAATCCATACGGAAGACAAAGGATAATAAGCTGGTGGATGTCGAACTCAATAACGGTCGAAGTGTAAAATGCATGGCAAGCTATAAAACTGCACTGAAGCATATGAGAAATACGGAAATTGTTAAGGAACATTATTGCAAACTTCACTTAAAAACATCTTCACTGAAATCCATAAATGATGTATACTTAGAGTATGAGAAGCCTGCGACAAAAACAGATATTGCATTGCTCAATATGCAGGTGGCGGAGCTGGCGAAGTATGTTAAGGATCATATTGCATATACCCAGAATATTGCAGAGTCAGTGATGACATCGGATGATAATGAATGAGCGAGTATGAATTGCGGAGGAATTTAAAGTGGATACCATTCAGGGCACCGTGGAAGAGATTGTGTTTACCAATGAATCTAACGGTTTTACTGTATGTGATATAATGTGTAACAAGAAGATTGTTACAGTGGTTGGCTATATGCCATATCTTAGTAAAGGAGAAACAGTTACGATTCATGGGAAATGGGTTGTTCATCCTGACTATGGAGAACAGTTTAAATCCGAGTACTATGAAAAGGTACTGCCAAGTACCGAAACAGCTATATTCAAATATTTATCTTCGGGTATCATTAAAGGAATAAGAGAAGCCACCGCTCGAAAAATTATTGATGAATTTGGTGACAAGGCCTTGGAGGTCATTGAGAACAATCCTGAAAAGCTGGCAAGGATAAAAGGTATCAGTGAAAAAAAAGCCCTTGAAATCGGACAAGCCTTTGAAGCACAGCGAGGAGTCCGCAATATTGTGATGTTTTTGCAGCAATATGGTATTTCACCAAATTATGCTGTCAAAGTCCATAAAAGATTTGGAAATGATGCTATTGAGCAGATTAAAAAGAACCCTTATATTCTATCTGAAGAGATATACGGAATCGGTTTCAAAACAGCAGACCGAATAGCTGCAAATATGGGAATAGAGCCAAATTCCATAGAACGAATAAAAGCAGGGACCAAATATACTCTTACCTATAATAGTGCCGGAGGGCACACTTTTCTGCCCAGGAATGTACTTGTAAACCTGGCTTCCAACTTGTTGGGCGTTAATGAGTTGGAAGTAGAAAATGCGATTATATCCTTAATGATTGATAAGACCATTTATGTGGAAAAGAGCGAAGGTATGGAAGCGGTGTATTTAACTCCGTTTCATGTTGCTGAGATGGGAGTTGCACATAGATTATATCATTTGGCTTCGGCAAGTCCGAAGCTTCAGACAGGAAATATTCATGATGAAATATCACAAATTGAGTCGGAGACAGGGATTATTCTTGCAGAGCAGCAAAGAGAAGCTGTGATTGAAGCTTTGCAAAGCGGAGTGCTGGTTATAACGGGTGGTCCGGGAACAGGAAAAACAACTACCATTAATACCATTATTAAATTAATGGAAAAGAGAAATTATTCTATTGCACTTGCAGCCCCCACGGGCAGAGCAGCAAAGAGAATGTCCGAAATGACCGGAAAGGAAGCAAAAACATTGCATAGATTGCTGGAGATAGGCTTTATTGATGAGGGGAGCGAGCAGCAATTCATGCGGGATGAGTCCAATCCGCTGGACTATGATGTGATAATCATTGATGAAATGTCAATGGTAGATATTTTGCTTATGAACAGCCTATTGAAGGCAATTGTACCGGGTACCTGCCTTATTATGGTAGGGGATGTTGATCAGCTGCCATCGGTTGGCCCTGGTAATGTGCTGAAAGATATTATTGAAAGCGGTGTTGTGAAGGTTGTAAGGCTTACCGAAATTTTTCGTCAGGCGCAGGAGAGCATGATTGTTGTCAATGCCCATAAAATCAACAGGGGTGAATATCCGGAATGGAACGTAAAGGACAAGGACTTTTATTTCATGCCCAGGGAAACGGCTGCGGATATCGTAAATACCATTATTGAACTATGCCAGAAACGGCTGCCGGGATTTTACGGATATCATTCAATATATGATATACAGGTATTGACGCCAATGAGAAAGTCGCCGGTCGGTGTAATGAATCTGAATACGGAGCTTCAAAAGGCATTAAATCCTGCAAGCAGAAGCAAAAATGAAAAGGTGTTTCGGGATATTATATATCGCGAAGGGGATAAGGTGATGCAGGTGAAAAATAATTACAACATTGTCTGGACGAAAATAAATGGCTGTGATGAAGAAGGAACCGGAGTATTTAATGGGGACGTAGGTTATATAGAAAAAATTGATGATGAGGAAAATGTTATATTTGTGGTTTTTGATGATGATAAAAGGGTAAAGTATGATTACAGTCAGTTGGATGAATTGGAACTGGCTTATGCGGTAACGGTTCACAAAAGTCAGGGAAGTGAATTTCCGGTTGTTGTCATGCCAATGTTTCCTGGTGCGCCAATGCTTATGTCGAGAAATCTTTTCTATACGGCAGTAACCAGAGCGAAGGAGCTGGTGGTTCTGGTAGGAAAGGAAAGCGTGATGAGAACAATGGTGGACAATAACAGGGAGACACAGAGATATTCCGGCCTGGGAAGAAAATTAAAAGCCATTGTCAGTTCATAAAATGTTAAAAAATTATTTAAAAGAGGTATATAGAATGGTCAATTATATTTTGAACCTGATATATCCCCCAAAGTGCATCTTTTGTAATACTATATTACCACCCGGTACCCAAATTGAGATTTGCGATAAGTGTTATGGTGAAGCTCCATTTGTTAAAGGAAAAGTATGTAGAATATGTGGACAGCCTATTACTGCTCCTTACGGGCCTGACCAATGCATTGATTGCAAAAAGACAATCCATTACTTCGTGCAGGGCATTTCGGTTTTTGAGTATCGTGGAATGGTACGAGATGCAATAGTGCGTTATAAATTTATTGGTAGGAAACGGTATTCCAGAACTCTCGGATTATTAATGCTTAACCGCTTAAGGTTAATGACAAACTGGCCGATATTTCATATGATAGTGTATACACCGTTATATAAAAAAAAGCTTATTAACAGGGGCTACAATCAGGCTGAGCTATTGGCTTCAGTCATTGCCGACGGACTTCAATGCCGGCTTGAAAAGAGTATATTGGTTAAAACCAGGGATACGTTGCCTCAAAGTAAATTAACAAGAAATCAAAGATTTCAGAATATAAAAGGAGCGTTTGCTGTTCGAAGTCCTGAAAAATTGCAAGATATGAATATATTGTTGGTAGACGATGTTTATACAACAGGAGCAACGGTCAATGAATGTGCGAGGTTATTAATGGAAGCAAATGCGAATTCGGTATATGTTATTACAGCTGCTATAGGGAAAGGGTATAGTTGAAAGGAGTGGGCTTTTTTATGAACGTAATTAATTGCCTGAATTGTGGAAAAATATTTAACTACAATGGTTTTGGTTCCAAGTTGTGTCCTGTCTGCAGAAAATTAGATGAAGAGGACTTTAAAAAGGTTAAAGAGTACCTGTATGAGAATCCGGGGGCCAGTATGACAGAGGTGGCAAATGCTCTTGAAATCCCTGTAAGCAAAATAAAGAGATATCTTCGGGAAGGACGGCTTGAAATAGTATCGGAACAAAACCTTTTCCTTCAATGTGAACGATGCGGAATCGCTATAAATACCGGGCGTTTTTGTGATCAGTGTCTAAAAGCTATGACCAAAGAATTTAAGTCCGTTTTGCATGAGGAGAATAAAGGGCCTGAAAGACCTGTTGTAAAGGATGTTAAAATCAGTGATAAAAATAAGATGAGATATTTAACGAGAGATACACTAAAAAGACAAATGTGAAAAAGCGTTCTGCTTTTTCATTTTTTTATCTAATTTTTTTCAAATTAATGCCGATATTAATAACGTAGGATAATGTATGAAAAGAGAAGGTGAAGAAAATGCGTATTTCCGGGGATTTTTTCCGAGTAATTGGTGAATACGGCAAGAATAAGAAGGTATCCAAAGTAGACAGCATACAGGGCATTTATGGGGGAAAAGACACCATGTCTATATCCAGTGAAGCCAAAATTTATAATATGGTCAGAAAGGCTATCAATGAGGTTCCGGATATCCGTGAGGAAAAGGTCAGACAATTGGAGAAGCTTTATGCCGGAGGAACTTATAATGTGTCCGGAAAGGAAGTTGCAGACAAGATGGTAGATAAGTTTTTTGATAAAAGAGTATGAAGAAGGTGTTACAAATGGAGGGTTATCTGAATCAACTTTGTGACATTCTTGAGCAGGAGATAAAAATATATAATACGATTCTGGAAAAATCCAAAGAAAAGACCGATATTGTCGTATCCGGAAGGGTCAACGAATTGGACCGCATTGTTAAGCTTGAACAGTCATTGGTAGTGCAGATTGGGAAATTGGAGCAAAAACGAGAAGAGGTTGTTTTAAATATTGCAGGTATTTTAAATATGGACAGCAATCGTCTCAACATAAAACAATTGATTCAGAGTGCGCCTGAAGAATATCAAGAAAAGTTGGAAATATACCAGAAAAGCCTGGAGGATATTTTAGGTCAGTTAAAGGATGTCAATGAGTTAAATGGGAAGCTGATTGAAAATGCTCTGGATTATGTGGAATTTTCTTTAAATATTATGACAAATGCGAGCATATCAGGAAATATTTATGAAAAAGAAGGAAGCACAAAAAATAACATTTCAGGGGTAAAAAATCTATTTGATGTTAAGTTATAGCAGCACAGGAATTTGGAGGTTTGCGTATGGGGTCAACTTTTTCAAGCTATCAGATAGCACAGTCCGGTTTGTACGTTTCTCAAAGAGGATTATATGTAACCGGACATAATATATCCAATGTAAATACAACCGGTTATGTACGCCAGCAGGCGATATCTATGGAAGGCACGACTGCTCAATATGGAGCATTTCAGATAGGTTTAGGTGCGGACATTCAGGAAATAAGACAAATCCGCAATAATTTTCTAGATAATATGTATCGCAGTGAAAATGAGCTTTTGGGTTATTGGGAATCCCGGAGTAAGGTCATACAAGAGGTAGAGGCTATTCTTGGCGAACCGGTAGGACAAACTTTGCAGGAGGCAATCGATGAATTTTTTCAAGGGTGGCAGGAGTTGTCCAAAGACCCTGACAGTCTCACTACACGAGCTTTGTTAAGGCAGAGAGCAACTGTTCTGACAGATACAATTAACCATATAGGAACACAAATGGATAAGCTTCAGATGGATATTAATGAAGAAATTAAATTAAAAGTTAATGAAATCAATAATATTGCCAAGGATATCGCAAAGTTAAATGTAAGCATTGTAGCCAATGAAGGTAACGGAAACAGGGCCAATGACCTTCGGGACCAGAGAAATCAGTTATTGGATAATCTGTCTAATTTGATTAATATTGATATTTATGAGCAGAGTAACGGTTCGGTTTCGGTTATGGTAGGCGGTGTTTTGCTTGTCCAAGGCGGAGAAGCAGAAAAAATGATTGCTGGAAACAACAATGAGAAAAGCCTGTTTGTAACGCCGTTATGGGAAAGAGATAATTCTAAGGTGGAATTGACCGGCGGAACACTAAAGGGACTTATTGAAGCCCGCGGTGATGTGGCTGCTTACGGGGGAAGTATAGAAAATGGCTCTCTGGTGGAATCCGGTTTTGCTATGGAAGATATTATAAAGGATGCGAACAACAATTTGTATCGATTTGATCCTCAAAGTACCAATATTATACCTGAGATTAAAAGAGGGCTTAATATTTTGGTTAATCTCATGGCAAGAACTATTAATGCAATTCATCGTGACGGTGTAGCTTTGGATGGAAGCATAGGCCATGATTTTTTCACAAAAATCAATGAGGATCTTCCTTTTGAAATGAATAATATACAGGTCAATCCCGATTTTATTGATTTGAATTTGATTGCTGCATCAATAACAGGTGAAAACGGTGATAATACTATTGCGCAGCGAATGGTTGAGCTTAGAAGCCAGGAGTTTATGAAATCGAAGAATTTGACATTAAATATATATGACTTTTATCAATCTATTATTACATGGGTTGGGACAGCCGGACAGGAAGCGGAAAGGGTTACAGAAAACCAGAATACGCTACTGACTCAAATACAAAACAGCAAAGATGCTACATCAGCTGTTGCAATGGATGAAGAACTGGCGAACATGATCAAATATCAGCATTCATATAATGCAAGTGCAAGAGTTCTTAATATTATTGATGAAATGATAGAGACAGTGCTTAATAGAATGTAATGGCAAATGAGGTGATATAATGAGAACGTCCTTTTTTGGGCTGGAAATTGCAGTGAGAGGTCTGTATACAAGCAGGCAACAGTTGGATATAACAGGACACAATATAACGAATGTGAATACTGCCGGATATTCCCGCCAGGTGGCTATGCAGCAGGCATCTGCTCCGCTCGGTGTCCCCAGCGGTGCGGGAATGGTGGGAACAGGTTCTGATGTGGTGGGTATATCAAGAATAAGAGATGATTTTCTTGATTTTAAGTTCTGGAGTGAGAACGATGATTATGGTGAATGGGAAACGAAATTCACAATGATGTCAGAACTTGAGGCAATTTTTGATGAGCCATCGGATAATGGAATGAATAAGGTTTTTGACGATTTTTATTTTTCGCTTCAAGAGTTAGCCAAGGATCCCAGCAATGAATCCGTTCGTGCTCTGGTGAAACAAAATGGTGTAGCGGTAGCCAGATATTTTAATTCCATAGCCAGCAGTTTGAATAGAGTCAGAAGTGATTGCAACAATGCTTTAAAAATAAAGGTGGATGAAGTTAATTCCTATGCCCGTCAAATCAGAGATTTAAATGAACAAATTTATAAGTCTGAGCTTAATGGCAATGTTGCAAATGACTTGCGTGACCAGAGGACGGAATTAGTCAATAAATTATCGAAAATTATTGATGTGGAAGCTACGGAAATTGTTGTAAACAAGCAGGGAGCGGAGGAAAAGCATTTTCAGATTGTTATAGGGGGTTCTTTCTTAGTCAATCATTTTGATTCATTTGAATTAGAGGTTTACCAAAACTCGGAAAATATGTATGATATACGCTGGGCGGACAGCAAAAATCAATATGTGCCCAAGAGTGGGGAGATAAAAGGGTATCTGGATATACGAGATGGGACAGGCAGCAAAGGTGAATATGCCGGAGTTCCATATTATATAAACAAAATGAATGAATTTGCACGTACATTTGCTAAAGCTTTTAATGAAGGGATAATGAAAGACGGAACAAAAGCATACACAGGCCATGCCGGGGGAATTGGATTAGACGGAACGACAGGGATAAGATTCTTTACTTATGACGGGAAGTCTTCTGAAGAATTTATGGCGGATGGGGCGGATGCCTATAATAACATAACGGCTTTTAATATATCCATTTCTTCGGATATTGAAAATGACCCCAGGAAAATAGCTACTGCTTCACCTAACGGTGAGGCCGGCAACAATATAAATATTGCGGAATTAATAAATACGCGCCGGGACAATAGAATGTTTTCCGAAGGTGCACCGGAAGATTTCATGAAAGCGCTGATATCGACATTGGGTATTGATACTCAGTATGCTGAAAAAATTTCCTCCAGTCAGGAGACTATTATAAATCAGATAGAACACAGACGATTATCCGTATCCGGCGTATCCATTGATGAAGAAGTGGCGAATTTGGTAAAATTCCAGCATGCTTATAATTCATCAGCAAAGATGATTAGTGTAATGGATGAAATTTATGAGACCACTATCAATAGATTAGGAATAGGAGGACGGTGATATAAATGAGGATTACGAATAACATGCTGATGAGAACCATGATGCAAAATATAAACACGAATTTGGGAAGATTGGAGAAGCTTCAGCAGCAGATGTCCACGGGCAAAAAAATTCAGGCACCGTCTGATGATCCAATTGTTGCTGCACGAGCGCTGAAATTAAGAACGGATGTATCTGAAATTGAACAATACAAAAAAAATGTTGAAGATGCCATGTCATGGCTGGATGTCACAGAAACAGCAATAGCAAGCCTTAGTGATATTGTGCAAAGAGCAAGAGAGCTGGCTGTACAAGCTTCTAATGACGGTGTTTTGGCGGAAGAAGACCGATTGTCCATAAAAGCGGAAATCAGCCAATTAAAAAGCAGTCTTATTGAAATTGGAAATACTGCTTATGCCGGCAGGTATATATTCGGGGGTTATAGTACCGACAAGCCGCCGTTTGAAATTGACAGCAGCAATTCAATTATAGGGGATAAGCTTCTATATAATGGCAACCTGTTAAACCCTTATGGCTCAATTCTGCCACCTGACTCTGATGCCGACGAGAATGAGCTTAAAGCATATTATGAGGAAATCCTAAAATACTATAAAGGGGACGAGAGTCAAAATATAAAAGGGGTTGTAGGAAATAAGGCAGGACAAGCGGAATTGATAATGGCAAACTTCAATAAGGTAACAACCGGGGAGTTTACTATTACTTTGGATGGTGTTCCCAAACTCATTTCGTTAGATGCGTCCATTGGGAATGATTTAGATAACGTTGTCTCTATATTAAATCAGAAACTTGAGGAGGTCTTTCCCCCTGTTGACAAAACCATTTATGTAAAAGATGAGAACGGTAATGAAGTTTATTCCGAGACTGTAACCGTTTCACCAATAAAAGTAAGCAAAGAAGGCAACCGGATTAAGTTTACGGTTCAGGAAGGAAACAGCATAAAAATCAGTGGTAATGATGAGGTACTGAAAAATCTCGGTTTTGCAGATGGCGTTGAATCCAGCGTCAATAGGAAGCAGGAGATTATATATCAGATAGGGGTAGGCAATAACATTAAGATTAATGTGGAGGGAAATGAAATTTTTGGCGGCAAGTTACAGGGGCTGCTTGATACTTTCAACAAGCTCGAGTGGGCGTTGGATGGCAAGACCGAATATACGACTCTTATAGAAGATGAAAACGGTGATTTTGAAATAGTAAGAAATTCATTAAAACTGAGTGATTTAATTGAAGATCTTGATCAGGACCTTAACCAATTGCTGAAGATCAGAGCAGATGTTGGAGCAAGAAGCAATTTTGCCGAGATGACAAAAAACAGATTGGATGATTCCCTGGTTAATTTTACGGAACTGATGTCTAACAATGAGGATGCGGATATGGCAGAAGTCATTATAAAACTAACCAATGAAGAAAACGTTTACAAAGCATCGCTGTCTGCGGGAGCAAGATTAATTCAACCCACTTTACTGGACTTTCTAAGTTAAATACGCGGTGCCAAAACCTTTCAAGTCAACTTGTATATAAGTACGATATTTTTATATCTGCTAGATGGGCGACCGGTGGTCGCCCATCTATTATAGATATACAAATATGGTATGCAGAAAAAAGCACAGCCCTGAGTTTAGAGAGGAGGAATTAACGTGCAACTTAATACCAAGCATTTTGGTGTTGTTGAAGTCAATGAGAAAGATATTATCGATTTTCCTGAGGGGATACCGGGCTTTGAGTATATTAAACGGTTTGTTATATTGGGTAAAAATGAAGACGGCAACCCCTTTCATTGGCTTCAGGGAGTGGATGATCCTGATATAGCGCTTGTTATCATTGATCCAAGAACCTTTAAGCCGGATTATGTGGTTGATGTGCCTGATGAAGAAGTTGAAATTCTTGACATTAAGGATACGGAAAAGGTTCTGGTTTTTTCGGTTGTTGTTGTGCCGGAGGATTTGTCTAAGATGACAGCCAACTTAAGTGCACCCATATTAATCAATATAGAAAACAGCAGAGGAAAGCAAGTCATTATGGATAACGAAGATTATCCTATCAAATACTACTTCATGGAAGAGCTCCGGAAAGTAGGTGGCAATTAATGCTGGCATTAACAAGAAAAAAAGGACAATCCATTATTATTGGAGAAAATGTGGAGGTAACTATTGTAGATATACAGGGCGACCAGGTAAAAATAGGTATTGATGCTCCAAAAAATATCCTGATTCACAGGAAGGAAATCTTTGAAGAAATTCAGAGGGAAAATAAAAAGGCTGCCGAAGTAAGAGTTATGTCACTTAAGGAATTGTGGGGAAAAGGATAAGTAAATTTTATAAGGAAATTCTAATAAAAATCTAAAATTATTCTAAAGTTTTTCAGAATTCGACCGATAAATATAATGAGACGATAATAGTTGGCCAACTATTGATAGGTAAAGAGCGAAGGATGAATTGTAATGGGGAATGATGGCATTCTTGATTTTCAATTCGGAGTTCGCAACAGTTAAATAAAAAGGGCATGGATGCCCGAATAAAGAATCAAGGAGGAGTAATTTTATGAGAATTAACAACAATTTAATGGCATTGAACACCCATCGTCAATTATCCATTGTAAACGATGCTAGTTCAAAGTCAATGGAAAAGTTATCTTCAGGTTATAGGATTAACAGAGCCGGAGATGACGCTGCTGGTCTTTCAATTTCTGAAAAGATGAGAGCTCAAATCAGAGGTCTTAATCAGGCTTCCAGAAACGCTCAGGATGGTATCTCAATGATACAGACAGCAGAAGGTGCTTTGCAGGAAACTCAATCCATTCTTCAGAGAATGAGAGAGCTGGCTGTACAGGCTGCTAACGATACGAATGTTGATGCAGACAGATCTGCTATCCAGGATGAGCTCAGTACATTAATCGAAGAAATTGATAGAATTGCTACAAGTACTACATTCAACGAAAAGAAACTTTTAAATGGATCTTTATCCGATGCAACAAATGCTGTTAATTTCCAGATTGGCGCTGACAAAGAGGTTTCAATGTCATTGACCATTGGTAAGATGGATTCAGAAGCTTTGAACGTTAATAAGGTTTCTAACAGTGTAAGTAATTATTCAGATGCAACAAACGCTATTGAAACAATTGATGCTGCAATCAAGAAAGTATCCAAAGAAAGATCCAAGCTGGGTGCAAACCAGAACAGATTAGAGCATACCATTAACAATCTGAACAATGCTGCTGAAAATATCCAGGCTTCCGAGTCCAGAATCAGAGACGTAGATATGGCTCAGGAAATGATGCAGCTCACGAAGTACAATATTCTTCAACAAGCTGCTCAGGCTATGCTTGCGCAAGCAAATCAAGTACCACAGGGTGTGCTTCAGTTATTAAGATAATGGATAAGCATAATTTACATCGATGGAGAGTCGTAAAGCGACTCTCTTATCTTTATTATCTGTAAGTATCGTGCAGAAAACCGATGATAGGCGGGTGTTTTTTTGATGATTATAAGTCTGTGCATGATTGTAAAAAACGAAGAAGAGAATATAAAAGAATGTCTGGACAGGGCGCTTGAGGTTGTCGATGAAGCTATAATTGTAGACACCGGTTCTACGGATAATACGAGAGAACTGTTAAGAGAATATGAAAAAAGGAACAATGTTCATGTAATTGATTATGTTTGGGAAAATGATTTTAGCAAAGCAAGAAACAAGTCCCTGGAAAATGCAAAGGGAGATTATATATTAATTCTTGATGCAGATGAAAGAATCTTTTGCAAAAGGGATAAGTTAGATGCTTTTTTATTGGAGAGCAACGGTGTTGCTTACAATATACCTATTTATAATGTATTTGGAAATAAGGAGATAATTGTTACCAGTGAAATGATAAGGTTGTATAGGAATAACAATCCGTTTTATACCGGGGCAATTCATGAACAGTTAGCCATTAATGGAGAAATATATCATGGGGAAATCATAGACGGAGAAATATGCAAAATATATCATTTTGGCTATAGCCACAAAGTATATCAATCGAAAAATAAAATGAAAAGAAATGTTGACATTATTAATGCGGAAATCGAAAAAAATCCGGATGACCCTTTTAATTGGTACAATAAAGGGGTTATGGATATGACTGCAGAAAAATATGATGATGCAATTGATCATTTTATAAAGGCACACAAGCTGTGCAGGGGTGTGCGAAAAGCTTTTCATAATGATCTTCTGGTCAGAATGATGCAGTGCATGATGTTTCAAAAAAAGTATAAGCAGGCAGTGGATTTTATTAATATCTTAACAGACGATCCATATATTAATACTTTGCCGGATATTTATTATTACTTGGGAATTAGCTATGCGAAGCTGAAAAGATATAGAGAGGCCGTTGAAAACTTTAAAAAAGCAATAGAAATCGGGGATGTAACCCAAGGAATTTCAGAACTTGGTGCAGGAAGTTACCTTCCTATGCTTGAATGGGCAAGAGTATTAAGAAAAACTGGAGAGATTGAAAATTCTATAGTGAAATATAAGGAAGCAGTGTTTCACTATAATAATATAAATCATAAAGGATTTGACGAGCTGCAGCATCTTCTTTTGAAAAAGAACAGGTTGGAGGAATTGGAAGAGCTGAAAGAAAAGGTTTTAAAGAAAAACATTCAGGCAGGCAAATCCGAGATGGATAAGAAGGCTTTTGAGAAATATAAAGAAGAGTTTAAGAAAAACATACAAAGTCTTATAGAGAAAGGTTTAGTAAATGAATCAAGAAAGCTGATTGATGAATATGAAAAAATTGTCGAAAACGATATTGATATCATATGCATGAAAGGTATAATATCAATGATAGAGCAAGACATGCAATCAGCACAGAAATTTTTTGAAGCAGGGCTTAAAATTGACAGGAATCATTTCGATTTATTATTTAATATGGGGTACCTTTATCAAACTGTCGGCCAAAATGAATTGTCTGAAAAGTATTACAGAGAGGCATTAAAAAATGCCGGCAGTGAAAAGGATGTCAGTGATGTAAATGAAGCATTGCAGGCGTTAAATTGACAGTAAATAGGTTTTAATATATAGTTTAATTTAGTCTACAGGGCTTGAGACAAAATATCTGTTGAAAGGTAGAGTTATGAGAAGGGCATATAAACAAAGTATATTAGAGTTTATTAAGACGTTGTTTGAAGCACACAGCATTATTAGAAATTATGTTAATAATGGCGATTTGAGAAACGCTCTGGCAGTATTAAATGAGTGCAAAGAGAATGCTGCTCAACTGGGAGAAATTATAGAAAATTTTGAGGGAAAAGGTTTTATTACAGTTGGACTTCTGGAAGAATACTGTGCTGCAATATCCGGCGTGGCTGAAGCGATTGGCAGTGATTTTAACGGAAATAAGGCATGCAGCCTTTTGGACGAAAAACTTATCAGGGTTGAAAATAGTGTTATCAATGATATAAAAGTTCAGTTGGAAGTTGTTTTTATGCCATATAAAGCTTCCATGTGGGATTCATTGGAGAGCATATGGATGGCTGCGAACGAAGATCCACAATGTGATGTTTATGTTGTACCCATTCCATATTATGAACGCAAATCCGACGGTTCGTTCGGTAAGTTTCATTATGAGGGCGGAATGTTTCCAGAATATGTCCCGGTTACTCATTATGAATCCTATGACATAAGTGCCCGCAGACCGGATGTTATTTATATTCATAATCCATATGATAACCATAACTTTGTTACTTCTGTTGATCCCAGGTTTTATTCCCATGAGTTGAAAAAGTATACCGATATACTGGTTTATGTACCTTATTATTCCACTTCAGGAGGGATGAGTGAGGGACAGAGGAGTTGTCCTGCATATTATCATGCAGACTATATTGTTATACAAGCGGATAAATACCGTGAATATTTTGAACCAACCTTTTCGGAAAAACTGATTTCAATGGGTTCACCGAAGTTTGACAGGATTATAAGAATATGCAATAATCCGCCTGAACCTCCTGCTTCCTGGAAAGCTAAAATGGCAGGCAAAAAAGTTTATTTTTACAATACAAGTATTGCTGGAATGTTAGGCAATACAGAAGCATTTTTAAAAAAGATGCAATATGTATTTAAAGTATTTATGGCTCACAGCGATGCATGCCTGCTGTGGAGACCGCATCCACTGCTTGAATCGACTTTTGATTCTATGAGGCCGCAGTATAAAAAGATTTATATGAGATTGAAAAATTTTTTTATTGAAAATAATATTGGGATTTATGATGATACATCGGATATTACAAATACCATAGCACTTTGTGACGCTTATATAGGAGATGCAGGTACTTCGGTCACTTCTCTTTTTGGAATTGCAGGAAAGCCGATATTTTTATTAAACAATCATATTTACACAGAGCCTTCTGAAGATGACTGGCGTGGTGAAATACTTTTAAGAGGATTTAATGCATATACCGATCACGAATGGATGGTTACACAGGGGAATAAGTTATATCATTCTCCGAATAAGAATTATAAATATCAGTATTTGTGTGACTTGTCCGATTATGCTTACGGAGATTATTATTTCGGGGCAATAAATTTCGGAAATAAAACATACATTTGTCCCAGAAATGCACAGGATATTATCGTTCTTCATGAGAACAAAATTTATAAGCGTATCAAGCTAAAAAAATGTGTTGAGCAGCCCGGAGCATTTGCATTTGCAGTCCCCTGTGGGAAATACATTTTTTTAATACCGTCTTTATATCCTGCGATTGTTAGATATGATATTGTAACCGAAGAACTCAAATATTTGGATGACAATCTTGATGTTTTTATCGGCATGAAAAACGGAGAACGTTTGATAGGCGGATCCTGCGTTCAGAACGGCTATTTATTTCTTGCCTCTCCTGTAGATAACCGTGTTTTGGCAATTGAATCAGAAAGCGGGAAAGAACAGGTTCTTATCACTGGTGCAAATAATACCTGTGGTTGTAGGGCATTAGTTTCTGATGGGACGAATTTGTGGTTCATGCCTTTTTCAGGAACTGTGGTTACATGCTGGAACCCTGAGACCGGAGAAATTCGTGAGTATTCAGATTTTCCTGAGAATCTTAAATGTAGATATCATTCTTATGGTGTTGAATGCATGGAAAGGCCTTTTAGTGGTGCGGCTTTCTGTGGAGATTATGTGTATTTAGCACCATATTGGGCAAATATATATGTCAAGCTTAACAGGATTACAGGTGAATCAATTGAATGGAAGCCTCCTTTTAATGCTCCAGATGATATAAAGAGTGAATATTATTTGACATGGTGTAAAAGCTGGTTTGTTCGTCCGATCGATGAAGCTAAGAAAGTATATCAATTGTTTTCATTTTATGATAGAAAGCTGTATAATGTTGATTTGGAAAACAACAAATATGAAGAAATTAATATAGAATTTGACATGAATGAGCTAAGGGCAAATGAACCGGGTTTTAAAAAGAATTCCGAATGGCTGCAATATTGCTGTCAGGAAAATGCGTTTAACACCCTTTCTGATTTTCTTGAGAATAAGATTACGGGAAATGCTTTTAATAAAGAGGATCAGATTGCGGCATATAGAGAAATAGCCGCCAACAATGATGGGACATGCGGTGAAAAAATTCATAATTTTATCAAAGAGCGGCTGAATGGAGTTTAGGAGGGAGCTTTGTGGTTAAAGTAATAACATATGGTACGTTTGATTTGTTCCATGAAGGGCATTACAGATTGCTTCAAAGAGCCAAAGCCCTTGGCGATTATCTTATTGTCGGAGTAACCACGGAAGCTTATGATCAGGCTCGCGGAAAGCTCAATGTAGTAGATTCCCTGATGACAAGAATTGAAAATGTCCGTAAAACAGGATTTGCCGATGAAATTATTATTGAAGAGTCACCGGGGCAGAAAGTCCGGGATATTCAAAAATATAATATTGATATTTTTACGGTAGGTTCCGACTGGGTTGGGCAATTTGATTATCTTAAGGAATATTGCAAGGTTGTGTATCTTGAAAGAACCAAGAATATTTCAAGTACAATGCTTCGCAACCAAAACAAGCCTATTCAGCGAATCGGAATTATCGGGACGGGGCGTATTGCAGAGAGATTTATGCCTGAAGTAAAGCTTGTCAGTGGTATCAATACCCAGGGAATATATAATCCACATGAAGAACGCGCAATAAGCTTTGCAAAGAAATGGCAGATTAATTCTTATACCGAAATCGAGGACTTTTTTGCAGCGGTGGATTCGGTTTATATTGCTTCGCCGCATGATACCCATTATGATTATATAAAAATGTCTCTTGAACATGGGAAGCATGTTCTCTGTGAAAAACCTATGGTCCTGAAAAAGGCACAGGCAGAAGAACTTTTCAGTTTTGCAAAGCAGCATAATCTAATCCTTTTTGAAGCAATTAAAACGGCATATTGCCCTGGTTTCAGCAAGTTGCTGGGAATCGCGTGCAGCGGAATGATCGGTACCATTCATAATATTGAAGCTTGCTTTACCAAGTTAGAGAATCCCAATAGCCGTGAACTCACTGATTTAAAATTTGGTGGTAGCTTCACGGAGCTGGGGAGCTATACAATGCTTCCTATTATTAAGATATTTGGTACCGAGCCTGAAGATATACGGTTTGATGTAATAAAAGGTGAAAATGGTTTGGATATTTTTACAAAGGCATATTTTAAATATCCTAACGGTCTTGGGACCGCAACCTGCGGCTTGGGCGTAAAATCGGAAGGAAAGCTTATTATATCAGGAACAAAAGGTTATATCGTCGTGGAAGCGCCATGGTGGAAAACATCTTATTTTGAGGTTCACTATGAAAATCCGGATGATGTTGAAAAATATTCAGACCGTTTTTTAGGTGATGGTTTGAGATATGAGATCAGTGATTTTCTTTCAAGAATAAATGGTGATACCAAGAATGAATTTAAGTTAACACGGCAGGAATCTGTTGCAATGGCAGGAATTATGGAAAAGTTTTTACAGGAGAACAGATAATATGAGAATTTGGGCACACAGAGGGTGCAGTCAGATGTATCCTGAAAATACACTTCTCGCATTCAGCAAGGCTGCTGAAATTGATGGTTTAACAGGTATTGAACTGGATATTCAGCTTACAAAAGACGGACATATCGTTGTCTGCCATGATGAAAAGGTGGATCGTACCACAGACGGCAGCGGCAGGGTTTGTGATTATACTTTGTCGGAATTAAAAAAATTAAAAATTGATGCAGGTAGTGGAAGTTTTGAAAGAATACCGACCATTAACGAAGTATTTGATTTGCTTGAGGGCAATCTGAAAAGAAATCTTAAGCTTAATATTGAACTGAAAAACAGTGTCATTCCTTATGAAGGTATGGAGCAGAAAATAATAGACTTAGTTTATAAGAAAGGTTTAGAGAACCGTGTAATTTATTCTTCATTTAGTGCGCTTTCCATCGAAAGAATAAAGCGCATTGACCCTAAGGCCGAGACCGGTATTCTTGATGTCAAGGTTTCAGACTGCCTGTATAAGCTTAAAGGTGGATGCGGTGCAGATGCACTTCATCCGTTCTGGCGTGGAATTGATTTGCCGGCTGATAGAATTGCAAATTATAAGGTTCGTGCATGGTTTACAGGACACTTATATCCCGAAAAGCCTACCGGAACAATGCTTGACTTAGTTGCTCTTGAAGAGCAGGGAATTACCGATGTATTTCTTAATGAGCCGGAAAGATATTTACGGTAAGGGAGCAAAATGAATGAAGAAACTGAAGAAAGTACACCAATTAACTCCTGAGGAATTAAAAAAAGTTCAAGAAATAGAGTTAGAACTTCTTGTTGAATTTGATAGGATATGCAGAAAACATAACATTATATATAGTATTGACGGAGGTACCTTGCTTGGTGCTGTGAGGCATGGCGGTTTTATTCCATGGGATGATGATGCCGATGTAATGATATATCGCAGTGAATATGAGAAATTTCTTCGAGTAGTGGACCAGGAATTAAACACCGATAAATTTTATTTTCAAGATATAAATCGTACGCCCGGTTATCGATGGGGATATGCAAAGTTACGTCGTAAAGATACTGAATTTGTTCGATTTAATCAAGAACATATGCCGTATGAGCAAGGAATTTTTCTTGATATATTTGTTGCCGACAATGTTCCGGATAATTATATATTGCGATGTATATGTAATTTTAACTCCTTTATTTACCGAAAGATTTTCTATTCTGAAGTGGGCAAGTATGCAGCCAAAGGACCTGCTAAACTGGTTTATAAACTATTAAGTTTGATTCCTGAACAGACGGTAAAAAACAGCTATGCCCGTTACGTGAAATTTCGTAACCGAAAGAAAACGAAATTGGTTAAGTATTTAACCTTTCCTGCGTTTAACCGTGTTTATGGAAATAAGCGTGAATGGTATGAAGATGTAATTGATATGGAATTTGAAGGAGTAACCCTTAAAGCTTGTCGGGATTATGACGGATATTTAAAATTTCATTTTGGAGATTATTTAAAATTGCCGCCTGTAGAAAAAAGAAAGGTTCATCCTGTATCAAAGATTAGTTTTCCAAAGGATGAATAAAGCTAAAGCAAGCTGAAAGGAAGACAATAATGGACAAATTAATAAGCGTTATAGTACCAATATATAATGTTGAGTCATATTTACGGCAGTGCATTGAAAGCATTATCAACCAGACCTATCGAAATATTGAGATAATACTGGTTAATGACGGTTCTACGGATAATAGCGGCAAAATATGTGATGAGTATAAATTGAAAGATAGTCGTGTTAAAGTAATACATAAAAAAAATGGAGGACCGGCAAGCGCCAGGAAAGCTGCCATCTCAATTGCGAAAGGGGAATATATAGGTGCGGTTGATGGTGATGATTGGATAGAACCTCAAATGTATGAGACATTGATGTCGTTGGCTCATAAATCGGGAGCAGCTATTGTTGAGTCAGGCATAATTGATACTCGTTTTGATGGTGAAGCTTATTCTGAAAGTTATAGATTTGCAAATTGCAAGGAAGGCTATTATTGTGGAAAGGATTTTGAAAAAGAAATTATACCAACGTTAATGTATACAGGTGTTTTTTTTAAGCAAGGTATATTTCCTTATATATGGTCAAAGCTGTTCAAAAAAGAAATTCTTTTCGAATATCAAATGCAAGTAAATGAGAATATGTTTATCGCAGAAGATGCTTTTTGTGGTTATTCAAGTATAGTAAAAGCAGAGTCACTATATGTTACGCATCAATGCTTTTACCATTACCGAGTGCACAACAATTCTTTGAAAAGGACACTTGTTAAAGACGTGATTTATACGATAAAGGGATTTATATTAGATTTGAAGAAAGTTTTTGAAAAGTCAAAATATAAAGACATTTTGAATAGACAACTTTTATATTATGCTATGTATCTTTTGTTATGGAAAGCACCTTCTTTTTTTGAAAATGATGAATTAACCTGTCTTATACCATACGGTGGAATAAAAAAAGGTTCGAAAATTGTTCTGTATGGAGCTGGTGCAGTTGGTATCCACCTTTATGGCTACATATCAAGCAGTAAGTGTTGTAATATAGTAGGTTGGGTAGATAAAAATTACGCTTCCTTTAATGACTTAAACGTAAAAAGCCCATCACAAATAACCAATATGGATTTTGACTATTTAGTCATTGCTATTTTAAATAGAAATGCATACGAAAGTGCCAAAAACGATTTGATTTTAATGGGAATAGATGAAAATAAAATACGTTGGATAGACGAAAGATATATTGAAAATCCAATGTTATTATTAGAAAAATTTTACGACTGGAAAGAATAATGCAATTGCGTGTAAGAAAGTAGGGGTTAATCATTTATGATAAAAGTGAGTGTTATTATTCCCATATATAATATGGGAATATATTTGGAAGAATGTTTGCAAAGTGTACTTTCTCAGACCTTAAAGGAAATAGAAGTAATTTGTGTGAATGACGGTTCAACGGATAATTCACTGGAAATACTACAGAAATATGCTTTACAATATAGTAATATTATTATATTAAATCAACAGAACAGTGGTGCCGGAAAAGCACGAAATAATGGAATTGATATAGCTAGAGGGGAATTTGTCGCATTTATGGATCCGGATGATTTTTATCCGGATAATGATATTTTAGAATCCTTATATAATAATGCCATAGAGAACAATGTATATATATGTGGTGGTTCTTTATGTAGTCTTAGGAATAAAACAATAATAAAGGATTATTATGGATGGCTTAAGGATAACACATTTAATTGTGATGGCAGAATAAAATATAAGGATTATCAATTTTTATACGGATTTTATAGATTTATTTATAATTTAGAATTTTTAAAGAAAAATAATTTGTATTTCCCTTTATATATTAGATATCAAGATCCACCTTTTTTTATAAAAGCTATGCTTTGTGCGGAAGAATTTTATGCAATGAAAAAAATCACTTATTGTTATAGACAAGGTCATAAACAACTTGTTTTAACACCAGAAAAAACGATTGATTATGCAAAAGGAATTTTAGATGTATTAATAATATCTAAGGAAAAAAATCTAAAAAAATTGCACACTATTGCAGTGGAAGTAATGCATAATGATCTTTCTCCTGCAATTTATAAACATATTGCAGAAGGAAACACAGAATTAAAAAAGATCATATATCAGATAAATAATGCTATTAATATGAAGTATTTTCAGGGAAGAACTACGTCTTTGCAAAACCCCTTGCTTTTAGAACCACAGGAAATTATGGAGTTTGTTAAATTAATTACCAAAAAAGAATCTGAATTCTTAGATAAAATAAATCAATACAAAAAAATAATCATTTATGGAACAGGCAAGGTAGGAGTATACGTAGCTGACTATTTGAAAAAGATTAGAGGGATAGAAATCATTTGTTTTGCTGTTTCGGATAAAACGAAAAATCCAGGTAATGTTAACGGTATACCGGTAGAATCAATAAATGACATTACGGAATATAAGGAAAAAGCTTTGATTTTGATTGCTACTTTTTCTAACCTTCATCAAGAAATTAAGAATATATTAGAGGAGTTGGAGTTTAAGAATATTTTACCTATAAACTTTAGTGAATTTCAGTTGTTCGGAGCCATAAACAAATAAAATACGAAATATATTTTTCTTACAGTGCGTGTAAGGAAGTAGAGGTTGATGATTTAATGATAAAGGTAAGTGTTATTATCCCGATATATAATATGGAATTGTATTTGGAAGAATGTTTACAAAGTGTACTTTCTCAAACTTTAAAGGAAATAGAAGTAATTTGTGTGAATGATGGTTCAACGGACAATTCGTTGGAAATACTACAGAAATACGCTTCCCAATATAGTAACATTGTTATATTTAATCAAGAGAATTGTGGTGTTGGTAAAGCTCGGAATAGAGGGATTAATATAGCCAAGGGAGAATTTGTGGCTTTTATGGATCCGGATGATTTTTATCCGGACAATGATATTTTGGAATGTTTATATAATAATGCCATAGAGAACAATGTATATATATGTGGCGGTTCTTTATGCAGCCTTAAGGATAAAACAATCATAAAGGATTATGATGGATGGCTTAGAGATTACACATTTAATTGCAATGGCAAAATGACTTATCAGGATTATCAATTTTTTTACGGATTTTATAGATTTATTTATCATTTGGAGTTTTTGAAAAAGAATAATTTGTACTTCCCTTCATATATTCGATTTGAAGATCCGGTTTTTTTTGTAAGGGCTATGCTTTGTGCGGAAGAATTTTATGCAATGAAAAAAATTACTTATTGTTATAGACAGGGTTACAAAAAGTTTATTTTAACACCGGAAAAAACGATTGATTATGCAAAAGGAGTTATAGATCTATTAAACATATCTAAAGAAAAAAATCTAAAAAAATTACATAGGAATGTAATAAAAGTACTCCATAATGTCCTTTCGATTTCAATTTATAAACACATTGCAGAAGGAAATGCAGAATTAGAAGAACTTGTACATCAAATAAATAAGAATATTAATATTCAGTATTTTCAAGAAAGAACCGGCCCATTGCAAAGTCCCTTGCTTTTAGAACCACCGGAAATTGTAGAGTTTGTTCAATTGATTTTAAAAAAGGAATCTGAAATTTTAGATAAAATCAACAAATACAAGAAAATTATTATTTATGGAGCAGGTAAGGTAGGAGCATATGTAATTGATTACTTGAAAAAGGTTAAAGGGATAGAAGTCATTTGTTTTGCTGTTTCAGATAAAAAGAAAAATCCTGATAACGTTAACGGTATACCGGTAGAATCTATATATGATATTACCGAGTATAAAGGAACAGCTCTGGTTTTAATTGCTACTTCTCCTAAGTATCATCAAGATATTAAAAATATATTACTGAAGCTGCAATTCGAGAATATTTTACCTATAAACTATAGTGAATTTCGGTTGTTCGAAACAATTAATAATAAAACAGAAAATTAGAGGTTGATAATTTATGATAAAAGTAAGTGTTATTATTCCGATATATAATATGGAATTGTATTTGGAAGAATGTTTACAAAGTGTGATTGCTCAAACTTTAAAGGAAATAGAAATAATTTGTGTGAATGACGGTTCAACCGATAATTCATTGGAGATATTGCAGAAATACGCTTCCCAATATAGTAATATTGTTATATTAAATCAAGAGAATTGTGGTGTTGGTAAAGCTCGGAATAGAGGGATTAATATAGCCAAGGGAGAATTTGTGGCTTTTATGGATCCGGATGATTTTTATCCGGACAATGATATTTTGGAATGTTTATATAATAATGCCATAGAGAACAATGTATATATATGTGGCGGTTCTTTATGCAGCCTTAAGGATAAAACAATCATAAAGGATTATGATGGATGGCTTAGAGATTACACATTTAATTGCAATGGCAAAATGACTTATCAGGATTATCAATTTTTTTACGGATTTTATAGATTTATTTATCATTTGGAGTTTTTGAAAAAGAATAATTTGTACTTCCCTTCATATATTCGATTTGAAGATCCGGTTTTTTTTGTAAGGGCTATGCTTTGTGCGGAAGAATTTTATGCAATGAAAAAAATTACTTATTGTTATAGACAGGGTTACAAAAAGTTTATTTTAACACCAGAAAAAACGATTGATTATGCAAAAGGAGTTATAGACCTATTAAACATATCTAAAGAAAAAAAACTAAAAAAATTACATAGAAGTGTAATAAAAGTACTCCATAATATCCTTTCGATTTCAATATATAAACATATTGCAGAAGGAGCAGAAGGAAATACAGAATTGGAAGAGCTTGTATATCAAATAAATAAGAATATAAATATTCAATATTTTCAGGAAAAAATCGGGGCCTTGCAAAGTCCCTTTCTTTTAGAACCACGGGAAATTGTGGAGTTTGTTCAATTGATTTTAAAAAAGGAATCTGAATTTTTAGATAGAATTAATCAATATAAAAAAATAATCATATACGGAGCAGGTGAGGTAGGATTAGAGGTGGCTGATTACTTGAAAAAGGTTAATGGGATAGAAATCATTTGTTTTGTTGTCTCGGACAAGACGAAAAATCCTCATAACATTAACGGTATACCGGTAAAATCAGTACACGATATTATTGAATATAAGAAAAAAGCTTTGGTTTTAATTGCTACTTCGTCTAAGTATCATCACGATATTAAGAATGTATTACAGGAACTGCGATTTGAAAGCATTTTACCTATAAATTATAGTGAATTTCAGCTATTCGGAACAAAAATAAAAAAACGTGAGGCGATTTGTTATGGTTAAAGTAAGTATTATTATTCCGGTATATAATGTGGAAAAATATTTGGAAGATTGTTTGAAAAGTGTGATTAACCAGTCATTAAAGGACATTGAGATTATATGTGTCAATGATGGTTCAACAGACCGCTCTTTTGATATTTTAAATAAGTATGCAGTGATGGATAATCGAATTACCGTAATTAATAATAGTAAAAACTACGGATTATCTTATTCGAGAAATCAAGGTATACAATATTCTCATGGTGAGTATATTTATTTTCTTGATTCGGATGATATGATTACACAAGAAGCAATGGAAGAGCTTTATAATATTTCAAAACAAGATGCATTGGATGCAGTATTTTTTGATGCTATGTTGATTTTTGAAACGGAAGAGTTGAAGAAAAAGTTTGCCGGATATAATGGAGAACGTAACAAGGAATATTCGGGGATTTTTGTCGGACAAGATTTATTTGTACATTTTATTCAAAACAGAGATTGGATGTCAATCGTTCAGCGTCAGTTTTGGCGTCGTGAGTACTTATTGAATAACGACCTGAACTTTTATGAAGGAATTTTGCATGAAGATGAGTTGTTTTCATTTAAAGCATTGCTGAAAGCCAATCGAGTATGTTGTATAAAAAAGAAATATTTTATTCGTAGACTTAGAGAAAATTCCATTATGACAACTACACTTTCTAAAAAGAATTTGGAAGGATTATTTGTGTCTTATTGTCAGATGCTTGCTTTCTGGCAAGCTTCTAAATTTAATGAAAAAACAAATGTTGCTGTTGAATTTCATCTTTCAGCATTATATAAAAGAGTAAAAGCTATTTATAAGTCCATATGTAATACTGAAGATATACAGAGGTTGGATCATGGTGGTATTATTGAAAATCACTTGTTTCAACTGTTTATTTCAAACATACAGGAAGGGAGAATTTGCAAGAGTATTGAAAAAGATAAATTAAATGTTATAAAACAATATAAGAATGTGATTATTTATGGGGCAGGAGTAGTAGCAAGAGATGTATTGGAAATATTGGATAAAAATGAAATTGGTATTCTTGGCTTTGCTGTTACGGAGAAAGAAGGTAATCCTAAATATGTCATGGGTTTGCCGGTTTATAAGATTGATGAGTTAGTGGAATATAAAGAGGAAGCCATTGTTTTGTTAGCGGTGGTTTCCAAATACCATGAAAGTATTCTAAAAAAGCTAAATGAACTTAAGTTTCGTAATATTATGAAGATAGTTTGATTAGTGTTGTGATTCCTAAATCATTTTTTAGCTTTAAAAAATGGTTCAAAAAATACGTGAAGATAAACTGATGTAAGGAGAAGAGGTTGTAAGAGTGAATATCAATAATCCATTAGTATCTATAATCGTACCGGTTTTTAATGCAGAGCAATATCTAAGAGAATGTCTTGACAGTCTTGTTAGTCAGACGTTAAAAGACATTGAAATTATTTGTGTGAATGACGGCTCTACAGACGATTCCCTGAGTATTCTGGAGGAATATGCATCAAGAGACAACAGGATAATTATTATTAATAAGATGAATACCGGTTATGGAAATACCATGAATGTAGGATTGGACAGAGCAACAGGTGACTATATAGGAATAGTTGAGAGTGATGATTTTGCAGCTCACGAAATGTTTGAACGTTTATATGAAGTAGCCAATATTTATGGTGCTCAAATAGTTAAGTCCAATTATTTCTCATATAAAAGTCGTTTTGGTGGTGAAAAAAAATTTATAGAAGTCTTGAAAGATTGTCCATATAATTCCATTTTTTCTCCAATAGACGAGTATCGTATATTTTTCGCTACAGCGAGTATTTGGAGCGGTATATATCAAAGAAAGTTTTTAGAAGATTATAATATCCGCTTTAATGAGACACCAGGAGCTTCTTATCAAGATACGTCATTTACATTTAAATTATTAATTTGTGCGGAAAAGGTTTTTTTGATAAGAGATGCATTCCTCCATTATAGAGTGGATAATATAAACTCTTCTGTGAAATCTCCGAATAAGATTTTTTGTGTTTGTGATGAATACGAGGAAATAGAAAGGTTTTTATCCAATAACTTGCCTAATATGGCCAATAAGCTAAAGCCATTGATATTTGCATTAAAATTCAGAACATATAGGTGGAATTATAATCGGTTGGCATCTTCATTTCAATTTGCTTTTTTAATGAGAATGTCTGCGGAGTTAAAAACTTATTATGAAAATGGCTTTTTGGATTGCCGATATTGGAATTCGGCAGATTTGGCAGAACTACAATGTATTATAAATGATCCATATAAGTATTTCGAAGATACGGCAAAGGATTATCATGATGAAAGATTACTGTTATCTCAAACGCTAAATTCAAAGTTTTACAAACAGGGATTTCTTGATAGTATAATGCGTTATAAAAATATAATTATATACGGTGCCGGCGTGGTAGGCAAAAAAGTAGCGGAAAAATTAAAGCATGAGCAAGGTCTAAACAATATTTTATGTATTGCAGTGTCAGATAAAAATAAAAATCCGGAATCCGTACTGGGCATTCCGGTATATTCAATTCATGATTTGGGTGCTTATACTGATGACAGTGTTGTTATAATTGCTACCAAAGAGCGGTATCAGTATGATATCATTAATGTGCTTAAAAGCTTACAGTTTAAAAATATTATAGCTATTGATTCATTACTATTAAATGGATTAACCGATGAATGTTCTTAGAGTACATGCGGATAAAACAAGTACCACAATATTGAAAGATTTGAAAGGATGTAAATTATATATGCCGAAGATATCAGTTATTATGCCATCACTTAATGTTGTAAAATACATTCGTCAATGCATGAACAGCGTAATTCATCAGACTTTGGAGGACTTGGAGATCATTTCTATTGATGCAGGTTCGTCCGATGGCACAGCCGAAATTTTAGCAGAATATGCAGAAAAGGATTCAAGGATTAAACTGATAAAATCCGATAAACGAAGCTATGGATATCAGATGAACCTTGGAATATCTATGGCTCAAGGGGAATATATAGGTATTGTTGAAACGGATGATGTTGTAGAACCGGATATGTTTGAAGCTCTTTACGAAAAGATAAATGAAGAAAAGCCTGATTATGTAAAGGGCACGGCAAAGGGATTTTTTGATTTGCCGGGCGGAGGAGAATTTCAATATGATATTATTCCTTGCAAAAATTTTATAATCGATAAAACTTTGATGGAAGTAAAGGTTGTACCTAAGGAAACACCTCAATTGTTCTGGAATGACAATTTTTTGTGGAATGGAATTTATCGTACCGACTTTTTAAGGAAGGTTCGATTTAATGAGACCCCGGGAGCTGCTTTTCAGGATATTGGAGCACTTTTCCAAATTATCAGCTCTGCAGAAAGCGCAGTTTATATCCGAAAATCCGTGTATAAATATAGGCGTACCAACTCGGAAGCTTCCTCCTATAATAAGAGCTGTGTGAATTTTGTAAATTCAGAATATGAGTATATTGAGCAGTATCTTGCAGGGAAGCCGGCTGGATGGATCCATATGTATTATAAAAAGATGCTTGGACTGTTACTCAATAGATTTGATTTTATGGTCATGACAGGACAATATTGGGAGGAATCTGAGGATGGTATAAGAGCAGTCACCAAAAAATTAAAAAAAGCTTTTGAGGCAAACATTCTTTATGATGATGAAGATAAATTGATTGAGAATAATAAAGACAGGATTCGTTTTTTGTTTACCAATCATAGAAAGCTTTTTAAGTATGATCAAAATATACTTAATAGGAAAAGAGCATTATATAATGAAATTATAGAAAAATGCATAGGGCGCAGCGTGGTTATTTTCGGTGCCCAATATTATGGCAGGTTTCTTCAGGCATATCTGGGGATAAAAGGCGGAGTGTCAGTGAAAGCTTTTTGTGACAATAATCCAAAAATTCAAGGTTCTGTAATAGGTAATGTTGAAATTCTTAGTTTGGATGATTGTTTAAAATTGTTTCCTGATAGTTTCTATATTACAGCCAGTAAATTACGTGGTGAAGAAATCAAGGAGCAATTAATACAAAACGGAGTAAAAAATGAAGATATTTATATATATCAGGAAGCACCGGATATCCTGCTGCTGATAGGTGCTTAAAGAAATGGATGGAGTTGTGTTATGGTTCAGTACATTCTTAATCCTTCAAATGAAATTGACGCTGATATAGGGGCATATATTGATTCGTGTCCTGACAACAATTTTACTAATATTATAAAGAGAGATAACCGTTGGGAGGTTTCATACTATTTAAGCGATATTCCAAACGGTTTGTTTGCATGGTATCCATTTGAAAGCACGGCAGAAGTATTAGTAATTGGAGGACTCTTTGGTGCGTTTTTAATGAGTATAAGCAGAAGATGCAAAAATGTTATGGTTGTTGAAAAAGACGGTTATCGTGCACATTTTCTTAAAAAGCGTATGACCCATATAAAAAATGTTAGTGTTATAAATTCCGATGTAATACAATACCAAAAGACATCCGAGAGGCTGTTCGATTATATTGTTTGGGTAATTGATGAGAATATTGACTGTTTCAATAAAGATGACTACGAAATTTATTTTTTAATAATGAAAGAGCTTCTTGCACCAAAAGGGAAAATACTTGCAGTAATTCCGAATCGTATTGGTACCCGGTTCATTTGCGGTGAAAGGGATAATCATTCAGGCATGCCGTTTGAAGGCATAACCGATAATTATTCCGTTCCATATCGCTTTAGTCGCAGTGAGCTTATGGATTTTCTTAAGAATATGAATTTTAATACTATAGAGTTTTATTATCCGTTTCCCGATTACAGAAATCCTCAGCTTATATATACGGATGCTTATCTTCCGATGGAAGATATAAGGGAACGGATAAAAGTATATATTTCAAGAAATAAAGAAAGAGTTTTATGTGAAAGCAGACTATATGGTATTCTTGCAAAGGATGATATATTGAACTTTTTCTCAAATTACTTTATTGTTGAGTGCGGAAATAATGTTGAAGTAAGTAATGTGCTTTATTCTGCTATTTCTTCAGACAGAGACCGCAGTAGAGCTTTTGCGACGAATATATGCAGCGACGGCAAGGTAAGAAAGATTCCAATATATGACGAAGGACTGTCATGGCTGGAGGGATTAAGAAAAAATTCTGAGGACCAGATTAAAAGAAAAATACCATCGCTTAGAATAACTATTGAAAATGGTATCGCAATTATGGATAGAATAGAGGCTCCGACACTGTCAAACTACTTAAGAAAGTTAGTAGGAGATAAAGACAGATATACTATTTTGCAATGTACGGATATGCTGTATAAGCATATACTTAATTCATCGGATTATACGTCCGAAAATTCATTTTCGAATATGGCACCAAATGAAAATTGGGGGGTTATATTAAAAAAAGCATATATTGAAATGATTCCTGTTAATTGCTTTTATATTAACGGAGGACTATTGTTTTTTGATCAGGAATATACTATGGAAAATTGTCCGGCAGGATATGTTATGTTCCGGGCTGTTAATGATATCTATAATTTTATTCCCGAAGTGAATAAGCTGATTCCACTTGAAGAAATGCAGGAAAGATATCATTTAAAAGGGTTATGGGATTATTATGTGAAGGCGGAAAAGACGTTTTGTATAAAACTAATTAATGAGGATGTCTATTTAGGCCGTCCAATATGGATGGATGATTCTAATTATATCCTGAGAAATAACAGGAGGATAATAAAAATGGGTAATACCGGTTTAATCAGGCTTTTTGACCCCGTTTGGGGCCTTGATGGTAAAAAACTGATTCTTTTCGGAGCGGGAAAATATGCGGATTGTTTTCTGGATAAATATGAAAAACAATATAGACCGGATTTTATTATCGATAACAACAGGGAAAAATGGGGAACCGTAAAACGCGGGATACCTATAAAATCACCTGACGAAGTCCGTAAACTTTTTTATGGAACATATGTTATTGTAATAGCAATTGCAAATTATAAGCCGGTCGTTAGACAACTAAACGACATGGGTATTCATGAGGACAGCTACCGGATATATCAGAAAAAAATGGAGGATTTGCTCCCATTATCAATTACGGATACAGTATCTGACGGGAAATATAATATTGGCTATATAACAGGTGCTTTTGACTTATTTCATATAGGACATCTTAATATTTTAAGAAGAAGCAAGGAACGCTGTCATTATTTGATTGCAGGAGTCCTGACGGATGAAATTATTCAAGAAGAAAAGCATAAAACACCTTTTATCCCTTTTGGAGAACGAATTGAGATTGTGAGACAGTGCAAATATGTTGACAGAGCTATTCCGGTGGACAAGCACAATACCAATAAGCTTGATGCGTGGAAAGAACTGCGTTATGGCTGTTTGTTTGCCGGAAGCGATCATGAGGGGAAGCCCTACTGGATGGAGCTTCAGGCACAGCTTCGCAGTATAGGTTCAGAGCTTGAATTTTTACCGTATACCCAAAGCACAAGTTCAACTATGCTGCAAAAGGTAATAAGAGATTATATTGACGGCAATCAATAAAATTTTACAGAGGTGGCAAATGAAAGTTATATGTGAGTTGTCGGGTATAATAGATTACAGACGTCCTGTTCAGGGAATAACGGATATAAAAAATGCAGGTTTTGAGCAGGTAGCCGTATCATTGAATTATTTATACAAAAATGAAACGGAATTTTCTGCCGACCATCAGAGTTTTTCTGAGGACTACAAGTCTTTTATCGGGAAGAGCAGGAGGGAAAATATTCATATATCTGTATTTCGTGTACCGCGTATTATTTATGATATTCATCAGGCAGTTTTATTTAAAATTCGGCAGAAAGCAGCAGTTGAAGCGATTAAACTATGTGGTGAGGCAGGAGGCCAATATGTTATTGTACCTCCGGCTTTTGAGGAAGCTTCCGGTATTAAAGCATGGCAGATGAATCGGGACTACTATTTAAATCTTGCAAAAAGTGCCTGCGAAAATAATGTAATGATTCTCATCGAGAACCAATACAAGAACTACAATGGACATATGGTACGGGGAATATGGTCCGATGCAGGGGAAGCCGCCGAATGGCTTGATAAGCTTAATGAGCTTATGGGGGAAGAGCGATTTGGCTTTTGCATGAACACAGGAACATGCAGCCTGTGCGGACAGGACATGCATGACTTTGCTGCTTCTCTTGGCAGCCGCATAAAAGTTGTTGTATTGAGGGACTGTGACGGACATAATGAAGCTTCCATGCTTCCGTTTACTGCCGTAAGTCGCGGTCAGACGCAAACGGATTGGCTAAGTCTTATACGTGGTTTACGTGAAATTTGCTTTGACGGTGGTTTGATTCTTGATATCAGGGACACTGTTGCTGCATTTTCACCGTTACTCAGACCGCAGCTTTTATCATTTGCAAAAGCAACCGTTGAATATATCAGGTGGCAGATTGAGATTGAACATTCACTGAAAAAATATAAATCCATTGTACTTTTTGGGGCAGGAAATATGTGCCGCAATTATATGAAATGTTATGGTGAAAAATATCCTCCTTTATTTACCTGTGATAATAATAAAGAATTGTGGGGAACTAATTTTTGCGGACTTGAAGTAAAGCCTCCGGAAGCGTTAAGAAAGATTCCGTCTGACTGCGGAATCTTCATATGCAATATTTATTATCGCGAAATTGAAAAACAGCTAAGGGATATGGGTATTGAGAACAACATAGAGTTTTTTAATGATGAATATATGCCGTCGTTTCATTTTGACAGGCTGAAAAGGATGTGATTTTTTGCTGCAAATTGGCATACAGACAAAGAATGTGATTTTTGACAACAATCCTGAGGAGGGCTTTGAGCTTTTGAAAAAGTCGGGCTTTTCCTGTGCGGATTTCAGCCTGCATTCATATTTGACCAACATGTCTCTTTATCGTTTTGAGTTAAATGATTTTTTTAATAAGTCTGACGGCGAGCTTGAGGCATTTTTTAAACCTCATAAAAAAGCTGCTGAAGTTTTTGGAATAAAAATCAATCAGCTGCATATGCCATACCCCGTTTATATTCCGAACGGAAGCAAGGAGCTTAATGATTATTTATTCAATGTTGTTGCGCCGAAAAGCATGAGAATATGTGCATTTTTTGATTGCCCCAATATTGTGGTTCACGGCTTAAAGCTTGCAAGAAATCTCGGCTCCGAGGAAGCCGAATGGGAGTATACGGAAGAATTTTTAAGTACAATAGCGCCGATGGCGAAGGAAATGAAAATAACCATTTGTATTGAAAATATCTACACAAGCATCGGTAATCATATTATTGAGGGTCCATGTTGTAATGCACGAAAAGCTGCCGAACGCATTGACAGATTCAATGATAAATACGGTGCGGAAGTCTTAGGGTTTTGTTTTGATACGGGACATGCAAAGCTTGTGGGAATTGATTTTGAGCCTTTTATAACAACTCTTGGCAGCCGTCTCAAGGTACTTCATATTCACGATAACGACGGTATAAGTGATCTTCATCAGATACCCTTTACATTTACAAAATCACGTGAAAATATGGCTTCAACCGATTGGAACGGATTTATTCAGGGTCTTATAAATATTGGTTATAATAAGGTTTTAAATTTTGAAACCTCACCTGTGCTTACTTCATTTCCGGAAGAAATGAAATCGGAAGTGCTTAAGTTTATTGCAAAAATAGGAAATTATTTTTCCGGCAAGATTAAGAATAATAGTTAAAAAGTGATTGGAAAGGGCGAGGTTATGAGAAAATATGATTATTTAATTGTCGGAAGCGGACTCTTTGGTGCCGTGTTTGCATATGAAAAAATGAAAAAGGGCAAGGCCTGCCTTGTTATTGAAAAACGGCCTCATATTGCAGGTAACATTTATACAGAGAAAATAGAAGGCATTAACGTTCATATGTATGGGGCACATATTTTCCATACGTCTGATAAAAAAATATGGGATTATATCAATCAGTTTGCAGATTTCAATAATTTTGTTAATTCTCCTATTGCGGTATATAAAGATGAAGTATACAACCTTCCATTTAACATGAATACCTTCAGTAAAATGTGGGGTATTAAAACTCCTGCAGAAGCGAAAAAAATAATAGCCGATCAGATTGAACGTTCAGGCATTGTAGAGCCTGCAAATCTTGAGGAACAAGCAATAAAGCTAGTTGGCAGGGATATATACGAAAAGCTTATAAAAGGTTATACAGAGAAGCAGTGGGGTAGAGACTGCAAGGAACTCCCCGCATTTATCATTAAACGCCTGCCGGTACGTTTTACGTATGACAATAACTATTTTAATGACAGATATCAAGGCATTCCCATTGGAGGGTATACCGCTATAATAGAAAAAATGCTTAATGGTGCGGATGTTATTTTAAATACTGATTACTTCGACTTTATTAAAGAAAATGTGGGCATTGCTGATAAGATAGTTTTTACGGGACCGATTGACAGATTTTATAACTACTGTTACGGAGAACTTGAATATAGAAGCCTTCGGTTTGAAACGGAAATATTGGATGAAGAAAATTATCAGGGCAATGCTGTTGTAAATTATACCGAATGTTCTGTTCCATATACACGGATTATTGAGCATAAGCATTTTGAATTCGGTACACAGCCTAAAACAGTTATCACAAAAGAATATCCTGCATTATGGACTAAAGGGGAAGAGCCGTATTATACAGTGAATGATGAACGGAATAACCTGTTATATCTTAAATATAAGCATTTAGCAGATAAAGAAGCAAACATTATTTTCGGAGGCAGGCTTGGAAGTTATAAGTACTATGATATGGACAAAGTTATTGAAGCTGCACTGGCTGCAGTCGAGGAATTTTAATAATTAAACGGATGATATTGAAAAATATCATTAATATTAAAAAGTATTAAATATTATTGATGTTTTACCGATATAACTATTAGGAGAATTTTTGCCACGGAGGGATATAAAATGAATGTTGACAGTGTACAACTGAGTCAACCTAATTATTCAACATTAGGTTCAGATTTGGAGGATTTTAAACAGGGAAGTGTTAGTTCTTCTAATAAAATTACAAAGCTGCCTTCTGCCCAGGAGCTATTGGAAAAGCAAAAAATGGGTGTGACCAATTTTTCGGTTTCTGAAAAAGCAATTATTGAAGCAATAGAGCGTGCCAATAAGGCTGTAGAAGGGATAAGAACCTCTTTTGAGTATTCCATTCACGAAGGGACAAAACAAATTATGGTAAAAGTAATAAATAGAGAAACAAACGAAGTGATTCGTGAAATACCGCCTGAAAAGATTTTGGATATAGTTGCAAAGATTTGGGAAATGGCAGGTTTGTTTGTGGATGAAAAGAAGTGAAGGCAGGTGAAAATAGATGGGTATTAATTCGTATTACAGTTATTATAGTACAATTCGTTTGACCGGTATGGCAACCGGCTTGGATACCGATTCTTTGGTCAGCGCGCTTATGAGTGCGGAAAGAAGTCCACTGAATGCTTTATACCAGAAAAAGCAGCTTGCTGAGTGGAAAAGGGATGCATACAGGGAGATTACCAGCTTATTAAAAAGCTTCAAAGATGAATATATGGATGTATTAAAGCCATCTACCTATATGCTTTCATCCCAGCCGTATAAAAAGTTTACCAGTACCATTGTCGGGTCAAAAGGGACGGCAAACAATGCTGTATCGGTAACAGCAGGTTCCAGCGCAGTGGCAGGTTCTCATTCTGTTGTCGTAAAGCAAATGGCTACTGCAGCAAAGGCAACAGGCTCCACCGGCGTAACAAGGCCATTGGAAAGTACACAGGCTATTACCGATACCAATTTAAGTGGAAAGACCATAAGAATTACTTTGGACGGAGTAACAAAAGAGATTGTGCTTGACAATTATGACGATGTTGATGATATGGTAGAAAAAGAAAATACCGGATTGCAGGCACAGATTGATAAGGCATTTGGTGCCGGAAAAATAAAGGTGAAAGCAGTAACCGTTGATTCAAATGGCGGGCAAGGGATACAATTTTGTACAGCAACTGAAAAAGTCAGCAGAATTACGTTATCAAGAGGTACAAGTAATGACGGGCTTTCAAGCCTTCAGTTTGCTTCAGGCAGCACAAACAGACTTAGTACAGGATTGACACTTGGTCAGTTAGCAAGCCAATTCAGTTCTCCTTTAAGCTTTCAGTGGGATAACGGAGCAGAAGGTTCGTTTATTAAGAGTACCTCTGATATTGATGTTGAAAAAGTAAATTGGCAAGGGAAAAAGTTTAAAGTAACAGTAGATGGAGTAACAAAAGAAATAACTATAGATAGCAATCCTGATTCAATGGATGATCTTGCTTCTAAACTTAATGAATTGATTGATAATGCTTTCGGTGATAAGATTGATGTAAAGACTGACGGAGGCAAATTGGTTTTTGAAAAATCATCTTCTGCCAATGATGTAGGATATTTTTCTTTATCTGCGGGAACAGATAATTCCGAGACGGAAGAAAATGAGAATGCCTTGGACTTCCTTAATATTACAACGGGTCAGACAGCATCAGGATACCTGAAGTTCAGTATCAATTCCAAGGAATTTACCATAAAAGCAAACCAGTCGCTTGCCAGTATGATGAGCACCATAAATAATGACAGTACTGCAAATGTAACCATAAAATATGATGAAGCAAATGATAACTTTACGATTGTGTCCAAGCAGTTGGGTGCAGGTGAAAATATCAGGATTAAAAATATTGCAGGAAACTTCTTTGAAGGAGCATCAGGCATTAATGCCGGAGGTTATTCCGGTGGAAAGGATGCAGAAATTGAAATAGACGGACAGGAGTATATCAGAAGCAGTAATTCAATTACTATCGATGGTGTTACCTATACGTTGCTCAGGGAAGCGTCGGACGAGATATATAATGTTACGTTAACGGTTGATGTAGATACGGTGTTCAATAATATTGTACAGTTTGTAAATAAATATAATGAAATGATTGATACCATCAATAAAAAACTTAGTGAAAAATATGACCGTAATTATCAGCCTCTTACCGATGACCAAAGAAAAGCCATGACAGAAGACGAGATTAAGAAATGGGAAGCAAAAGCCAAAACCGGTCTGCTTCGTAATGATTCAATCCTTCAGAACATAGTATTAAACATGCGCAGGGCGTTATATGATTCTGTAGAGGGTGTTTCAATTTCACTGACCAGCATAGGAATTTCAACAGGAAATTATACTCAAAAAGGTAAATTGATTATCGATGAAACGAAACTAAGAGAGGCCATACAAAATAATCCTGACGAAGTAATGAATTTATTCAGTAAGCAGTCCAAAAGTTATTCTTCCAATTCCAGAACTTTATCAACTGCGGAAAGACAGGTTCGCTATAAAGAAGAAGGTCTTGCTTACAGATTATATGATATTATTGAAGACAATATTTCTACCTATAGAGATAGAAACGGTAATAAAGGCTTGCTGCTTCAAAAGGCAGGTATGATAGGGGATGCCTCAGAGTTTTCAAATGTATTCTATAATGAAATAAAGGATTATGAAGACAGGATATATGAATTGAATCAACGATTATTAAAGAAAGAAAACGCTTACTATACTAAATTTGCAGCGTTAGAGTCTGCTCTAAGTAAGCTGAATTCACAATCAAGCTGGTTGGCCACGCAGCTTGGTTTAAAATAGGTGATTAAATGAAAAAAAATGAGCTTTTGAATCTTAAGCTAAGACTTATTGATCAAATATACGATAATACACTGGAACAGGCCAATGTAATAGAAAACAAGGACGAGCAGGCTTTAGAAAAATTACTGCAATTACGTCAGGAATTAATGGATAAAGTTGACGGCATTAATATTGCACTTAGCCAAGCCGAAGGGACTGCTGAAGAAGAACAAAGGATTAATAAGCAAATAGAAGAGAAGTTAAAATTAATTTATGAGCAGAATAAACAAAATGCATTAAAAGCAGAACAGTATCAAGAAGAATTAAGGCATGAAATTTACCATATGAATCAAGGCAAAAAAGCATTGACGGATGGTTATTTTAAGCAATACACTCAATCAAATGGGTATTTTATAGATCAAAAAATTGGGAAATGAGGTACATATAATGGCAATGAATAATCCATATTTGGCATATCAAAAATTTGCAACGGTAAACTCTAAGCCGATCAATATAAATGAAGGAAAAGAGAGAACCAAAAGTGTGCCTTTAGTATCAAATGTTGCAGCAGCAAACATGAAAAACGGTTATCAAAATAAAATTGCGGATCAATATCTTGAAAATGCTGTAATGACTGCTACTCCTGAAGAATTGACTTTAATGTTGTATGATGGAGCCATCAAATTCATGAATCAAGCTATTGTCTATATAGAATCCAATAGCATTTCAAAGGCCAACCATGCGTTATTAAGGGCTCAGGATATTTTTACGGAACTAATGAGTACGTTAAATAGAGAATATGAATTATCAAAATATTTGAACAGCTTGTATGATTATTTTATCAGAACGTTAGTACAAGCGAATATAAAAAAAGATATTGGTTTGATTAAAAGAGTCATTGACATGACGAAAGAAATCAGAGATACCTGGGCACAGGCTATGACAACATTAAAGAAATAACAGAAAGGTCAGATATGAATATTCATTTACAACTATATCAATTGTTTAATATAACGAATGAAAAAATAAAATGCCTGGAATCTGTATATGAATTGACGGACAAGCAGACGCAATACCTTTCTTTGCAGCAAGTGGACAAATTTCTGCTGTTATGTGATGAAAAGCAAAGGGTCATTGAAAAAATCAATAAGTTGGATGATCAATTTAATAGTATTTATGAAAGCATAAAAAATGAAATGATGGGTAGCAGCAGTAAGGTGAAGGAATATAGTGAAGAAATCAAGAAACTTCAGATGGATATAATGCAGATTCAGAAGGCTGAAGAAAGAATTATGCACGCTGAAGCAAAAAATAAGATTGAATATGAAAAAATATTTGAAAAAATGAAAAATGTGGTAAAGAAATCTGCTCCTGTTAGCAGGAATTATATTGAGCAATATAAGAAGATTGATCAATTAAAGAAAAAGAAGGATTAGCTTTTAAGAATTATTTGCTATGTAAAAAAAATCACCTTTCGTTAATAATATTAATGAGAGGTGATGATTTATGGCAGGTTCAAGAAAGTCAAGATTATTGGTGCCTGAAAGCTATGATGCCATGACGAAGTTTAAGATGGAGGTAGCTGAGGAAATCGGGCATCTTGACTGGGTCAAGGAAAACAATGACCATTATAAGGGAGACGTTCCTGCAAGAATTAACGGACAGCAGGGCGGACCTATTGGAGGAGCAATGGTAAAGAAGATGATTGCCATGTATGAACAGAATATGTTGAAATGATATAATAAACCGGCTTTAATTAAATAGCCGGTTTATTTTTGGATGTAAAAAATGTAAATGGTTATGCAATTAGTAATAGAATCTTACAAATTTGATGGAGTACATATCACATAATAAAAGGTCATCGCTTTCAACTTCACGTATGATTACGTAGTTAATACCGACATCTACCAAGGTGCCCTCTCTGTCTACCAGCATGTTGGTACCTAAAATGAATTCGATTTTTACGTGACGGCCAATTTGTGTTCTCAGGTAAGCAGGCGTATAGCCAATATCCGTGAGAGTAGGCGGCCCTTCTTCAAAATCCATATCCGGAGGGGTAATCTGCTGATTACCTGGCATTCCGAATTGATTTTGGTCATATGGCATATAAGGCTGCTGCATATATGGATAGGTAGGAACCATTGGGGACATGCCGGGAATCATACCGTTCTGAGGGTATTCGGGGTACTGTGGGTATATTATATTTTGTCTGTCAGGTACCTGGTAGTATTGTCCGGGTACTTGTGGGGTTTGACTAATAAACATGAGATAACTCCTCCTTAATCAATATTAAAAAACGGTCTATGTTTGGGCATACAAGCTTGTAGGATTATAAAAACAGTGATTATTGATTCTGGTGTGCCAGTATCCTGTTCCATTATAAGGAAATTGTTTTGGACAGTCCGGCCTGAAGGGATTCATATACCATAGGCATTCTCCTGTTACCCAGAGCTTATTTCCTGATAATGCCCAGTCAGCAATTTCATAATGTATGGATTCAGGGGTCATGGACCATATATTCTGTGTATTAGGCTGACCTCCAATGGATGTTTTATGACATGAGTATTGGCACATTTGTTGTAATACTTTTCGTAAATCACCTTGGTTTACTCTCTGATACTCACCATAAGCAATATGGACTCTGTTCATAGTTACGGTAGCAACGGCCTGCATTCCTTGAAGTCCTTCTCCTTCAGCTTCACATCGTATCATACGTGCAAACATTTCTCTTGTAGACATCATAGGCAGAACCTCCTAAGAATCATGCAAATATCATGCCAAAAAGCAAGATTAGTTACTTTCTGCTACTATAATATATTCTTATGGTAACAAGAATGACACCACAACCATAAGATTTATTTAAATATTTATTTGAGCCCATTTTTGACTTTGGAATCGTTTTAAAGTAATGAAAATAAACACGGTATATGAAATCATTTCTGCTATCCATATGCTTTTTACCCCTATGTCCATATATACGATAAAAAGATAGACAAGAGGGACAAACATAACCCATAAGCGAAGAGTAGAAAGAAGCATAACTGCTTTAGTATCTCCGGCTCCTCGCAAGGAACCTGATATAATTACCATGAAAGCAAGAAAAGGCTGGTCAAGACCGGAAAAAATCATGGCAGATTTTGAAGATAAAATAATTTCAGTATCCTTTGTAAACAGCTGCATAATAAAATTAGGGAAGGCAATAAATATTAAGCCCATAACGATTCCCCACAGAATACCACAGCCGCAGGAAATATATCCTGTATGAAGAGCTTTATTTTGGTTATGCTCTCCTAAAGCTTTTCCGACCAAAGCGGCGGCAGCAATTGAAAAACCTATGGCAGGCATTAAAGAAAGCTGCTCAATAGATAATAAGATTCTGTATGTAGCTTCAGAGGTTGTGTCTAAAAAAGCGACAATAATACTGGCAGCGATAAAAGACAATTGCATTAGCAGTTGTTCAATTCCTGCTGTATAACTTAATTTCCATAGAGGAAGTATAATTTTTTTGGTTATTTTGAAGTTTTCCAGGTGCAGCTTAAGACTGTTTTTACCTTTGAGCAGTATAATGATATAAAAGGTTGCGCCAAGAAATCTTGAAAACGAAGTAGAAACTGCAGCGCCTGCGATTCCAAGATTAGGAAATATCCAAAAGCCTGTCATTAATACATAGTTGCCGATAATGTTCAAAATATTGGCTATACCGGTAATAATAAGCGGTGTTTTTGTATCAGTGACCCCTCTGAGGCTGGAAGCAGCAGCAAAGGAGATAAACGTAAATATCTGTGAATAGGATACAATACGGAAATAAGAAAGCCCCATTTCAAGCACTTCCGGTGATGTATCAAAAATACCCATAATGCTTTGCTGAAATACAATAGATACTGCCATAACAATTGTTCCGATGATTATATTTAAAAGCAGGTTTTGACCTAAGACTTCATTGATTCGTTTGTAATTCTTTTCTCCGTAGCTTCTGGATATTATTGCGGTAGCTCCTATATTAAATGAAGAAAATATAAGGATGATTGACTGTATAATTTGATTGGCATATCCGGCGGCAGTGAGAGCTTCTTTTCCAATTAGGTGACTGATCATTAGTGTGTCTGCAATTCCAACCAAAGTATTTAAACTCATTTCAGCAATTGCAGGAAAAGATACAGCGATAATGGACAAAATTAGTTTTTTGTTGTTTTTGATAAATTGCATACTATACCCCTTTGTCAAATTAGTTTTATATCAATTATGAAATATGACAATGAAAATGTCAACTTAATATTTTAACAAAAATTAAGGGACTGTCGTACAAAACATATCAATGTATTGGCTTGTCCAATATCCATATATGAAACAGTATCCCGGATAAGGGCAGGTGAATCTGTCCACCTGTAAATTCAGAAAGGCTGATGATTAAGCTTACAATGTCGGTTGTATTGCCGTTTTGCTTTGTGCTATGTGCTACAATACCTTTTTGTTAAGTTGTATAATCATTATATATAAATTTTGCTATTCAAATTTATATATTCCTATTGCTTCAAGTGTTTCCCTGTCTATTTCGTTATGAGGTATTATTCCATTTTGCTTCTGTAGAGTGAATATTGCTTGTTTCATTTCGTCACCGTATATTCCGTCAATGGCACCTTTGTATAATTTCTTCTTTCTTAATGCCATTTGTATATGAAGTACGTCGGCTCCTCTATCTCCGGGATAAATTATGCGGGGATTTGAACCGAATGGACTGTAAGGACCATTTGAAATAAAAACCGGCGTACCTATAGGAATTATATGATACAGTTTTTCTACGTCCTTGTTGAACATCCGGATACAGCCATGGGAGGCACTGCGCCCTATGGAGCCAGGGACCAGTGTACCATGAATTCCATAGTTGCCCCATGGAATATTCAGGCCCAGCCAATACCCGCCAAACCATTTTCCCCAGTCGCCTTTATTTGTTATTTTCCAAACTCCAAAAGGAGACGGTGTATCTGATTTTCCACCGGCAACAGGAAATTTGTGTACCAATTGTTTGTCTTTAAAAACATATAATCTATATTCTGTAAGGTCGATATATATTTCATAAGGATTTTGCATTGCGGCTGCAGCGATATTTTCATTTTCCCAGGATACATACTTGTTTTTCGCTGCTAATTGGCCGCCAATATATATAAAGATTGATATAAATGATATCAGGCATACGGGTATAATGCGAATAATACCTTTCAACTATACCACCTCATATAAAGTATGTCATATATTATTTTATTAGAGTTATCAGAAAATAGAATTTATATGGGCAAAAGTTAAGCTTCGTATGGAAGGATTTTTTGTGTATTTGCAGAATATATTAGTGGCATATTTTTTTTGGATCATCCATATTTATTATTATTAGGACAAGATATAAGGAGAGGACAATGGAAAGTAAGTATATTGAGGCTTTATTTCAAAGTTTAATTGAATTTAACGGATACCTGCCCGTAAGAAATAAAGAAGGCGTGATTATTCAAAATTCCGTTATAAAGGTGCTTCAGAAGGTTAACAGCAGTACAATAAACATTGTGGAAATCATTAATGCTGATTTGATTGAGGTTGAACAAATAAGGCAGAGACTTGATTTTAATATGAACATGCTGAAAGAACACAGCGGAGCTGCAAGAATGAATTTTTTTGAAATATTTGTTTTCAGCATTTTTTTAGATCCGGAGAAGGTAGAAGCAATTAAGTATTATCAATATCTGCAGAGATTTGATGGGAAATGCTTATGCTCTTTTATTATAAATTTACCGGAAGATACGGTCACCAAATATCCTGAATATATCATAAAGGATGATAATATTGAAAAGGTTATCAAGAATACTCTTACCAAGGATTTGGCCCAAGTGGGCATGAAAAATCTTGATGAGCTGGTGGCCCAAAAAACAAAAGATTACACCATTGAATTAAAGGCTAAAACTCCGGTACTGAGTTATGTTTTGATGGGCTTGAATATTGTTGTATGGATTTTGCTTAGTGTATACAGTAATATTAATAAAATTGATTATAGCCGTTTGATTATTGATTTTGGGGCCAAAGAAAATGAAAGTATTCTATTGGGAGAGTATTGGCGTTTTCTGACACCGGTTTTTTTGCATGTCAATTTAGTACATTTGCTGGTTAATACATATTCCCTTTATGTTTTCGGGCCTTTGGTTGAAAAAATTTTTGGACATGTAAAGTTTATTATCATTTATTTTACAGCAGGAATTATAGGAAATATTGCAAGCTTTGCATTTTCCATTATTCCGGGGGTTGGTGCATCGGGAGCAATCTTTGGAATGTTGGGAGCCATCGTATATTATGGTTTTGAAAAGCCTGAAGCATATAAAAGGTATTTTGGCAAAGATATCCTTATGACCATTGCAATAAATATTGCCTATGGTTTTTCAAGTGAGAGAATTGATAATTTTGCACATTTGGGAGGTTTGTTAGGAGGTTTTCTGGCTGCCGGTGTTTTAAAAGCAGGGCATGTCAAAACCAAATACATTAACAGGATTACAGCTGCAGTATTAATTATGGCTTGTACTGCAGGCGGGTTATACTATGGTTTCAATAATTTTCAGAATAAAAGCATTTTACTAATAAATCAAGTCAATCAGGCACGTGAAAAGCTTCAGGAAGAGAACTGGGAAGAAGCGGAGAGAATTGCAGAGCCGCTTTTGAAAGATTATAATAATAATGATGAAAAGACATTTGATATACTTATGATTGTTGCTATTGCCGAGGCTTCTCAGGAGAAATACGATGAAGCAATTGAGCATGCAAGAACCATGAGCAATATTGATCCGGGGTATGGCAATTATGTATTAGGTATATGTTATTATTACAGCGGGCAATATGAAAATGCAAAAGAGGCGTTTTTAGAAGCCAAAAAACATAACGATAATATTGAGCAGTTGGACGAATTGCTTGAAAGTGTTGAAAAACAACTGAAATAAGGTGGGATATAAGCCTGTTTGGTGGTGGACTACCCAGTCCACCCATTAATTATTTTTAGGGATTACAGAATAGTCATGTGTTAATAGAATAAATGGAGGTAGATTTATGATTTATTTAGCTGACAGCAACAGATACTCAAATATGAAGTATAACCGCTGCGGACGAAGCGGATTAATGCTGCCTGCAATATCATTGGGATTGTGGCATAACTTTGGAGATGTGGATTCTTATGAAAATTCACGCAGCATGATATTACGGGCTTTCGATCTTGGAATAACACATTTTGACTTGGCAAATAATTATGGGCCGCCTCCGGGTTCGGCGGAAGAAAACTTTGGAAGAATATTAAAGTCGGATCTTAAACCCTATCGTGATGAGCTTATTATATCCACGAAAGCTGGGTATAAAATGTGGGATGGACCTTATGGCGACTGGGGGTCAAGAAAGTATCTTGTTGCCAGTCTGGATCAAAGTTTGAAACGGATGGGTCTTGAGTATGTAGATATATTTTATTCACATCGTCCCGATCCCAATACACCATTGGAAGAAACTATGTCTGCACTTGATCATGTTGTCAGACAAGGTAAAGCTTTGTATGTAGGGATATCCAACTATAATGCTGAACAAACACGTAAGGCAGCTCAAATTTTAAAGCAGCTTGGGACACCATGCCTTATTCATCAGCCAAGGTACTCCATGTTTGAACGTTGGATTGAAGATGGCTTGCAACAGGTGCTGGAAGAGGAAGGGATTGGAAGTATTGCATTCTGTCCTTTGGCACAGGGCCTGTTAACCAATAAATATATTTATGGCATACCGGAGGATTCAAGGGCTGCAAAATCATCACCATTCTTAAAAGAGGAAAATATTACCCGGGATATTATTGAAAAGATCAAAAAGCTGAACCAAATAGCTGTTGAGAGAGGGCAGTCGCTTGCACAAATGGCTCTTGCGTGGGTACTTAGAGGAGGAAAGGTCACTTCTGCATTAATTGGTGCCAGCCGTGTGAGCCAGATTGAGGAGAATGTAGCGGCACTGAATAATTTGGATTTTACGAAGGAAGAGCTTGAAGCAATTGATAATATATTGGCATAGAAGCATGGAAAAACCGTCCGAAATTACTGGAAAAGTTAAATTATCTGAGCAAGGGCAATATATTTAGGTAATTGTAAAACATCATTTACAGGTGGACAGGGTCGTCTACCCCTACAACATATGGCTTCTCTTTTATTATTGACCATATATGTAGGGGACGACGACTCTGTCGTGCCGCATATTATACGAAGAAAGGATTATCATAATGGGAAAAATACTTGTTCTGGCGGAAAAACCGTCTGTAGGACGTGACATAGCAAGAGTTCTACATTGTAACCAAAAGGAAAACGGTTGCTTAATAGGTTCAAAGTATATCGTTACCTGGGCGCTTGGGCATCTGGTAACCCTGGCGGATCCTGAGGTATACAGTAATAAATATAAGACATGGAAGCTGGAGGACCTTCCTATGCTTCCTGAGAAGATGGAGCTGGTAGTGATAAAGCAAACTGCAAAGCAGTTTGGAATTATAAAAAATCTTATGAGAAGACCGGATGTTGATGAGCTGGTAATTGCTACCGATGCAGGCCGCGAAGGTGAGCTTGTAGCCAGATGGATTATTGAAAAGGCAGGCTTTAAAAAGCCTGTAAAGCGTTTGTGGATATCTTCCCAGACAGACAGAGCCATAAGGGAAGGGTTTAATAATCTGAAGCCTGCAAAGGATTATCACAATTTATATATGTCGGCACAGTCACGTGCAGAAGCGGATTGGCTTGTAGGCCTGAATGTAACAAGAGCCTTAACCTGTAAGTATAATGCGCAGCTTTCTGCAGGAAGGGTACAAACCCCTACATTGGCAATGATTGTCCAAAGAGAAAATGAAATTCAACAATTTGTTCCCAAGGATTACTGGACTGTAGAAGCGAAGGTCAATGGCTTTTATATACATTGGCAGGATAGCAAAAGCGGACAAGCACGGATTTACGATAAGAATAAGGCAGATGCCATCGTATCAAAAATTAGTGGACAAACCGGGAAAGTAATAGATGTTAAAAAAGAGGCTAAAATGGATTTGCCGCCTCTTGCTTATGACCTTACAGAGCTGCAGAGGGATGCCAACAGACGATATGGCTATTCGGCGAAGCAAACTCTTTCTATCATGCAGCGGCTTTATGAGCATCACAAGGTGCTTACCTATCCAAGGACCGATTCAAGATATATTACCGAGGATATTGTACCAACCATTCCGGAAAGATTAAAAAGTATTTCTGTAGGGCCATATGCTGCTTTGGTACGGACTGTTATGAAGAATAAGCCCAATATAACAAAACGATTTGTGGACAACAGCAAGGTTTCGGACCATCATGCCATAATACCGACAGAGCAGTATGTAGACTTAAGTGCTTTTAGCACTGAAGAAAGAAACATTTATGATTTGGTGGTTAAGAGGTTTATTGCAGTACTGAGCCAGCCTTCTGAATATGAGCAGACAACTATAAGGGTAGAGATACAGGGCGAACTGTTTACAGCGAAAGGTAATATTATAAAAGAAAAAGGCTGGAAAGCAGTTTATGGTGGACAAAACCATATGGATGATGAACCTGGGGACCAGGAACCGTTTTCTGTTTTACAAACCCTGCCGTCCATACAAAAAGGCGAAAGTGTTAAAATTCTTGCAGCAAGAGCCGTTAATGGCAAAACAAAGCCTCCTGCCAGGTATACGGAAGCAACCTTATTATCTGCCATGGAGCATCCGGGCAAATTTATTGATGACAAAGAGCTACGTGATACCATTGAAACAACAAGCGGTTTAGGAACGCCGGCCACCCGGGCGGATATCATAGAAAAGCTGTTCAACTCATTTTACATAGAAAAGAGAGGCAAGGAAATTTATCCTACCTCAAAAGGAATCCAACTTATTGACCTTGTTCCGCAGGATTTAAAGACTCCTGAGCTTACGGCAAGATGGGAGCAAAAGCTGGCTCTTATCAGTAAAGGAAAAGAAAACAGCAGGGAATTTATATCGGCAATGAAGGGTTATGCTTCAAGGCTGGTTTCGGATGTGATTGCAAGCTCCAGGATGTACAGACATGATAATATGACAAAAACCAAGTGTCCTGAATGCGGAAAATTCCTATTGGAGGTTAATGGGAAAAAAGGCAGGATGGTTGTTTGTCAGGACCGTGAATGTGGCTACAGAAAACTGATTGCTCAGGTATCCAATGCAAGATGCCCGGAATGCCATAAAAGGATGGAAATCCGGGGCGAAGGGGAGAAGAAAACCTTTTACTGTACATGCGGTTATCGTGAAAAGCTTGAAGCGTATAATAAACGCATGGAACAGGAAAAAGCAAGTGGAAACAAAAGGGATTTGCAGGAATATTTAAGGAAACAGGATATCGACCGTCCAATCAATTCTGCATTGGCAGATGCGTTGGCAAAATTGTTAAAATAGTGACTGGACCAAAAAAGGAGGAATAATTGCATGAAAATATATCAATGTACGGATGCACCGCTCCGTCTTTACGGACTGGGTCACATACAACCGGAGAATGGTGAATACTGGCGGCTGCCACCGAAAATTATTGAATTAATGCCACAACCATATGACCAACTTGGGAAACGCTGTGTTGGTGCCAGATTGCGTTTCCGCACGGATGCATCCGAGGTTGTTATCCGGTATAGTTTAAAGACAGAGCAGATAGATCGAGCCATGGCCTTACCTGCAGCAGCAGGACTGGATGTGTATATTGGCTCCGGAGTGGAATCGTATTTTGCAGGTTATGTGGCTCCGGCTGAGTATGGTTACAAGGATAAGATTATTGAGGGAAAAATTAAAAAGAAGCCGGTTATGGAGACGGTGACCATCAATTTGCCAAGAAATGAACATTTATCACACTTGGAAATCGAGGTAGCGGATCATGCAAGTGTGGAAGAAGTAGAGCCCTATACCATTCAGTCACCAATTATATTTTACGGGTCATCTATTACGGAGGGAGGATGCGCTCCACGTCCTGGTGCATCATATACCAGCATTGTTTCAAGATGGTTGGATGCCGATTATTTTAACTATGGGTTTTCCGGCAGTGCAAAAGGTGAATCTGTTTTTGCGGAATTTATAGCTTCTCATCCGGCCATTAGCGCCTTTGTTTATGATTACGACCACAATGCTCCAACGCCGGAGCACTTGGAAAAGACCCATAAAGCATTTTTTGAAATTGTTCGGAAGGCGCATTCTTCTATTCCGATTTTGTTACTCACGCGTCCTGATTTTGATTGGAATCCTGATGAAAATATCAGACGACGTTCCATCATTTATGATACTTATCAAACAGCCATAAAAAACGGTGATCGTAATGTATATTTTATTGACGGACAAAGCTTGTTTGGCATGATGGGAAGGGAAGAGTGTACCATTGATGGTTGTCACCCAACAAGTTTGGGATTTATGAGAATGGCAGAGCAAATTTATTCGCTGCTAAGAAAGTTAATATAGCAAATAAGGAAAAAGCAACCGAGGGGACAGTTTGTCAGTGCTACTTGGGGGAAGGTTTATCTGTAATGCTTGGCACAAGTATTATGGGGAGGCCATCTCCCTGTGATCTGGAGCTGTCCCTTTGGTTGTTTGAAGAAAAATCGGACAAAAAGTCAAATAAATCGTATAAAAGTTCATTTATAGCACCTCCTTATAATGGTAAAATATTCAATAGCATACATTAAAGGTATATGATTATAAAGGAGGAGTCTGGCGTGAAAAAGGTTATGGCATTCCTGATGGTGATTACTATGGTGATGACATCAATAGCAGGAGTTACTATAACGGCTGCGGTAGAAAGCAATGTTATTTGGAGCTGCGGTTTTGAAAATGACACCGGCACAGCAGTATCTTACGGGAATTTAACCTTTACCGAAGGGAAGGTTGGCAAAGCTGCATTTTTTGACGGCAATAGCACATATCTGCAATTGCCCGGCAATATTACATCGGATTTGCAGGACTTTACCATATCTGCGTGGGTGCGTTTCGATAACCCTGCAACATGGCAGAGAGTGTTTGACTTTGGTTTTAACACTACAAAGTACATGTTTTTGGGGCTGTCCTCAGTGTCCAATATACGTTTTGCCATGACTGTAAACGGCAATAGCAACGAAGAAATACTTAATGGTACATCCCTTATAACAAGCGGCAAGTGGAATTACTTTACGGTAACGCAGTTCGGCAATATACGCACATTATATTGCAACGGTGTTTTAGTAGATTCCGCCAACGTTTCGCTTTCGACTGCCGATTTGGGCTTAACACCATATAATTACATTGGAAAATCTCAGTTTAATGACCCGTATTTTAAAGGTGCAATTGATGAATTTAAAATTTTAAATAAGGCAAGTACTCAAGAAGAGATTGTACTGTCAATGATAAACGGTTTGCCGGCAGATGAACAGTTAACAATTCTGGAGGCTTACTCCAATCCGGGAGACTTGTCTGCAGTTAAGGAAAATCTGTCTCTTGTTACCTTGGATGCAGACGGTTTTTCTATATCGTGGAGCTCATCCAACCCGGATTTGCTTACAGCCGACGGAATTGTAGCACGGCCTGAAGGTAATATAAGCGAAACGGTAATATTAACGGCAACCATCACAGCAGGAAATGCCAGTAAAACAGTAGATTATCCGGTTACTATTATGGCAAGGGAGTTGGCGGACTTTATACTACAGATTGATGGGGATAAGAAGGGTGTAGATATTAATCCACGAATGATAGGATTGTTTTTCGAGGATATTAACTATGGTGCAGACGGAGGCTTATATGCTGAATTGGTGAGCAATCGCTCCTTTGAGGCGGTTGACGGCCAGTCAAGCAAAACCAATCCGCCAGCAATTCCGGGACATTCCTGGTCTTCGGTAAATGGTGCGATAATGACATTTCGAAATGAATCTCCTTTAAATGAAAATAATACTACATATTTACGTTTGACAGCGCAAGAAGGTGCGGGATTTAAGAATACCTGTTATAATGGTTTTCCTGTTAAGAAAGGTGAAAAATACGACTTTTCGGTTTATGCACGTGGTACATATAACGGCTCCATCATTGCGTCAATTGTGAAAGACGGCATTGTCTGCGGCACGGCTTCCATAGATTCGATTACCGGAGAGTGGAAAAAATATAAAGTGGAAATACCCATTACTACGGATGCAAAGAACGCAATTTTACAGGTTACTCTTTCTGAAGCAGGAACGGTAGATTTTGATATGGTGTCGCTATTCCCGCAGCATACCTATAAAAACCGTGAAAACGGTCTTCGTTCCGATTTGGTACAAAAGTTGAAGGATTTACATCCTGGATTCCTAAGATTTCCGGGCGGCTGTATCATTGAGGGCTATAACCTTGCCAACCGGTATCAGTGGAAGCATACCATAGGTCCTGTTGAGGAACGCAAAGAGAATTGGAATCGCTGGCAGGTACATACAAGCGGACAAAATCGATATGGCTACTGTCAGACATACGGTCTTGGCTTCTATGAATATTTCCTCCTTTGCGAGGATATTGGTGCAGAACCTGTGCCTGTTGTAAACTGTGGTATGGCATGCCAGTATCAGTCAGGCGAGCTTGCATCTATGGAGGATGTATATCATATTTATATTCAGGATGCATTGGATTTAATTGAATTTGCAAATGGTGACGTCCATACCGAATGGGGTGCAAAGCGTGCTGCAATGGGTCACCCTGAACCATTTCATTTGAAATACTTAGGAATCGGTAATGAGCAGTGGGGAGAAGAATTTTATAAACGATATGAAGCATTTCAGCAGGTTATTTCTGAAAAATATCCGGAAATAAGGCTGGTTACAAGCAGTGGTCCAAGTTCTGACGGTACTAATTTCGATAATGCCTGGAACTGGTTGGCAGGAAAAGATAAAAGCTTTGCTTATGTTGTGGATGAACATTATTACAAAGCTCCTGAGTGGTTCTATCAAAATGTAAACCGTTATGATGATTATGACCGAAACGGGTTTAAAGTGTTTGCAGGCGAATATGCCAGCCATGCCAGCGGTACACCCAATAATCTGGCTGTTGCTTTATCCATAGCTGCGTATATGACAGGGTTTGAAAAAAATGCAGATATTGTAGAAATGGCCTCTTATGCTCCGCTGTTCAAACGTGAAGGATATGTACAGTGGTCGCCGGATTTAATAGGCTTTGATGAAAATGGAGTATATGGAACACCTGACTATTATGTGCAATCCATGTACGCTAATAATTTAGGTTCTTATACCGTTCAGAATAATGTGATAAATCTGAATAAAGAATCAACATCATCCCGTGGAGGAGTCGGTGTCGGAACGTGGGCAACACAAGCGCAGTTTAAGGATATTGTTGTTACAGACAATTCAACCGGAGAAGTCTTGCCTCTGTATGCCGGAAACGGACAGACTTCTGAAGGCGGTTTGCCGAGCGATACCGGTGTCTGGCAAACACTGGAGGATGGAACGCTGAGTCAAACATCATCTTTGGAAGGAGCGTTTAAATATTTCGGCAAAACCGATTGGAGCAATTACACCATTACTCTTAAGGCAATGAAAACAGGTGGGAAGGAAGGCTTCTTGATTCCTTTCTTCGTACAGGATGCAAAAAACTATTACATGTGGAATATTGCGGGTTGGAACAATACGGTTAGTGCCATTGAAAAGGCTACAAACGGAGTCAAGTCAACAATAACCAGAAGCATACCTTTGAAGGTCACGACGAATGTATGGTATGATATTAAAATTGTAGTAAATGAGGATGTAGTATATTGTTATCTCAACAATGAGCTTATCCATCAAAAAACAGTGAAAATGACAGAAGGGCCTGTTTACAGTACAGTTTCCTACCATGAGGAAACAGGTGATTACATCGTAAAAATGGTTAATTCGGCAAATTCTTCTCAGGATATTATAATAACCTTGAATACGGAACATGAGATCAATCCCGTTGCTGATTGTATTTTACTGACATCAGCTTCTGTAAACGACCAGAACTCAGTATCGGCTCCTTATAAGGTATCACCTAAAACTTATACGGTTGATGGGGTGAGTAAACAGTTTCATCATGTAATGCCTGCAAATTCCTTTGTAGTTATGCGTATTCATACCAGACCTGACAATAAGATTGTCCAGGAGGTAGAAACTGTAGAATACAAGGTATTACGAAACGGGAGAGTTAAACTGCCTGAAACAGTTACGGTCACATATCGGGATGGCAGCACAGGAGCGCTTGCACCCGTATGGGATATTATGCCTGCTGAATTTACAAGCAAAGCAGGTACTCATATATTGGAAGGGAAGCTATCGGGCACAACCCATTATGCTTATTGTATTGTTACAATACTGGATGAAGAAGCAACCGAAACAGAAATAATAGGTTCTTCTATCAGTATCAAAATGGAAAATGGAATGGGTACGGCAGAATATACCATAGAATATAAGCCGGGAAGTATTGAAAAATCACTTACTACTATACTGGTAGCCTATAAGGACGGAAAGCTGGTGAATGTTCAATATGTTCCGTTTATGCTGCCGGTTGACCGCAGTAAAGTAAGCGTAAGCAGGAATATGCCTGTGGGTGAGGAGGAAATACTTAAGGCTATGCTGTGGGATGGTATGAAACCGTTATGTCAGGCAGAATCACAATAGAAAAAATGATTAACACTGAAAGGAGGAGTCATAGTGAAAACAGAAGCCGTTATTAAAATAAATACGGATAAAAGGGTTGCAGCATTAGGGGATCTATTTGGTATATTTTTTGAAGACTTGAATCATGCGGCAGACGGAGGACTTTATGCAGAGCTGGTACAAAATCGTTCTTTTGAATTTGACTCCATAGACCATCCTGATTATCATGGGTTAACCGCCTGGGAAAAGGTTGAGAGAGGAAATATCAGGGCTGAAATTTATGTGGAAGACAGGAAGCCCTTAAATGAAAAGAATCTTCATTATCTTGTAATTGATATTAAAGAGTCAACCCATGGTTCTGCCGCAGGTGTAATGAACTTAGGATATAATACCGGTATTCCCGTAAGAAAAGGTGAAAACTATAAGTTTTCATGTTATGCCAGACGCGATTCACATTTTAAGGAGCCGGTAAGAATTGCACTTGAAAGCATAAATGGAAATGTATATGCGGATAATATCCTCTTTATCAATTCATCCGAGTGGTCGAAATATGAAGTAAGTCTTGCGGCCAATGCAGAAGATTACAGCAGCCGGCTTGTTATTACTACCCGAGGGACAGGAAAGATATATCTTGATATGGTTTCCCTTTTTCCTGAAAGGACGTTTAAGGGACGCCCAAACGGCATGCGTGAGGATATAGCCCAAATGATTGCCGATATGAAGCCTAAGTTTATGCGTTTTCCCGGAGGCTGTCTTGTACATGACGGTTCCCTGGATTCCAATGCAAGAGACTCCATGTATCGCTGGAAAAATACGATAGGAGATATTGAACAAAGGCCGACGAGACGAAATAACTGGAGATACAACCAAAGCTTGGGTATAGGATTTTACGAGTACTTTTTGTTCTGTGAGGATATAGGGGCAAAGCCTATTCCTGTGCTGCCGGGTGGCTATGACCCTCATCATCAACGCATTGTACCATTGGATGAGCTTCAGCCCTGGATTGATGATGCGCTTGATTTAATAGAATTTGCCAATGGAGATGTTACAACCAAATGGGGGGCAAAACGAGCAGAGCTTGGCCACCCTGAGCCTTTTGGTCTGGAATATATAGCAATAGGAAACGAGGAAGTGGGTCAGCCGTTTTTTGAGAGGTATGCATACTTCCATCGGGCCATAAAAGAAAAATATCCTTATATTAAAATCATCAACACCAGTGGGCCTTTTGCAGCCGGCAGTGAATATGAGCGAGGTTGGAAGTCAGCAAAAGAGAATCAATCGGATTTTGTTGATGAACATTACTATCAGTCTCCCGAGTGGTTTTTGGCCAATTATCACCGCTATGATAATTTTGAAGCATACGGACCAAAAGTTTTTTTAGGAGAATATGCCACATGGGGGAACACTTATTACAATGCACTTGTTGAAGCTGCATTTATGACCGGCTTGGAAAAGAATGCCCATGCGGTGGGGTTGGCTTGTTATGCACCGTTGCTTTGCAATGTGGATTATGTAAACTGGAGACCCGATATGATATGGTTCAATAATCATCAGGTATATGGTACTGCCAATTATTATGTTCAAAAATTGTTTATGCAACATCAGGGGGATTATTTAGTGCAGGCTGAGATGGAATGCACGGAAAAACCCGAGCCGGGGAATATAGAGCCCATAACCGGCAGGATAGCATTGGCCGGAAATCAGATTGAAGCACGTTTTTCCGATATTAAGGTTCGAAACAATGATACCGGAGAAGAAAAGGGTTATTCTGATATTTTTGTTAACCAAGAGACAGGAGCCGTGGAGCTGGGAGAAATCTACTGGTCCAATTATACGCTTTCTTTTAAGGCGGAAAAATTAAGAGGTTCCAAAGGCTTTGTTGTATATTTCGGGCAAAAGGACGATAAAAACATGTTGCTTTGGGAAATAGGAGGATGGCAGAATCAAGATTCCATCATCGGCGCCAATGTCAATGGGAGAAATTCATGCCTGACTCAAAGTTTATTTTCGGTTGAGCAGAATAAAGAATACGAGCTAAAACTGGAGGTTAACGGACGGGTTATCAGGACTTCTATTGACGGAAGGCCAACCAATGAAGTTGAAGATAAGCTGCCTGTTATTGAACCGCTTTACTATTCTGCAACCATTGATGAAGCAACAAATGATATTATTTTGAAAGCAGTGAATGTGCGAGATAAAGAAATTTCTGTTACAATTGATTTAAAAGGCTTAGAAGGACAATCTTTGTATGGAAAGATATATGAAATGTCAAGATATGAACTTGATGCTGAAAACAGCTTTGAAAACCCTGAATTTGTGGTTCCTGTGGAAAAAGAGTTCCGTGCAGAGAGGAATATTTTTGAATATAAGTTTTCCAAGCATTCAATTACGGTTTTCAGGTTTCAATCAAAAAAATGAGTTCATGAACCTGCGTAAACTTCTTAAATTTGCTCTTGACGAAGGTTTGTTTTATTTCTTATTGAATTAGATTGTTTTGTTGAAATTTTTTGATGAGAGAAGGTGTTATCTTATGTTTGAAGCTTATTTATTCGTTCATTTTTTAGATGAGCATACGGAAGATTCAGAACAGATTTATTTTTCTGTTAGTGAAGACGGCATGAGGTGGAGAACCTTAAACAATGCCAGGCCTGTTTTAAAGAGTAGATTAGGAGAAAGAGGGGTTCGCGACCCGCATATTCTGCGTACACCGGATGGAGAGAAGTTTTATATGGTTGCTACAGATTTAAGTATTTATTATAACGGAGATTGGAAAAGGGCCGTCCAAAGAGGAAGTCAGTCTATTATGATTTGGGAATCTACTGACCTTGTCAATTGGTCCGAGCAAAGAATGGTGAAAGTAGCGCCTGATGATGCCGGCTGTACTTGGGCTCCGGAGTCTATTTATGATAAGGATGCAGGAGATTACATGGTATTTTGGGCATCCACGGTTAAAAGCGATCATTATTCCAAACAAAGAATCTATTGTGCGAAAACAACAGATTTTAAGCAATTTTCGAGTCCGCAGCTTTATATTGAAAAAGAAAATCACATCATTGATACTACATTTATAGAGCATGACGGGAAGTATTATCGGTTTTCCAAGGATGAGACCCATAAGTCCATTATCATGGAAGTGGGTGAAACCTTAATGGGGGCTTTTGCACCTGTTGATGGCTTTTCTATGCTGAACGTAGTGGGTTATGAGGGGCCTACCTGCTACAAGATAAATGGTCAGGATAAATGGTGCTTATTATTGGATGCCTATGCTGCAAGGCAGGGTTATAAGGCCTTTGTCACAGACGACTTGGCAACCGGTCATTTTGAGGCTGCAATGTCAGAATTTATTACTCCTTTTAAGTTCAGGCACGGTACGGTTATGCCCATAACGAGAAAGGAATATAACAGATTGATAGAGGCTTATGGAGTCAAATAAAGTGGACGGACATGCTGTCCGTCCCTATTTAAAAAATTCTTTAGGCATTTTTCCTGTATAACGCTTAAAGGTTTTGTAAAAGTTTGAATAATCGTTAAAACCGGATTTGAAGCATATTTCAGTAATATTATATCCTTCGCTCAACAGCTTTTTTGCTTTGGCAATCCGTCTGGTATTAATGAATTCCTTAATAGTTAAGCCGGTTTCTTCTTTAAAAATATGGCACATATAATACTTATTAATAAAAAAGTGCTCTGCAAGTTCATCCAGTTGAATCGGTTTGGATATATTGTCATTAATATATTTTATTATCATATCTACCCGGGGATTGGTTTTTTTATAAATTTGTAAATCGTCTGAAAATTCCTTGAAAATGGAATTTAAATTAACTAAAAACTGGATAATATATGTTTTAATCATAATATCGCTTTCAGGTACCCGGTTCACAATATAGTGTCGTACTTTGTCAAAGTAATAATGAAGTTCATACTTTTGTACCAGATCTGATTTTATTCTGTTGTATTCCCCTAATGCACGGTGGTTTATAAAATATAGCAAGTCAATCCCTATGTCTGATAAAAAATCAGGTGAGATTTGTATAAATTGACGCTCATATTTTTTTGGGGAATTAAATATAATGGTATGCAATTCTTCCGGACGGGTTATAAAAATATCCCCGTCTTCCGCTTCGTATGTATTTCCTTCTACCAGGTAGGAAGCGTCACCTTTTTGTATATATAAGAATTCATAGTAATGATGCAAATGCATTTTGAATTTTGGAGGATCCAGCAAATGATAGCTATACATATAATCTTTGCAACGAAATGAAATCATCTTAGCATAATCCCCTATAAATAGTATTTTTTTAATATTATTGTACATAATAACAGCAAGTTTTGCAATAAAATAAATAATATCAAATATAAATTATCCGTTACTTATCAATTTCATTTTATATTTTTGAATTTTATTTTCCATGTTAAAATTTTATAGCTATCTGGCTGAGTGGATTTTACAAGGCATATTGCTAAGCAATTTAAAAAAAATTCGTATAAGATTAACAAAAATAATAATCATTTTCAATTATTATTGCACAGTGTTATGAAATGAAGTATTATTAAAATAGAAGAAAATAGAAGCATTTTAGTTCTAAAGCTTATGTATAACAAATGTGGTTTACATAAAGTGATATTTTTAATCGGAGGACGCACTGATGCAGGATTTTAAGAAAAAATCTGTGGAATTTCATACATCGAAAAGTAATTCCACCAATAAATTTCGCAGTAAAATAAGAGATTTTTTTTCAAATGAGCACATAATACCTTTGAAGCCGGTCTCTGTCTATATGGTTATAAGCATAATATGGACCGTGTTTTCGAAAAGATTGCTATGGTTATTTGACAGCAATCGGATACTTGCAGTCTTATTTAAGGATTGGTTTTTTATTATTTTGTCTTCATGTATATTATATGCCGTTATCAAACATCTAATAAAGAAAATGAATGACTCCGGGAATATATTGGGAGACCAATACATGGAGTTTGCCATTATAAATCAAGAGCTTGCATCATCGAAAGAGGAATTAAAGCGTCAATTTACTGAACTTAAAAAGAGCAGAGAGGCTTTGCGTGAAATTGCCGAACGTTATGAGCTTGCTGTTGAAGGCTCTAACGATGTCATATGGGACTGGGATATTCAAGCCGACAAGCTTTTTTTTTCCGACAAGTTTAAAACGATGTTGGAATATACGGAAGAGGATGAACTGGATTTCAGTTATAAAACATTGGCAAGCTTGGGGCATCCCGATGACACAGACCATATTCTGAAGGCTTTGGAAGATTACCTTTCACGTAAAACCTCTTTTTTTCAATGTGAGCTTAGGTTGAAGACCAAGCCAGGAGACTATATATGGGTTTTGGCCCGGGGCAAGGCTGTCTGGGATAATAGCGGAAGACCCCTGCGTATTGCTGGTTCTATAACGAATATTACCGAGAATAAAAAGTGGGATATGAAGCTATTTGAAAAGGCATTTTATGATTCCCTTACCGAATTGCCAAACCGCACATTGTTTATAGACAAGCTCAGTAAATCCTTGGAAACAGCATGCAAAAAGAATAATATGGTGAGTCTTCTGGCACTTGATTTAGACAATTTCAGAACAATCAATGATACTTTGGGACATCAGGCAGGGGACCAACTGCTTAAAAATATAGGGATTCTGTTAAGAAAGCATGTTGAAAAATCTGATGTTATTGCAAGGCTTGAAGGAGATGAATTTGTTATTCTCCAATCGGATATAAAAAATATAGATGAAGCTACAAATACTGCGGAGAAAATCATTCATTCGCTTCAGCAGCCGTGGATTATGGATAATAAGGAGTTTTATATTACTGCCAGCATAGGCATTTGTATATACCCTTATCATGGAACCGACGTACATACCTTGTTAAAAAATGCTGATACCGCAATGTACCGGGCAAAAAGCTTTGGGAAAAACAAATATCAATTGTTTAATCAGCAGATGAATATCGATATTATGGAAAGACTGGAGTTGGAAAGCTATCTCAGACATGCACTAAAGCGCAATGAGTTCTTTTTGTTGTATCAGCCGCAAATTGATACAAGGACTAAATTAATTACAGGAGCTGAGGCATTAATTCGTTGGGCTCATCCTATCAAAGGTGTCATATCACCGATGGACTTCATACCTATGGCAGAAGAAACGGGACTTATCGTTTCTATTGGTGAATGGGTGCTTAAAACTGCATGTAGACAGAGTAGGGAATTTCAGGAAGCTGGTTTGCCTCCCATTTGTATTGCCGTTAATATTTCGGCCAAGCAGCTGCAGCAGTCGGATTTCCCTGATGTAGTTAAAAGGGTGCTTGAAGAAACAGGCCTGGAGCCTGAACGGCTTGAGCTGGAGATTACGGAAACGGTCGCCGTTGCTGATTTGGATAATACCATCAATATTTTAAACAAGCTGAAATCCATGGGAATTAAGATTTCGTTGGATGACTTCGGGACAGGTTATTCTTCTTTGAATTATTTAAAACGTTTGCCTATTAATACGCTTAAAATTGATAAATCCTTCATACGTGACATTTCTTTGTCGGCCAATGAAGAACCAATTGCACGAAGCCTTATTTCACTGGCACACAGCATGAGGCTGTCGGTGATTGCTGAGGGGATTGAAACACAGGAGCAGTATGAGTTTATAAAAAGGCAGAAATGTGACAAGGTACAGGGCTATTTGTTCAGCAAACCGCTGCCCCCGGAAGGATTTATTAAATTATTCAATTAATCATTTCTTTAGCCACATAGACATCAATTCACGTGCAATAGGAGCGGCTTGTTCTCCGCCTGTCGAACCACTGTATTCAAGAATAACAGCTACTGCAACCTGAGGATCTTCTATGGGTGCAAAGCCAATAAACCAAGCGTGCTCCTTTCCACCTTGTTTTGAAGTTAATTCGTTTTCGGCGGTTCCTGTTTTGCCTGCCACATGAATTCCTTTAATACGTGCATTGCGTCCGGTACCGTTTTCCACTACTTGTTGCATCATACTTTTCAGCTTTGCAGCAGTTTCTACTGTAGTAATTTTGTACAGGACAGACGGTTTTTGACTTGAGATCACAGCACCGTTTGAATTGGTTACCTCAGATACCAGAATAGGTTTCATCATTACTCCGTTATTGGCAATGGCCGATGTTATCATTGCCATGTGAAGAGGTGTAACAAGAAGCTTTCCTTGTCCTATGCCTACGGCTGCTGCATCGGTATCGGACATTTCTTTATATGGGAATAAGCTCTTATTTACAGGTATATCAAAAGGTATATCTGATTGCATACCGATTCTGTCGGCAATTTCCTTCAGGTTTTTATACCCAAGGTCGACGCCTAATTTAGAAAATACTACATTGCTTGAAACGGAAAGAGCTTTAGTAAGATCAATATCGCCATGAGCCTTTTGGCTTGTGTTGGAGATTTCCTTTCCGTCAATGATGATTTTTCCCGGATCATTGAAGGTTTGTATATCCATCCCGTTTTCTATTGCTAAAATACTGGTTACTACCTTGAAGGTTGAACCTGGGGTATACAGGCCTTGCGTAGCACGGGGAAGAAAAGGATGTTCCTGTGACTCTACCATCGAGGTCCAGTTTGCTGCAAGGCTGTCTGCATTTGGATTAAAATCTGGTTTGCTGACCATGGCCAGCACTTCACCTGTTTTCGGATTCATAACAACTACGGCACCATTTCGTTTCCCCAATAATTTTTCAGCTTGTACCTGAAGATTGTGATCAATAGATAAATGAAGGTCGTTGCCGGTTTTTTGGGAGGCAGTAAATCTGTTTTTTAAATCAAACACATCAATAAAATCGTCAATATCAAGAAGCTGCTTATTGTAGCTGAGCTCCAAAAGAGATTTTCCATAAGTTCTGGAATTATAACCGATAACATGGCTGTACAGCGATCCGTAGGGATAAATGCGTTCCTGTTTTTCATTTTTTATTTCGCTTTTTGCCAGTACGGTTCCATTTCTGTCATAAATGCTTCCCCGGAGGGTATTGTCTTCCTGCTCCCATTGTCTTCGGTTAAAGGCGTTGGTCATAATTTTATCCTTCATCTGAATTTCAAAATAAGTCAGGTATCCTATAATTGAAAGAAAAAGCATACAAATGACAATAAGTACATGAATCGTTTTTGATTTAGCAGAAGAAACAGCAATATCAGTCGTTTCCGTTGTCAATTTTATATTTGAAACAGCCTGAAGAATGCCTAATGCAATAAAGCTTGCAGTTAATGAGCTGCCTCCGTAGCTGATAAATGGAAGTGTAATTCCTGTCAACGGTATTAATTTAATTACGCCGCCGATAATAATAAAGGTCTGAAAGCCAAACATAACGGTTATACCTAATGCTATTATTTTATGAAAAATGTCTTCTGTTTTCATTGCGATTTTAAATCCCCTATAAGTCAGAAGAAAGAAAAGAAGTACAACAGCTACTCCACCAAAGATTCCCATTTCTTCGCAAATGGCTGAAAAGATAAAATCCGTATGAACTTCAGGAATATATTCCGGATTTCCAAGGCCGATTCCTCTGCCAAAAAAGTCACCTGCTCCGATGGCAAACAGTGATTGGGTAATCTGATAGCCCTTGTTGGCAATGTCATTCCAGGGATTTATCCATGTATCAATTCTTACTTTAATATGATAAACGAAAAGGTAACCACCTGTTCCACCTATTACCGCAGGCAGTATATTGATAATAAGAGTTGACAATTTATTTTCAAAGATATATAAAAGGGCAAAATAGATTAAAAAGAATAATAAGGCGGTTCCCCATTCTCTTTGAATAACTAAGAAGCCCATAAAAATATATACAAGAAGCATAAATATGTATTGGTTTTTTATGGTTATCTTTCTCCTGAAAAAGCGAAAGCTAATGGACTTTATATACTCAGGATATTTAAAATAGGATGCAATGAAGAATATAAAAAGAATTTTTATAAACTCCGATGGCTGTATGGCATGACCGCCAATGGTAATCCAGTTAACGGCACCTTTTATGTTTTTTCCAAGTATAAGGGTCAACAAAAAAAGTGCAAGTGAAAGGCCAAAGTAAAAATACATTAAGCGGTCCCAGAATTTTATTCTTATATATATAAAATATGCGGCGAAAAAGAGCAATACACCGCAAAGCAGCCAGATAATCTGTTTTAACCCAAGCTCCTGATTAAGTCTGTACAGCATGATAACGCCAAGACTTGAAAGCATTGAAATGATAAGAAATATATATTCATCCCCAAATGAAAAGCCGGTTAACAGGCTGTAGGATAGCAAGCATACAATACTGATTGTTAAACCAATTATTAAAATGCGATAATCATATGGCTGTTTATAAAAAAATAAAAGTGAAAAACCGATTATATTAACCATAAGCAGCATTATTACAGGCCTTTGGTTAGCAAGGAATTTCCACATATTATATCACCTCGGTTGGCATAAAAAATAAAAATAACAATTGCTCATGATTCATTGTTGTTGACATACAGAAAGTCTAGTTGACCAATACTTATCATATCACCGTTTTTTAGTGCAGCAGGTTTGCCTGTAATACGGTTGCCGTTTAAAAATGTGCCATTTGTACTGTTAAGGTCTTCAATATAATATTTGCCGTTTTGAAATAACAGCTGTACATGCTCGGATGACAGGAATGGGTCAGCAATTTGTATATCACATTTCTTTGTTCTTCCTATTTTAATCTTATCCATATCAAGTACATAATTTTCTTCTGCTTTAAAAGGAAGAAGGTCTGTACGGTTTATAAGTTTCAGATAAGGAATATCTTCTGTATTATTCGAATTATTCATCGATTTTATATCCAAATATATTAAACGAATAATTCCAAAAATGAAAACATAAATAATGGTTATAAATATATATTTCAGTAATGAAGACAGTAATTCAAACAATAATCCCATCCTCCCGGCAATGATATCATGTCCTATTATACACCAAATATTAGAAAATTAAAATAGATATATTTTTTCTGATTTCAAAAAACAATAGATACTCAAGAAGGAATTTTCAGAGATTTGTCGAAGTTGTTAATTATAATTCAAAAATTGAATGGGTTAAAATTTACAACATGGAAAGGCAGGAAATACAGCATGCTTAAAAGAACAATTTTTGAACTTTTATTCCGCATCATACCTGAAGATTTTGCTATTTTTATCGGGGCCTACATTTTTTCCAATATCAAGTTTGATAAGAAGAGGATATGTATTTCAGCAGTGTTATTGGCAATAGGAGTATTTGTTATTCGCTTGTTTCCTATTGAATATGGAATTCATATCGCTATAAATATTTTAATTATTGTGCTGTTGTTAATTTTCATTAATAATTTTGATGTATTGAAGGCTATTTCAAGCAGCTTTTTATTGATTATTATCTTACAATTATGTGAATTGGCGAATGTATTTATTTTGCGTATTTTTAATGTTCCTGAAGAATTATTTAATAAGAACTTTTTGTATAGATATTTAACAGGTCTCCCTTCTTTATTCTTATTTATATTTGTTGTTTATTTGATGTATGTATTTAAGAAAAGAGGCTCAAAGAAGGTGTTATAGTTGTCAGTGTCAGTATTTGAAACTATATCACAAGCAATATCTTCTAAAATATCTTTGATATTAGATCTCGATCAGGATAAAAAAGAGATACTTGCGTATGGTGCGTTTATTTTTCTGCAATCTGTTTGGTCAATTTTTATTACTATTATTTTTGGATTGGTTTTTGGTGTAATCATTGAAATATTGATAATTTCTTTTACTGCGGCTTTACTGCGAAAATATTCCGGCGGCGCACATGCCACTTCACCGAATAGCTGTGCTTTTATAGGCGGCATGGTTTTTACATGCTTGTCGTATTTTTCAATTATATTGCAAGAGATATTAATTCATTATTATATTAATTATATTTATATTATTATATGCATTGTTATGGTTTTTTGCTTTATATGTAATTATATTATTCTTTATAAGTACAGCCCGGTTGACAGCCCAAATAAAAGAATTACAAACATTGAAAAAAGGAAACGGTTAAAAACACAATCTATTCATGTACTATATGCTTTATTTTTACTTGCAATCATTTTGTATTTTATTTTCATTTATTATCAAGATGCCTTCTTAACAAGATACATGCTATGCATTTTATTGGGCGTAACATGGCAGAGCCTGACCCTAACGGTACTTGGCAAGTGTATCATTCATTTTCTGGATACGCTGCTGAATATACCAGTCAGATATTTAAGGAGGTGGACAAAGTGAAGAACAAATTATTGCTTCTATTCACTATGCTTTGTTGTTCACTACTTACTTTCTTTGCACTTATGACTTCAGTATCTGCATGTCATTGGGGAACATTCCAACCTAAGGAACCCAAGTGTTTGGAATAGGTAAAAACAACAAAGACCGAATTTCGGTCTTTGTTGTTTTTAAACTTATAGAAGATGAGCAAAGCATCATTTGCCTGAGAAAATTTATTCAAAAAAAATATAGCATGGGTTAATTATTTGGATGTGATCATATGAAAAGCTATGAAAAGTACAGACAAAAAAATACATACGATTTAATATTATTAATGAAGCTTCTTTCGTTGTTTTTTGTTTGCATGATGATTTATCATAAATCAAATGCAATCACTGTTTTTCATCAGCAGAATTATGGGTATTTTGATGTGATTCCTTTAGGAATATGCACCATTCTTATAATTTTCGTATATTATATGTGGTATAGGTCGGTTCAATTACGCCACATTAATGACAGGCTAAAGTTATTTGATATCATTGAAATAATGATATTCATGAGTATATTCAGTTCATTAATCATTATGTCAGGAAGTTATTTAAGCAGTCTAAAATTTCTTTTTCTGTTTATAATTATTCCTTCGGCAATTCAGTTTGGCTTGGTATCCGGGTTGATTGTGGCTGTTTTATCTTCCATCATTATACTTCTTATTGATTATTTTGCTTTTTCATACAGTACTGTGAATCAGTTTTTTGAAAGCGACTTAATTTTAGTAGGCATCTTTATCTTAACGGCATGTTTGCTGGGCTATTATGTGAAGCAGGAAAAGGAATACAAAGAGTATTTGCTGCGCCTGGCAGATATGGATGACTTAACAGAAGTATACAAACATCGATTTTTCCAGGATGAGTTGACTAAAAAATTCCAGATTGCACAAAATTCCCATCAGCCGTTGTCATTAGTTTTTGTCGATATTGATTATTTTAAATACTATAATGATATTAACGGGCATCAGTCCGGTGACGCTGCATTAAAAAAAATAGCCAATATTTTTAAAACTTGTCTGAGACCGAATGATATCTTAGCCAGATATGGTGGGGAAGAGTTTGCCATTCTCCTCCCAAATACCGACGAAAAGCAGGCTGCGCAAATAGCGGAAGAAATACGCAGTGAGGTTGAAAAAGAACCGTTTTACGGAGAGGAAAATCAGCCCAATGGTAAGCTGACGGTATCGGCAGGGGTTTCTTGTTATCCCAATCGAGCAATGACCAAGAAGGATTTGATTAATAGTGCCGACGAAGCATTGAATAAAGCAAAATTATTTAACAGGAACAGAGTGGAAATATACTCTTCCTTATTGCAGGAGCTTAAAGATGATATTGGGGATGAGCATATTGATTTGGTTAGCTCCATAAAGACATTAATCAGTATTATTAATGCAAAGGACCGGTATACTTACGGACATGTTGAACGAGTCGTCATATTTTGCCAGCTAATTTCAGAATATTTGGGGCTGGATGAACATGAGCAGAAAATTCTTCGCTATGGTGCTTATTTGCATGATATTGGAAAGATAGAAGTGTCTAAAGAAATATTAAATAAAAAAATGCCGTTAACGAAAGAAGAATGGGATGTATTAAAGAAACATCCGGAAAACGGCGTAATCATTCTTAAACAGGTAGAGGCGCTAAAGGAAGTGCTTCCTGTTATATTGCATCACCATGAAAGGTATGACGGGACAGGTTATCCCAATGGATTAAAAGGGGAAGAAATCCCTTATCTTGCAAGAATACTCTCTGTTGCCGACAGTTTTGATACAATGACATCAAACAGACCTTATAAGCTGAGAATGAACTATGATGAAGCAATCGCGGAAATACAGAAATGCAGTAATTATCAATTTGACCCTGAGATTGTTAAAGCATTTACGGAAGTAGTAAGGCTTAATAAAGAGAGCTTTCACAAACTGAAGTAGTATAAGAAAGGATGAATGATCTTGCTGAAGATGAATCATGCAAGAGTGATTATAATATTTTTTATCATAATATTTTTATCAAGATTGCTTCCGACAGTTGAAGTATTTAATCACTATCCGTCGCTTTATTTTCCAAAGGAGCTTGTAATTACATCTGCTGATAATATAGGACAGTTTTCAGCAACGCTTCTTACTTCAAAGGTTAGGCGAACAATGGGTACGGTATGGCAAAGCGGCAGGCATAGCAACATTATAATTGAAATATTGTTGATGTCATTTGTGCTTGGATTGTGGCATTATTTTATAAATCGAGCCGATTATCTTGATTTTCGAAAAATAATAATGAAGCTCATTAGAATCTATTTTAATGGGAGCAAATACAAAAAAGGAGTCCTCCTTTCTGTATAAAAGGTAAAGGAGGTGTCATTAATGGCTGCAGACCAAATTATTATGCTGGTTGTTTTAGTATTATTCGCAGTTGGCGGATTTATTCTTATAAGCTTTTCAAATAAAAAAAATGAAAAAAAATAGATAACTTTAATGAAACAACAAACAGCTGTCATACAGAATATGTATGACAGCTGTTTGTTGTTTTTTATATTATTATTTTATTTTTGTGCTGCTGTTGCCTTTTTTAGTATATGAAGTTCAATAAAGCTACCTAAATATCGCCATGTTTCATGTATTATAAAGACTTTTACAGGAAACATAACAGCGTTGGAGATGATTCTGTCTGCAACAAGGACCCAGAAGGCCTTATTCAGCATGATTGAAAGCCAGAAGGTATTTAAGCCAACGTCAATCAGTAAGGAAATCATGAAAACTGCGATAATGATGCGAGGATAGGATTTCGGCTTATTATGAAGAACCAGACCGTAAATGAATCCGGTTAAGAATGCACTAATTGTAAGACCCGGAAAATACGGAGCACCGGTTGGAAATAAGGCCATTCGTATAATGTCTGCAAAAGCTGCGGTTAATCCTCCTGCTACGGGACCGAACATAATTGATGAAAGAGCTATGGGTAAAAAACCGAAACCTACTCTGATACTTGCTGTTTGAAAAGATAAAAATCGGGTTATAACAATTTCCAGAGCAACGAACAATCCAATATATACTACCGTACGTGTTTTATTCATAATGGCACCTCCTCTCTTTATGAATGGCAATATTGCCACAAAAAGAGAAAAAGAGCCTTTCTGTGGCAGCGGAATGCGGAAATAGTACCGCAAGCCAATAACTGGCTTTTCGTCCAGTGGCAACTTCCCGTCCATCTGGCACTTAACGCACTATAACCTACTCTGCCTTTGCTTTTTCATTATACATAAGGTGATATAAAAAGTCTATATGTAATTTTACTATATTTCATATCGGTATACTGTTTTTATTTTTGTAAAGTGAGCAAAGCTTTGAATTCCATAAAAATTCTTTAAAAATCCTAATTCTTTGGTATAATATACTAAGAAAAAACAACAGGAGTAATAATGATGAGTGTACTTAAGAATTCATTGGGAATTTCTCATGATATTGTATCCAAAGTTGTAAAACAGGGCGACAGAGTTATTGATGCTACCGCAGGAAACGGCAATGATACGCTTTTTCTTGCAGAGCTGGTAGGCGATTCAGGTCATGTATACAGCTTTGACATACAGGATATCGCTATTGAAAATACAAGAAATAAGCTGCGGGCGGCAGGAATGCTTTCCAGGGTCAGCTTAATTCACGACGGCCATGAAAATATGGATATACATGTAAAGGAGCCTGTAAAGGCAATCATGTTTAATTTTGGATACTTGCCCGGCGGTGACCACAAAATAAGTACAAAAGCAGAGACAAGTATATGTGCTGTTGAGAAGGGTATTCACATGATAGTGCCGGGCGGCATTGTAATGATGGTAATATACTATGGCGGAGACAGCGGATTTGATGAAAAAGAGGCGATTATGAAGTATCTTAAAACAATAGATTGTAAAAGATACAGTGTATTGGTGCATGAGTTTGTCAATCAGATTAATTGTCCGCCTATTGCAGCATGTATTGAGAGACTTAAATAATTTGGAGGCTGGTATGGATTATTTTATCAATGAAGAAAGAAAAGAAAGAGCGGTTTTGGTAGGTGTTCATACAGGTAAAAAGAATGTCCTTGAGGATACGACAGAGGAAACATTGGCCGAATTGGCGAGGCTTGCGGATACTGCAGGTGCTGAAGTTGTGGCAACAATTATGCAGAACAGACCCTATATTGAAGCCTCAACTTATATAGGTGAAGGAAAAATTGAAGAAGTAAAGGCAGCTTGTGAGACTTTGGAAGCCAATTTAATCATATTTGACGATGAGCTGACCGGTTCGCAGATACGTAATCTGGAAAATCTAACAGGAATCAAGGTAATCGACCGGAGTACTTTGATTCTGGATATTTTTGCAGCAAGAGCACTAACCAAGGAAGGAAAGATTCAAGTAGAGCTTGCTCAATTAAAGTATATGCTGCCCCGGTTAATCGGAGTAGGTTCAGAATTGTCACGCCTTGGAGGTGGAATTGGCACCAGAGGACCTGGAGAAACCAAGCTGGAAACGGATAGAAGGCATATACACAGGCGTATTGGTTATCTTGAAGATGAGCTGAAAGACATAAAGAAGCATAGAGAACTGATTCGGGGAAGAAGAAGGAAAGAAGGGATTCCTGTCGTTGCCCTGGTAGGGTATACCAACGCGGGCAAGTCATCGCTTCTGAATCGATTGACTGATTCTGATGTATTAGCGGAAGATAAGCTGTTTGCAACGTTGGACCCTACGTCAAGAAGGTTGCAGCTTCCTGACGGCAGAAACATTTTACTGGTTGATACCGTGGGATTTATCAGAAAGCTGCCTCATCATCTTGTAGAGGCATTTAAATCGACTTTGGAGGAAGTCACATTGGCTGACGTACTGCTGCATGTAGCGGATTCCAGCAGCAGTGAGCTTGAGCAGCAGATGGCCGTTGTAGAACAAACCTTAAAAGAACTTGGGGCATGGGGAAAACCTATTATTACCGTATTGAACAAAATAGATATAAGACCTGTTCAAGACAGAATACCTGTTAATCATGCATATGAGCATTGTGTTGAAATATCTGCACACACAGGCCAGGGGATAGACAAGCTGATTCAACTGATGGACGACGTTGTTCCCGGAAAAAGAGTGAGATTGAAGCTGAATATTCCTTATTCCGAAGGCAGGGTTTTATCCATGATTCATGAGACAGGAGAAGTATTACATGAAGAATATACAGGAGAAGGTATATTTATAGAGCTCCTTGCCGACCCAATATTGTATGCAAAGATAAAAAACTATTCTGTTGATTCAAAATCGGTTCTTTAGCTTAAGGGGGTGAATCTTACGGAGAGTTACGAGTATAGAACTGTGGAGCAAGAAGCACATGAAGAAATTGTTGAAAAAAAGTCAAGATTTATTGCTCATGTTAAACCGGTGAAAAATGAAGAAGAGGCGCTTTTATTTATCAGTGAAATGAAAGCAAAGTTTTGGGATGCTACCCATAATGTTTATGCTTATGTTATCGGCAACAATAACATACAACGGTACAGTGATGACGGAGAACCGTCAGGTACAGCCGGTGTTCCGGTATTAGAGGTGATTAAAAAGGAAGGGCTGCAGGATATTGTTGTAGTTGTTACGCGCTATTTTGGCGGTACCTTGCTTGGTGCGGGAGGGCTTGTAAGGACATACGGAAAAAGTGCCAGGGAGGGCATTCACAAGGCAGGCATAGTGACCATGAAGCTGTGTCATAGGATAATCATCCAATCAGATTATACATTATTAGGCAAGATACAGAATGAAATTGCCAATGCAGGGTATATTATAGGTGATATCAATTATGAGGAAGATGTTACTTTGAATATTTTTGTTCCCGCTTTGCAAACGGATAATTTTATAAATCATTTGATTGATATTACAAACAATAGGGTAAGTATAGAAAAGAAAGAAAAAAAATATATTCCTGCGTAGAGGTGAATGGCATGAAGGAAATGGAACTATTGAAGCTAAAAAAATGGGCAGTTGTAGGAGCGAGTGCCAATAAAGAAAAATATGGATATAAAATACTTAGAAAGCTTATGGATTACGGATATGAAGTATATCCCGTTAACCCCAATTACAAACAAATTGAAGGTTTGAAATGCTATGCCAGTGTCAAGGATTTGCCGGAAATTCCCGATGTCATTGATATGGTTGTTGCTCCAAGGCACGGTATCAAGGTTGTGGAAGAAGCAGCAGAAGTGGGTATAAAGAATATATGGCTGCAGCCGGGTACCGTAAGCGATGAGCTGTTGAAGCTTGCAGAGGAAAAGGGTATAAATACCGTACAGGCGTGTGTATTGGTAGCGCTTAATGATGTAAATAAATAAAAATTTTGATTAAAAGGGTAAAGGAGTGTTTTTATATGGCAAATGAAAATGTATTAACCATTACCAATGAAAATTTTGATTCTGAAGTAAAAAATTCAAATATTCCGGTACTGGTGGATTTTTGGGCAAGCTGGTGTGGACCATGCAGGATGGTTGCACCTGTTATAGATGAATTGGCAGATGAGTTCGTCGGCAGAGCAAAGGTTGGCAAAATTAACGTAGATGAGCAGAGGGAATTGGCCGCACAGTACAAGGTTATGAGTATACCCACAATTATGTTATTTAAGAATGGAGAAGCAGTTGATAAAATAGTCGGAGTAAGAACAAAACAGGATTTTATAAACATGGTTGAAAAACATCTATAACTCAAAAATTTCTCCTTGACAAGCAGGAATTTCCATTGTCTATATGGAATAAATATAATAGTATAATATGGCTATTGGGGGTTTCATATATGACGGGTGAAAAGAGGTTTCGGACATCCTTGTTTGGTTATAAAAAGAAGGATGTATATGATTACATTGAAAAGCTTGCAAGAGATTTGGAAGAGCGTATTAGGGCAAAAGATAATGAGCTGAATAATTTAAGAAATCAAAACAAGTACCTTATAAGCCAGAATGAGGAGCTTATGAGCAAGCTCAGAGTGATTGAGGGCGATCGTTCATTTATTGCAGATGCTATTATTAAGGCGGAAGAACAAGCAAAGTTCATCATTGATCAGGCTGTAAAAGAGGCAGAACGACAGCGTGAGGAGTTAATTGCTAAAACAGCAGAAGAAAAAGAAAGGCTTAGTATGGTACAGGATGAAATCCGTCAGCTCCGTTTAAATGCAATAGAGATTATCAGGCGGTATGAAGAAGACTTGGCAGCCATTGTACCTGAGCAGGAAGATGTTGAAGCTTTACAGGGCAGTCAGGTGGCAGCCTCACAAGAGGAATAGAATGAATAATGAACAAAGAAAGATTGAATTAGACAATTCAATCTTTTTTTTATTGAGACATATAGTATTTTTTTGAATATAATTATATAATATTGAGAAATATTATTTTTATTTTGGAGGGATTGGTTATGGAAGAAATACTTAGAATTTTGGAAGAAAACAACAAAATTACACCTGAACAGATAGCGATAATGTTAAATAGAGATGTAGATGAAGTGAAAGCGGCAATCAGAAAAATGGAAGAAGAACACATAATTCTGAGATATAAAACGCTAATCAATTGGGAGAAGACAGAAAGGGAGTTTGTAACAGCACTGATAGAAGTCAAAGTTACTCCTCAAAGAGGTGAAGGCTTCGATAAGGTAGCAGAGCGAATCTATAAATATCCGCAGGTAAAATCTGTTTATCTTATGTCCGGAGGATTCGACCTGACAGTTATTATAGAAGGGAAAACCATGAAGGAAGTGGCGCTCTTTGTTGCTGAAAAGCTTGCCCCCATGGAATCCGTTTTAAGTACGTCAACTCATTTTGTGTTAAAGAAATACAAGGATGAAGGTGTAATTTTCGAAGAAAAAGAAAAAGACGAAAGACAGGTGATTACATTATGAAAGTTGAAGAACTGCTGTCGCCGAAAGTAAAAAGCATTCCTCCCTCAGGAATAAGAAAATTTTTTGATATTGTAACCGAAATGAAGGATGCGATTTCTCTGGGAGTTGGAGAGCCTGATTTTGTTACGCCGTGGCATATAAGAGAAGCCGGCATCTATTCTTTGGAAAAGGGACAAACCTATTATACCTCGAACTGGGGCTTAATAGAGCTGAGAAAAGAAATATCAAATTATTTAAACAGAAGATTTGACCTCAGTTATAGTTACACCAATGAAATCATTGTGACGGTGGGAGGAAGTGAAGCAATTGATCTTGCAATGCGAGCTGTAATATCTCCCGGCGATGAGGTGCTTATTCCGGAACCCAGCTTTGTCTGCTATAAGCCGTGTGCCATACTTGCAGGAGGTGTTCCTGTTCCTATCGTTACAAAAGCAGAAAATCAATTTAAACTGACCGCTGAAGCGTTGAAAGAAAAAATAACACCTAAAACAAAGCTGTTGGTGCTTCCATATCCCAACAATCCTACAGGTGCCATAATGGATAAAAACGATTTGCAAGCAATTGCGGATGTGATAAAGGATACCAATATTCTTGTGCTGTCCGATGAGATTTATGCCGAATTGACTTACGAGGTTAAGCATGTTTCATTTGCCAGCCTGCCCGGGATGAAGGAAAGAACAATTCTTGTGAACGGATTTTCCAAGGCCTATGCAATGACCGGATGGAGATTGGGTTATGCAGCAGCACATCCTGCTATTATAGGGGCAATGTTCAAGGTGCATCAGTATGGTATTATGTGTTCTCCTACAACAAGCCAATACGCTGCCATAGAAGCATTAAAGCAGGGTGATGAGGATATAGAATATATGGCAAGAGAATATAATTATCGACGCAGGATAATTGTAGACGGGTTCAGAAAGATGGGATTGGACTGTTTTGAACCACTTGGTGCGTTTTATGTATTCCCATCCATTCAGAAGACGGGGCTAACCTCTGAAGAATTTTGTGAAAAGCTTCTTTACGAAGAAAAGGTAGCGGTAGTTCCCGGTACTGCCTTTGGAGAAAGCGGTCAAGGATTTGTAAGGTGTTCCTATGCCTATTCTATAGAGAATATTAATGAGGCATTAAAGCGTATTGAAAAGTTTGTGAAAAAGTATATTTAAAGGACTGATTTCCAAATGGATATTTCGTTATTAAGATGTGAGGACTATGAGTACGATAAGGTGAAAGAGGCTATTGACCGGACTTTTGATAATCTTGGCGGTATAAGCAAATATATTAAACCGGGCATGAAGGTATTGCTAAAGATTAATCTATTAATGAAGAAAAAGCCACAGGAAGCTACAACCACTCATCCTGTTTTTGTAGAAGCACTGACAAGAGCGGTCCAGGAAGCGGGCGGAATTGTTACAATTGCGGACAGTCCGGGTGGGTTGTATACCGAAAAAGCCCTAAAGGGTGTATATTCTATATGTGGAATTGAAGAGACAGCGAAAAGAACCGGAGCTATTTTAAACTATGATACCGGTTTTGAGGAAGTGTCTTTTCCTGACGGCAAGATAACCAAATCCTTTATGGTTATCAAGCCGGTCATAGATGCTGACCTTATCATTACTGTTCCCAAGCTGAAAACGCATGGCATGACTTTATTTACAGGTGCCGTTAAAAATTTATTTGGAGTTATACCGGGAACCTATAAAGCCGAATATCATTTCAGAATGCCGGATAAAAAGGACTTTTGCAGCATGTTGGTGGATTTATGCCAGTGCGTTAAGCCAAGCCTTGCAATCATGGATGCAATCGTCGGAATGGAAGGCAACGGACCGTCAGACTGTGTGAAAAATAACTATAATAGTTTACATAAATCCGCAGATATG
>ENA-UPAD01000115-UPAD01000115.1-bioreactor-metagenome-genome-assembly--contig:-NODE-115-length-124255-cov-128.829799_pt1 | contig 124255 bp, 117 predicted proteins | sample MGYA00238179_ERZ772710 | MGnify/ENA primary metagenome ERZ772710 (study PRJEB29004, sample SAMN07631245) | bioreactor metagenome | isolation source: Switchgrass digestor | place: USA: Dartmouth...
TTTTAACTATCCCATAACGGCGCGGATCTTGAGGGGTTAGGTGATAAAGTCGGGATAAAGTATTACGCGAAGGAGCAATGGGATAAATTTAGGGCATTGTCGAACATGTGTGATGTCGAAGTTTTGGCGTCTATGATAAAAAGCTGCAACAGGTGCGATTTGGCCTTAAACCGAAAGGGTGCCGTTCCCGGGGAGGGGCCGACAGGTGCCCGCATCCTTTTAGTAGGGCAGGCCCCCTTCGATGCGGAGCAGATAAACGGCAGGCCCTTCTGGGGGGTGACGGGGTCTTTTTTGCGCTATCTTCTTGGAAGGGGAGGGGTCAAGTTTTACGACTGCTGGCGGACGAATTTGCTAAAATGCCCTCTGCCCCGTTACGGAAGGCCGAAGTGGCGTCAAGTATATGCCTGCCTTCCCTACCTCAAAGAGGAGCTTCGCTTGGTAAGGCCCGGGATCATAGTGCCTCTGGGCAAATGGGCCACAAAGGGCATTATGCACCTTTTTGGCATCCCCAGACCCGAAAAGAACTCCATGATCCCTCAAATGTTCGGGAAACCGTTGTATGTGGAAGATTACATTATCTTTCCCCTTCCCCATCCGGCATCTCTCATATACAGGTCCACCCTCTGGAATCCGACGGTGGACTTGTTCGAGGGGTTTGGCGAATTTTTGTTACATGAGCTTAATTAGTCATGCTTCCATGCTGCGTCGAAAAACTCATACTCACATATCATGGCGTAGCGATAGATGGAGCGCGTTATGTCGTCGTCCTTGGCGTAGCGGTCGATGAGCATCTCCGTCTTTTGGGCAAGCTCCTCGAAGGATTTGCTTGAATAAGTCAATATCCAGTCGATGTAGGGGTTGTCCTTGTTTGCGCCCTTCATGAGGTTTTGGCCCAGCCATGCATATAGGCGGTTACAGGGCGTAGTGGCCGCAGCAATTAAGCCGGCATCCCTTTCCCATGCCGTGGCCAGCAAAAAGTCGGTATACATGCGCGTCGCCCTGCTTGGGATGACCGCTTTGACGTTGGCGCCCAATTTTTCTTCAAATCCTATATGAAGGCTCATCTCGCCCAATGCTCCTCCGGCCAGCTCGTGAAATGCCTTCATTCCCTCCACGTCGGGTGCCTTGACCACGGCGAGGCAGAAGGCCTTCGCGAAGGCCTGAAGGTAAAAGTAATCCTGTCCCACGTACCAGTTGAACCTATCCTTGGGCAAATTGCCTGAAGCTATCCCTCGGACAAAGGGATGGTTTAAGCATGACATGGCAATATCCATGTTTTCTTCCCAAAGCGTCTTGGAGAGTCCTTCGGGCACCTCTTGTTCCCCCTTTAACTGGTAATTACATAAAAGCCCCATCCATTTTATAACAAAGGGATGGGGCTTTCGCAATCAGATAAACAATGGGAAGTTAAGTATTACAGGAATACTCCCCTCATCTTAACGGCATCCGCTACGCGTTTTATGGCGACCATGAAGGCAGCGCGACGCATCAGGACGTTCTTTTCCTTGGAATATTCCCATACCCTCTGGAAGTTGGACTTCATTATGGTCACCAGTCTCTGGTTGTATTCCTCTTCGCTCCAGAAGAATCCTGCCAGGTTCTGGCACCACTCGAAGTAAGACCCTATTACGCCGCCGCTGTTGGCCAAGAAGTCGGGCACGATGGGTATGCCCTTTGACTTGAGTATCTCGTCGGCCTCAGGCGTAAGCGGGCCGTTTGCTCCCTCGACGATGTATTTGGCCTTGACCTTGTCGGCGTTCGTCTTGTTGAGGGTTCCCTCCATGGCGCAGGGAAGCAGTACGTCGACGTCCAGGAAGAGCACTTCCTCGGGGCCTCTTTTCTCAAGGCCGGGCTGGGTGTAGCCTTCAAGCAGCTTTTTGGGATTGCTTTGGGTGTGGGCCATGGCCTTGTTCACGTCAATGCCGTCCTTGCAGTAGTAAGTTCCGGTTATATCGCAGATGGCAACGACTTTGACACCAGCATCGTGGAGGAATTTGGCCGTAAAGCTGCCCACGTTTCCGAAGCCCTGGACGGCTGCCGTGGCTGTTTTGGGGTCCTTGCCCATGACGCGAAGCAGCTCCAATGCACATGTGGCAACGCCAAGGCCTGTAGCGGCATTTCTGCCCTTGGATCCCCACAGAGAGACGGGCTTTCCCGTGAATACGGCCGGATCGAGATGCCCCCTTATCTTGCTTATCGTGTCCATGAACCACACCATTTCCTGAGGCCCTGTGTTTACGTCGGGAGCAGGGACGTCGCTCCAGGCGCCGACGAAGGGCTCAATCCTAGCCGCAAAGGTCCTGGTGATCCTTTCCTTTTCCTTTAGGGATAGCTCAAGCGGGTCGCAGCATACTCCGCCCTTGCCTCCGCCGTAAGGTATGCCGGCCAGGGAGCACTTCCATGTCATCATGAAAGCCAATGCCTCGGTCTCATCCAAGGACACCTGAGGATGAAAGCGAATGCCGCCCTTAGCAGGTCCGAGGGCGCTTGAGTGGACTACGCGATATCCGTCGAAGACCCTGACTGTACCGTCATCCATCTCCACCGGTATGGATACGCAAACTCTTCTTTCCGAACGGCTGAGTATCTCGATCAAATCGTCCTCCAGCCCCATCTCCTCTGCTGCGTTGTAAAAGTTCTCAAGGGCTGTGGAAAGAAGGACATCATGCGAGCTACGCCTTTTTACGGCCATCATTGACCCCTCCTGTTATGTGTGTAATATATAGACACAAACGAGCAATTTGCCCATTGTAACCCTATTGTAAAATAAAAAATGGACTTGATGCGATGGTAAATGTTATCACTATCACGTCTGCCTGATCGTTATTCGTTTATGCATGCGATGACATCAGTTACAATTATAACTAATACAACAAAAAAACCAAGAGGTGTTGAAATTTGCGTGACAATAAAGAATATTCTGTCGCAATGTTTGACTTCGGCGGCGTCGTGGCCGAGGAGGGATTCGTAGAGGGCATGAAGGCAATTGCCGGGAAATACGGTATGGATCCTGAAGCCGTGCTTGATACCGCCACCGATATACTCTACGAATCGGGATACATCTGTGGCAGAGTGCCGGAGGCCGTATTTTGGGCTGCCTTCAAAAGGAGATTTAACCTTGAAGAGGTATCCGACGAAGATTTGCGAAACGAGGTCTTGAAGAGGTTCGTTTTGAGGGATTGGATGCTGGAATTGATCCAAAGGCTTCGCGATGACGGCTTTAAAGCGGTATTGCTCACGGACCAGACAAATTGGGTGGAAGAGGTAAACGAAGAGACGCCCTTCTACGACAGGTTCGATCATGTCTTTAACAGCTACAGATTAGGCAAGTGCAAGCGCGACGGTAGCATATTTGATGATGTTTTGAAAGTTTTGCAGGTCGATCCGGATCGTATAATTTTCGTGGATGACAAAGATGAAAATATTAAATTGGCCGAAAGGTCGGGCATAAGGGGCATCCTTTACGTCGATAAGGACAGTTTTCTAAAGGAGCTTTGCTCCCGCTTGCCTGAGCTTGAGGGCAAGATGATATGCTAAATAGGCCTTAAGAGAGGAGGATGATCTCGAATGAATAACGCAGTAGAGGTCGCAAAGGGCATTTACTGGGTGGGGGTTAATGACAAAGAGACGGACCTGTTCGAGGCGTTGTGGCCCCTTCCAAGGGGGGTTGCCTACAATTCCTATCTGGTCACCGGTGAAAAGGTGGCGCTCATAGATACCGTTAAGGCTTTCTTTCTCACCGACCTTGTTTCCAAGGTCAAGCGCCTTCTTGGAGAGGACAAGCCCATAGATTACCTTGTCGTCAATCACATGGAGCCCGATCACTCGGGATCCATAAAGATCTTGAAGACCTTATATCCCGGCCTTAAGATCATCTGCAACGGTCAGACGGTAAAGATGCTGGAAAACTTTTACTCGGTGACCGACGACGTCGTCCAGATCAAGGACGGGGAGGAGATCGACTTAGGAGGGCATGTGCTAAAGTTCTTTTTGACCCCCATGGTCCATTGGCCGGAGACCATGATGACCTACGATAAGACCACCAAGACATTGTTTTCCTGCGACGCCTTCGGCGGTTTCGGCTGCCTGGAAGGCGGCATCTTCGACGATGAGGTCGACATGTCTTATTATGAGGGAGAGATATTGAGATATTTTTCGAACATAGTGGGTCGTTACTCCGACCAGGTGCAGACAGCTATCGCCAAATTGGGCGACGTGGATATCAAGATAGTTGCCCCTTCCCACGGCCCCATACACAGGAGCAAGCCTGAGCACATAATCAGGCTTTACGACAGATGGAGCCGCCATGAGACGGAATGTGGAGCGGTGATAGTTTACGGATCGATGTACGGAAACACTGCAAAATTGGCAAACGCTGCTGCCAGGGAGCTTGCAAGGGAGGAAATAAATCACATTATAGTGCACGATGCAGCCAGGGATCATGTCTCTTTCATCATTCGCGACATATGGCGTTACAGAGGCCTGATTCTGGCCTCCTGCACGTACAATACGATGCCCTTTCCCCCCATGGCGGACTTGATGGCACACCTTGAGAACAAGAAGATGAAAAATCGCCTCATAGGCATCATGGGCAATTACACCTGGAGTCCCGGCATCATGAAGAGGCTGAAGGATTTTGCTCAAACGTCGGGGAAGTGGGAGCTGCTTTCTCCGGAAGTGGTGATTCAGTCCTCGCCCAAGGACGAGGACTACACCAAGGCCGCAGAGCTGGGCAAGAATATGGCCCAGCGGCTAAAGGCGTGTCAGTAAGGCTTTTGCCGCTCGCCCTTGAGCGAGCGGCTTTCATGTGATCCTACTGATCGTCTTTCTCCTTTTTCTTTTCCTTCTTGCCATATTTTTCGGCAGCATATTTGATCCTCGCGGTTTTTCTGCCCTTATCCTCTTTTAGGTGCTTTTCCAGCTCTTTAAGTAGCCTTTCTTTTTCGGAGAGCAGTTCGCTGTCGCTTCCCTCTCCCTCAAGCTCAAGGCGTCCCATGTCGACCAGGGCCTGGATGTCTCGGGGGTCGGCGTCCATGGCATCTGCAAGCTCCCTTACGTTTAGCCTCAGATGAGGATTATCCCTGATGTAGTCCCTGACTTCCATGTAAAGAGCATCCAAGCGCTTCATGCAGGCCGGACATATCTTCGGTCCGGTCGTGACGAAACCCTTACCGCAAAGGTAGCATTCGATTACGGACATGTTAATAACTCCTCCTTTATCTCTATTTTCACGAGCAATGTCATCTAATCACATTAATTGACCAATTACTTGGTAAGCCTTGACACTGGGTAAAATGTGGACTTACCAGTGTTTATATGATAGCATCGTTTTTGCGGCACCTGAACTTTCGATTACAAATAGAAGTCAGAATTGTCTTAATATTTCCTAAATGTTGCAAAGGGCGAAAATGTGCGGAATAATAGATACAAATGCGTAAATTGTGTAATGGCGAAATCTCTTGGGAGGGTGGACTTAATGTTCAAGGAAGAGGAACTGAAAAAGATATCTGAAACTCGTCTTAAATACGAGGAAGAAGTAAAAAAGGTCACTCAAAAATACCCTGAGCGCAAGGGCACATTTTCCACCTGTGGCGGGATATCGGTAGAGAGGCTTTATACGCCGGAAAACATCAAAGACCTGGATTACCTTGAGGATCTTAATTTTCCCGGAGAATATCCCTATACCAGAGGCGTTCAGCCCACGATGTACAGGGGTCGCTTTTGGACCATGCGCCAGTACGCCGGCTATGCTTCCGCCGAGGAGTCCAATGAGAGATATAAATATCTTCTGCAGCAGGGCCAGACGGGCCTTTCCGTGGCCTTCGACCTGCCGACGCAAATAGGATACGATTCTGACCACCCCATGGCACAGGGCGAGGTGGGCAAGGTGGGCGTGGCCATAGACAGCCTCGAGGACATGGAGACCCTGTTCGACGGCATACCCCTGGATAAGGTCTCTACGTCCATGACAATCAACGCGCCCGCTTCGATACTGCTTGCCATGTACATCGCCGTCGGCGAAAAACAGAACGTCCCCATCGATAAACTGTCGGGCACGATCCAAAACGATATCTTGAAAGAATACATAGCAAGGGGAACCTACATATTCCCGCCAAAGCCTTCCATGCGCCTGATCACCGATATCTTCGAGTTTTGCAGCAAACACGTTCCCAAGTGGAACACCATTTCCATCTCCGGATACCACATAAGGGAAGCAGGTTCGACGGCAGTTCAAGAAGTCGCCTTTACGCTTGCTGACGGAATAGCCTACGTCGAAGCTGCCGTCAAGAAGGGCTTGGATCCCAACGTCTTCGGACGAAGGCTATCCTTTTTCTTCAATTCCCACAACGACTTCCTGGAGGAGATAGCCAAATTCAGGGCCGCCAGGAGGCTTTGGGCCAAGATAATGAAGGAAAGGTTTGGCGTGACTCACCCCGATGCGCAAAAGTTGCGTTTCCACACCCAGACGGCTGGCAGTACCCTCACCGCTCAGCAACCGGAAAACAACATAATACGAGTTACTATCCAGGCCTTGGCGGCCGTGTTGGGCGGAACGCAGTCGCTTCACACCAACAGCTTCGATGAAGCCCTGGCGTTGCCCTCGGAGGACAGCGTTCGCATAGCGCTAAGGACGCAGCAGATCATCGCCTACGAATCGGGCGTGACGAACACCATAGACCCCCTTGCGGGAAGCTATTACCTGGAGTGGCTCACTGACGAGATAGAAAGAAGGGCCCAGGAATACATAAGCAAGATCGACGAGATGGGCGGCATGCTGGTCGCCATCGAAAGAGGTTACGTGCAGCAGCAGATTCAGGATTCTGCCTATGCCTATCAGCGGGCTATTGAGAAGGGCGAACAGATCGTCGTCGGCGTCAACAAATTCCAGATCGAGGAAGAGGGCAAATCCCGCAAGATATTGAGGGTAGATCCTTCCGTGGCCGAAAAGCAGATCGCAAGGCTCAAGGCGCTCAAGGAGCGCAGGGATAACGTCAAAGTTGGCGATGTGCTTGAGGAGATCAGGAAGGCTGCCCGGGACGAATCGCAAAACCTCATGCCCAAGATATTGGAGGCCGTTAAGGCTTACGCCACCTTGGGCGAGATATGCAACGTACTGCGGGAAGAATTCGGAGAATATAAAGAAAGCATAATCCTCTAAATATATGGAGGCAGGGACGATGGAAGACAAAAAGATACGCGTAATAGTGGCAAAACCGGGACTTGACGGACACGACAGGGGAGCCAAGGTGGTGGCGAGGGCCCTAAGGGACGCAGGCATGGAGGTCATCTATACCGGTTTGCGACAGACCCCCGAGCAGATCGTCGCCACGGCCATACAGGAGGACGCAGATGCTATTGGCCTGAGCATACTGTCCGGAGCGCATGAACATTATTTTAGAGAAGTGATACGACTTCTTAAGGAAAGGGGAGCCGATGACATCATAGTCTTCGGCGGCGGCGTGATCCCCGATGACGATGTGCCCATTCTCAAGGAGATGGGGGTAAAGGCTGTCTTCGGACCGGGGACCCCGACGTCCGAGATAATAGAATGGCTTCAAAGTGCAGTCCAGGAAAGAAGATCCAGGGAACGCGTTTAGTTGCATCAGCTCATGATGGACGTGCCGGGAAGGAGAGTGGATCGCGAGATGAAAGTAGTAGGCGTGGACCACATAGGGATAGCGGTTAAATCCATTGACGAGGCTTTGAAGTTTTGGGAGGATGCTTTGGGCATCAAATGTACCGGCAGGGAGGAGGTCGAAGAACAAAAGGTCATCACGGCCTTTTTGCCCCTCGGCGGTACGGAGATCGAGCTGTTGGAGCCCACTTCGCCCGACAGCCCCATCTCAAAGTTCATAGAAAACAGAGGCGAAGGCATACATCACCTAGCCCTGCGAGTGGAGGACATAGAGACGGCTTTGAAGGAACTGAAGGACAAGGGCCTTCGTCTCATAGACGAGAAGCCTCGTTGCGGGGCTGGTGGCGCAAGGATCGCCTTCGTTCACCCCAAGGCCACGGGCGGCATTTTGCTCGAGATATCCCAGCGTTAGATCTATAAGGAGGGCACAGCGATGGCCGAAAAGACGATAGACCAGCTTTGCGAGGAACTCATGGCTAGAAAGGAAAGGGTGCTTTACCCCGAGGGCAAGGAAGCCGTCGAAAGGCAGCATAAACGGGGCAAACTGACTGCCAGGGAAAGGATAGACAAATTGCTCGACCCCGGCTCATTCGTGGAATTCGACGAGCATGTGGAACATCGCTGCTCGCTTTTTGGGATGGAAGGCCGAAAGATCCCCGGAGACGGGGTCGTTACGGGGTACGGCACCATTGAGGGCCGCCCCGTTTACGTCTTCAGCCAGGACTTCATGGTCATGGGCGGCTCACTTGGCGAGATGCACGCCAAGAAGATCTGCAAGGTCCTGGATATGGCCCTGCTTAACGGAGCGCCGGTGATCGGTATAAACGACTCGGGCGGCGCGCGAATCCAGGAGGGAGTCGATTCCCTCTCTGGTTACGGAAACATCTTCTTCAGGAACGTAAAGGCTAGCGGCATAATACCTCAGATATCCATAATTGCCGGACCCAGCGCCGGCGGTGCCGTTTATAGCCCTGCCTTGATGGATTTCATCTTCATGGTCGATAAAATTGGCATCATGCACATCACGGGGCCTGCCGTCATAAAGGCCGTGACGGGCGAAGACGTCACCAGCGAAGAGATAGGCGGTGCCATGACGCATAACCAAAAATCAGGGGTTGCCCACTTCTTTGCCCCTAACGAGGACGACTGCTTCCTTCAGGTCAGAAAGCTCTTATCCTATCTTCCCAGCAACAACATGGAAGAACCCCCCTTCGTCGATACCGGCGACGACCCCGAAAGGATAGACATGGGCTTGAGGGAGATCGTGCCGACCAATCCGAACAAGGGCTACGACGTTAAAGACGTCATAGGACGTGTCGTCGATAACGCCGAGTTCCTTGAGGTCCAGCCCTACTGGGCACAAAACATAGTTACCGGCTTTGCGAGGATAGGCGGAAGGGTCATAGGGATAATTGCCAATCAGGCACGTCACCTGGCGGGGTGTCTGGATATAGATGCCTCCGACAAGGCAAGCAGATTCATCAGGATATGTGATGCCTATAACATACCCGTCGTCAATTTCGTCGACGTTCCCGGCTATTTGCCTGGCAAGACTCAGGAGCTCGGTGGCATTATACGCCACGGAGCAAAGATGCTTTATGCCTACTCAGAGGCGACGGTGCCAAAGATAACCGTGATCTTAAGAAAGGCTTACGGCGGCTCTTACCTTGGCATGTGCAGCAAGGACTTGGGCGCCGATGTTGTTTTGGCCTGGCCCCAAGCCGAGATCGCTGTTATGGGTGCCGAGGGTGCGGCCAACATAGTCTTTAAGAAGGAAATAGAACAGGCTGAGGACAAGGAAGCGGTGAGGCGCCAAAAAATAGAGGAATACCAGGAAGCCTTTGCCAATCCCTACGTTGCGGCCTCCAGGGGTTTCGTGGATCGCGTCATATTCCCCGAGGAGACCCGCAGGGAGATCTACAGGGCCTTGTTGATCAGCGAGACCAAGAGGGAACTTCGTCCCAAGCGAAAGCACGGCATAATGCCGAACTAAGGCGGTGAGACCGATGACATCGGCTTTTGAAAACGGATTGTACGGAGGATTGTTGCTTTCCATCATAGCTTTCAGCGTGGTATTTATCGTATTGGGTGGATTGACCCTTCTAATAGTGGCCATCAAGTTTGTCGGCAGCTCCGACAGGGGATCGGGCAAAAAGGGCGAAGTTGTGTACTCCGGCGGAGAAGGGGCTTCAAGTGAGACTTCCGCTCCTGTCATGCAGGCTGTGTCGACCGAATGGCCGACTGCAACCGAGCCGCAGGTGATAGGAGGTATAGAGGAAGAAGAGATCGCTGCCATAAGCGCTGCCATAGCAGCATACAGCTCGGCTCCCTTCGAGATCAAGTCCGTAAGAAGGGTAATTCCGCCGCGGACAGGACTATGGCGAAAGGTTTCGTTCTTTGAAAGCCTTGAGGGAATAGAATAAATCAGCATTAAACTTTAGGGGGAAGAACAGATGCAGAAAAAATACAGGATAATCGTGAATGGCAGGGTATATGAAGTGGAAGTAGAAGAGCTTGGAGCATCGATGGCGCCAAATTATCCTCAAGCTTCACCGGCTCCCGCACCCGTTGCTGCAGTTCCTTCTCAGCCGGTCGCAGCTGCTCCAATGCCGGTACCTGTGGCTGCGGCCCCGGCTCCGAGCGTACAGCCGAGTGCTCCTGCCCCTAAACCGTCACCTGCTGCTCCTACACCTCCCGCAGGAGGCACCTTGATCTCAGCGCCCATGCCAGGGAAAATCTTAAAGGTCTTCGTGCAGCCGGGCATGCAGGTTAAGAAAGGGTTTAATATGCTCGTGTTGGAGGCCATGAAGATGGAAAACGAGATATTGGCCCCCTCCGACGGCGTGATCAAGGAGGTAAGAGTCAAAGAAGGTGACAATGTCAATACCGGCGATCCTATGGTAGTGCTGGGTTAGCCCTTTTAAGGGGGGGTCAATAAAAGATGGAAGTATATTTAAAGGCGTTATTAGGCATCTTCAACCAATCCGGCTTTGTGGGGTTAACGTGGGGAAACGTCATAATGATCGGCGTTTCGGCGATCTTGCTCTATCTTGCCATAGGCAAGGACTTTGAACCGCTCTTGCTGGTCCCGATATCGATCGGATGTTTGCTGGCAAATTTGCCGCTGTCGGGGATTACCAGCGAAGGCGGATTCTTGAGGTACGTCTCCTTCGGCATTGAGCACGAGATATTTCCGATAATAATATTCATGGGTATAGGTGCCCTCACGGATTTTGGTCCCCTCATTGCAAATCCCGTGACGTTTTTGCTTGGCGCTGCTGCTCAGTTGGGCGTCTTTATCGCGCTGCTTGGAGCCGTGGCTTTGGGCTTTACGGTCAAAGAGGCCTGCCCAATAGGCATCATCGGCGGAGCGGATGGCCCTACCACGATCTATGTGGCCGCGAAATTGGCGCCGCATCTTTTGGGAGCTACCGCCGTAGCGGCCTACAGCTACATGTCCTTGGTCCCCATCATACAGCCGCCAGTCATTCGCCTGCTCACCACTAAACGGGACAGGCGCATCAGGATGGAGCAGCTAAGGCCCGTGTCCAAGCGCGAGCGCATATTGTTTCCCTTGATCACGACAATCATAGCTGGCCTGATTCTTCCCGCATCGGTTCCGCTCATAGGCATGTTGATGTTCGGCAACCTGCTCAGGGAATGTGGCGTCACCGACAGGCTGTCCTTAGCCGCCCAAAACGAGATCCTTAACGCTACCACCATCTTTTTGGGGATTAGCGTGGGAGCCACTATGGAAGCGGCAGTATTTCTGACGCCTGCCACCATAAAGATAATTCTCTTGGGGTTGGTAGCATTCGCATCCAGTACGGCCGGCGGTGTGTTGTTCGGACAGATAATGAAGGTGCTGTCCGGCGGGAAGATAAACCCCATGATAGGAGCTGCAGGGGTTTCAGCTGTTCCCATGGCAGCCAGGGTCGTTCAGCGAATTTCCCAGAAAGAAGACCCGGGCAACTTCTTGTTGATGCATGCCATGGGGCCTAACGTAGCAGGAGTAATAGGCACAGCTGTGGCTGCCGGAGTCATGATTACGCTGCTTTCTTAAATTAGGACTATATATTCAAAACGCTTTCTTCGCAGGAGATCGCTAAAAAACACCCGGAAAGGCCGTTCCTTTCCGGGTGTTTTTAAAAAGGAGAGTTGACTTTTGAGGAAGATAAGCTCTAGGGAAGTTGCCGAGTTGGTAAAGAGGCTTTCGATCGAAGCAAACCTTTATGCCCCCATTGACCTTGAGGAAAGCCTGCGGGGTGCTGAGGCCTTGGAGGCTTCGCCCTACGGGTTGGCCGTCTTGCAAGATTTGCTTGAAAACATCAAACTGGCGCAAGATGAAAAGATGCCCTTATGCCAGGACTGCGGCATGGCTGTGGTATTTGTGGATTGGGGACAGGAGGCAGTTTTGGTAGACAGCAGCCTGCAGGAATCGATCGATGAAGGGGTGAGCAGGGCATACGTAGAGGGTTACCTTAGGAAGTCCGTCGTGAACGATCCCTTGTATGATAGAAAAAACACGGGCGATAACACGCCTGCAATAGTACACCTCAGGCTGGTTCAGGGAAGCGAAGTCGAAATTACGGTTGTCCCTAAGGGCATGGGAAGCGAAAACGCCTCTGCATTGGCTATGCTATCTCCCGCTGATGGGGAAGAGGGGGTGGTCAACTTCGTAACAAGCGTCATAGCCCAAAAGGGACAAAATGCTTGTCCCCCGCTTATCATAGGAGTGGGCATAGGCGGCAATTTTGAAAGTGCCCCCCTTTTGGCAAAAAGGTCTTTGCTTCGGCCGATCGGGAGCAGAAACGAAGATCCCCGTTACGAAAGACTGGAAGAAAGGCTCCTTGGGGAAGTTAACGGCTTGGGCCTGGGGCCCGGAGGATATGGAGGAAAAATAACGGCCCTTGACGTCCACGTCGAATATATGCCGACCCATATCGCAGGTTTGCCTGTGGCCGTGAACGTTTCATGCAACGCCTTGCGACACGCAGTCGGTCGCCTGTAAGGACGGTGTGTACACGATGGAAGCAAAAAGGATCCAAACCCCTCTGAGAGATGACGTCTTAAGGCATTTACGAATGGGAGAAAGGGTGTTTTTGTCGGGCTATATTTACACCGCTCGCGACGCTGCCCACAAAAGGATGACGGAAGCCTTGCGCAGCGGCGAAGGACTTCCCATCGACATCAAGGGTCAGGTCATCTACTACGCAGGCCCTGCCCCAGCTAAGCCCGGGACCCCGATAGGTTCAATAGGGCCTACGACAAGCGGGCGTATGGACAGGTACACACCGACGTTGCTTAGCATGGGCCTGAAGGGCATGATCGGCAAGGGAAAGAGAAGCCAAGAGGTGATAGCTGCGATAAAGGCCAACAAGGCCGTGTATTTCGGCGCCACGGGAGGAGCTGCGGTCCTCCTTGCCAAAAGGGTAAAGGCCTCCAGAGCCGTTGCCTACAAAGACCTGGGGCCTGAGGCGATTTACGAGTTGCTGGTGGAGGACTTCCCCCTCATAGTGGTGATCGATTGCGAGGGCAACGACTTGTACTCCATTGGGCCCAAAAGGTGGTTTTCCGCGGGAGGCGAGGATGTTTAGGCCTGCGATTGTCTTGATCTCGTGTTATCTCATAGGTTCCGTTCCCTTTAAAAGGCGCCGCACCTTTGAAGGAATGCGGCGCCTGAAGTCTTGCTGAATTACCTCGAGTGCAATCCCGTTGCGGCTACGAAGGAAAATCCTCTCTTGGTGAGCTCTTCGGCCGTGCGGTTCAGGGCGATGTGCTTGTAGATGTAGTTTTGCTCCAACTTTTCGAGGTCTCCGGCCTCCTCAACCTCGGCCTTGGCCCTGAAGTAGTCGAGTATGTCGGAAGGATGGTCCAGTTTGACCTCGTCTTCCGGGTCGCCTCCCTCGTGTTTTGCCGAGATGTTGGGTATGCCGTGTTCTACTGCCAAAAGCAGGTCGTCTCTTCGGCAGTAAGGCTGTATTACTATGCTCTTGTAGGCCTCCGTTATGTGGTGCTCTATCCTGACCTTATCTTCCAGCCCCAAGTCCCTGCGCATCTGCGCCATGGCAAGGAGTGTCTTGGCATTTACCGAGTTGGACACGTTTATCCCTGACAGCGCCGTAGAGCCGTCCTCGCGGGCAAGCATCTTGGCCAGGGCAAATATTATAAAGAGATAGTAAAGGTTATCGGTGCCCATGAAGACCGATATCTTAAACTTGATGTCGACCCCAAGCCGGTAGAGCATCATCCCCGCAAGGACCGAGCCGGGGTTGACGTTTAAGACCTCACGCACGCCGTAGTTGGTAGCGTAATATAGGTATTCGTCCACCCATTGAACAGGATGATCGTTGGGCTGTCCGACGCCCGTGAAATATCCCGTGAGCGTCTGCGGTCCTCCCAGGTGAATGTTCGATCCGTCGGTTCCCTTGGTATCTAACGTCTCGACCCAGCTTGCGCCGGCGATCTGAGTGGCGGCCGCGACGGCCATGATGTCGCCGTTGTCGTGCTCCTGTTCCCTCATGTTCCTTACCCTAATGAAGCGCCCCGGCATTAGCTCGCGCTTCTCGATGGCCCTTTTTGCCTCGCTTATGAACCAGGGGAAGTATTGAAGGGCGCTGATCTCAAGCGTGACCGCAGTTGACTCGTCGAACTGCATCGATGAGGCCTTTTCGCCCAACACCTTTGCCCGAAACTCGCTTAGAGATACGAAGGCCCTGCGGTCTTTTTGTTCCATCAACCATTCCAGGTCCTTTAGGTAGGGCGAGTTGATCCTGCTCAAGCGCTGGAGCAAATTCGGCACCTTTCTTGCCTCGCAGGCCCTTTCGTTTATCTCAGAAGGGGATCCATACTTCTTGATGACGTTAGATATGTCCCTTACCAGCTTGCTGTTTGGGTCAGCGAGGTAGCAGTTTAAGCTCCTTAAAGCCTCCTCACAAAAAATTCCTCCGCAACTCATGGCTTTAACCCTCCTTACTTTCTCTTCAACTCTTCAAGCATCTTCTGATATTCCTCGGCCGTCTCGGGCAGTATGTGGTAGCAGTGCTGATCCTCCGGGAATTTGCCCGTCTTTACGTCCTCTATGAAGGCCTTGAAGGCGTTTGTCTCAACTTCCGCGACGTTTGCGTACTTCTTTACGAACTTGGGAGTGAAGGCCTGAAACAAACCTAACATATCTCCGCATATGAGAAGCTGTCCGTCGCAGGGCGCTCCTGCTCCTATGGAGTAAACGGGTATGGAAAGGTCCTTGGCTATGAATTCGGTCAGCTCCGGCGGCACCGCCTCAAGGAGTAGGGCAAAGGCTCCAGCTTCCTCTATGGCTCGGGCGTCCATTATTAGGTCTCTGGCGCTTTTGGGCTCCCTGCCCTGTGCCTTGAATCCCCCGAGGACTCCTGAGCTTTGAGGGGTTAAGCCGATATGTCCCATGACCAAGATCCCTGCGTCGGCAATGGCCTTTATCCTCGTAATAACCCTTCTTCCGCCCTCAAGTTTCACGGCGTCCATGTCGGCTTCCTTCAAAAACCTTCCTGCGTTATACACGGCGTCCTCGTCGGATATCTGGTATGACATGAAGGGCATATCCCCTATGCAAAATGTATTGGGTGCGCCCCTTCGCACTGCCTTGCAGCAGGTGATGCATTCCTCCATCGTCACGGGCACGGTCCCCTTGTAGCCCAGTAATACCATCCCCAAGCTGTCTCCTACCAAGATCATGTCCATCCCTGCCTGCTCGGCAAAGGATGCCGTGGGAAAGTCGTAAGCAGTTATCCATGCCACAGGTTCGCCCTTTTCCTTCATCCTCATAAAGTCCAAACGTGACTTCTTTGACATAACCCTTCTCCTCCTCTATGGATTAAAATTATCCGGACGGTAAGCCTTCTCCCGCCCGGATTGCAGTTAATGCCTGATCTCGAACTTGCCTTCCAAGGCCTTGAGCCTTTCGACTATGCCGCCGTATTCAAGCTCCCCGTAGGGCAGCATGGCGTTTCCGTAAAATCCTTGCCTGCGCAGCTCTATCGCCTTTTTTGAGGCTATCTCCCTCACGTAATCCCAGAAGGGATGGTCAAAGGCGTCGGCCTCTTCGGACAGCTTGCCATCCTTTACGCAGTAGGCGGTGCAGCTTACGATTGGCGGACCGTCGAAGAAGGACACGGAGCTGTTTCGCTTGACGGGCATGAGAGGCCCTTGGTGGCTTCCCCTCATAAATCCGCCCACGTAGGGAACGAGAGCGTAGGGCTCAAGTATCTCTCCCGTGGCGGGAAAACTGCCCTGTGCCCTGACTAGAAGTATTGGATCGTCTTTTCCGACGTATTTGCCCGCTATGTTGTGAAGCCTTGTGGTGCTGGCGACGGCCGCTATTTCCCCGGTCGTCCTGGAGTAGACGGCTTTTACCACGTAGCGCTCAGGATCTCGAAGCAGCGCCGCGATGTCGTACAGCTCCTCGGGAGCGAAGAGAGCTATTACTTTATCGCCCTCGGTGTATGAGACGTCCATGATCTCAAACTTAAACCCCTTGAACATGTTCGGCGAAAGAAGCAGCCCGCTGCAGTACATGGGATCGCAAAAGGCAAGGTAAAGCGGCAGGTTGAATGCACCGGGATCGGTCTTATCGGCGGCAAAAAGCAGGAAAGGCTCGCTTTTTCTTTCCTCGAACTCCATCTCAGCGATGCCGGGCCCAAGCCCCCTTATGTTGCCGGAGAAGGCGTCCTTTAGCAGGTCCTGTCCCGCACCATAGAGGCCCTCTTTCTTTGCCACGTCGGCGGCAGCCTTGAAGGCGTCCCAGGCTATCTGGTGGATGAGCGGGTTGTCCGTGCCGTGAGTGTGGGTCATCAATATGGCGATGTCGTCTCCCGTGTAGGAAAGGCGGAAATCGATGAAATCACTGCCCAGATGAGGCTGAAGAGACCTTTCCACTTCCTTGAGCAGTGAAGCACTGGGGCGAATGTGCCCTCCAATGCTTCCTATGTCGGCCTTGATCGCTGTTAGGGTTACTCTCAATGTGCTCTCCCCCTTTTCGATTTTATGATCAAGACGCAAAGCTAAGGTCACACGAAAGCTTTACGCAATCATTCTATACTAAATTGCGCAAATCTTGAAGGCAGTTTAAAGGCAAGGTCCACTGATAGGGCAAGCTAAATAGCTTTAATGTTCACATTTTGCCCTGTATTTCTCTAAAGCCCTGCCCAGCCGCAGTCCGGCCTCGCGCGCGATCTCAGGCGGCGTCTTCGCAAAGGACAGCCGAAGTGTCGAACTGTCCGCACTTGAAGTGTCGGGGAAAAAGGCAGCCCCCGGAACGACGCCGACATGTTCTTCAAGCACCGCATATTTGGCAAAGTCGAAGCAGTCCTTCAGCCACGGCACACGGGCCCATATGAAAAACCCTCCCATGGGAAGGTCGTAGGTCATGCCCTGAGGTACTGCGTTATCCGCCAGGGAGGCGTCCAGGGCGTTTCTTCTTGCCACGTAGGTTTCCCTTAAATGCGCAAGGTGAGCCTTCATGTCAAGGGATGAAAGCAGCTCGAAAACTGCTCTTTGCAGGAAGGCCGGAAGGGACAGCTTCGTTGCAAGCACAAGTTCTCCCATTTGAGATGCGATCTTTGATGGCACGACCATGAAGCCGCACCTTATGCCGGGCGCTATTATCTTTGAAAAGCTGCCCAGGTAAATGACCATGTCCTCGTCTTGGGCCATCTTTATGTAGCTTCCTTCGTGATTTCCTTCGTATCTCAGGTATCTGTAGGGGTCGTCTTCTATGATCAAAAAGCCGTATCGGCGAGCCAGCTCCAATATTTGTCTCTTTCGTTCATCGCAAGTTACGCACCCCGACGGGTTTTGAAAGTTGACTATGGTGTAAAACATCTTGACCCTGCCTTTGGAAAGGACTTTTTCCATCTCCTCGACAATAGGGCCGTCCTTGTCGACGGGAACGCTTGCGAAGTTTGCCCCCTCCTTGCCGAAGGCAAGAAGGGCCTCCGGATAGGTGGGATTTTCGACCAGCACGGTGTCGCCCGGCTCTACAAAGGCCTCGGAAACCAGGTTAAGCCCGTCCTGCGACCCGTTGGTCATTATCACGTTTTCCCCGCCGTAACCTTGCGGCAAAAGTTCGTCCTCCTTCATCCATTCGGCTATCCATTCCCTAAGCTCCGTTATGCCCGTGGAAAGGGGATAGTAGCTGAGGATCCCGGGGTCCCTCAAAGCTTTTTCGATACTTTCCCTCAGAAGGTCCGCCGGATATACGTCGCTTGAGGGCTCTCCCGCCGTCAGCGAGATTGCATTGTGTTTCTTTACGAGTATCATCATCTCCGTGATGGCAGAAGGTTTGATCCTCTCCGTCACTCTTTTGCCAAGCAATGACCTGATGTCCAATTCGCCTCACTCCTTCGTGTAAAATTGCCGCCGGGATACGCTTTATCGGCCAATTTCGACGTAAGTTGAACTGCGGATTACGTCATATAAATATTAAAATAAAATTACGGAAAAAGATAGAAAGAAAGGAGCAACGATGTTGAAGGGCTTAAATAAGTATCTACTGGCAGCGGTCGCAGCATTTGCCCTCCTCGTTGGCAAGCCTCAAGGCATGTTGGGGCAGGACGCGCTCATCCGGGAAGGCGATACCTTGAGCTTGGAGCAGTGCATCGACATAGCTCTTCAGGCACACCCGGACGTCATAGGTGCCCAAAAGAAGGTCGAAGCACAACAAAGCGTAGTGGGCCAGGTCTCTTCGCAGAACTATCCCACCCTCTCTGCCTCGACGAATTACTCGAGAAGCTCCCCCGCCGGATCAAGCACTTACTCCGACTACTCAAGCGACGTGTCGGTATCCCAGGTCATAACCGACTTCGGAAAGAGGGAAACGCAGATAGGCTTGGAGAAGGAAAACGTTACGGTGACCGAGTTTGAGGCCAGCGACAAGCAAAGAACCGTAGTCTACGGGGTATGCGAGGCCTACTACGGCGTGCTTGCCGCCAAGAGAAACGTGGCCGTGGCAGAAGAGACGGTAAAGCAGTTCGAGGAGCACTTAAAGCAGGCCCAAGGGTTTTATGAGGCGGGCACAGCACCTCGCTTTGACGTCACGAAGGCGCAGGTGGATTTGAGCAACGCTCGCCTTGAGCTGATAAAGGCCAGGTCGTCGCTTCAGATTGCCTGGAAGAGCCTGAGCAACGCCATGGGCCTTATGGACGTTCCCCCTTACGACATAGCCGACGACATGGACTTCAAGGTCTACGAGATTACGAAAGGCGATGCCCTGCAGAAGGCCTTCTCAAACAGGCCCGACCTCAAGGCCCAGGAGCACAGCGCTGTATCCGCGCAGCAATCCCTTAAGCTTGCCGCTAAGGGGTTGTCGCCATCCCTTTCGGCCTATGCGGCCTACAACTTCGAGGGCAGGGAATTTCCCCTGGACGAGGGCTGGAACTTCGGCATAACCATGGACATACCTCTTTTTGACGGCCACCTTGTAGAGTATAAGGTCAAGGAAGCTCAGGCAAACCTGGAACAGGCCAACTTGGCCACCGAGTCCATGAAAAACGACATCTCCCTCGAAGTCGAGCAGGGCTATCTTTCCCTGGTGGAGTACGGCGAAAGCGTGGAAGTCACAAAGCTGGCCGTGAAGCAGGCACAGGAAAACTTGGACCTTGCCCTGGGCAGATATCAGGCAGGAGTGGGAAGCCCCATAGAAGTTACCGATGCCACTGTGGCCCTAAGCGACGCCAAAAAAAGCTACATACAGGCCCTTTACGACTACAGGATGGCGGAGATTACGCTTAAAAGCGCGATGGGAGAGAAGATGCCTTGAAGAAAAAGAGGACCATATTTATCGCATTGACAGCGGCGGTCGTGTGCCTTGCTGTTTTTGGCCGCAACATGTTCGACAAGGGTGAAAAGCTGTCCTACGAGACGGTGTCCGCGGAGAGGCGCGCCATAGAGGCTCACGTCACCGCAAGCGGAACGGTTTCGGCAGTAACCACCGTGGACGTAGGAACGCAGGTGTCGGGCACCATAAAGGAAATTTACGTGGATTACAACTCCGTCGTCAAGAAGGGGCAGCTCATAGCGCTGATAGACCCCACTACCTTTGAGGCCCAGGTCGAGCAGGCCAGGGCCAACCTCATGCAGGCCAAGGCATCGCTTCAGAAGGCCAAGGCCACCCTTGATGACGCAAAAAGAAACCTAGACCGCCAGAAGATGCTCTGGGATAGGGACTTAATCGCAAGAAGCGATCTCGATTCCGCCCAGACCGACTACGACCTGGCAGTTGCGGGAGCGAGCGAAGCCGAGGCCAACGTATACCAGACGCAGGCCGCCTTAAAGAAGGCCGAGACAGACCTGGGCTATACCAGGATATGTTCACCCGTTAACGGCATTGTTGTCTCCCGCGATGTGGACGTGGGCCAGACGGTGGCTGCAAGCTTTCAGACGCCTACGCTCTTTACCATTGCCCAGGATTTGACCAAGATGCAGATAGAGACGAGCGTCGATGAAGCCGACATAGGGAACGTAAGGGAAGGCCAAGGTGCCACCTTTACGGTCGATGCCTACCCTGACGCCCTATTTTCGGGCACCATAAGGCAGGTAAGGATAGCCTCAAGCGTGGAAGAAAACGTGGTGACCTATCCCGTCATAATCGACGTGGCAAACCCCGACCTGATGCTCAAGCCCGGGATGACCGCAAACGTCACCATAATCACAGAGAAAAAGGATGACGCCTTAACGGTCCCAAGCTCGGCATTCAGGTACAGGCCGTCAAATTACACGGGCGAGACCCTGCGCGGCAAGGTCGTATGGGTGCTTGAAGGCGGCAGTCCCGTTCCCAAAAACGTAAATACCGGCATAACCGACGGCTCCTATGTGGAGATAACAGGCGGCGATCTGAAGGAGACCGACCTCATCGTGATAGGCGAATCGACAAACTCCTCATCGGCTTCGGCGAAGAAGTCGAACGGTATGAGGCCTCCTTTTTAGGTCAAAGAAGGACGACAGCGAGGAAAGATTGAGATGCCATTGATAGAAGTCGAAGACGTACGAAAGGTTTACAGGATGGACGGCGTGGAGTTCGAGGCCCTAAAGGGTGTTTCCTTCACGGTGGACAAGGGCGAGTTCGTCATAATCATGGGCCCTTCCGGGTCAGGAAAGTCGACCATCATGCACATACTTGGCGCATTGGACGTCCCCACTTCGGGAAGGTATGTCCTGGACGGCAAGGAGATAGCCAACATGACGAGGGACGAGTTGGCCCACGTGAGAAACAGGAACATTGGCTTCGTGTTTCAGGGCTTTAACCTGCTTCCAAGGATGAACGCCATGGAAAACGTGGAGCTGCCCATGCTTTATGCGGGCGTGTCCCCCAAGGAAAGAAAGGCAAAGGCCAATCAGGCCTTGGAGCTGGTCGGGCTGCTTGAATGGGCCTACCACCGGCCAAATCAGATGTCTGGAGGTCAGCAGCAGCGGGTTGCCATAGCCCGCGCCCTGGTAAACGACGCCCCGCTTCTTTTGGCCGACGAGCCCACGGGAAGCCTGGACTCGAAGACCGGCGCCCAGGTCATGGAGATGCTTCAAAGCTTAAACGAAACCAGGGGCATAACCGTAGTCTTGGTGACCCACGACAGCAACATAGCCAAATACGGCAAGAGGATCATACGGGTCCTTGACGGCCTCATATCGAGCGACGAATCGGAGGAAAAGGAAGAAAAGCAGGTGGCCCTGCGATGATATCTTTGATCGAAACGTCCAGGGTGTCCTTTAGGGCCATCCTTTCCAACAAGATGCGCTCGGGCCTCGCGATGCTTGGCATTGTCATAGGGGTGGGCGCCGTGATAGCGATGCTTGCCCTGGGTGCGGGAGCCACGATGCAGATAAAAAACGTCATGTCGAGCATGGGAAGCAACTTGCTCGTAATACGGCCCGGTACAGTTACCTCGGGCGGCATCCGCATGGGCGCCGGCAGCATCCCTTCGCTGACGCTTAGTGACGCCATGGCCATAAGGGAGGAATGCCCCTCCGTGGAGGAGGTCCTGGCCCAGTACTCAGGCACGGCACAGGTAGTCTACGGAAACCAAAACTGGTCAACCCAAATTTCAGGCGTCACCGAAGGAGTATTTGTGGTCAACGACTGGCAGCTGAAGTCGGGACGTCCCTTCATGGATCAGGACATGAGAAGCGCCGCCAAGGTGGCCATACTGGGGTCGACCGTGGCGGAAGAGCTTTTTGGCTATTCCGACCCCGTCGGCGAGACGATCAGGATAAAAAACATACCCTTTCAGGTGATAGGGGTGCTCGAGTCTAAGGGCGAGTCGAGCTGGGGGAGGGACCAGGACGACGTAGTTATGGTGCCCGTGACGACGGCGCAGAAGAGGCTTTTTGGCATGCCAAGGCCCGATATGGTCTCCTCCATAACTGTCAAGGTGAGGTCTGAGGATCTGATGTCCAAGGCGCAGGAAGAGGTGACGTTCCTTTTGAGGCAGCGCCATAAGATTTCTTCCTCTCAGGACGATGACTTCACCGTCAGGAACATGGAGCAGGCCATGGAGGCCGCCCAAGAGTCCATGAAGGTTATGTCGCTGCTTTTGGGCTCCATAGCGTCGGTATCGCTTTTGGTGGGCGGCATCGGCATAATGAACGTAATGCTCGTTTCGGTCACCGAGCGCACCAGGGAGATAGGCATACGCATGGCCGTAGGTGCAACTTCAAGGGACATAATGCTTCAATTTCTGGTGGAGTCGGGGATGCTTTCCATGACCGGCGGAGCGGTGGGGGTCTTTTTGGGGGCGCTGCTGTCCTACGTGCTGTCGCACGCCTTCAGCTGGCAGACCGTGGTGCTTCCCGGCTCCGTTGCCTTGTCATTCGGCTTTTCCGCCATGGTCGGCATCGTCTTCGGCCTGTATCCTGCCTACAAGGCCTCGCTTTTAAACCCCATAGAGGCACTTCGGTACGAATGATATGCGTGGTGCCGGCTTGACCCTCAATTTCCTAGACCCTATAATAACAGTCACAAATGGCACTATTTATTGGGCCTAATTATAGGGCCTAAAGGAGGGTTCACATGAAACAGGTCAAGGTTGGACTCGATGAATCGCACGTCAGATTGCTTGAACAGTTCAAGCGCTTCGGATTCAAGGACAAAAGCGAAATGGTTCGTTTTGCCCTGGATCTATATGTGAAGGATATGGCCAATCGACGTTTGCGCGAATCGGCGGCCCTTTACGCCCAAGTTTACGAAGAGGACGCCGAGACCCGAGAATGGATGAAGGCAAACACCGCGGAGTGGCCGTCATGAGCGTGTTAAAACGGGGGATGGTGATAGACATCGACCTTGATCCCACGAATGGCTCCGAGACGGGGAAAGTTCGTCCCTGCGTGGTCGTTACCAACGACGTTTACAACGAGCGCGTTCCCGTTATTCAGGTGGTGCCCGTAACGGCCTGGAGCGAAAAGAAGGCCAGGATCATCACAAACGTTGAAATAGATCCGACCCCCCGAAACGGGCTGACCAAAAAGTCCGTCGCTGACTGCCTGCAAACCAGGCCCGTCGATTACGCCGAGCGCCTTGTCAGGGTGCGCGGCGAGCTTGAAGAGGACGCGATGTCAAAGATCGACGAGGCCCTAAAGGTCGTCTTTGGCCTGGATGTATAGGCTGCGGTATGAAACATTTTTACGGAGGTGTTTTAGGTGTTTATGACCCATACCTTGCGCACAAAGGCCCGCGAGGAGCTGATAGACATTACGCGTACGGTGGAGGAAGACGTGAGGTCTTCAGGCATAAAGGAGGGCTTATGTGTGGTTTACGTCCCCCATACGACGGCGGCCGTTACGGTAAACGAGCACGCCGATCCCGACGTCAGGCAAGACATATTAAAGCAGCTTAAGGTATTGGTTCCCAAGGATTGCGACTACTCCCACATAGAGGGCAACTCCGACGCCCACATAAAGTCCAGCCTCATCGGCGCCTCGCAGGTCATACCCATCCATGATGGTCGTTTAATGCTTGGCACCTGGCAGGGCATATTTTTCTGCGAGTTCGACGGCCCGAGAAACAGGAGCTTTTATGTAACCCTAACTTGAGATTGCTTGTTGACCTGGTAGGCTATAAATTCTTACAATAGTAAAAAGATTCCCTATTCCGATTCATCATGAAATGATCAAGAATACGGGGGTGATTGTGTGAGGAGGATCATAGCGGGTTTGGTGATGGCTGCATTGATGTTCGGTGCCTCTGCGGCGATGGCTCAGGATACCATCAAGATAGGTTATCTGGCCGCGCTCACGGGTGACTGGGCCGCTTACGGGCAGACGGAGCTGAAATCGGCCCAATTGGCGGCAGAGGAGATCAATGCCAAGGGAGGCGTGTTGGGAAAGAAGCTCGAGATAGTGCCCTACGACTTCAGGACCAGGGCGGAGGATGCCGTGAACGCCGTGCGCAGGATGATAGAGCAGGATAAGGTGCTCGCCATAATAGGGGCCAACGGAAGCGGCATAAACATCGCCACGGCACCGGTGGTAAACCGAGCAGGGGTGTCTCAGATCGGCACCGTTTCGACCAACCCCCTGGTGACGGTGGACAACAACGGCAAGGTGCGTCCCTATTCCTTCAGGATCTGCTTCACCGACCCCTATCAGGGAACTGTTCTGGCCTACCTTGCGGCCAAGGAGATGGGCAAGAAAAAGGCAGCCATACTCTACGACGTGGGCAACGAATACTCTCAGGGCCTTCGCGAGTTCTTCATGAAGTACTTCAAGGAATACGGCGGACAGACCGTCAGCGATCAGGGATTCCGCGGCGGCGTTGATGTCGATTTCAGGGCACAGCTGACGGAGATCAGGAACTCCGGAGCTGACGTCTTGGTGCTTCCCAACATGGGCAAGGAGATGGCGCTAATAATCAAGCAGGCTAGGGAATTGGGCATGAAGGACCTGTTGATCATCGGCGGCGACGGATATGCCGAGTTCATGTGGGACATAGCCGGCGATGCCATGGAGGGCACCTACTGGGTCAACCACGTGGCCCCCGAGGACCCCGCCATGCAGCCCTTCTTTGAGGCCTACAAGAAGAAGTACAACGACGAATGCAAGGAGTTCGTAAACGGCGTCTTGGCCTACGACTCCGTTTACTGGCTGGCCGACGCCATAAAGAGGGCCGGCAAGGCCGACAGCAAGGCCATCAGGGACGCCCTTGAAAACACCACTAACCTTCAGCTCCATCACGCCGTGCTAACCATCGACCCGACGGACCACAACCCCAAGGACAAGGACGCCGTCATACTAGTTTGCAAGGACGGCAAGGCCAGGTTCTTCAAGAAGATCAGGCCGCAATAATAAGATCGCTGAAACTGCCTTACCGGGGCGGGGTCAAATGCTCCTCGCCCCTCTTTTTAAAAAGACTGAGACGAGGTGAAGGCCTTTGGGAACGCTGGCCCAACAGCTCATTAACGGAATATCTCTGGGTTCCGTATATGCACTGATAGCCGTGGGGTACTCATTGGTATACTCCATACTCCTTTTTTCCAACTTTGCCCACGGCGGTTTTTTGGTCATCGGCGGCTACATATGCTATTACACCTTGACGGCTCTGGGAAACAACATCTGGGTGGCAGGCGGCCTTTCTCTGCTTGGCGCAGGCATAGCGGCCGTCCTGACCGAACGGATAGCCTACAAGCCCATACGGGAGCGCACCAATATTACCCTCTATCTTCTCATAGCGTCGCTTGGCATGAGCATAGTGATTGAAAACATATTCGTAATAGTCGCGGGCGGGCGCTTCAGGGCCCTTCCGCCCGTCATACCCACCAACCCCGTGCACCTCTTTGGGCTAACCACCACCAGCGCCTTCGATCTGCTTTCCTTGGTCGTGGCCTTCGTATTCTTGACGGGGCTTCAGCTTTTCATAGTAAAGAGCAAATGGGGGCTTGCCATAAGGGCAGCGGCCTTTGACCTCAAAACGGCAGGCCTCATGGGGATAAACGTGAACCTGCTCATATCCATCGTGTTTTTCGTGGCGGGAGTGCTGGCGGCTGTGGGCGGCATATTTTTGTCCGTACGCTACACCCTCTATCCGCAGCTCGGCGGCATCACCATAAAGGCCTTCGTGGCCGCCGTGGTGGGGGGCCTTGGGTCCCTTCCCGGGGCGGTCGTCGGAAGCCTGATTCTCGGGCTTGCCGAGATGCTGACGGCAGGGTTCATATCAAGCCAGCTTCGAGACCTGGTCGTCTTTTCCCTTTTGGTGATAACGCTTCTGGTAAAGCCTACCGGGCTTTTCGGCAAAAAGCCCACGGAAAAGGTCTGAGGAGGATGAATGTATGGGCTACATTGGCGGAATAATCATCCTTCTGTGCATAAACTCCATAGCGGTCATGGGCGTATCGCTGCTCACGGGCTTTACGGGCATATTTAGCCTTGGACATGCCGCCTACATGGCCCTCGGTGCCTACACGGCCGGCATACTGACCGTCGAACACGGCGTCCACTGGTTTTTGGCGATACTTGCGGGGGGGCTTCTTGCCATGGTCGTGGCCTACCTCATAGGCATACCGACCTTGAAGCTGATGGGCGACTACTACGCCATAGCCTCCATTGGCCTGGTTGAGTCCATCAGGCTTATCCTGGAAAACTGGCAGTCGGTGACACGCGGTGCCAGAGGTTACCCCGGCATTGAGGGCTTCACCACCCTGCCTGTGGCGGTGGCCTTCTTTTTGGTGATGGCCATCGTCATGGTACACCTGATAAACAGCCGTTACGGCAGGGCCTTCAAGGCCTGTCGCGACGATTACCTGGCCGCCTCCCTTCTGGGGTACAACACGGCCCGCTATAGGGTCTTGAGCCTGGCCGTTTCCGGGTTTTACTGCGGAGTTGCCGGGGCGCTTCTTGCCGGATTTATGTCCTTTATCCAGCCCGTTATGTTCGACATGATGAAGTCGACGGAGCTTACGTCCATGGTTGTCTTCGGGGGGTTGGGCTCCCTGAGCGGAACGCTTTTGGCTTCCGTCATCATTACGCTCGTCACCGAGCTCTTTCGTCCCATATCGCAGTACCGTATGCTCATCTACGGCGGGGTGCTCGTGGCCATCATGGTGTTGAGGCCCGAGGGCATCATGGGATCCAAAGAGCTGTGGAACCTGCGGAGAAAGAGGTGACGTCGGTGGCTTTGCTTGAACTTTCAGACGTAAGCAAGTCCTTCGGAGGCGTTAAGGCCGTCGATCGCCTGTCTTTTTCGATTGAAAAGGGCGAGACCCTTGGGTTGATAGGGCCAAACGGGGCCGGAAAGACCACCGTATTCAACCTGATCACGGGCCTCTATCCCCTGGACGGAGGGAAAATAACCTTCAAAGGCGAGGACATATCCCAGCTGAAGCCCCACGAGATAATCCCCAAGGGGATTGCCCGCACCTTCCAGAACCTGCGCCTTTTTCCCAGGGCCTCAAGCGTTGAAAACGTCATGACGGCATGCAGAAAGGAATCCTACTCCTTCCTTGAAGCCTTGACCCACCTCGGCAGATGGAGGCACTGCGAGCAAAGGGCCATGGAACGGGCCATGGACCTTTTGAAACTGGTAGGCATAGCCGACAGGGCCCAACAGGCTGCAGGCACCCTTCCATACGGCCACCAGAGAAAGCTCGAGATAGCTCGAGCCCTGGCCCTGGAGCCGGAGCTTTTGCTCTTGGACGAGCCTGCGGCGGGCATGAACCCCGAGGAGGTTGACGAGCTCAACGCCCTGATACGGCGCATCTCCCAGGAGCTTGGGATAACCATCATAGTGATAGAACATCACATGGAGCTCGTCATGGAGATATGCCCGAGGATAGTGTGCATGAACTTCGGGGCGAAGATCGCCGAGGGAAGCCCCGCCGAGATACAGTGCCACCCGGAAGTGCTTGCCGCTTACCTGGGGGAGGAGGTATAGACATGGCCGAACCCCTTTTGTCCGTCCAAAACCTTTCCGTCACATACGGGGCCATCAGGGCGCTTCACGGCGTCTCGATGGAAGTCTACGAGGGTGAGATAGTGTGCGTCATTGGCGCCAACGGAGCCGGCAAATCGACCCTGCTTAACGCCGTAATGGGAGTGGTGCGCCGGGAATCGGGAGAGGTGATCTTCGACGGCAAGGCCCTTGCCAAAAGGAGCTATCAGGTCGTGGCCCAGGGCGTATCGCTGGTGCCCGAGGGCAGGCGAATATTCAGCCCCCTCACCGTCCACGAAAACTTGATGATAGGGGCCTTTCCGCGAAAGGACATGCGTCAGATTGAAGAAGACCTAGAATGGGTGTACGGCCTTTTCCCGAGGCTTCAGGAAAGAAAGGACCAGTACGCGGGCACCCTTTCCGGCGGAGAGCAGCAGATGCTCGCCATCGGGAGGGCCTTGATGTCGCGCCCCCGTTTGCTCCTCTTGGACGAGCCGTCGCTGGGGCTTGCTCCCATCCTGATAAGGGATATATTCAAGGAATTAAAGCGCATCAACGGGGAGGGAGTGACCATACTCTTGGTCGAGCAGAACGCCAGGCAGGCCCTCATGCTTTCAAACAGGGGATACGTCCTGCAGACGGGTCGCATCGTGCTTGAGGGCCGCTCTCAGGACCTGCTGGTAAACCCCGACGTAACGGCCGCCTACCTCGGCAAGCTCAAGAAATAGCGGACGCGAAGAAGCGCTCGTTTTTTACCCCTAGAACGGATACCCCGGCTATATCTTGGGCAGGACCGTCTCCGGGGGCGAAACTCAACTGATAAACGACAATGGCCGAGATATACAAGAAATTTTTGCATTTTGAAAATTTGCCCTATTGTCAAAACAGGATGTCCGTGATATAAGAAAAAAATATATATGGTTACGGGGAAACGATGAACCCTCGCATTTCCGATATCGGGCGCAATGGCGAAGGGTGAGTGAGTAGCGCGACCGGCCCCTTGGAGTTTTGCGGAGAGCAGCTTCAGGGGCTTTATTTATTGGATAGTTAGATTATATAAACAATTGCATCAAGAGCAATAGAGCATGGTATTGTGTATTCCCCTGGAAAGCGAATCTAATATGGTCGGGAATTTTTTCAGATCATGTTGGGTTTGTTTCCGTATTTTTGCTATAATCACATCACGATATCATATTAATATTCTGATAGTATGGAGGCAGGTCTATGAACAACAGGGACAAGCAAGTCGAGAGGAAGTCTCTTTTAGGCCAGATACTGGTCGAGCAGGGCTACGTCCTGCCCGAGCAGTTGGAGATGGCCTTAAAGGAGCAGACAGCCACGAACCTGCGGATAGGCGAGATCTTGGTGAAAAACGGTTGGGTCACGGAAAAGGATCTGGCCGAGGCCATTTCAAGGCAGACGAAGTATCCCTTTGTCTCCCTTTCCATGTTTCGCCCCATGCAGGAGGCCATCGACGTCATACCCGAGAGCATGGCCAGGAGGCTCCAGGTCGTTCCCCTCTCGATTGATGAAAACGCAAATAAGCTGACCATAGCAGTCTCCGATCCCTTCAACATCTTGGCCCTCGACGAGATCAGGATGATAACGGGCATGGACCTTGACATCATGATCGCAACCCTTTCCGACATCAAGCGCGCCATAGAGTCCTTTTACAGCGTAAAATCGAGCATAGACAGGGCTTTAATCGAGGTGGTAGCGGAAGAAAGCGCCGAGTTCGACCTGTCGAGGGAAGAGGCCGTCTCCATAGACGACGCCCCCGTCGTCAAGCTCGTGAACACCATATTGGGACAGGCCGTGGACAACGGCGCCTCCGACGTCCACGTGGAGCCCTTCGAGACGGAGACGCGGGTGCGCTACAGGATAGACGGCGTCTTGTTCGATATGCTCACATTTCCGAAGCACCTTCACCCCCCCGTTTCGTCGCGAATTAAGATAATGTCTGGCATGGACATCGCCGAGAAGCGCCATCCCCAGGACGGCAGGATACTCCTTCGCGCAGCGGGCAGGCGCATCGACATAAGGGTCTCGAGCCTTCCTGCCATTTACGGCGAAAAGCTGGTCATGCGCTTGCTCGATCAAGCCACGGCCATGGTGGGCCTGGAAAAGCTCGGGCTGGATCCCGAGGAGAGAGTGGTCCTGGATAAGATCATAGGAGTGCCTTACGGCATCATATTGGTAACGGGGCCGACGGGGAGCGGAAAATCGACCACCCTTTATTCAATACTGCAGACACTTAACTCCTACGACGTGAACATCACGACGGTGGAGGACCCCGTTGAGTACACCATTATGGGGGTCAACCAGGTGCAGATAAACGAAAAGGCGGGCCTTACCTTTGATACGGTCTTGAGGTCCATACTGCGCCAGGACCCTGATATCATACTGGTTGGCGAGATGCGCGACACGGAGACGGCCCAGCTTGCCGTCAGGGCTGCCCTCACGGGACACTTGGTGCTGTCGACGCTTCACACCAACGACGCCCCAAGCTCCATCATAAGGATGGTAGACATGGGAATTCCGCCCTTCCTGGTGTCCTCTTCCGTGGTCGCCGTGATGGCGCAGAGGCTGGTAAGAAAGCTGTGTCCCCGCTGCAAAGCGCCCTACGAGCTTCCGCAGGACGTGGCCGAAAGCCTGGGGCTTGACGGCTTTAAGACCGTCTACAAGCCCGTGGGCTGCGATGAATGCCGCGGCACGGGCTACAGGGGAAGGACGGCAATTTTCGAGATAATGTCCATGACCGAGGAGATGAGGAGGGCCGTGATGACGGGAGCCAGCTCCGACGACCTTCGGGCCATGGCCATACGTCAGGGCATGAGGACCCTTCGGGTCTCGGGAGCTAAAAAGGTGAAAGATGGGATAACGAGCGCCGACGAAGTGCTGTCAGTGACCCTGTGATATCGGATGTCTGTGGGGTGAGGGATTTATGGCACTGCAAATAGGTCTTCGGGAACTTTTCAACGAGGCGGTAAAGAGGAACGCAAGCGATATCCACATCTCCGTGGGCATTCCTCCCGTCCTGCGCGTGGACGAAAGGCTGTATCCCCTAAAACATCCTCCTCTCGATGCGGCGGACGTGAGGGACGTGATAATTACCCTTCTCACGGAAGAGCAGTTCGAGCGCTACATGGCCAAAAAGGAGCTGGATGTGAGCTTTCAGTTCACCATCTCCGATGAGAGAATGAGCGTTCGCATCAGGTGCAACTGCTTCTTCGAGAGGGGGAACATGGCCATGGCCATGAGGATCATCCCAAGGACGATTCGCCTTATAGAACACCTCATTCTGCCCAAAAAGCTCCACGAAGTTGCCAGGAAGCGCCGGGGGCTTTTCCTCGTGACGGGTCCCACGGGCCACGGAAAATCCACCACCTTGGCCGCCATAATACAGGAGATAAACATGACGAGGAGCTGTCATATCGTCACCATTGAAGACCCCATAGAGTATTTGTTTCATTCAGACAGGTCGATAATACACCAGCGCGAGATAGGCATAGACACCGACAGCTTTGCCGAGGCCTTGAAGAGGGTGCTCCGCCAGGACCCGGACGTCATAATGATAGGCGAGATGAGGGACCTCGAGACGGTGCGCGCCGCCCTTACGGCAGCCGAGACGGGACACCTGGTCCTGGCGACGCTTCACACGCCCGACGCTCCCCAAAGCGTCGATCGGATCTTAGACGTCTTTCCATCGCACCAGCAGGATCAGGTGAAGCTTCAGCTTGCAAATGTCCTCATAGGCATATGTTCCCAGCAGCTTCTGCCCCTCCCCGGAGGCGGCAGGATAGTCGCCACGGAGCTCATGTGGGCCGTGCCGGCGGTGCGAAACTGCATCAGGGAAAGGAAGATACCGGGATTAAAGAGCATCATCCAGACGGGCTCCGATTTCGAGATGCACACCATGGATCAGGACCTGGCCCGTCTGGTCAGGGAGGGCAAGGTGCCCTACGAGCTGGCAGCCACATACGCCTTCGATGCACGGGACCTGGACAGGATGCTCTTCGGAGAGGGCTCCCCCTCGGTTGCGGGCGAAGGCATAGCGGGCAGGAGGTGAGTGGCAGATGCTTTACAGGTACAAGGCAAGGGCAAGCGACGGCAAGGTGGTCTTCGGAAGCCAGCAGGCTCAGTCCGAAGCCCAGGTCATACAGTGGCTCAGGGAGAGGTCGCTTTATCCCATAGAGATAGAGGAGACAAAGGAGCGCGCGACAAAGACCCTCAGGGAAAGGCTGCAGGCCTTCTCGACGATCAAGCTCAAGGACAAGGCCGTTTTCTTCAGGCAGTTGGCCACGATGCTCGATGCCGGCATAACCCTGGGGACGGCCCTGGATATGCTTGCCGAACAGACGGAAAACAAGCGCTTTGCCGATGCCATAAGGGAAATAAAGACCATGGTGGACAGGGGCACCTCTTTAAGCGCCGCCATGGCGACCAGGAAGGAATTTTCAAAGCTCATGGTGGCCATCGCCAGGGCAGGAGAGGAAGGAGGAGTGTTGGAATCGAGCCTGGACCGTCTTGCCACCTTCCTGGAGCGTCAGGACGAGCTTCGAAAGAAGATCATTTCGGCCTCGACCTACCCGGCGGTGGTCATGGGCTTTGCCGTAATTGTCGTGTTTTTGCTGGTGACGCTGATAATGCCCAGGTTTGCCTCCATCTTCACGGATTTGGACATACGCCTTCCCCTGCCCACGAGGATTATCTTGGGCTTTTCCATGTGGATGAGCCATTTCTGGTATTTGCCCGTGGGGCTGGTCTTATTGCTTATTTTGGTCATCTACACCATGGCAAAGAACAAAAACACGAAGGCAAAGCTGGACGCCTTCAGGCTAAGGCTTCCCCTCTTCGGGGATATATGGAAAAAGTCCGTGCTGGCAAGGACCTTTAGGACCTTTGCCGCATTGGTCCAGGCGGGCGTTCCCATTCTTTCTGCCCTTGAGATGACGGCAGACGTCTCGGGCAACGCCGTCGTGGAAGACGCCTTCGCCCAGCTGTCCGACCAGGCCAAGAGGGGCATGTCCATGGGCGAGACGGCAAAAAAGATAAAGGTCATACCTCCCCTGGCGGCCCACATGATCGCCGTCGGGGAGCAGACGGGAAGGCTTGAGGACATGGTTGACAAGGTGGCCGACTGGTTCGAGTTCGAGCTCGACGAAAAGATAAAGCGTTTAACGTCCATAATCGAGCCCGTGCTCATAGTCTTCGTGGGCGGAGTGGTGGCGCTCGTGGTCTTTGCCGTGTTCATGCCCATAATCGGTTCGATCCAGGGTCTGCTTGCCGGAGCGTGATATGGGCTGATGGAGCATATCAAAGGAGGTGGGTCAAAGGTCGTCTCAAGAGGGATTTATCGTTCGTAAAAGTAGGGAGGCAAGAGCTTTAAGTGCAGGCAACATCTAAAGGAGGATGGTTTAAGTGATGAGTGAAATGAAAAAAAGGCTTCAAAGAAGGGGCGCAAGAAAGGGGTTCACGCTGGTCGAGTTATTGATCGTCATCATAATCATAGGGATACTGGCGGGAGCGATGATGCTGGTGGCGGGAACGAGCAGGGACGCCGCTGAAGCGTCGAAGATAATAAGCGACTTAAGGAATATGAAGGCAGCCGTTTTAATGTGGATGGCGGATAATCCTACGACAATCACGAAAACTGACTGGGATGGCAAACATACTGATCAAGCTACTTTGGATAAGCTGAACAAGTACTTAGATAGACCACTAATAAAGGATGCCCATCCTTTCGTTTTTAAAGTTGAAACAGGTAAAGATAAATATGGAAAGAGTTATGAAGTTTGGTTGTTGGGGTATAACTTGGCAAATGTGAGGGCAGGCGTTAAAGATAAATTGGCGAGCCAAGCTGCATCTGCGGGATTGTTTGGTGGCGATGGCAATGGTATAGGTACATGGCCTTTAACCGACTTACTATATTATAAATCATCTCAAGATTATATCTGGATAGTCATTCAATAGCGCAGGTGATCTGACGTGAAGCGGCGCGGTTTCTCCCTGATAGAGGCTCTGGTGGCGCTGATGCTACTCTTAGTGGCGCTCATACCCATGGCGGCCCTTCCTGCGGCCACAAGCAGGCTTTACATGGCCTCGGCCGCCAGGGAGCAGGCCGCGCTGCTTGCCGTGCAAAAGCTGGACGAGCTCGAGTCGAAGGATTTCGGTTCTGCCGATTTGGGCGAGACGGGTTCCAACAGCTTTCACAGCGACACGAGCAATCCCGGCTATGCGATCAGATGGTACGTGACCAACATCACCAGCAGCTCTAAAGTCGTAAAAAAGCAAATTGACATGACAGTTACGTGGAACCAAGGAAAGAGCAAGTTCGAAGTGACGAGGCAGGTGAGCGCCGATGCGCACAGGACGTCAACTTAAATCCCGTAAGGGCTTTTCGCTCGTGGAGGTTCTAATCGCCGTGGTGATCTTGTCCATAGTGAGCATCGCGGCCGTGGGGCTGTTTTTTGCCTTCGCCAAGCACTTCGAGCAGTCTGCCGACCTGACGGCTGCCCGCCAGCGCGGCGAGATGGCATTGTCCCGTCTGGAGACGGCAGTACTTCAGGCGGGGCTTTCCATGCCCAACAAAACGTCCGACTTTGAGGACGCCTTCGTCGTGAACACAACGCCCAAGATAGATCTGATTACCGCCTTGAGGAACGTGATCAGCGGGTGGAACAAGCCCGTGTATCCGTACGAGAATGCCGGCACCGTGGGGACGACGACCTACTACAAAAGGTTGGGCCTCGTTTACTGCCTCGGCTCCGGCATAGGCGTGCTGGAAGGCGAACACGAGGTAGCTGCCAATGACTCCATTGTGCTTAAACTATCGGCGGCTTGCCCCGATAACCAGGTAAAGGCCGCCACAGCTCCGACCGTGACCGACGGATGGGTTACATTTTCGGGCTGTCAAGTTCCCTTTATCGTGAAGTTTGTCGACAACGCCAATAAAAAGCTCACCGTTACGGCCTCAAAGAGGGATTTTATACCCCTCTTTGCCGAGCTTCAGTACCTGCGGGCTATGTGCGCCTACGTCAGCTCCCCTGGCGGTGCGTCGCCGCAATTTTACGTCCAAGACGTCACGCGCGGTCCAGCCCAGCCCGCCGTCGAGGGCGTCTCTCAGGTGCTTTTTTCCTACGACGATACGGGCAGCGACGCCACCAATGTCTTGACGGTCCATCTGCTGGTGCGGGGAAACCGCAGGTTTTCGGGGCAGTATACCTTGGGAGACGTGCCAGGTTGGCCCATTGCGGGCACTGTTACGGATGAAGACAGACATTACAGGCTTGTCGCCATGTCGGCCTCCTGGAGGGTGAGGAACTGATGAGAAAAAAAAGACGTGCCATAGCACTGCCTCTGGTGCTGGTGATAGTGCTCTTTGGAGGTGCTTTAGTGGCGGCGGCCTTTTATATAACCGAAAATTACTATTCCAGCGCCAAGCAGACCGTTACCAGCACCCGCCTCTACAACGCCGCCGTAAGCGGCATCGAGGAGGGCAAGGGGTGGATCTACAAAAACATGAAATTGGGACATGTCCCGCGCTGGACGGATGACGACGGCGACGGCATGCTTTCTGCGGCAGACAAGCCTGCCGGCGCCAAATATATCTACGAGGCCCTCATTGCCAGGGTCAGCTCCACGGACAAAGGGGTTTTCGACATTACGACTGAAGACGGGATAGTGCTGCACGTGGTCGTTTACGACCTGGCCTACGAGCCCCACCCGGATTTGACGGACGACTACGAGAAGGGCTTTCCTCCATGCATCCGTCCCCAGCTTGAAGAGGGAAGCTATGTCGTAAGGTCAAGCTACGCAGTGACCGGAAGGGGCAGAGGTTTTACAGGCGAAGGCGCACCGGGAAGCGACATAGGCGTTTATCTCATACGATGCACCGCCACATACGAAGACAGGACGAACACCGCCGAGCAGGCGGTCGCCATGCGGCTTTAGAAACCGCAAACGGGGGTGTAACCCATGAAAAAGTTTTTATCAAATATTATTGTCATAAGACGTGTCTTTGTGGCGACGGTGGCCTTGGCCATCATTGCCTTCATCCCGCTTGGCGTCTTGCCTCAGGCGGCCGGCGAAGCGCCCGTCCTGCCAAGCTGCAACAAGCCCTTACCCGAAGGCTACGCCCAATCCGTCCAGCCAAATGTGTTGCTTCTTTTGGACACGAGCGGGTCGATGATGTACCTGAGCGGCAGCGATACGTCCACGTACGGGGACGGGAGTAAGCCTTACAAGTACGGTGATAGTATATACAGATATTTTGGGAGAGATCGGGAAAGCTCGAACAACAACCCTGACGGACCCTATAATTACCACCCCAATCTCGTTTACATAGATGACGCGGATTTATCAGGCATAAGCCAAGGATACCGCGATACATACTTTGCCAAATCCGATGATAATCGATATCTTTATCCCAACGACAGCCGCATGTACAAGTTAAAACTGGTGCTGTGGGAGATTTTAAACGATCCCGGCCTTGTTTCAGGATTGCGACTTGGGTTGGCCACGTATTATCAGCAAGGAAATGTCCCGCCAAAGGTTCCAGACATTGGCATATATTATCAATGGCCGCCAACATCGGACGGACGCGAACAGGCGCTTTCGTGGGAGGGCAGCAGCAGTTGGGACAGGGCTTTGCTTAGGAGGTTTTTCAGGTCAACCGATGAGCCGGGAAGCGTAGAGGAGATAACGAAATGGATTGACGGCATAGAGGCTTCCGGCAACCCCGAACTGCGCGCTCACGGCGCCACGCCGCTTGCTGAGTCCATTTACGGGGCTGACGATGAAAAAAGCGACGCAAGGTATTTCTTCCTCATGGATGGGGCGATAAACGCCTGGTGTCAGCAAAATTGGCTGATTGTCTTAACTGACGGGGCTGATACAGAGGCTGGAGATAATAATAAAGATGATTTTTATTATAAACTATACCCTAAACGATCTCTTCATGACCATCATGTACAAGACCCAGTTGAAGCGGTACAAAGGCTTTATAATGCTAATACCACAGAACCTGACTGGCCCTCTTTTTACAGCCACAAAGCCCAACCCGTCAAGACCATGGTCATCGGCCTCATAAACCCAAATGCATCAGGGGTTTCGGAATTGAAAGAAACATTGAACCGCATGGCAGACATCGGATACGACGGTAAGGAAGACGGCAAAGGCGATGCCTACTTTGCCACCAATGTGGACGAACTTACGCAGGCCTTCAAGGACATATTTAAGAAAATACAGAGCTTCAATTCGACCGGAAACGCTCCCCTTGTGAGCCCGCCCATTGAAGGACAGGAAGGCGGGGTTTACGTCCCTAACTTCGTGCCCCGCATAGAAAGGCAGTGGTATGGCCATTTGTATAAATATAAGCTTGATGCGAATGGGGCCATGTCTGAATCTCCCGAATGGGATGCCGCTTCAAAGCTTGATGCCATATCTTACAGTGCTCGAAAGGTGTTTACCGTGAACTGGAAAGGCGGAAACTGGAAGCTTGACTTCAAAGAAAGCAATGCTTCGACTTTGGCCCCGATGCTAGGGCTTACCCAAGACCAGGCCTCCAAGTTCATCAAGTGGGCCTTGGGCAGCGACGAATGGGACGAAGCTACGACAGACGAAAGGTATAAGCTCGGAGACATATATCACAGCAGCCTGGTGGAGATAGGACCTCCGAGGGGAAACAATTCTCACAAGCTTTACATGCAGTTTAAGGAGGCTAACGCCAACAGGAAAAAGTTGGTCTACGTCCAGGCCAATGACGGCATGCTCCATGCTTTCAAAGCCGATACGGGAGAGGAAGAGTGGGCCTTCATTCCTCCAAATGTCCTGGCTGAGGGGCGAATGACAGGCATGAAGCAGGATATAACGGTGAGCGGAAACACGACTACTGTTACATGGCTGAATAAGGCGAAATCAAACCCGCGGTATCTGCTCGACGGGACGATGACGGCAGAAGACGTCTTGCTTAGCGACGGCAAATACCACACTGTTTTGCTCGGGCTTTTGGGTTACGCCGGGCCGGGCCTTTATGCCCTGGACGTCACCGACCCCGATAACCCTGAGTTTATGTGGGCTGTAGAAAACGCTATATATAAACGGACGGGGAACGAACTGCTTCAGGAGAAAGATGCCTTCGTATGCTATTGGGAGAGAAAAGGGAATACCGTTACACGCACGGATAAGTCTCATGATAAGAAGGTAATACCGGATGACAGCGACATGGACTACAAAGACCTGCGCTTTACCCAGAGCACGCCCGCAATTGGTTATGTATCAGTCCCTAACGGAACACAGCCGAATACGTGGGTCGCAATCATGGGAAACGGCTCCCAGATGCGCATCGAAGATAATTTTTCCGTGGCGAGCGTTTACGTCATAAACATAGAAAACGGCAAATTGCTTCGGGTGCTCAAAGTTCCGGGCATGAAGCAGATTATTACCCCTACTGCTATACTTTGGACCGGCTCTACCCGCCTGGTCAAATATTTCTATGTCGGAGACGATAACGGCATAATATACGAGGGAAATTTGACCAATTCACAACCCAGCGAATGGAAGATGAAGGACGTCTTCAGTATAAAGAGCTCTGTTGGGCCTTCCTACATATTGGATTGTGCATACATCGATCGCAACAAGTGGCTTTTCATCATCACCGGGGATTATGAAACCCTGATGAAGGACAATTCGATGAATTACAATTCGATGAATGACAATTCCGGAGAAAAAGTCGATTATATGATAGCCGCAAACATTTCTAAAAAGGCAAGCAAACAAAGCGATTTAGGAAACTTAACCAAAGGTGAAGTAGCCAATGAAAAAGGGTGGTATATGGAGATACCCGAAAACGAAAACACCACGACGCCACCGATTTATTACAACGGCCACATCTTCTTTTCCACTTACATAAAGTCGCAAGACCCATGTAGCGTCGGAATGAGTCGCATTTACGTCTTAAACGCCACGACCGGCAAAGGCGCCTGGACCAGCGGGGCCAAATACGTGGAGCTTGCGGGAGTCAAGGTCTCAGGTATAGTGATTTCCGAGGGAAAGGTTTATGCCGGCGTAACAAAATACCCGCAGGCACAGACCACCATCCCGGGCGATCTGAAGGTTGGGGAAAAAGCTGCCGTCATCCGAAACGGTTTGCTTGCCTTCGACGTCCCGCCTGAGGTGGCAAATTGGAATTCTGCCTATCCGAGCGGCGTCATGGTGCCCTCTTACTGGAGGAGGTGGATACCGTGAGGATGTCAAAGTTTTTCCTGCTTTTCTTCACAGCCTTTCTTTTTGTCGTCGTGCTCTTGCCAAAGCCTGGCTTTTGCGAAACGAATATTTACTACGGCATGCTGTCTAAGCTTCAATTGGACCCGCCATACGTTTTTCTGTCCACTGTGGAGGCGCAGGGGCTAAAGAAGTTCACGTGGGCTGTCGACGAGACGCTTTTCATCGGAGCCAACGGCCAGGAGATGACGCCCAGGCAGTTTGCACAGGCTTACCAGGGTAAAAGCGTGGAAGTTACGGCGGAGGGCTTCAAGGCCAAGGTGATAAAACGAGTATTTTTTTAAATGATGAGGTGATGCGATGTTTGGCAGAAAAAGAAGTTATGCGGGCCTTTCCATAGAGGGAGGGGCGATCAGGTATCTGGAGCTTGCCCCTGCGTCTCGCGGCTTTAGGGTCTCGCGAAGCGCCAAGGTGACGTTGGAGGAAGGCATCATCGTTCAAGACAGAATAGTCAGCATGGAGCGCCTTTCGTCGGCCATAGGGAGTTTGCGGACCAAGCTGGGCGGCAAATTCGCTCCTGCTGTTACGATATGTTTGCCTCCTCAGGATGCGATCATACGCATTGTCGAGATGCCGAAGATGAGCGTTGAGGACGCCAGGAACGCCTTCGGGTGGGACTTTGAAAACCACTTTTCCTTTCCGCTGAAAGACGCTTCCTTTGACATCGTGCCCGTGGAGACGCCTTCACCCGTGGCGGGCGACAACATGAGCATGATGGTCGTAGCTTCGCGCCTCACGGTGGTAAACGGCATATTGGACATCGCTTCAAAGGAGAATGCCAGGGTCTCGGCCATTGAGCCCTTCGGCATTGCGGTTGTCCGTGGGGCGTTGGGACCCAACAGCGACGGCGAATCGGGAAGCCTGATATTGTCCGTCGGCGACAGGAGCTCTCAGATAATTGTGACCTACAGGGGCAACGGGCTGGTGTACAGGACGGTCTTCGTGGGAGCGCGCAGCGAGTTTCAGGGCGGGGTGCCCCATTTTGAGATGCTCATGCAGGAGGTGAGAAACTCCATTACGTTCGGGGCTTCTCAATACAGGGGTTTAAACGTGAAGGAGATCCTGCTTTGCGGCGAACATGCCGACAACCAGGAGCTTCAGGATGAATTGCAGAGCCTTTCGGACGAATATGCCTGCAGCGTGGCAGATTCGTGGGGCAAATGGTCGATAACGGGCGAACCTGTCGGAGAATACGGGTGGGAAGCCGCAATCGGGCTGGCTGTGAGGGATAGATCATGACTGTAAAGGTGGATTTAAGGCCACTTGGCGTGAAGATATTTGAGAAGAAAAAGGTCGATCTTCCCAGGGTTGTAGCATTGGTGTTGATCCTGGTCTTCGTGGTCGTATCTTGTTTTACGACTGTTTACGGGATATTCGTCTTGAAGGAACTTTCCGCGGAAAGACAGGCCCTTGAGGCGAGCGTGGAAAAGCTCACCCAGGAGAGCAAGCGGTTGGACGGCTACATCGCGGAGGTCACGGAGCGGCTTGACCTTTACGGAAAGGCTTTGGCCTTATTGAGAGAAGACATACCGTCGATCGAGTTTTTTACGGCGGCTACGGCCGCATTGCCTGAGAACGTGTGGCTTTCCGATGTACAGCTGGTCCCCGGAGAGGCAAACATCAACGGCTACGCCTTTGCCGAAAACGACATAGCGGCCTTCGCCCTAAAGCTTCTCAACGCAAGCGTAGTCAGCTCCATAAGCCCATTGGTGACCTCTAAGGAAGAAAGAAAGGGTTCCGAAGGTCAAGGACAAGCCCTTGTCAAGTTCAGCTTTTCCTGCACCGTGAAAGATCTGGTAGGAATGCAGGAGTTGGCCAAAGGAGCTGAAAAAAATGAAGATAAACGTTAAAAAAGCACTCATAATTTTTGTCTTTTGCCTTGTCGTCGGAGGATTTTTGTGGATCCAGCATTCCATGAGCGTAAGCATCATGGCCGAGAGGAAATCCATAGAAGACCTCTCCAAGCAGGAATCCACCTTAAAGGGTGCGGTTTCGCGAAAATACGCCTTGCTTGACCTTTATCGAGACATACTGCAGAAAGTGGAGGCATTTCAGTACTCCTTTCCGGCCGACAACGTGGCCTTTTTTGCCTCTCTCGAGAGGATCATGGCGGGAAACGAACTTAAGATCATCAAGGTAAACCCGGTCAGCAAACCTTCGGCTCCTGACAGGACAGGCGTCCAGGTGGCATGTGAGGGCGATTACTACAGGTTGCTCGATGCCGTTTCCGAGATGCGTGACAACAAGATGATCGTGCGCCTTTCTTCCCTGCGCGTTACCGGAAAGGGCAGCGGGCCTGTGAGCGCCGATATGTCTGTAGAGACCATAATGCGAGGGAAGTGAGAAGGACATGGGAGAATCCTGGAAAGATACCTTATCTTCGCTGTGGCAGGGGCTTCTTTACGGGGGCGGGAGCGCCCGTTTCTTGCGAATCCTTTTGGCCGTCTTGCTTTTAGCCAGCATCGGATGGTCGATATACCTTTACAGGCAGATCGTCACCATCTCCCGCATACCCCCCGTTGAGGCGCCGCTCCTTAAGCCTGCGGCCGAGCAGGACCAGAAGTACGTGGAGCTTGCTAAGGGGTTCGAGGAGGTCGCGCAAGTGCGTACCGGAAACAGAGAGGCTTCCTACATGGCTTCGGCGCTGGGCAGGTATGCCTTTAATGAGCCTCCGATGCCGGTAGTGCAGGAGGCGGTGGCAAAGGAGGCCGTGCAAAGGGGCAAGGTACCTTCTCCGGTGGTGGAGCAAGTGTATTTGCCTCCCTACATGGAAGTTCGCGCCATCATGATATTGGATAAAAGGCCGATGGCGCTGATGAACATCGAGGGCGAAGGCGACGGCCTTATAGTCTCGCCGGGCTACAAGTTCGGAGACGGACGGGGCAGGGTAGTGAGCATTAACCAGACGAAGGTGGTGGTATTATGGGCAGGAACGAGCATGGAATTGGGGTTGGAGGCGTTATGATGATGAAAAAAATTGGTCTTATAGCAGCTGTCATGCTTTTCTGTTTCGCTGCCGCACACTTCATGTCAGGGCAGGCCTTTGCCCAAACGTCCTCGAGCACGACTGCAGCCGACGATAAAAACGGGAAGCTTGCCGAAAATGCGGCTGTATTTGGAGGAATCGTGGTCCATCAGGCCGGTTCGAATTTGCTTTTGATCGAGATAAAGGGGGTCAATTTGCCCGCTCCGAAGATAACGACTTCTGACTCGGGCCACATGGTATTTTTCTTCGAGGGAGCTTCCATACCGGCCGAGAGATGGACGAGGAGCTACAGCTTTCCCCTTTTAAACGGGGTTGAAGTGGTCAACGTGGAAGGCGGACTTGAGCTGCGGCTTTTTACCACCCAGCTTCTCGAGGTGAAGGAGATGACGGGCACGCCTCCTGCGCCTCTTTACAGGTTGCAGCTTAGGGTCCCCGGCCAGGAAGTGAGCGAGCTTCCAAAGAAAGAGGAAAATCCCTTTCCCTTGGCACTCCAGACCGGCCCGAAGGATCCCATGTCCATCACGTCGCCGGTGACGCTTGAGCTTAGGGATACGGAGCTTAAGGACCTCTTGAGGTTGCTTGCGAAGTTCATGAAATTGAATGTGATAATAGATCCGTCGGTCCCCCCAAACACCGTCACGCTGAGCGTCAAGGACGCTCCGCTTCGCGAGGTCCTGTCCTACGTCATGCGGATGAACAACTTAAACTACGCCGTCATGGGAAACACTGTGATCTTTGGTACCCCCGAAAGCTTGGGCAAGTCGCTGGGGATGGAGCAGACGAAATCCTTTAAGATCGCCTATGCCGATCCCAAGCAAGTCCCAACGATCCTTCAAAGCATGGTCGGGGCCACTAACGTTACAGTTGACGAGAGGCTCAGGACCGTGTACGTGACGGGCAGGCCGGACAACTTGCGGGACGCCGAGTATTTGCTTCAAAGGATAGACCATCCGGGACGTCAGGTCATGCTTCAGGCGCGCCTTATTGAAGTGAGGGACACCGGCAGGAAGGAGCTTGAAAGCATCATCGATGCCGTCTACAAGCACTGGTGGTTTTCCTACGGAGCGGGCGGCGGCTCCATAGGCTATACCAATGCGAGCGAACCCGACAAGTTCGATCCCGACGACGACAGGCCGACCTCGCCTCAGGACGTGGACCTCGTTGACATAACCAACGGCACGCTCAGGCTTTTGGATGTCGGCATAAGAAACCTGGTCGAATCCAACAAGGCGGATATTTTGGCAAGCCCTTCGGTCGTTACCGTGGACGGGCAGAAGGCCTCGATCGCATTGACCACCAACATCAAATACATATCCGAACGCGACGATGCCGGAAACCCCGTATACAGCGAGGAACGGGTTGGCCCTAAGCTCGATTTTACTCCCGTCGTGGGCAGGGGCAACACGGTCACCATAAACGTTGCCATCTCGACCGGCGAAGTGGTGGAGTGGAGGTCGGGAGGCATGGGAGAGGAAGTCCCGGTCACGAGCTCCCGCGACGTAACCACCATGGTCAGGGTGAAAAACGGGGAGCCCTTCGTGATAGGTGGCTTGTTCGACAAGAAAAAGACCGACACGGTTTCCAGAGTTCCTGTACTGTCCGATATTCCTCTGCTGGGCGAGATATTTAAGACCCGCACGAAGCGCGACGAGGAATCTGAGGTCGTCACTGTCGTGGTGCCATACATCCTTGACGTTCCGGATACCGCCATAGAGATGAGCGAGCTTGGAAGCTTGAGCCCGGGTGTCACAAAGAAGTGACGTTGCTCCCTTGATGAAGCAGGTTGTTTGCAAGAGGCCCTTTGCCGATAGGCAGGGGGCCTCTTTCGTATCTAAAGGCTTTGTGATGACGATTGATATCCAAATGAAATGGCTGCATAAGATCGCATCGTTCTTTTGCCAGTATCATAGTTTACCTGGATATAAATTGGTGTTAAAATAAATGAACAGAAATTACATTTTCATGCCTTTTCTGAGGGGGGATTGGAAATGGCAAAGGAGAAGGTGTGGTTTGCCGACGCCAACGCGGCAAACTGGGTGGAGTCTCTCGTCGCAAAGGCAAAGGACCTCTTTTACGAAGCCAAGCTCAACGAATGCATCGAAAAAGGAGACAGCGTAGCCATAAAGATACACTTCGGCGAATGGAACAGGACAAGGTGCCTGCGTCCCGAGCTGGTTGCAGCCATAGTCGAGGAGGTCAAGGCCTGCGGTGGAAGGCCCTTCGTATGCGACACGACTACGCTTACCTATCATCCCTACAGCTCCAGGTTCATCGGAAACCTCGCGCTTGAGACAGCCGCAAGGCACGGATTTACCGAGGCCTCCATGGGCTGCCCCGTCGTGGTGGCAGACGGCTTTTCGGGAGATGACGACGTGAGGGTGGAGGTCCCGACGGGCGTCCTGCTCAAAGAGGCTTACGTCGCTGCGGCCATAGCGCATGCTGACGCCATGATAAACCTGGCCCACGCAAAGGGGCACCCCGTCGCTTCCTTCGGCGGATGCATCAAGAACATCGGCATAGGCGGTCAGTCCAAACGGGGCAAGTATCACGAACACTTAGCCCACTGGGGAAGCCCCGAGGACTTCCTGGGATGGCCCGCAAGGCACCCCGAGAAATGCCTTGGCCTGGATTGTCCCTTCCACAAGCTGTGCGAGGATTCCTGCCCCAGGGGAGCATATCACATCGACGAAGATGGACATCACTTCGACGCAGAAAAGTGCTGGCTGTGTTATTCCTGTCAGATAACGTGCATGTTCACGGGGCATGAGTGCATGGTCTTCACTCCCGATTACTTCCCCTATGCGCAGATAGCCATGGCGGATGCGGCCAAGGGCGTCATGCTCACCTTCGAGGAGGGCAAGGTCGGACATATGGCCTACTGCATAGACGTGGATCCCAACTGCGACTGCATCCCCTGGGCTACGCTTCCCGTCGTGCCCGACATCGGTGTGTTCGCCTCCAAGGACCCCGTAGCCATAGATGCCGCCATACTTGACATGATCGATGCCGCTCCTGCCTATCCCGGCGGTGCCAACAAGGCCCTCGAAAACGTCCAGGGCGGCTATAAACAGGGACAGGACAAGTTCGCGATCACTCAAGGCACGTCTCCAAGATACCAGCTTACCGCAGGAGTCAAAAACGGATTGGGCAAGATGGAATACGAGATCGTGCCCTACACGCCTCCTTACAACGAAGAGCACATCGCAAAGTGGCAGATCAGGCCGACGCCTACGACCCTCATCCAGCGGGAGATGTGGAAGAAGCGCGACTTCGTGCTCGAGGCTGCGCCCTATAAGAGGGTTCCCTTCGAGGAGAAGCCGAGCCATGAGGAGTTCAAGGCAGGCGACAGGAAGGAATATCTGAAGAAACTTCCCGTCAAGGAATGGGCTGACGCCGTAGGAAAGGACTAACCGCATGTCTGTCGTGAATTTTGTGGGCGCAAGGGAGCGGTGCAGCTCTTCAAAGCTGCTCGAGCGCTTCAAGGGAACCTTGAAAAAAGGCGAGCTTCAGGGCCTATTTTCCCAAGGCGAGCTGGTTGCCGTTAAGTTCGAGGCCGGTGAAAGGGATAACCTCAGATATGTGAGGCCCTTGCTCGTCAAGGCAGTGGTCGACGTGGTTTACTCCCTGGGAGGACAGCCGCTGTTGGTCGATACCTTGAGCATGGGCTCAAAGGCCTCGGAAGTGGGCCGCAGGTGGCTTGAGGCGGTGGTGCTGCACGGCTTTGACGTGACAAGCCTGGGTAAAAGCCCCATGCTGGCCGACGGATATACGGGCGAGGAGGAGATGCTTGTCCAGGTCGACGGCGAGGAGCTCGGCGGCGTGGAGATCGCCAGGGCCGTTGCGGAATCGCAGGCGCTCGTCGTAATCTCTCACGTTACTGCCCATCCCTTTGCCGGCCTGTCCGGGGCGCTGGTTTCATGCGGAGTGGGCTGTGCGTCTTTGAGGGGGAAGGAAAGGATCCATGCTCCCTTGCGCCCCCTATTTATGCAGGATCGCTGTGACGGGTGCGGGCAGTGCGAAAAACATTGCCCGCACGATGCAGTGCGCTTGAAGGACGACAGGCCTTCCCTGGACGACAAAAGGTGCAAGGGCTGCGCTTACTACTGCACGGCCGCATGCCCCGTAGGCGCAGTCGTCATAGACGGCCGCATGGCCAGGCGCTTTCAAAGGCGCGTCGTCGATTCCGCCTTGGCCGTCACAGGGGCATTGCAGGGTAAGGTCTATTATGTAAACATCCTGATGGACGTGTGTCCCTACCCGGATTGCTATCCCTTTTCGGACGTCCCCTTCGTTTCGGACAGGGGAATTTTGATGTCCCATGACCCCGTGGCCCTCGACAGCGCCACTTTGAATGTCTTGGACGAATCTTCCGGCATCCGGGGCAGCATTGCCGAGGAAAGCGAAAGCCTGGGCTCGAGCGATGACAAGCTGCTTCGCATAACCGGGGTTGACCCGACATCTATGATCGCCTATGCTAAAAAATTGGGCATGGGAAGCGACAGCTTTGAGATCCGTAAGGCGTAAAGCGGGGGTGTGATCATGAACGCCGACATCGAAAGAGAACAGTTTGAGGCCATGAAATCGAAGGTGAGGGAAGAGGCCCTTAAGGCCAAAGGCCCAATGGCGATGGCCTTGAAAGACATTCGTCATAAAATAGCAATACTTAGCGGCAAGGGCGGCGTGGGCAAGACCGTCGTCACCGTTAACCTGGCCTCGGCCTTGAAGAAAAAGGGTTACGAAGTCTGCATCTTCGACGCCGACCTTCACGGGCCTGCCGTGCCCAAGGCGTTGGGGCTGTACGGCAGGATGGACGTGGTAAGCGAACACGATCACCCCGGCCATCATGACCTTCGCTTTAATCCCTTATTGTCGTCCAACGGCATAAAGGTCGTTTCGGTGGCCTCCATGTGGGCGTCGCAGGATCAGCCCATAATGTGGAAGGGAGCCCACAAGATGCGCGCCATACGGCAGCTCATCGCATCGGTCAACTGGGGAAGGGCTGACTTTCTTTTGGTAGACCTTCCACCGGGAACGGGAGACGAGGTCCAAACGGTCATGAGGTCCATACCCAAGCTGGACGGCATGATAGTGGTGACGACCCCGCAGGGGCTTTCCACCATGGTCTGCACCAGGGCCATAAGCGCCGCCAGGGAGCTGGATGTGCCTTTGCTTGGCCTGGTGGAAAACATGAGCTGGCTCAAATGCCCGTCCTGTGCCACGGAGATGTATCCCTTCGGCAAGGGGCAGGGAGAAAAGCTTGCCCGCCTCATGGAGATACCCTTTTGGGGGAAGATACCCATAGAGCTTGAGATGGGAGAATGCGTCGACGAGGGTGTCCCCTTTGTCGACGAAAAGCCCGATTCGGATTTCAGCAAGGCCATGGACAAGATCGTATCGAAATTGATGGAATCCCTTGGAGAGAATTGATGTGTCATGGGCTACGTTAATGATGCAAGCGAAGGGGAAAGGGGAAACGACAACGATTTCATCCGTTCCGTAATGGGGATGGGCAAGGAAGCGCTGAAGCTGCTTTATCGGCTGAACACCGACGAGATCACGTTGGACCAGTTCGTCGAGGGGATGGCCTCGCTCAACGCCGCCGATCTATTGGCCGAATATTGGGCTTACGACGAGGGGGACGAGCGGGCCTTCGACGTAGCCAGGCAGATTTTATGGCTCATAAGCTCCCTTGAAAGCGACGCCTACAATCAGTTCGAGCTCTACGGGATAACCGCCTTCCACGAGGATTTCCGCGAACTTAGGGATTATCTTTTAACGCTAGAAAAATATTGTGGCATAAAGCTGTGATGCCTGCCTTCAGGTAATTTATGGGCAAAGCTGATATACTTAATACATGATGATTAATTTAAGCCAAATGCTTCGGATGAGATGGCTGCAATCTTATTGTGGTCTTTAACATAGTTGTAACTTTGATAAACGCTGACCGTAACAGGGACGTTTTATCATTAACTTCGTAGCTTACCGACGGAGGGTTGGGTTTATATGATGAAGAAATCCCTAATTTTTAGTGGATTGATGCTTTACCTTGTTTATGTGATTTTGCCTGTAGTTCTCATTATCTTGGGCTCATTCGGGGAAAAGTGGTTTGGCACTCTTTTCCCACAAGGATTTACATTACAGTGGTATAAGGATCTCTTCTCCAGATCGATGTACATTAGGGCCTTGAGGATGAGCATCATCGTTGGAGGCTTGTCCGTAATCATAAATTCCTTCGTCGGCATTTGCACTGCCTATGCCGTCAGCGTTTTTGGGAAAAGATGGCTCAAGTCATTGGTGAACTTTTTGGTCCTCCTTCCGGTGGCAATTCCTCCCGTTGTGATGGGTTTGGGATTGATTCAGGCCTTCAACTGGCCCTCATTCTCTTGGGTGGGAACGACCAAGCTTCTGCTGGGGGCGCATCTTGTATATACACTTCCTTTTATGCTTAAACCCATTGTCGCCAATTTCGAACTCATAGATTGGAAAACTATGGAAGAGGCAGGACTGTCGCTTGGGGCATCTTGGCCTCTTTTGGTGCGAAAGGTTTTGATCCCCAATGTAATGCCGGGCATAATCTCGGGTGCGTTGATGACTTTTTCCATGTCGTTGGGTGAATTTCAGCTCGCCGTGATGGTGACCGGATCGGCGACGCAGACATATCCGGTGGTGCTTTATCAGGCCTTTTACGTCAGCACCGGCTTTGCCTGCGCGGCAACAGTTCTTCTTGTGGCCATAAGCATCTTCTCGCTGGTCGGGCTTCTTATACTGGGTAAGCTTTTTGGATTTTCCACTTCAGAGATAACCATCGGAGGGGTTTAATTAATGGCAGATGGAGCGAAAAATAAAAAGGTAGTTGCTGTCATGGGCACATCGACCCCTAACCAAGAGCTATTCGACATGGCAAAAGAGGTCGGATTTCTTCTGGCGAAAAATGACATTGTCGTTGTTTGCGGGGGGAAGGGTGGCGTAATGGAGGCAGTATGTTTTGGCGTTTCGTTGGCAGGGGGAATCTCAGTTGGGATATTGCCAAGTTTTAATGACGATCCCAATCCGTATGTCACTATACCTATCGGCACAACGTTTGGCGAGGCGCGAAATGCCATCATAGCCGCAGCTGGAGGCGTTGCGATTGCCATTGGCGGCGGTTTTGGAACTTTATCGGAGATAGGTTTGGCACTGAGAATGGGCAAAACGGTAATTGGCCTTCATACGTGGCAGGCCTTTGATCCGGAGGGCATGTCTCTCCCGGTCATCTACGTTAAGAGTCCCGAAGATGCAGTCGGGAGGGCCTTAAGCTTTTTATAGAGGAGTGAAGAATTAATTGACCGCGAGCGTAGTTTTATTTGGCGTGACTAAGAGATTTGACAAACTTACAGCCGTGTCTTCTTTGAATTTGGAGATAAAAAAGGGCGAGTTCCTTTCCCTGTTGGGCCCTTCTGGTTGCGGCAAGACGACCACATTGCGCATGATAGCAGGCTTTATTGAGCCCGATGAAGGTGAGATCTTGATAGATGATAAACCGATGCGTAACGTGAGCGTGAGACGGCGCTCCGTCGGCATAGTATTTCAAAATTATGCCCTTTTCCCCAATCTCAACGCCTTTGAAAATATCGCTTTCGGCATGAGGGCTCGAAAGATCCCTGAAGGCGAGATTAAAGATAAAGTGAACGAACTGCTTGAACTCATAGGTCTTTCCGACAGGGCTAAAGCCCTTCCCAAGGAACTTTCCGGGGGACAGCAACAGAGAGTTGCATTGGCTCGAGCGCTGGCGATAAATCCAAAAGTGCTTCTATTGGATGAACCGCTCTCTGCCCTTGATGCAAAGGTCAGAAATGCCCTTAGGTTTGAGATAAAGCGCATTCAGCGTCAAAGCGGAATACCTACCCTTTATGTTACCCACGATCAACAGGAAGCCCTATCCATTTCCGATCGCGTCGCCATCATGAACGGAGGAAAACTGGAACAGGTGGGCAGTCCTTTGGATATCTACACTAAACCGCGTACCAAGTTTGTAGCTGACTTCGTGGGAGACAATAACTTTTTGTATGGTACTTACGAGGGAGATGGTAGCTTTGTTTGGCTTGGCAGGCAATTTACCGTAAATTCCCAGGAAGTAGGGCGTAAAGAGGCCTGTTTGGTGGTTAGACCTGAGAGATTTCGCGTTGTAAAGGGCAGATCTGAAATAAACGAGATAACCGGCAAGGTGTCGGGAAAGGTGTTTTTGGGCGCCATGGTCAGATTGGCTATTGAAGTCGCTGAGAGCGCCAATGATTTATTGGTGGATCTCCTTAGCAGCGATGGTGCACACTTCGACGTTGGAGCCGAAATAACGGTTAGTTTTGACCCTGACGACAGCTTCTTGTTGTTTGAGCGATAAAATAAAAACTATCATTGGAGGGATGTGCATGAAGTGGGTTAAGGTCTTGACGGTTATGGCGATACTTTTCGGGATGTTTTGCCTTATGGGGCCAGCAGGAGCAATTGAGCAGGAGATGTATCCCGGAGAAAAGAAACTTCATGAGGCTGCTTTGAAAGAGGGGGCACTTTATAGTTATGACACGGGCCCAACGTGGGCAAACTGGCAAGGATTATTTGATGCCTTTAAACAAAGATATGGCATTGAGGTGACATGGAACGACCTTGGCAGCGGTGCTACAGTGGTGCGTCTGGAAAAAGAAAAGAACAATCCTCAGGCTGATACAGCCTATTATTTCATGCCCTTTGGAGCATTGGCAAAAGAAAGAGGCGTTACTCAACCCCTCAAGCCTATCAATTTTGACAAGATCCCAAACCTGCTCAAGGATCCCGAGGGCCATTGGTTTTCGATCCACAAAGGCACCGTGGTCTTCGTCATAAATAAAAACTACGTTAAAGATACGCCAAAGGGATGGAAGGACCTCCTCGATCCGAAGTATTCCAAGAGCATCGTCTATCTCGACCCTAGGACGGCCGGAATAGGATATGCCATTGTCATCGCAACATCTTACGCCATGGGCGGTAATCTCGATAACATGGATCCAGGGATAGACTATTTGGCCCAGCTTCAAAAGGTTGGAAACGTCAGGATGATCGAGAAGACGACCGAGTATGATAAGTTCATCAAGGGAGAAATTCCCATCTGGATAACCTACGACTGGAATGCCTATCGCGCAAAATATATCGCTGGTCTGGGCGATGCCGTAGATATCGTGATTCCCATAGAGGGAACAATAACTTCACCTTATGCCATTAGCATGGTCAAGGGTGCACCGCATCCTAACGCCGCAAAACTTTGGCTTAACTTTATCATGAGCGAAGAAGGGCAAGGCATATTTGCAAAGGGATTTGTGCGTCCCATATTGTCCGATATTAAACTTCCGCCGGATTTGGCAAACAAATTCCTGCCGGCCAGCGACTATAGGCGTGCAATGGACGTTGATTGGGTCAAAGCTCAACAGGTTCAGGAAAAGGCCGCTAAGTTGTGGGGTAATAAAGTTTTGGGTGAATAAGCAAGGTCTTGGTTTTGCAATTATGATTCTGGATCGAGGGTAAATATGAGACGAAATATATTTCTTTGCTTGTTGTTGCTTCCGCTTTGCTTGTTGTTGCTGTTGTTTCTCGTGTGGCCCATGGTATTGATCTTATGGGAGAGCTTTCTTGTGGAGGGGAAGCTCTCCCTATCCAACTATCTTTCGATGTTCACAACGAAACTTTATGGAGATTCTTTAAAAACGAGCCTGGTTCTTTCTTTGACTACTACCATCATTGGAACCGTTTTGGGTATTCCTCTTTCTTATGCCCTCTATCGATCCGGAGGAAGGATCAAGGCTTTGATGTTAAGCATTACGCCCGTACCTTTGACGTTCAGCGGCCTTGTAGTGGGCTTTGCCTTCATAATATTGCTTGGGGCAAGTGGATTTATAACGTTACTTCTTTCAAAGATATTTAATTTAAACCCCTTGGAATTTTCCTCGTTCCTCTTTACCTGGAAGGGGCTGGTAGTGGCATATCTCTATTTCTTGATACCAAGGATGGTTCTTACAATGATCTCCGCCTGGAGCAAGGCTGACTGGAGTTTGATCGATGCCGCTTACAGCTTAGGCGCATCCAAATGGATGACCTTGCGTAAGGTCCTGCTTCCCATGATTTGGCCTGCTGTGTTGGCAGGTTCGTCCCTTCTTTTTGCAGTGAGCATGGGCGCCTTTGGCACCGCCTTTGCCTTGTCGGGCACGGGAGTTAAAATATTGCCTTTGGTTATATACACACATGTTTCGGAAATATCGGTAGATATTGGCAAGGCAAATGCCTTAGCTATCATCCTTGCCCTTGTTACAACAGTTATGATCATGGTATACGAGCGTGTGTTTGCGACGAAGGAATAAGCCTAATTGGACACCAATAAACTGCCGATAGAAGGGTTTAGCCTTTAGACCGACAGCTCCTTATATTGCTTTTTGTCCGTCGACTACGGCTAACTGCCGGCTTTTGTGTCTTTCAAGCTCTGTTTAATTGCCACCGGATCGTTTTGCCTTCCTTTTGTCTTGACAAAATTTGTACTAAGTGTACAAAGACCTGATGACTGGAGATGCCATGTGATGTTATGATCTACCTAGCATCTTCGAACAGGAGTGATCTCATGAAAAGCTGCCTCCACTGCGGCATATCCATCACAGGGGAAGGGCTTCGCTATGTGGAGCTCCAAAGGCAAGGCACCTCGGTCTGGTGCAGTTCACGGGTCAAGGTTTACCTCTCAAAAAAGGCCATATGCACCGAAAGCGTTGCTGATGTAGATTTCCTTTATACTGCGCTTAAAAAATTGAGGCGAAAGATAGGAAGGTTCGGCAGAATCAGGGCTGCATTCGGGATCCCGATGAGGGATAGCTACGCCTGCTTCTTGGATTTTCCCGGCGACATGATCTTCGATGATGTCAAAAAATCGCTTCGTTGGCGACTTGAGGAACACTTTCCCCTTTCCGGCGAAGAAGCTTACTACGATGCGGCGGAAGTGGGTTTTCCCTACAGTGGCGATTTATATGATAAAGGGCCGCTTAAGAAGTATCTTGTTGTGGCATCCAGCAAATCATTTGTAGACAATATCATGAAAGCTACGACTAAAGCCGGCTTTTTCCCGACGGCCTTGGAGCCCGTATCGGTGGCGCTTTTTAGGAGCGCCTTTGTTCAATTTAAGGACAAAGACGACGCTTCAGCCGTATCTAAGGATGAATGGCAGCTCTGTTTTTTTCCTGGAGGGACAATATCGTTGATAGCGCTCGGCTACAGAGGAAACGAGATATTTTTCAGGCCTGTAATGGTAGGCCGCCAAATGGCCTTCGAGGATTTGGTCCAAAACGCCGCAAAGGAGATCAACTTTACCGTGGATTACCTTAGCGGATGCTATCCCCATTTTGAGATAAATAAATTGTTTTTGGTCTCATCTGCCAAAAGGGACCTGACCTTGCTCGATGCCTTAAGGTCTGCCCTTAGATTTGAGGTATCCTTGCTCGATCCTTGGGGGACGTTTTCCTACCACGAGCGGCCCAAGGGAAGCGGCTGGGAGGCCTCGCTGGGCTTGGCCCTCAGAGATATTGTATAATTGCTTGAAATACCGGTGAGGTGGCATTGTCGTGTCGAATGAGGACCTATATGCACTAAGGCAGAGGATAGAATCAGTGGACGAGGGGATGCTTCGCCTTCTGGAGGAGCGCGTGAAGTTGGCCAAGGAGATAGGCAAGGTCAAGGGCGGAGATTGCATCTACGATCCCGTGAGGGAGACCGAGGTGATAGAGCGGCTTTGCCGTTTGGCCGAAGGCCTGGACCCCAGGTTTGTGAGCTTGCTGTTTAGGGAAGTCATATCCTTTTGCAGGTCCGTACAAAGGCCGACCAGGGTGGCTTGCATGGGCCCTGAGGGCTCCTTTTCCCACGAGGCCGTGATCTCATTTTTGGGCAGGTTCGTGGACGTGGTCTTCGTCGAAAATCCTGCCGAGGTGTTTGACTATGTATCGAAGGATAAGGCCGGCATTGGGGTTGTCCCCGTGGAAAACACCACGGAGGGCACTGTCTATTCCACGCTGGACGCCTTTGCCGCGGCCGAGCCCGGCATTTCCGTGATGGGAGAGGGGCAGATCCCCATAAGGCTTGTCCTGGCAAGCATGGAAGAGGACATGGCAAATATCGAAGAAGTCTACTCCCATCCTCAGCCCTTCGGTCAATGCAGGAACTGGCTTTATAAAAATTTGCCAGGGGCGCGGCAAATACCTACGTCTAGCACCAGCTTTGCGGCGAACCTGGCAAGAACAACCAAGAGAAGCGCTGCCATATGCGGAAGGCTTGCGGCGGAGCTAAGCGGATTGAAGATCTTAGAGGAGGGAATAGAAGACCAGCCCTACAACGCCACGAGGTTTTGGCTCATCGGGCGCGCCGTTGCCAGGCCCTCCGAGAGGAGCAAGACATCGATACTTTTTAACGTCGCCCACAAGCCCGGCACACTGTTTCAGGCCTTGGAGCCGTTATACCGGGCAGGCCTTAACCTTACGCTCATACAGTCGCGCCCGCTTCCCGGAAACCCCTTCGAGTACTTCTTCTTCGTGGACTTCGAGGGCGACATCGAAAGCCAAAACGTCAAAGAGGCCCTCAATATCATGAAGTCAAGGGTCGAGCGCCTGCGGGTGTTGGGTTCCTATCCGCAGATCAAAAGGGTGTAAGCTGCCCTCTTGGTTTAGCACGTCGTTGCGCGGTAGGCGTCCCCTAAAAGCTCTAACGAGGTTTGAAGGACCTTACATTTTCCGCCTTCAGTGGGAAGTACCATCGTGGGCCTTCCGCCCACGAATTTTTTGTCCTTCATCAGATAGGCGACGACTTCATCGAAGGGCCTGTCGGGCCTGACTGGCAGGCCGAAGAACTCTAGCAGTTCGAGCAGCTCGGCTAAGGTCTCGTCGCGGCATAGGTTGAGCATGACGGCCATGCGAGCGGCGACGACCAATCCGATGGCCACGGCGTCTCCGTGCTTTATTTCGCTGTAGCCCGAAGATGCCTCCAAGCCGTGGGCCACGGTATGGCCCAAGTTCAGGCGCGTCCTTGCACCGGATGTTTCCTTTTCGTCTTCCTCGACGATCGAGGCCTTGAGCTCGATACATCGTTTTACCATTTCAAGCAATGTATCCGGATCCCTTTCAAGGATCGATCTTCTGTTATCCGAAAGCCAGCGGAAAAACTCGCGGTCCTCTCCGAGGCCGTATTTTATGACTTCTGCCATCCCCTGCCTGAACTCCTCGTCGGGGAGGCTCAGGAGGCAATTGACGTCGACGATGACGCAGCAGGGCTGATGAAACGTGCCTACGAGGTTTTTGCCCTCAGGCAGGTTTACGGCCGTCTTTCCCCCGATGGAGCTGTCCACCTGCGCGATGAGGGTGGTGGGGATATGTACGATATCTATGCCCCGCATCCATGTGGAGGCGGCAAAGCCCGCCGCATCTCCCACGCAGCCTCCGCCTACGGCAAGAATTAAGCCCTTCCTGTCCACTCCGCACTGGCTCAACTTTTCGTAGATGGCCGAAACCTGGCGCAGGGTCTTTCCTTCCTCGCCTCGGGGGAGGAGGTGAAAGCCCGAAGCCTCTTTGATCTTCCTTGCAAACATCGTAAACGTAATGGGATCGCTTATTATGAAGGGCTTTCCGCTGTGAATGCCAAGGAATGCCTCAAGGGTGTCATTTAAGGCCTTATCCGAGGTGAGTATTCCTCTTCCAACGATCACGGGATAGCTCGCGCCCTTCGTCTTTACCTGCAAGGTCTCACATCTTGTCTTTGGCATGTCTTTGGCCACATCAAGGCCGAGGCCCTGTACTATGAGCGAAGCCACCTCGTCGACTAAGATCTCGTCGGTCGACACGCGAAAGTGCGCGTCCTTGTAGGCATCGCGCCGCTTGTTCAACAGCTCGGCTACGTTGTCTTCCCTTAAAAGCGGCCTTTTGCCCGGTTGGTTTGATGCGCGCTTTATTATGGTGTTCACGGCTGCATCCAGCATTATCAGGGTGCCGTTTGCCATTATCTTTGCCTTGTTCTCGGGGTTGACGAGCACACCTCCACCCAGGCCTACTATGACGTTTTTGAGCTTAAAGGTCTCGTCGAGCACGCGCCTTTCAAGCTCGCGAAAATGGCCTTCGCCGCAGGTGGCAAATATTTCTGCAATACTCATGCCTGCCATGGCCTCTATCAGGTCGTCGGTGTCCAGGAAGGGCAATCCCGTTAGCTCCGATAGCTTGCTTCCCACGGAGGTCTTGCCGGCGGCCATGAAGCCCCCGAGGTACAACCTGAATGAAGTCCCCTTTAGATCCGGTTTATCTTTTTTTATCGTTTCAACCGTTTGGGTTGCCGTCACATTATGCATGAAGCATCCTCCTTGTCCGTTCTATATGTTCTTTGAGACGACCTTTCAGGTCTTCCATCCTGTCGCCGCCAAACTGCTCGCATATGGCTTGCGCAAGCGCCAGCGACGTCATGGCCTCTCCTACGACGCAGGCAGCCGGCACGACGCAGACATCTCCTCTTTCCACGTGGGCAGTGGCGCCCTGCTTGGTTTGGACGTCAAAGGTGTGAAGTGGCTTTTTAAGCGTGGGGATGGGCTTTAAGGCCACGCGAACTAGGATGTCCTGACCGTTTGTTACGCCACCTTCGATGCCGCCGGCGTTGTTCGTGCTTCGCCCCCATTGGTCCGATAAGAGGACAAATTCATCGTGCACCTCGCTTCCGGGCTTCTTTGAAAGCTCGAAACCTCCCCCGATCTCCACGCCCTTGGCCGAAGGGATTGCCATCAAAGCCTGGGTCAGCCGGCCGTCCAAGCGCCTGTCCCATTCGCCGTAGGAGCCTATGCCTGCCGGGACGTTTTTTACGACGACCGCAAAGGTTCCGCCAAGGGAGTCGCCGCTTTGTTCAGCCTCATCTATTGCCCTTCTAAGTCGGGCTTCCACATTGCGTCCTGCAACTCCCATGTCTGAGCTGTATGCCTCGGCCCATTTTTCGTCGCTTTCCGGCAAATCTGCGATTTCCGTTCCTATGGACGTAACGGCACTTCTTACGGTGATTCCAAGTTCGATTAAAAAGATTTTGCAGATCGCGCCTGCCACGGTCCAGGCAGCTGTCGCCCTTGCGCTTGCCCTCTCTAAGACATTTCTTGCCTCTTCAAATCCGAACTTTGCCATGCCCGCAAAGTCGGCATGTCCGGGCCTCGGTCGCGTCACGGCCTTTTCTGCCGCTTCTTCCTTGTCAACTTTGAAGGGGTCCATGGCGCCTATCCACTTTTCCCATTCGCTGTTTCGAAGGACGACCCCGATCGGGTTTCCCGTTGTATGTCCTCCCCTGACGCCTCCGAAAAATTCGAATTCGTCCTTTTCAAGCTTCATGCGCTCCCCGCGCCCATATCCGCGCCTCCTGCGGGCGAGGTCCTGCTCGATAAGCTCCTTTGATATTGCAAGGCCGCAGGGCATTCCCTCAAGGATGATGAGATATCCCTTCCCGTGAGATTCACCGCAGGTCAAGATGCGCAGGCTCATGATGAAACCTCCTTAAGGCATGTTTGCGTAAGTTCGGTCAGGTCGTCGAAGAAGCCCGGGTAGGATATGCTGACGCATTCCTCATCTTCGATGCAAACCGGTCCTGTCGCGACAAGGCCGGCGACGGCCATGGCCATTGCTACGCGATGATCGCCAAAGCTTTTTGCCCTGCCGCCCGAAAGGGCAGTTCTTCCTTCGATGATCCATCCGTCATCCGTCTCCTGTATCTGGGCTCCAAGGGCTTTTAGGTTTATGGCCATGGCATGTATCCTGTCGCTTTCCTTTACCCGCAGTTCCCTTGCTCCTCTTATCTCGGTTATCCCTTCGGCCCGGGTGGCGGCCACGGCCAGCACTGGAAGCTCGTCGATGAGCGAGGGGACCTCTTCGGGCGAGACGGTCGTGCCTTTAAGCCGGGAGGATCTTACGGCTACGGTGGCCGTCCTTTCTCCTCCGCTCAAGGTCTCGTCCTCGATGGCGTGATCAAGCCCCATCCTCTCAAGCACTTTCAGAAGCCCTGTCCTGGTGGGGTTTACGTTTACCTCCTTTATGCGAAGCTCGCTTTCTGCTGTTATTGCGGCGGCGACTATCCAAAAAGCTGCCGCCGAGAAATCTCCCGGTATCCTCCAGCTTTCGCCCGGAATGGAGCTTGTAGGATACACCGTGACCTTGAGGCCGTCTTTAAGTACGGGGACACCTAGGTATTCAAGCATTATCTCGGTATGGTCCCTCGTGGGGGAAGGTTCAATGACTGTCGTTGCGCCCTGTGCGCCCAGACCGGCAAGCAGTATGGCTGTCTTTACCTGTGCGCTTGCCACCTGAAGGGCGTGAACGCCGCCGCTAAGCTTTCTTCCCCTGACCGCCAGGGGAAGCCTTTCGCCAAACTCGCGGCCGTCGATTTTTGCCCCCATGGCGACCAAAGGTTTTACCACCCTCCCCATGGGTCGTCTTTTCAGGCTTTCGTCTCCCGTCACGACGGCAAATAAATTTGGGATGCCCGACAGAAGGCCGAGCAAAAGGCGGGCCGTGGTGCCGGAATTTTTGGCGTCGAGCACGTCCTTTGGTTCCTTGAGGCCTGTCGGTGCCTTTATTTTGACCGTGTTAAAGGCCTTGTCCTGCTCAACGGCGCATCCCATCGCCTCAAGGCACGCCAGCGTGCTGGCGCAGTCTTGTCCGGGGGAGAAATTGGATACCTCTACGCCGTCCCTCGTCATGGCACCAAGAAATGCCGCCCTGTGCGATATGGACTTGTCGCCGGGCACGTGAATTTCGCCATTGATTCGGCTGGTTGGGTTAATTTCTATCATTTGTCTCACCTCGTTGCGCTAATAGCGCATCTCTCGACTCTTTTGCATTGGCTGCAAACTTAAGCAGTTCCTTTGGGTCCATCTTTGACATCTCCGACAAAATGTCCATGAAGTCCTTTATCGCCTGGCTTATAAAGCCTTTGTTCGTCTCCCATACGTCAGCGATGAGCCAGGGGGGGCATGAAGCCACCCTGGTCGTGTCCCTGAAGCCGCCGGCTACGAATTTTGGAAGCTCTTCCTGTTGGGACGCCCTTGTGCCCGCAAGTGCCGCAAGGGCTGTGGCTAAAAACATGGGGAGGTGGCTCGTTACTGCCACTATCTCGTCGTGTTCCTCGGAGCTTACGATTACAGGATGCGAGCCTAAGGCGCAAATTAGGTCTTTAGCCAGCTCTACGGCTTTATTGCTTGACGAAGCGGTAGGCACCAATGCGCACACGGCGCCTGCAAAAAGGTCCGCAGATGCGTTGTCTATGCCGCCCTTTTCCTTGCCTGCCATGGGATGAAGCCCTACGTATCTTTCCTTCCAGATGACGGATAATTCCCTTGACAACGAATGCTTGGTGCTCGCGGTATCAGTTACAGCTTTAAGCTTCTCATCAGCGCAGGGAGCGATCCTTTGGCTTAAATTGACCATTTGGCTTGGCGGCGTGGCAAGAATCAAAAGATCGACCTCTTGGACCATTTCCTCCGGCCTGCATGCTTCGGTGATCACCGCGGAGGCAAGGGCGCGTCCTACGACATGTTCGTCCCTGTCCCAGCCAAGCACATGTTCTGCCCAGTCGCATTGATGAAGGCGTTTCCCAATTGAGCCGCCGATGAGGCCAAGGCCGATGATCCCTACGCTGCTACACTGCACTTTGAACACTCCAGAGATTTGCCCGAAATGGCAGAAAGCAGCCTCTTTATGGATCTCATGAGGTCGTCAAACTCCTCGAGGTCCAGCGATTGGTCTCCGTCGCTTACGGCCTCCTTGGGGTTGGGGTGTACCTCTACGATGAGGCCGTCTGCTCCTGCAGCCATCGCGGCCAGGCTCATGCTAGGGACCAAGGCCCTGTCGCCCGTGCCGTGGCTAGGGTCGACTATGATCGGAAGGTGGCTAAGGCTCTTTATCAAGGGTACGGCGTTTAAGTCCAGGGTGTTGCGCGTCCTTTTTTCAAAGCTCCTTATCCCGCGTTCACATAGTATGACGTTGAAATTCCCGCCGGAGAGTATGTATTCTGCAGCCTGCAGCCATTCGTCCACGGTGGCCATCATCCCGCGCTTAAGGAGGACGGGCTTGTCGATCTTGCCCAGGGCCTTTAGCAGGGAGAAGTTCTGCATGTTGCGCGAGCCGACCTGCAGTATGTCGGCATGGGGAAGCATCAGGTCTATGTCCTCGGGGGTCATGACTTCCGTGACTATGGGAAGGCCCGTTATCCTTTTTGCCTCTGAAAGAAGGTTCAAACCTTCGACGCCCAGGCCCTGGAAGGAGTAGGGGTTAGTCCTCGGCTTGTAGGCGCCGCCCCTGAGGGCCATCGCACCAGATTTCTTAATGGCCTGTGCCGTTTTAACGATCTGTTCCCTGTCTTCGACTGCACAGGGTCCCGCTATGACCAGGGCATTTCCGCCACCGATGACCACTCCGGGGGCTATTTCGACGGTGCTTTCTTCCTGCAGCCATTCGCGGCTTGCCAGCGGGAACTGGGATTTTGCTATGGTGAAATTGGCTACCTCCGGCATCTCCTGCAGCTTGCCTTCGTTTATCAAGCCCTCGGCCAGCACTATGGCTTCGCAGCCATCTTTGATTATTCGCGCCCCGATGCCTGCCTCGTCTAATCTCATGAGCAGCCTTCCTGCGGATGCCCCTCTGTTCGTCGTTATGATCGCCCTTCTTGCTGTCATTTCTTTTCCCTCCTTCTTGAAATAAAAAATCCGGGGTTCGGCTTTGAGACCGAACCCCGGATTGTCTTGCTAATATGATACTTTACTATACTATATTACGATACTGCTTCCCGCCCGGCGGTCGGTCTCCATAAGAAAATTGGCCAGAAGCGTAATAATAACGCCACTGGCCGTCGCTAAAGTAATAACCGCCGGATATGGAGGCGCACATGCTACTGATGGCACTGACACATTGCCCTGATGCCGCTAGGAAACGTTCACCTATCATCATTTAGCGCCTCCTCCATTTCGCAAAGTTTTAGGTTGACAATTATGTTATACGACATGTCATAGTTTGTCAACAAGGATTTTGAAATGTCATGCATGTTTTGCAATTGAGATCGGCCTGTTAAGGGCCTTAATCAAATTTTGCCCATCTGAGCTCTAATGAAATTTTGCCGTAAAAGGCGAAGCTTGCCCCCTTTGACGCTGCCCAGTTCTGGTTGCCGTAGTCATAATGCCACCATTCATCTGCATAGTTTATAAAGTTGGATTCTATCATGGCATTATACAAAATTCTCCTGTTGAACAGATATTCCCGCTCCTCGGGCATCAGCTCCTCATTTCTTAGCTTTTCTTCAAAGTAATGCGTGACGGAGCGCTTGGAAGTCTCGTCAAATTCGCTTCCCATGGGACATGAAAGCCCACATTCGTCGACAAGGCCAACGTCGACGGCTCCCCCCGTCATGTGGGGGGATACTTTATCGGTGTCGTTTTTTGGGGGAGAAACGAAGTGGGAGGCCATATCGAATATAGACTCGTCATCTGTATCGCTTGGGCATTCCTTCCTGAGCTCCTCGGAAAACTTAAGAAACAAGGATTGCTGGACCTTTAAAGGTCTCCAGGCATCGTAAATTACCAAACGATACCCCTTTGGCAATAGGGTTGCAGCTTTAAGAAGGGCAGCGAAAGCTCCCTCCCTCATAAAGCATTCCGGTACTGCACCATCTATGCCCTGAATGAAGTACTGGGGCCGGCATAAAATTTTCTCCGGGATGTAGCTGGCCGGGATCAATTTTTCCCCCGATTCCATTATGGGGATTTTCCATATCTCCTGCCATTTGATGCTATCAACGATTGGAATAGCAGCTTCGAGCATGTATCATCTTCTCCTTCGGAGCACCTAGTATCAAAGCCCCAGAGCTTTAGGGATATATATAGTTATAACGGGAAATAGTATGATTAAAACGAGGGCAACAAGAGAGACAGCTATGAAGGGCCATATGAACTTCAATACCTCGCTTAAAGGCACCTTGCCCACGGCCGAGACTATGTAGTTGCACGCACCCATCGGAGGGGTTACCAGGGCGATGGTGACGTTTAGCGTCATGACGATGCCGAAATGCAGCGGATCAATGCCTGCCTGCATGGCCAGCGGATAAAATATGGGCGTAAGAAGTGTCAGGGTTGCCACTTCTTCCATGAAGCAACCCACCACGAATATGATGGCGCTGAAGGTCAACATGAGTAAAATGGGACTCGAGGCAAGTCCGGCTCCGGCAAGTAGCCCGGCAAAATGCTGCGGTATTCTTTCCCATTTGAGCAGCCATCCTACCGCCTGGGCTGCGCCCATGATTAGAAATATGGAGCTGGTCGTGCGCACCGTCTCGTAAAGGGCCCCGAAAATTGCCCCTTTGTCGAGCTTTTTGGTATGAAACAGCCCTATCAGGAGGCAGTAAGCGGCGGCCAATGCCCCCGATTCCGTAGGGGTCACGACGCCTGTGACGATTCCGCCGATGATGATTATCGGCGCAAGTAGACCGGTTATGGATTGAACTAATATATTCTTGGCCTGCGATCTTTCTTCGCCGCTCGAGACCGGGGCGCCGTATCTGAAGGAATAAAAGTAATTCATGACCGCATAAGCCAAACCCAAGAGTAACCCCGGAACGATGCCGGCAGCAAATAAGCCGCCGATGGACGTGTTGGTCATGGAGGCGTAAATGATCATGAAGATCGAAGGAGGTATTATGGGGCCGATGAGAGAGCTTGCGGCGGTAAGGCCTGCAGCGTAACCTTGGTTGTAGCCTTCCTTTTTCATGGCCGGAATTAAGATCGAAGAGAGGGCAGAGGCATCTGCAGCTGCTGACCCGTTTACGCCTGCCAGTATTATGCCTGCAACTATGTTTACGTATCCCAGCCCGCCGCGTATGGAGCCCACCAGAAGCTTGGAAAAGTCTATGAGCTTATCTGTAAGGCCCGATCTGTTCATCAGGGATCCCGCCAGGACGAAAAAGGGGATGGCCATCAGGGTAAAGGAATCCATCCCGCCAAAGAGCTGCTGGCTTACTACGGGAAGAAGTGATGTGTCACCCAATACCGCTATCCCTGCAAAGGCGACCGACAGCAGCGCAAGGTAAAGAGGAAGGCCGATTAACATGAGAAAAAAGAAGAACAGCAGCAAAAGAAGCAGATTCATCTCTCGTCCCCTCCCACGACTTCTTTTCTATAGATGACAAACTCCACGAGCAGTATTCCAAGGCCCACCGGCAGGGAAAGAAGCGGTATGGTTTTGGGGATCTTTAAGCCCATCGTCCTCATGTTCCAGGCTCCAATTGCGTTATGGGCTCCGAAATAAACGATCAGCATCAGCACTATAACGCCTATGATGAACTTAAGCACGTTGAAGATGCGCTGCAGCTTCACGGGAAGCCTGGGCAGGATGAAATCTATGGCCATCATATCTCCTCGAACGTGTGCACAGCTTGCCCCCACCATGACCATCCATATCATTGTGTATCGCGCCAACTCCTCCGTCCAGATAAAGGAAGTGTGAAATATGTACCTTGAGACGACGCCCATGAGGATGTCGCATATATTTAAGGCCAACAGCGAGCACGAGATGTAAGCGCATGCTCGCTCTATGGCCGCAGAGAGCTTAGGCAAAATGTCCTTCGACATATCCGCCCGGTCCTTACTTTACGGCCTCATTTGCGGCCTTCGCGTCTTCCAGGGCCATATTTAGCCACTTTTCGTCCACGGTGGCCTTTAGCCATTCTATGTAAGCCGGCTGCCCCTTTGACCTAAAGGCGTTCATTTCCTTTTCGTTCGGGGCATAAACTTTCATTCCCTTTTCCTCGAGGAACTTGATCTGTTTAGCGTCTTGGGATTCGACCATTTGTCTGGTCATCACGTTGGCCTTATGGGCTGCTTCGGCTATCGCCTTTTGGTCGGCTTCGGGCAGTCCGTCAAAAAGATCGCCGTTTACCACCAAAAATTGGTCTGAATATTGAATGTTGGCCAAGGTCATGTATTTTTGCACCTCGTAAAGGCTTCCTATGATGATGTAGGTGGCGGGGTTCATCTGGCCGTCGACTATGCCTGTTTTCAAGGCCATGTACAGCTCCGTCCAGGGGATGGGTATGCCGCTTGCGCCAAAGGCCTTGTAAAGCGTCACTTGGCCTTCGTCCATTGCCCTGAACTTAAGCCCCCTGAAGTCGTCGGGGCCTTTTATCTCGCGCTTTGAGTTGGTAAAGGCAAGAAATCCTCCTTCTTCCACTGCCTCAAGTAGGACGGCGCCAGTGCGTTTTTTGAACTCCTCTTTTACCTTTGACCAATATCTGCCGGAGTCGAAGAATCGGTGGGCCGCCTTGTAGCTGTCGAACATGAAGGGAATCGATGCTGCGTAAGCTTCAGGCAATACGGGAGCCATGCCGGCATATGACGCAACGTTTATGATGGGCTGGTTAAGCCCGCTCTTTGTCAAAAGCTGCATGCGTTCCTCTTCAGTGCCCAGCTGGCTGTCGGGGTAAAGCTCGATCTTGATCTTGCCCCCAAGCTTGTCCTCTACGAGCTTTTTGAAGTTGACTGCGTAATAGTGGACGGCGTTATTTACCTCGTCGGGCGGGCCGTTGTAAGACATCTTGATCGTCAGCGTCTTTGCCAGTGCAGACCCCGACAATGCCAATATAAAGGCCATGATAAGCAAACCGATAACTGCGCGCTTCATTCTCATCACTCTCCTAATCTATTTATGACTCAATCAAACTTGAAATCATTATAATAAATTCATGCAATGCTGGTCAATAGAGGCCAAAATTTGCCACAAATTTTTTAAGGTTTCCCCCTTGTATTTTTCCTTTGGCACTGATATATTCTAAACTAACCGTTTGGCATAGTGTTCTAATTTAGGGTCAGGAGAATTTAGATGATTTTAGACAGCATGTGTCATCATGTGGAAGTAAAAAGAATATTTGGAGATTGGTGGTGGCGTTAAAGCCGCCGCCGTAGCTCTTTTTGGGGCCACGGGGCGATAAAGTTCGCTTACGTGGCCCTTAGTTTATTTTAAGATGACGTTAAGAGGGCCATGAAAATGGCCCTCTTAATTTTTTTTTAAGGGGGGAATGTAGCAATGGTCGATCTAAAGGTTGTCGTGGAAGAAGTCAGGGGCTTTTGCGATCTGCCGATGAAGCCCGGAGATTACTTCGAAGTAAGGGGAGGAGCGATAGTCATACCGGAAGGGGGAAAGGTTTGCCTGTGGGCGCTTCAAAGCCTTATGCCCCTTTTGCCGCTGAAGCAAAGGAATATCGCCGAAGACAACGATTGGGTTCCCCATACGAACAAAATCATTTGCCCCGACCCCAAGGGGGGAGTGGTGTATCGCATTGAACCGTTGGGGGCTAATTTGCACCCGAAGTCGGAATCACAAGATCTGCCCCTTCGCATAGTGGCTGATCCCTCAAAGTGCGTGGGATGCAGGGTCTGCGAACTGACATGCAGCTTTGTCCATGAGGGAGTTTATTGTCCCGACATGTCGCGCATAAGGGTGGAAAAGGACGAGTTGACGGGCAAAGACGAGCCCATAGCCTGTCATCAGTGCGGCACGGCACGGTGCGTACTGGCATGTCCCGTGGGAGCGCTTAAAAGAAACGCCGCTACAGGGGCGGTAGATGTCGACGGCGATAAATGCATAAGGTGCAAAGGCTGCGCCAAGGCGTGTCCCTTTGGGGCAATAAGGTTTCATCCCGAAAGCGGCCTTCCCATGATATGCGACCTTTGCGGAGGAGATCCCAAATGCGTCAAAGAGTGTGCGGCTAAAGCCCTGGAAGTGCGGGAAAGGTAGGTGACGAACAGTGAAGGGTTCATACAGAAACAAAGTTTTGGACGTGGACCTTACTAGCGGAACGGCGAAGGTGGAGCCACTTTCGGAGATCTTGATCGAAACGTTTCTCGGGGGCAGGGGGCTTAACGTCAGGAGGTTTTTTGAGGAAGTGCCTCGCGATGTCGATCCCTTGAGCCCCGAAAACGCGCTTTATATCGGCATAGGTCCGTTGGAGGGGACTTCCTTTCCCGGAAGCTGCAGGGTTAACTTTACCGCGAGATCTCCCCAGACGAGGTTGCTAGGCGACTCAAACGCTGGCGGTTTCTTTGGGCCCGAGCTTAAGTATGCGGGCTTCGATCAGGTGGTATTGCGAGGCAGGGCTTCAAAGCCCGTGTATCTTTTCATCCACGATGAAGCTTGTGAGTTTCGTGACGCCTCAAACCTGTGGGGAAAGGATATCCCCGATACCCAAAAGGCCATCATAGAAGAGCTGGGCGACAGCCGCGTGCAGGTGGCAGCCGTAGGCCCCGCAGCCGAAAGGGGGGTTAAGTTCGCCGGAATCTTTTGCAACCTGGTGCGCGCTGCCGCAAGGACGGGCATGGGAACGGTGCTTGCGTCAAAAAACGTCAAGGCCATAGCCGTGCGGGGGACCATGCCCGTGGAGGTCGCCTTGCCCGACATGTTCGACGATCTGGTTGCCGAAATAAAAAGGGAGATATTGGTTCATCCTCAGTACAAGGGCAGAGTTTATCTGGGCACGACGGCATTGATGTCCTCATTGAACCAGCTGGGATGTTTGTGTACCCGCCATTATCGTACGGGAAGGTTTGAGGCCATCCATCAGGTGAGCGGGGAAAGGCTTGCCGATACACTCAAGGTCAAAGGAAAGGCCTGCTTTTCCTGCATCATTCCCTGCAGCAGATATGTTCGAATCGATGAAAAAGGCAAGACGATCCTGGCAAGCGAGGGTCCGGAATTCGAGGGGCTTGCTGCCTTTACGTCCAAGGTCGGAAATCCCGACCTCAAAGAAGGGCTTATCGCCGTAGATATGTGTAACCGCCTGGGGATGGACGTGATCACCACGTCAGAAGCCATAGCCTTTTTGATGGAGCTCTATGAGAGGGGCGAAATATCAAGCTCCGATGCAGACGGCCTGGATCTTTCCTTTGGAAACATGCAGGCGGTATATGCATTGATAGAAAAGATCGCTCGCAGGGAAGGCATAGGAGATTTGCTGGGCGACGGTGCGGTCGAGGCGGCCCGAAAGTTGGGCGTGGGAGAAGACCTGGTTATGCACGTGAAGGGCTTGGAGATATTCAAGGCAGACCCTAGAGGGCTTAAGGGTTACGCCCTTGGCCTTGCCGTGGCAAGCCGCGGGGGAGACCACTTGAGGTCTGAACCGTCATTTGAATTCAGCGAGGACGCGGAAGCCGCCAGAAAGTTGTACGGGACGGAAGATGCTGCCTTCAGGCTCAGGTACAAAGGCAAGGGCAGAGTGGTCAAGGATTACGAAGAGCGATGTGCCATCTCAGACTGCCTTAACGCATGTAAAAACACGCTGGTCAACATGGAGATACTGTCCTACGACAGGATGTCGACGCTTCTTCATGCGGCTACCGGGATAAAGCTAGATCCGGAAGAGATAAGGCTTATCGGCGAAAGGATCGTGAACCTTGAAAGGATGTATCTCGTCTCGCACGGCGTTACGCGTGCCGACGATACATTGCCTAAAAGGTTTACCGAAGAACCGCTGCCGGAAGAAAGCGGCCCTTCTGCGGGAAGCGTGGTAGAGCTCGATCCCATGCTTGACGAGTATTACGAATCAAGGGGATGGGACATCAATAGCGGCATCCCCAAGGAAAGCACCTTGAAGAGGCTGGGCATTCTGCATTTGGTCAACGGCGTCTTAGACGAAAGCTTGGTTTTAAGGAGGTAATTGACGTGGAAAATAGCAAAAAGGAAGTCTTGAGCGGTTCGGGAGCGCTTGTCAGGGAGCTTGGCAAACTGCAGGGATACGCCACGTTGATAGGCGTATTGATAGGTTCGGGCATATTTGTGGTGATAGGTACGGCCGGAGGCATGACAGGGCCATCCGTGCCGCTGTCTTTTTTGGCCCTTTATCCTGTGATACTGTCGACGGCCATGGCCTACATGGTGTTTTTGAGCACGCCCTTGGGGGAAAGGCCGGGAGGCGCTTACCTGCACATACAGGAGACCTTCGGGAAGACCTATCCTGCCTTCATGGCCGTATGGTTTCAGTGGATTGCCTTTATGGGGGCTTTGGGGGTGCTGTCGCTGTCCTTTGGGGAATATGCCACGTTTTTCGTCAAGAAAGCAAACCCCGTTGCCGTAGCATGCGGAATACTGCTCTTATTTTACCTGGTAAATTTGGTCGGAGTCAGGTACTACGGAAATGTTCAGACGGTCATGTGCTTCGTCTTGCTCGTCTCCATCGTCATCCTGGTCGTGCCCGGGCTGTTTCACGTGAAAATTTCAAACTACAGGCCGCTTTTCCCCTTTGGGTTAAGGGGTTTTCTGGGCTCTTTGGCGCCGCTTTTCATGTCCTATGCGGGCTTTGAGGCGTTGGCCCAGGCTGCCGGAGAGACGAGGGAAGCAAGAAAAACCCTACCGATGGTGTTTTTCAAGGGCATAAGCCTGACCGTGGCGATATACGTGATAATGGCCTTCGTTGCCTTTGGGGTGCTGCCTTACGGTGAGCTTGCCAAATCTAAATCGGCAATGGCCGACGTGGCTGCCACATACCTTCCCTTTGGCGCGGCCGGCATAGTGGCCTTGGGGGCCCTCATGGCATTTACCACGTCCATTAATGCCACCCTCATGGCTCCGCCCAGGGTCCTCTTGGTGCTTGCCGAAGACGGCGTAATACCTCCCGTTTTATCCAGGGTGCACCCGAAGTTTCATACTCCCCACGTTGCCCTTACCATAAGCACGCTTGTCGCGCTGGCACTCCTTTTGACCAAGACCTTGGACTACATCCTTGCCGTCACCCTACAGTCCATCTTCATACTTTACATCATTCATGGCGTGGCCTTGATAGCCCTTCCCTTCATAAACAAAAAACTTTACGATAGCGCCCTCTTCCGCCCCAGGAGACTTCTGATCGTGGTATGTGGGTTATTTTCCGTTTGTTGTATGATAGCTTTCAGCTATAAGATGCTCATCCAGACGTGGCCGTTGATCCTGCTTTGCGCCGTCGTCGGGACGGGGGTGTTCATATATGGCATGGCAAGGAATTTTCGCGGCGAAAGGGTTTTAAAGGGAGCCGAAAAGAGCTGATATCATAATGGCAAACGATAGGCTTGGCGTGAAATGGTTGACCTATTGGCATTGCGCGATAGTTGCAGTCGCCTTGTTTTTAAGCTTCTTTTTCTGTCCTTCTGAGCTCGAAGGCCTTGAAGGTTTGTCGCCCAAGGTCTCGCAGAACCCCTTTTATTATCTAAACGACGACTTTGGTCAGCCCATATTGCCGAGCCTTGAGCAGGCAATGCGGGCTGACCGTGCAAAAGATCAATTTTTTCTTCCCTGGACGGAAGGAAGCTTTAGACACTCAAAAGAAGACCTGCTTTGGCCCTTTAGAGCCTACCTGCCCGGAGGGGTTTACGATGGAGCCGGAACTTTGCGCCAAAAAGGGTGGTTTGACGAATTATACGACAAGGCCAAGGTCGAAGCCTTTGGCAGCGTAGACGCCCCAGGCATAACGCTTGCGGAGGTCGACCTTAGGCTATTTCCTACGTATGAGCCGATTTTCTTGTCGCCCGAGCTTCCCGGCGAAGGATATCCCTTCGACTATGGGCAGGTATCTCATGTAAACGGAGGAGAGCCGATCAGGATCTCGCATTTTTCCGCTGACAACTCCTGGGCATACGTTGAAACTTCCTTTGCCGCAGGTTGGGTTGACGCCGGAAAGATTGCTCTTGTAAGCAGGGAAGCAATCGAAGGGTGTTTGTCGATGCCGATGGCGGCAGTGGTAAAGGATAACGAAGCGGTAAGCGAAAACGGCCGTTTTCTTTTTAACGTCAAAATAAGTGCCCTTTTCCCGCTAAATAAGGAGTTGCTATATGAGCTTGAAGTGCTTGTGCCGACAGGCAGGGATGAAAGGGGATTTGCCAAGTTCGACTGCGTTCGCCTGCCCAAAGAAACAGTAAAGAGGTGGCCTCTGGAGTTTACGCAGTGGAACGCTGCCGCGATCATAAACGAGATGATCGGAGAAAGCTACGGCTGGGGTGGTTTGTCCGGCAAAAGGGACTGCTCGGCCACTACCAGGGACTTCTTCTTGCCCTTCGGCGTGTGGTTGCCCAGGAACTCAAGGGCGCAGGCAGAAAGCGGATCCTTTATCTCCCTTGAAGGGTTGACAGCCCTTCAAAAGGAAAGGCTCATAATCGAGAGGGGGACTCCCTTTGCGAGCTTGCTCTACAAGCCTGGCCATATAATGCTTTATGTCGGCACCTACAGGGGAAAGGCCGTAGTTTTTCATAACCTTTGGGGGCTTAAGACGCAAGTCAAGGGCAAGGAGGGCCGTTACGTCATAGGCCGTTCTATATTCAGCACCCTGGATATCGGCAAGGATTTGTCCTGCATAGACCGAGAAAGCTTGCTGATAAACACGTTAACGGCGATGACAAATCTTATGTAAACAAACAATGCACGGAATTGTCGGACCTGTAGTGTGGTTAGCCTTAAGGCGATACATAGGTCGTTTATCTTTCGCATATACGACGAATACCGTATCTTTGCGCTATCTTCACTGCCCTTTGAAACTCAGCGCGATTGATGGACCTTGAAAGCTCGGGATACTGTCCAGCCATGTATAAAGGGCGGTACTGGTCCATTATGTTTACGAAGGTTTCGGTAGAAATTTCGGTGGCCAAAAATTCCATCACCTTTTCCGTGTCGGCAAGGTCGCCTGGAAGCACCAAGTGCCTCGCCAAAAGCCCTTTTACGGCAATTCCACTATCGTCCGTCTTTAAATCTCCCACCTGTCGGTGCATTTCCTTGACAGCTTTCTTCGCAACTGTGAAGTAATCGGGGACCTGGGAGTACCGATTGCCCGTCTCGTCGTCGCCGTATTTTATGTCCGGCATGTATATGTTGACGATCCCATCGAGCAACTTCAAAGTATCGACGGAATCGTAGCCGCCCGTGTTGTAGACGATGGGAATTTTCAAACCCTCTTCGAAGGCGATAAGAAGGGCTTCCAACATTTGGGCGACGCAGTGCGTGGGAGATACCAAGTTAATATTGTGGCAACCCGTCCTTTGAAGCTCAAGCATGATGTCAGCCAATTCTTGGGCGGAGACCTCATTGCCCTTGCCAAGTTGACTGATGTCGTAATTTTGACAAAACACGCATGCCATGTTGCAGTGCGTGAAAAATATCGTGCCTGAGCCAAATCTTCCTACTAAAACTTTTTCTTCGCCAAAATGAGGTCCGTAGCTGCTTACGACGGCATTTCTTCCCGTCTTACAAAAGCCCTTATCGCTTTTTAAGCGATTTACGTGGCACTTCCTGGGGCACAGTTCACAGTTCGACAAAATTTCCAAAGCCATTTCCAAGCGTTCCGATAGCTCTTTTAGAAATTTTTTGTCCTGCTTCATGCAAAGCACCTCAAATAAAGGAGCTAAATTTCTGCTCCTTGTATGCTATAGTTGGTCAAATTATACTAAATGAATGTTTAAGTGTTGTGGTCTTTCCGTATAAGCTTTTGTGCCGAAGGACAGCATGCAAGCCCGCCCCGGGACGTGCAGCGCAGTTCTGCAGGAAGCATTTCTCCAACACTGTGGACGGCGTCGATGGTCTCGTCCAAAGGAATGAAGTTCTCGTAACCTCCAAGTATTAGGTCGGCACACAAAAGAGCTTGTGAGGCAAGGGCCGCGTTTCTGGTGTGGCAAGGGATTTCCACGATGCCCTGAACCAAATCGCAGACAGAGCCCATGATGTTTTGAAATACTATCGCGGCGGCGTCGCAGGCTTGCTTGGCTGTACCGCCTGCCGCTTCTATTACGGCTGCAGCGCCCATGGCGCCTGCTGCACCGATTTCTACCTGACAACCAGCCACCTCCGCCGCAAAGGTGCTGCGTCTGGCCAAAGCCAGCCCCACGGCTCCGGCAGCCCAAAGTGCATTTAAAACTTTCTTTTTGTCTAATCCAAAGTCCTCTATGAGAGTGGATAATATTGCCGGTATTACGCCTGCCGAGCCACCTGTCGGACATGCGCACACCACGCCTTCGGATGAGTTAACGTGCATGACTGCAAGGGCCCTTGCGGCAGCGTGGGAATGGATTCCGCCGACAAAAAGTTTGCCCTCCTTTTCCGATTCGTACACCTTCCACGCCGTTGGAGTCAGCAGCTTCATCGGCAAATCCTTGCTGGTAAGCCCAACTTTTACTGACTCTAGCATCACCCTTAGCCTCGCATCCATTTCTTCGTCTAGTAGGGTTGCCGGCATTTGCAAGAGCGACTCCTCGTAAAAAAGAGCTGCTTCCCCTAAAGTCATATTATTTTGTTCTGCCAGGTTTAAAAGTTCGAAGGTGTCTTTAAATGCCTCTTTGCCCTTTAAGGGGAAAAGAATAGGTTTGGCAAGATATGAAGAAATTACTCCAGGGTTGTCGGATATGTCGGCAGGAGGCTCAATGGGTGAGCTTGCATAAAGCGCCACATTGGAGGCTATGACGATCCTCTTTGCTTCTTTGTCCCAAGATTTTAGAGCAGTTACAAGTTTTTCTTCGTCCTCCCCTTTGATGGAAGGGTCTAGTATCAATATCATCTCGTAGCGATCTCCGGTGATCTTTACGGGTATCCCGTTTATAGAAGCTATTTCTATTGAGCCTCCTCCTATTGAGCGGGCATGCGCAGTTAACTTCTTTCCATTCTCCCCTGTTGCCTCGATCAGGGTGCTGTTGGGGTGGTCTGCTTCAGGAAAGGCTTTGAGCTTAAAAGAAACTTTTATGTTTTCCGATTGAGCTATTTCAAGCATGCGCGGAAAGTCTGGATCAGTTAAATCGCGGTTCAATATGCCGGCTATGAAAGCCAAATCGCTGCCTTGGTCGTGGTAGCATACGGCCATTGAGCTTGCTGGATGAAAGCAGAAAATGACTTCACCAGGATTTTCCCCCAATAAGTCTCTTACTATCCTGCCGATCCTCCAGGGCCCTGCCGTGTGGGAGCTGGACGGCCCTCTCATTATCGGGCCAATTACGTCATTAAGGATGCTTACGCGCTTCTTCATTTGATTGCCTCCGATTTGAATCATATTTCGGACATAAGCCTTATGTTAGGAAGAAATCTATTACATCCACTTTTTTCTTTTAAAATACACTACCATCCCTATGCCGATGACCAACATCGCGATTAGCACTGTAGGATAACCGTATTTCCATTCCAGCTCAGGCATGTATTTGAAGTTCATGCCGTAAATGCCCGCAATCAGGGTCAAAGGGATGAATATCGTGGCTATTATGGTCAAAACCTTCATGATCTCGTTAGTTTTATTGCTTATGCTCGAAAGATATATGTCAAGCAGGCTGCTTGCCATATCCCGAAACATTTCAACGGTGTCTATTGCCTGAATGGTATGGTCGTATACATCTCTAAAGTATATGAGTGCTTCAGTGATTAAATGTGAATCTCCCTTCGACAGCTGGCTTAAAACCTCCCTCAAGGGCCATGCAGACCTTCTCATGGTAATTAAATTACTTTTAAACTTATGTATTGCCTGTACGGTATCTTGGGAGGGGTTTGTGATCACTTCGCTTTCCAGGCCTTCAATCTCTTCTCCCAGCTTTTCGAGGATTATATAGTAGTGATCGACGATGATATCAATTAAGGCATGGAGGAGATAATCGGCGCCCCTCTTTCTGATCGCTCCCTTGTCGTTTTCTATCCTTTCGCGTATAGGGTCAAAGATGTCCAGTTTTCTTTCCCGAAAGGTAAAGACAAAGCTGTCTCCCAACACCATGCTGACCTGCTCGCTTTCGATCTCGTGCGATTTGTCGTCGTAGTTCAACATCTTGAGGACAATGAAGATGTAATCTTCGAAGTACTCTATTTTGGATCGCTGATGAATATTTAGGATATCCTCTAACACAAGGGGATGCAGGTTGTAAATTTTGCCGATCTTTTCTACAGCATCTACCCTGTGCAGCCCCACAACATCTATCCATGTGACGGTAGAAGGGTCTTTAAATGATGCGCACTCGTCTATATCCTTGACCTTTATTTTTCTGTATCCGCTGGCATTGTAGTCTATCGCAGTTATCTCGAACTCTTCCCTTTTGTCGCCAGTGTATATGAGCGTTCCCGGTGGAGCCCCGACCTTTTTGCCAATCTCCTTTTTGGATCTTTTCACATCGATACCTCCGTTTGTTACAATAAAATGATGCAATATATATTCATCATACTGCTATTCTAAGGCAAGAGCTGGTGATATGGTTGTCGGCAAATACTCTACGCCCTTTATTTTAACCCACAACGAACCTGTAATTTTATATTGACACAGGACGATAGGTGGCTGTAATATAATACGCAGTATACATGATGTACTAAATGATTGGGGGGCATGGAGGCAAAATGGACGATGCGGGAAAGAAGAAGAGATTTCTGGGTTGGTACTTCAGGATACCGGTGGTATGGAGGATTTTAGCCGGCTTTGCGTTGGGCATTTTTGCGGGGCTGATCATAGGGCCGAGCATCACCGTGGTTGAACCCTTGGGAAACCTGATGCTTAAGTTGCTGCAGATGGTCGTGCTTCCCCTGATCTTTTTTGCAATCGTTGTAGGTTTCGGGTCTACGTCTATCTTTGAGATAGGCAATATAGCGAAAAAGATCTTTTGTTATTATCTGTTTACCACTTTACTTGCAGCGACATTTGGCCTGCTCCTGGCTCATGTCTTTAAGCCGGGGTTGGGCATGACCTTTGCAGTTGGTGAGTCTGTAGCAAATAACAGCACAAAACTTGGGGATACGTCGATAAGTGATGTGTTTTTAAATTTATTTCCCGATAATGTAATAGCTTCTTTTGCGAAAGGGTCATATTTGCAAGTTTTGATCTTCGCCATTTTCTTTGGCCTTGCGATCTCATGCCTCAGGGATAGCAAGGACACCAGGGTGAGGGATGCCGTAAGGGCAGTCTACACCTTTTGTGAAGGCGGAGCCGAGATCATGATTAAAATTACGCAAGGTGTTCTGGAGTATACCCCAGTAGGCGTCTTTGCCTTAATAGCCGTTCTATTTGCACAAAGGGGCCTAAATATCATGGGTGGCCTTGGGAAGTTGATCACTGCCTGTTACTCTGGCTACCTCTTTCAGGTTCTCGTAGTTTATGGTTTCTTCTTGATGTTGTTTAAAGTGGACTTGCGCAAATTCTTTGCCAAGGTTAAGGACCCCATGCTAATGGCATTCGCCACGCGAAGCAGCAGTGCAACTTTGCCGCTATCGATAAAGACGGCAGAAGAAAAGATGGGAATATCCAGATCGGTGTGTGGTTTTACCCTGCCTTTGGGATCGCAGATAAATCTTGACGGGGAAGCTTACTACCAGGTGCTTTCCATATTTTTCGTGGCCAATGCGATGGGAATTCATTTTACATTGGCGCAGCAAGTATTGCTTGCTATAGTAGTAACTATTGGTACAACAGGTACGGCAGGGATTGCAGGATCAGGCCCTGTAATGTTGTTGGCGGCGATGAATATGTTGGGAATTAATCCTGAGCCGGGTACGGTAGCTGCAGCAGCTTTTGCCCTAGTTCTTGGGATAGACGTGATTCTAGACATGGGCAGGACCTGCATAAACGTCACAGGCGACCTTGCTGGAACCACAATAGTCGCCAAAAGCGAAGGTCTGATCGATTGGGAAAAGTGGAAGTAGGGGTTAAGGGGGCGTATAATATAATCAAATTAGAAATGATTATAAAATTTACAAATTACTATATAATTAGTTCATTTTATAGATGATCAGGAGGCATGTAAAATGTCCGAAGTAAGAGTGGAAATGGAAATGGCAAAAAGAAGGGCAGCGATAAGGCCTATAAGCGAGCGCATTGCGAAGCTCAGGGAAGAAAGCATCAGCGCTCCTGTAAAGATATCAAGCGAACGGGCCAGGCTTGTTACCGAGTTTTACAAAAGCGGTCAAGCTGACGGCAAGTCCGAACCCGTTAGACGCGCCCTAGCCTTCAAATATTTGATGGAGCGAGTAAGCCTTCCGGTAGAAGATGGGCAGCTCATAGTAGGCCTTCGTGGCACAGGACCTCAGGAGGTGCCGACATACCCAGAGATATGCACCCACGACCTCGAGGATCTGGAAGTTTTAGACACAAGGGAAAACATGCCCTACAGGGTCGACGAGGATACAAAAAAGATATATGAGGAGGAGATCATACCTTTTTGGAAGGGCAAGACGACCAGGGAGATAATCTTTAGCAGCCTCCCCAAGGAATGGATCGATGCTTACGAGGCTGGCATATGGACTGAGTTCATGGAACAGAGGGCGCCCGGTCACAGCGCCGGTGGAGAAAAGATATTCACGTCGGGCGTCTTGGACATTAAAGAAGATATAAAAAGACAAATGGAAATGCTAAACACGGCCGATCCCGCTTATTACGACAAGATGGAAGAGCTAAAGGCCATGGACATCGCAGCTGACGCCATATTGATCTATGCTAAAAGGTATGCCGAAAGACTACGAGAGTTGGCCAAATTAGAAAGAGACGCCAAAAGAAAGGCCGAGCTTGAGAAGATGGCCCAAATTTGCGATCACGTGCCTGCCCATGCGCCAAGGACCTTTTGGGAGGCCTTGCAGCATTATTGGTTCGTCCATGTGGGCATAGTGTACGAGACAAATCCCTGGGATTCCTTCAACCCCGGAAGGCTGGATCAGCACCTATATCCCTTTTATGAGAGGGAAGTTGCCGATGGGACGCTTACCAGGGATCAGGCAAAGGAGCTGCTCGAGGCATTCTGGATAAAGATCAACAATCAGCCGGCAGTGCCAAAGGTGCGCGTCACGGCAGAGGAAAGCTTTACCTATAACGACTTCACGAAGATAAACATAGGAGGCCTTAAAGAGGACGGCTCCGACGGCGTCAACGAAGTCTCCTATTTATTGCTTGAAGTTTTAGATGAGATGAGGACGTTGCAGCCAAATACCGCTGTCCAGGTGAGCGTCAGAAATCCGGAACGTTTCGTCACAAAGGCGCTAAAGGTAGTGGGGCCCGGATTTGGCGAACCTCCATTTTTCAACTTCGACGGCGTCATCGTTAAGATGCTAAGGCAGGGCAAATCCTTGGAGGATGCCCGCACAGCAGGCGTAAGCGGATGCGTCGAGACCGGAGCCTTCGGAAAGGAATCGTACATTTTAACCGGATACTTCAACTTGCCCAAAATACTTGAGATCACCTTAAACGACGGCATCGATCCCCGAACGGGCAAAAAGCTGGGCTTAAGCACTGGAGATCCCCGAAACTTTAATACCTTTGACGAGCTATGGGATGCCTTCATGAAGCAGGTTAAGTATTTTATGGACATCAAGATGAAGGGAAATGACATCATAGAGTCCATATTTGCCAAGCATTTTCCCGTTCCCTTCATGTCCCTTTGGATCTGCGATTGCGTGGAAAAGGCAAAGGACTACAACTGCGGCGGCACACGCTACAATACCCAGTACCTTCAGGTGGTGGGCCTCGGTACCATTTCCTACAGCTTGACATCGATCAAATATCACGTCTTCGACAAAGGGGCTGTGAAGATGGACGAACTGCTCGACGCCTTGAAGTCCGACTTTGCCGGCAGATACGAGATGTTGCGACAGGTCATATTGAACAAAACTCCCAAATACGGCGAAGATGACGATTATGCCGACAAGATAGCCAAAGACCTGGTGGACCAAGTCGTCAGCATGATCGAAAGCTATCCTCCCTCGCCCATAAGGAGGGCGTCAAAGAGGGCGTACTTTCTGCCTACCACTGCTCACGTCTATTTTGGCAAAGTCACAGGCGCTACCCCTGACGGCAGAAAGGCAGGCTTCCCGGTGTCGGAAGGCATATCGCCCGTACAGGGAAGCGACAGGAAGGGCATTGCAGCCGTTTTCAGGTCCGTCTCAAAATGCGATTGGGACAAGACAGGCGGTGCCTTGCTGAACCAACGGCTTAGCCCCGACCTGCTCGAAGGGGAAGAGAACGTTAAGAAGCTGGCCCAATTGATCAGGACCTTTTTCATGATGGGCGGACACCACGTGCAGTTTAACGTCGTAAGCACCGAACTGCTCAAGGAAGCACAAAGAAGGCCCAAGGACTTCCAGGACCTCATGGTGAGAGTCGCCGGCTACAGCGATTACTTCGTCAATTTGCCCAAGGGCTTGCAGGAAGAGATAATAGCGAGGACTGAATACGAGCAGGTTTAAACAAAGGAGAAAACTACGACAAATGAATGAAGTAAAGAACAGTTGTCTTGGATTGATATTCGACGTTCAAAGGTACTCCATACACGATGGACCCGGCATAAGGACGACAGTGTTCTTCAAGGGATGTCCTTTGAAGTGCTGGTGGTGTCATAATCCTGAGGGGATAGACTCTGGCAAGGAGTTGATGTACTTCGAGTATAAGTGCATGCACTGTGGCACCTGTGCTGAAGTGTGTCCTATGGGGGCAATCGAGTTCGACGAAAGCCCCAGAGTTAGCAGACATCTATGCATAGCGTGCGGTAACTGCTCTGCTGCTTGCCCGAGTGACGCCCTAAGGCTTGTGGGAAGGGAGTACACCGTGGGCGAGCTCATGAAGGAGATAGAAAGAGACGTCCTCTACTTTGATAATTCAAGCGGTGGAGTTACCTTTTCTGGCGGCGAGCCGTTGTATCAGCATGAGTTTTTGCTTGAGGTGTTGAAGGAATGCAAGAAAATGGGCATTCATAGGACGCTTGATACGTCTGGATTTGCGCCGCAGGAAGTTTTAGCTTTGGTCATGGATTATGTGGACCTTTTTCTGTATGACCTTAAGCTAATCGACGAAAAGGAACATATCAAATACACGGGCGTATCGAACGCTCAGATCAAGGAAAACTTGCGCTTTTTAGTGAACTACGGCAGGGCAAAGGATATAATACTCCGTTTTCCTGTGATCCCAGGGATAAACGATACGCCCGATAACGTAGATGACATGGTCGAATTTATCTCGACTCTAAAGGGTTTAAGGGAAATAGACCTCCTCCCTTACCATGACGTAAGCGAAAAGTACAACAGGCTCGATAGGGACTACAAGATGACGGTTCATAAATCCCCTTCGCGGGAAAGGTTAATGGAGATCAAGAGGAAGTTCGAGGACATAGGTCTGTACGTTAAGCTTTAAATTTAAAGATTAAAGAAAATAAGGCCTCAAAGCTGCTAACCGGCATTGAGGCCTTATTTTTAACGGTTTGCACGATCTGTCTATCGCAAGGTAAACCCATATTTTAGTGGATCTTCGTCGTCTATCATGTAATGGCTTACGCCGGTCACAAAGGCCCTACCTGTGATTTCAGGGATCACTGCATCTAGGCCTGCGACCTTTGTCGTTCCCTTTAGCCTTCCTATGAATTGTGTGCCCAGTATGCTTTCGTTTATGAATTCCTGGCCAATTTTGAGTTCCCCGCGGGCAAAAAGGGAGGCCATCTTAGCACAGGTTCCCGTACCGCAGGGGGAGCGGTCGAGCGACTTCTCGCCAAAAATGACGGCGTTCCTGTAATGCACGCCTTCTTGTGGCACCTTTTCGAATATCTCTACCAGATCGATCGTGTTTATATGCGGTTTTTCAGGGTGCCCGACTTGGATGGAATTATTTACACATTCCAGTATCTCCATCCCAGCATCGATCAGCCTTTGGGCATATGGCTTTTCGATCTTCAGGCCCAACCGTTCGGCTGAGATCAGGGCAAAAAAGTTTCCTCCAAACGCGATATCCATCTTTATTTCGCCGAATGTCGGTGTGTTTATTGATACGTCCTTTTTATATAAGAATGCAGGGACATTTTCAAAGGTCACTCCCTTTGTCCTGCCGTTTGAGACTGCAACCCCGGCTTTGACGATACCTACGGGAGTATCTAATGTTATGTTCGTAATGGGCTCAATTGGCGTTACCATTCCCATCTCGACTGCGACCGTACATACTCCTATGGTTCCATGTCCGCACATGTTCACGTATCCGCCGCTTTCCATGAATATCACACCGAAATCCGCATCAGGTATCGTTGGAGAGGTCATTATCGCTCCGAACATATCGCTATGACCCCTCGGTTCAAGGAGCAAGGCGGTCCTCAAATAGTCCAGGTTGGATGCCATGTATTCCTTTTTTTCGGACATGGTTTTACCGGGAATGTTTGGAATGCCCCCGATGATCACCCTTGTCGGTTCTCCCATGGTGTGCGAATCGACTGCAATTATTGAACGGGAAATCTTCATCAGCTCAACCCTCCTCTAATTGGGTTTTCTCTCGGTCCTCTATTGGTCTTGACAGTTGGATTGGGCAGGATTATATTGAGCAATAAATACATTATAGTATATTTTTTATTGTGCGATTAGTATGAATATTGCAACCTACTTTATACTGCGCTATCGGAAGTCAAAGATTTTCCTCATGTACCTAGAATATGTATCACTCATTGCAACCCTGACAGATGAATAAGAGCTTGCTCTATAGTTATTCAGTTTAATTCCTTATCTCGTCGAAATAACATTACAAAACAACGGCCAATAATGTATACCGACATCCAAACTTGTTAGAAGAGCGAATAAAGGGGGGATAGATCGAGGTAAGTTCGCTGGGATATCGCTAGGCATATTTATGGGGGAAGGCATTATTTAGCCGAAGAGACAAGAGAGGGGGATGCTAAATGAGCGATAAGGATGCCTTTATGACGAGGTTGGGATTTGTCACGGCGGCCATGGGGCAAGCCATAGGGACAGGCAATATATGGCGATTTCCAAGGGTTGCTACAGCTAATGGCGGTGGACCTTTCATGGTGGCCTATGTGATTGCAGTCTTTGTGTGGGCCGTGCCTTTGCTCATGGCGGAAATGAGCCTTGGAATGCACACTAGAAAAGGATCTGTAGGCGCCTTTCGGGATTTCATGGGCAAGAAGTACACATGGATGGGCGGATGGCATGCATTTGTATGTCTTGCCCTGGGGGCTTATTATTCCGTCACGATGGGATGGGCAATTAAATACTTCGTATTGAGCATTACGACCCTGAGGCCTGGCGTGGATACGGAATTGGTTTGGAATAGCTTTATCTCTTCTCCTTGGCAGGGCATTTTTTACCATGCCATATCTGTGGCTATTGCTGCGGTGGTAGTTTTTAGAGGCGTCAACAAGGGCATAGAATTGGCCTCCAAGCTTATGATACCGACTTTATTTGTATTGTTGATAATAGCAATGATAAGGGCTTTGACACTTCCTGGTGCTACTGGTGGCTTAAATTACCTGTTTAACCCTGACTTTAGCAAGTTATTAAACGGTAGGGTGTGGCTTGAGGCATTTACGCAAGCGGCCTGGTCTACTGGAGCCGGATGGGGTTTCATGACTGCCTATGCCGCTTACAGCCGTGAAAAGGAAGACATTGCCTGCAATGCATTTATCGTAGGGCTTTCGGATACATCTGCTGCTTTATTGGCCGGCATGACGGTGATACCCACCATATATGCCCTTGCTCCTGAAAATCTATATGAAGCCATAGGTGCTGGCAATACCGGCCTTACATTTATATGGTTGGCGAGGCTTCTTCCCACGATGCCTGCGGGGACGTTGGTATCTGCGCTGTTTTTCTTGGCCATGACCTTTGCTGCGGTAACCTCGCTGTATGCTATGTACGAAGTGGGCATAAAGAGCTACTTTATAGATGCAGGATGGTCCAGGAGAAAGGCTGCATCTGTGGTAGTGGCCTTGTGTTTTTTGGGAGGTTTGCCGTCGGCCATAAATGTGGAGTTCTTAAACAACCAAGACCAGGTGTGGGGAGTTGGACTTCTGGTAAGCGGTCTTTTTGTTGCCATAGCCATGATGAAATATGGAGTAGAAAAGGTCAGGAAGGAAATCATCAACCCCGTTTCAGAGCTGTACGTGGGGAAATGGTGGAATTGGTGCATCCTTTGCTTCCCAGCGATGTTTACCATCGTATGCGGTTGGTGGACTTATCAACAATTTACTTGGTATCCTGCGACGTGGTGGAATCCCTTTGAGACCTATAGCCCAGGAACGATGTTCCTGCAATGGGCATTGGTAATAGTGATTTTTATGCTATTCAACAATACTTTAGCGAAAGCCATTATAAATAATGATGAGGTCGTTAAAGGGGAGGTCATGGGAGAGTCTATTAAAGGGGGAGCAAGATCATGAGCACGGGCAGCCTTATTACCATGATAGTGATATTGGGATTGGTATGGGGAGGAGCTTTGTATTTTATGAATGTGGCTTTTTCCAGCGAGCGCAAGAAGGCTCAAACTAAATGATATATTGGTGTATATTTATATAAAACAAGGCGACCAAACGAATTAATTTGTAAATGTTTCGTATAATCAGGAGGTGGCAAGCTTGGAACTGATCAGGGAACACCCGGTACTGGAGTTTCGCCATGGCAGGTTGGTCAGGTTTACCTTCGAGGGCAAGGAGATGGAGGGGTTCGAGGGAGAGCCTATAGCCATGGCCCTTCATGCCAACGGGATTAAGGTATACCGCGAGACGCCCGAGATGAAGAGGCCTCGCGGCTTTTTTTGCGCCATAGGCAAGTGCTCTTCCTGCTTTATGGTCGTGGACGGAGTGCCTAACGTGCGAACCTGCATAACGCCCCTTAAAGAGGGCATGCGAATCGAAGTGCAGCGGGGGAAGGGCAAGATTAAGCTCAATCACGAAGGTGATCTGAAGTGAAAAACACCGAGGTTCTAGTGATAGGCGGGGGACCTGCTGGGTTATCGGCAGCTGCCGAGGCGGCATCCTACGGCGCTCATGTCGTTATCGTAGATAGCGATCTAAGGCTTGGAGGCCAACTGATAAAACAGACGCATAAGTTCTTCGGTTCCGCATTCGAGCGAGCAGGCACGCGGGGATTTGTCATATCCGATATACTGCTAGACGAACTTAAAGGATACGGCGATAGGGTCGAGACTTACTCCAATTGCACGGCCCTGGGCTACTACAAGGACGATGGCGTGGTCAACTGCATGGAGGGCGAGGAAAATTACTTTAAGGTTTTGCCCAAGAAGATCTTGGTGGCCACGGGAGCCCAAGAACGCCTGATACCCTTCCCAAACAACGACCTCCCCGGCGTGTACGGTGCGGGGGCGGTGCAGACCTTAATGAACGTCTACGGTGTGGTGCCGGGCAAAAGGGTGCTCATGGTTGGAGCGGGAAACATAGGACTCATAGTAAGTTACCAGCTGCTTCAAGCGGGGGTAGAGGTAGCGGCCATAGTCGAAGCGATGCCAAGGATAGGGGGATACTGGGTGCACGCGGCCAAGGTCAGAAGGCTTGGCGTTCCCATCCTACTGGAGCACTCCATCAAAGAGGCCTTGGGTAAAGACGTAGTAGAAGGTGCCATAATACAGCAGATAAGCCCAGGATGTGGCTTTATAGGGGAGGAAATTCACGTCGATTGCGACGTCATATGCATGGCAGTCGGTTTAAATCCCACATGTGAGCTTTTGTGGCAAGCGGGATGCGAGATGAAATACGTCCCTCAGCTTTGCGGGCACGTGGCTCTTCGAGATAGATCCATGCGCACGAGCAACCCAAACGTATGGGTGGCGGGCGACGCCGCCGGAATAGAAGAGGCCTCAAGCGCCATGGTGGAAGGTCGCATCGCGGGCCTCAGCATGGCTTACGACCTTGGTTACGCTAAGGAAGAAGAATACCTGGAAAAACTTGATATTTACTGGGAAAGGCTGAATGCCTTAAGAAACGGCGAGACCGGCATCAAGATTAGAGAAGGCATTGCTCAAGTTTTAACGGATGATTTCGGAGGTAATAAAAGATGAACCAGGGTGAAAGGCTTTTCAACAGCGGAGTGCTTCCTCCGGAGATGTATGGCAAACATGAACCTCCAAAGGATCTATGGGAGAAGAAGAAAAACGGCCTAGTTATCGTGGAATGCCCCCAAAGGATTCCCTGCAACCCCTGCCATACGGGATGTCCCACCGGTGCGATAAGGGAATTTGCCGACATAAACGATACCCCGCAGATTGACTACGAAAAGTGCACAGGATGCGCTATGTGCGTCGCTAAATGTCCCGGACTTGCCTGTTTCGTTGCAGATCTTACTTACGGTGGCGACGAAGAGGCCCTATTTAAGTTGCCCTATGAGATGTTGCCGTTGCCTAACGAAGGGGAAGAGGTCGAATGCCTAAACCGCGAGGGCAAGGTCGTTTCTAAGGGAAAGGTCTTGAAGATCATGGAGCCCTGGAAGGACAAGACCAAGGTCGTACACGTGGCGGTGCCCAAATCCCTTGTGATGGAGATAAGGGCCATAAGGGTGGTGAGGAGCAGATGACAGAAGAAGAAAAGGAAAGAAACGTAATCGTATGCAGATGCGAAGAGATAACCATGGGGGAAATACGGGACTGGATCGCAAGAGGGTATGACACCTTCGACGAGCTCAAACACATCCTGCGCGTAGGTATGGGCCCCTGTCAGGGCAGAGGATGCAGGGAGATAATTTTGAGGGAGATAGCCAAGATGAAAAACGTCCCGGTAAGTCAGGTTGATCCCGGAACCTTTCGTCCTCCTTCCAAGCCGGTTAAGCTTGAGCTTTTAGCCGAGGAGGTGGACAAATAAGATGCCCGAAGAATGGAAGAACACGGCAAATGTCGTAGTGATTGGCGCCGGAATTCAGGGGTGTTCCATAGCCTATAATTTGGCCAAGTTGGGCATGAAAGATGTCGTGGTTCTCGAAAAGGATACTCCCACGGCAGGTTCGACGGGAAGGTGTGCCGCCGGCATTAGGGCTCAGTGGGGAACGAAGATGAACTGTCAGTTGGGATTGGCCTCCCTCGAGATATTAGAAAACCTCCATGAAGAGCTCGGAATGGACATAGGCCTTCATCAGGGTGGCTACCTCATGGTTGCCTATAAAGAAAGCGAATTTGAGCAGTTAAAGAAAAATGTGGCACTTCAAAACAGCTTAGGCATCACCTCAAGGGTTGTGAGCAAAGAAGAGGCATACGAGATATGCCCGACCCTCTCGGCAGAAGATGCCGTTGGGTTTACCTATCACCACAGAGATGGCCATGCCGATCCCTTCCTTACGACCATAGCCTACCACAAGGCTGCAAGCGAGAGAGGTGTGAGGTTTTATAAGTTCACCGAATGTACGGGCATAAAGGTGAAAGACGGTGAGGTCAAAGGTGTCGTTACGACAAGGGGAGAGATAGATGCCCCGGTAGTCGTGGATGCAGCCGGCCCTTACTCGCAGCATATCGCTGCCATGGCAGGCATTAAGCTTCCCTTCTATTCCGAAAGACATGAGATATTGGTCACGGAGCCCGTTGAATTCGGAGTTTGCCCCTGCATGCTCATGAGCTTTTCCGGCAATTATTACATACAGCAGAGGCCAATAGGATCGATAATAGCAGGATGTAGTCCCGAAGGGCATCCTGAGGATTACTCCCTTGGAAACACGTGGAACTTCCTGGAACATATGTCGAGGGTGATAGTCAAACTGCTGCCAAAGCTTGGAGGAGTAAGGGTCGTAAGGCAGTGGTCCGGGATGTACAACATGTCGCCTGACAAGCAGCCCGTCATTGGGGAATCCAAAGAAGTGAAGGGCTTTTACATCTCAGCGGGCTTTTCGGGGCATGGATTCATGTTCGGTCCCATTTCAGGCAAGCTCCTTGCTGAGCTTATCGTCACGGGGACGAGCTCCATACCGATCGATGTATTGAATTATGACCGCTTCGAGAAGGGCGAATTGATAGAGGAGCCCGCTGTAGTGTAAGGGCGTAAAATAAGGGGATATCATGAAAATCTAAATCATGATATCCCTAAATTTTATACGCAGAAAGGATGACTTGAAATAGCTGACGAAAAGCTTGCGCACGGCAGGTTTACGTTGAACATTGGAGAAGGCGTAAATATCACCTTGATAGATCTGCCCATCGACAACCTACCGGGATTTCATCATTTCTTAAGCAGCTGGCTCATCGTGGACAAAACTTTGGATAGAGTCTCGTTAGTCGACGTTGGTCCGGCTTCGACTGTGCCTGTTTTGGTGAAGAATATCGAGGAACTCGGCATATCGAAGCTGGATTTGATTTTACTGACGCACGTGCATCTCGACCACTCGGGAGGGCTAGGACAGCTGCTTGAAGTGTTTGGCTCTGCCAGGGTTTTGGTGCATCCAAAAGGAAAGAAGCACTTGGTAAACCCCGATCGTCTTTGGAAATCAAGCGTTGATGTGTTAGGTGACGTAGCTTTGGCTTACGGAAGGCCCATTCCCGTAAACGAGTCCTGCTTTTTGCTGGAAGATGTCGGATTGGATCGCATAGCCAAGATTGAAACGCCAGGTCATGCATCCCATCACTATTCGTTTCTTTGCGATCTTGAATTAAAGGTCCTCTTCGCAGGAGAAGCCGCAGGAACGTATTACAAAAGGGGATTCGCCTACCCTGGAATTAGCGACGGCACGTTTATATTGCGCCCGGCGACGCCGCCGAAGTTTTACCTTGACAGCGCTCTTTCAAGCATAAAAAAGTTAAAGGCTTTGGGTGCAGACTACATGTGCTATGCTCACTTTGGTTATACTGATGAGGTAAATAAGTTCCTCGATTTGGAGGAAAGACAACTCCTGCATTGGAACGATTTGATCTGCGATTACTTGTCCGACCATCAGGGGTTACCTGTCGACCCGGAGGATGTAGCGTGTTATTTAATTGAACGGGATCCGCTTTTGAGCGATTTCTCAGATTTGCCTGAGGACATCAAAATTCGAGAAATGGGCAACATCCTTTCTTCAGTCAATGGCTTTTTGGATTATCTGTCCAAAACAATATAAGGGGAGGGGATTGGATTGAGGTCTTTAATGCTATCTAGGAGTTCCCTTGAGGAGCTGAACATAAGGATGGCCGATATCATAGAAGCCGTGGAGCGCGGGTTTAGGCTGAAGGGAGAAGGCAAGGTGAGCATGCCTGCGAAGATAGGCATACATCCCAGAAAGGATTGTTTTATCCATGCCATGCCGTGCTACATAGGAGGGGAGGTTGATGCTTCAGGCATCAAGTGGGTAGCAGGCTATCCGTCCAACCAAGAGAAGGGGCTTCCCTATATAAGCGGCATCATGTGCTTGAACGAAAGCGATACGGGGCTGGTAAAGGCCATAATGGACGCGTCTTGGATCACAGCCTATCGCACAGGGGCCGCCTCTGCCGTGTGTGCCAAATACCTGGGCGACCCCGATTCAAAGGTGATCGCAGTGATAGGTCTAGGCGTGCAGGGAAGGATGAACCTCATGGCCTTGATGGAGGTGTTTAAAGAAGTGCGACAGGTCAGGGTATATGATGTGTTTCCCTCGCAAATAGAACGTTATATCAAGGACATGTCCTCATTGTTTAAGCATTGTCAATTCATAGCTTGCGACAGTCCCAAAGAAGCAGTAGAGGATGCAGACGTGGTCGTTACCTGTACGCCGATCGTCGAAAGCCCCAAGAGATACATTCGCGCCGAATGTCTCAAGGAAGACGTGCTGGCCATTGCCGTGGACTACGACTCGTCCTTTTGTGCTCCCGTAATGGCGGAGGCAGACGTATTCGTGTGCGACGATACCGGCCAATACCTTTGGACACAGGAGCAGGGAGTTTACTTCCAGGACGGCTATCCGACAAAGGATAAGATCTACGCGGACATGGGCGAGCTTTGTGCTGGCTTGAAAACTCCGGTGAGAAAAGGCCGTCGCGGCGCCGTGCTCATGGGCATCGCAAGTCACGACGTTATGACAGCCCAATTGGCCTATGAAAAGGCCTTAGACAAGGGCATCGGCCAGTGGATTGAGATATAGTAAAATATTAAATTATAATTTACGTGCGGCGAGGGCTAAAATATAAGTTAAGCCTTCGCCGCGGCTTATTGACTAGACGATCAGATCTACGAACTTGAAGTTCAAGGTATCGACCAACCCCCTGTTGGTTATTCGAAGCTCAGGAATTACGGGAAGCGAAAGCAGAGCCATGGTCATGAAGGGTGACACCATGGTGCATCCCAGTTTGCGCCATGCCTCATCCAAGGCCTTGACATGGGCGTCCACCTCTTCCACGGGTTTCTCTGACATCAAGCCTGCTATGGGAAGCTCGACCAAGGCCAGCACTTTGCCGTCGCATACGGCGACCATGCCTCCGCCGCACTTGTGCAGGACGTTTCCCGCAAAGGCCATGTCGGCGTCGTTTGTGCCCATGATCAAAAGGTTATGGCTGTCGTGTGCCACGGTGGAAGCCACTGCCCCCCGCTTCAAGCCAAATCCTCCGACGAAGCCAATCCCCATGTTGCCGGGTCCGCCGTGACGCTCTACAACGGCGACCTTGGCCAGGTCTTGGGAAGGATCGGCTTCTATCCTTTGGTCGTGAACCTTAAGCTTCGCAGTTCTGTGAAAGGTATTTACCCTTGCCTCGACCACTTGGATTACCCTGACAGTTACTTCCTTTTCAGGCCCACCGTATTTGACCTCGAAGTCGCTTGCGGAAAGCTCACATTTTAGATGTACCGAGTTAAGCGCCCAATCGGGATAGTTTGGAGCTTTTAGTTCCGTCGTCAACTTGCCCTCCCGGGCAACGATCTCTCCGTCCGTCATGACTATCTCGGGGTTAAAATCGGCCAAGTCTCTAATGAAAAGAATATCTGCACATCTTCCTGGAGCTATTGCTCCTATTTCGTGGCTTACGCGGAAGCACTCGGCGGTGTTTATAGTGGCCATCTGTATGGCGCTAATGGGGTTCATGCCCTCTTCGATGGCCCTTTTTACTACGTGGTTCATGTGGCCAAGCGTCAGTATGGTGTGAGGGTGAGTGTCGTCTGTGACGAGCAATGCCCTTCTGTCGTCTACGAAGGTCTCGGTCAAGCTCTTGATGGTGGCCTTTATGTCCTGCCAGGCCGATCCCTCTCGCATCTTGTTATACATGCCCAGGCGCATCCTGGCCAAGGCATCCTCTTTCCTTGTTCCTTCATGGCAAGATGCCACGCCGGAGGCCGCGTAAGCCTGTAAGCCTACTTCCGTTTCAGGTATGGAGTAATGCCCGGTTACGATCTTTCCTGACTGCATCGTTATTTTAAGCATCTCGTGCACATTTTCGTCGCCCGCTAACACGCCGGGAAAGTTCATCATCTCGCCCAAGCCTATTATCTCGTCCCACTTCATGGCCTCGGCTATCTCCCTTGGCGTGATGACGGCTCCGGCATCCTCGAATCCGGGTGCCGATGGCACGCACGATGGCATGGTGGCAAACACCTTTAGCGGCAAATTTTTGCCCTCGTCCACCATCAGCTTGACGCCCCTTAATCCCAAGACGTTTGCTATCTCGTGGGGATCCATGAAGATGGTGGTGGTCCCGCAAGGAAGCGCTGCCCTGGCAAACTGCGTCACCGTGACCATGCTGGACTCTACATGCATGTGGCCGTCAAGAAGTCCCGGCGTCAAATAAAATCCAGAAGCATCTATAATGTGCGTGTTTGGGCCGATTGTGTGATCCGCGTTCCCGACGAGGACGATGCGCCCTTTATATATACTTACGTCTGCAGGCAATATCTCCTTTGTGAAGACATTTACCACAAGTCCTCCCTTTATCACGGTATCTGCCTTTATTTTGCCTTGGGCTGCAAGCGTCAGGTCGCGGGTAACCTCGTAAAGGGCATTTCTTCCCAAAAACCTCGGCATATTGTCACCCCTTTTCGGTTCCTTAGTTTAAAATAATTAATACTATTATAAGACAAGCAGAAGGCACGGTGATTTTTGTTGAGATGGGAAGATGTCTTAGAAAGGGCCAGGGAATCGTTGAAGGGGATATGTCATCTGTGTCCCGTCTGTGATATGAGGGCCTGTGCCGGAAAAGTGCCGGGCATAGGCGGCATAGGCACTGGAAGCAGCGCGAAGAACAATTACGAGGCACTTCGAGGGCTAAAGTTTAAGATGAAGCTGCTTCATGACGTTGACAAGCCCGATATGGGAGTTGAGCTTTTTGGACAAAAATTGGCGTTGCCGGTCATTGGGGCGGCCGTCGCCGGCGCCAAGGTCAACTTCGCCGCCAAGATAGCCGAAAAGGAGTTCGCGCAGGCTCAACTGGTTGGTGCCATGGAGGCGGGCACGATCGCCATGATAGGAGACGGCCCGGGAGATCTTTATGACGATACCATAGCGGCCTTAAGGGAAGCAGGTAAAGGCATTGCCATAATAAAGCCAAGGGAATTTGACGAAATAATGAGACGAATCAAGATGGCGGAAGAAGCGGGAGCTTTGGCCGTGGGTATCGATGTAGATGCAGCCGGATTGGTCAACATGAGGAGATCGGGGGAGTTGGTTCGTCCTTTAAATCCGAACATCCTTAAAAGGATATGCGAAAGTTCAAATCTGCCGGTGATAGTTAAGGGCATAATGGCCGAAGAGGAAGCTGTGATGGCTTGCGATGCAGGTGCCAGCGCCATAGTGGTGTCCAACCATGGTGGAAGGGTATTAGACGACCTGCCGGGCACGATATCCGTTCTTCCCGGAATAGCCTCAAGGGTTATGGGTCGATGTATCGTATTGGCCGATGGAGGCGTAAGGACTGGGTCCGATGTGTTGAAGTTTTTGGCCTGTGGGGCCAGCGCAGTGTTGGTGGGACGCCCAGTCGTTTGGGGTGTCTTTGGAGGTGGCAAGGAAGGAGTCAGGCTCCTTTACGAGAGATTGGCACAGGAGCTGTCCGTCGCGATGATGCTAACATCCTGTCCAAGCGTAAGGGAAGTCTCTCATTGTATATCGGGAAACTGAAGATTAAAACTGGAGGACTGATGCCGTCATGGTTATGAAGCGTTGGTGCTTTTTTATGAGATTTGCCCTGTTCGCGGTCATTATGGCCCTTGTGGCAAATTGCCCGTATATGGCCCAGGCCGCAGAGGAGGGAGACTACGATGTCATAGTGGTAGGCGCAGGGACCGGGGGTGTAGCTGCAGCGGTTCAGGCGGGTCGATTGGGGGCAAGGGTGGCCTTGTTTGAGGAAACGAACGTCCTTGGCGGCCAAATGGTGGCCTCCGCCGTCTCCACTATGGATGACATGTACGGCGTTAGGTGGGGAATTTACGGCGAGTTTCTGGATGCCATATTAAAACATTACGCTTCCTTGGGCAAATCGGTGGGTACGTGCTACTGGACGCCCATAACTGTGGCCTTCGAACCCACAGTTGCAGACTACGTGTTAGCTCAGATGATAAAAGACGTTCGAGATGGCAAGACAACCCGCGACGGCAAGCCGGGCCGGTTAGATGTGTTCTTCAGGGCAAAGGTACAAAAAGTGCTCAAATCAAGCGACGGCAAAAGCGTTACGGGCATTGTGGCCGACGTCAATGGCAAAAAGGTTGTGTGCAACAGTAAGATATTGATAGATGCGACTGAATACGGCGATCTGCTTCCCCTTGCAGGCGCTGGCTACAGGGTTGGCCGTAACGTCGTCGACGGTGAGTTCAGCAAACTTGACGAAGACGCCAGGGTGCAGGACATCACATGGGTAGCCGTGATCAAATACTACCCCGGTGGCGTTCCGGATGAGCTTAAAGTAAAGACCCCTCCTCCAGGCTACGATGACATGAGGGAGACCTTCAAGTCCTACGTGGCAAGGGACGGCTTTACGTTCAAGAAATACCCCCTCAAGTTTCCGGTGGATCTGCCCACACATCATGCCTATAGAGGTTTGCCCGACAGTTCGGCACCGGGAAACGCAGATGCATCAAGCCCCTTTAGTTGGTTGCTGCTCACTAAGACCGAGGTCAATTGGGCCAACGACTATCCCGGAAAGGCAGGTTACAAGGGAAAAAGCGGCCTTCCGGTTGCATATCTTGAAGACCCTACTTTCAGGAAACAAGCCGATGCCAAGGCGATGCTGGTGACGATTGGCTTCATTTACTACCTACAAAATGAGCTTGGTTGCGATTGGTCCGTGGCATCGGACATCTTTGAGTCAGACGAAACATATCAGGGGCTAAAGGACTACGTTCCCTTGGAATATGCTTCTATCGTCAGGCATTTTCCGCCTCGCCCTTACGTGCGGGAAAGCAGAAGGCTCATAGGAGTTAAGACATTGACGTCTCGGGAGTTGCGGGAAAACTCCGAGAGCTACATAAGAAACGAGGGCAGGGAGTTGCGCAACTCCGTGGCGGTGGGCCGTTACGTGTTGGATCTACATGGAGCAGACGAAACGGAACAATTTGAGGCCGAATTTGGCGAGACCAAGGAATCAATAGCAAAAAATAAACCCCTGGGCCCCTTTCAGGTGCCTTTTGAAATTTTCATACCTCAAAGGCTGGACGGATTTTTAGTGGCCGAAAAGAACCTGTCGATGAGCCGTTTGGCCTCAGGTGCGCTTAGGCTGCAGCCGATAACCATGCTTACAGGGCAGGCCGTGGGCACGATAGCGGCCCTGGCCGTCAAGGAAGGCGTCCAACCCAGGAATGTGAGCGTATTAAAGGTGCAGAGATTGCTTCTGGAATCGGGGGACAGGTTGGCCTTATGCGTTTACAAAGACGTCCCGTCCGATCACCCCTTTTGGGCTGCCGTTCAATTGGCAACTGTAAGGGGTTGGATGGAGCCAAAAAGTTTGCCCACCTTTGCCGCGCAAAGGGTCGATAACTACAATGATATGCTGCAGGCCTCAAAGAAAGGCAGGATCAAGGGCATATTTGGCGTGGATGAACCCTTGAGCTGGAAAGTTGCAAACGGAATGATTAGTGCTATACTGGATGACCTAGGCAGTCAGCGCAAGGTCGTTTTACACAGTGGTATGAGCGATGAACCGATCCCCAGAGGAAAGTTTATACTTGCTTTGTCCGAAGCCCTTTATCCCTCGGAAGCTCCCAAACCCATCACCACCGATAAGGAAAAGATAGCTTGGGCTTACAGGAAGCTATCCCCGTTTTTGAAGGACCCGTGTGGTGATCCGACCGGAGCGATTACAAGGGGAGAGGCCTTAGAGATAGCGATGAGGGCTTTGACGGGCTGGTAAGAGCGGGCAAAGCAGTTAAAGGAGCGGGATAGACGATGGCTTCTAAGGTGGCGCCCACCAGGGGCGTTTTGATGAGAATGGTTCGTGCCGCAGCCTTGGCAGAGAAGGGGCACGATCTGCTTGAAAGAAAAAGGCAAATCCTCATGATGGAGTTGGTCAAACACATCGATGATGCCAAGGAGCTGCAAAAGGAGATGGCATCAGTGTTTTCCGATGCCTATAAGGCCCTGGAGAAGGCGAACATATCCATGGGCATAGATGTCGTCGAGGACATTGCCATGGCCGTGCCCGAGGAGAAGGACTTCATAATAAGGCTCAAATCGATCATGGGGGTAGAGATTCCCGAAATCGATCCCATCGACGCCGGCTTAAAACCAAGCTATTCATTCTACGGCACGACCGGGTCGCTGGACATCGCCTATAGTGCCTTTAGAAGGGTGCTGGAGCTCATCTCCCGTTTGGCTGCCGTGGAGACAAGCGTGTACAGGTTGGCGGTGCAAATCAAAAAGACCCACAAGAGGGTGAACGCCCTGGAAAAGGTGGCCATACCCTTCTACAAATCCTCCATCGCGTATATAGAAAATGTGCTGGAGGAGGGGGAAAGGGAAGATATTGTACGAATGAAAAAGGCAAAGGAAAACTTGGGAGAGAAACGGTGAGGGAAGGGAGCATGAAAGATGGCTTCTATACAGGAAGCTTTGGCGATACTTTTAGGCGCAGACGCTGAGGCGAAAAACGTAATAGAGGAAGCTAAAAAAAGGGCTGAAGAAATAGTGGGCGAGGCCAAGCGAAAAGGGGCTTCCGAGAGGGAGACAAGGTTAAAGGCAGCTAAGGAGCAGGCAAAGGCCATAGTCGATTCCGCCAGAGCATCCGCTCAAGCGGAAGCCCAACAGATCGAGGCTTTGGGACGTCAGGAGCTGGAACGTATGGAAAGCAGATTTAACGAGAACGCTCCGGCCATAATACAGGGCCTCGTTGCTGAATTGGTGAATAAATACCTGCAGAAGGCGACCGGTAAATGAGCTACTCCCCCATATCCGCTGGCGAATGCGTATCCACCGGAGCGAAGGCCCATGTGTTGTTTGGCAGGATGTTGGATGACAACGATTTTTGGGCTTTGCTTGAGTGTGATTCTCCACAGGAGATAGCGGGGTACCTCAAGAGGACGGAAGGGTATGCCAAGTATCTCGAGGCAGTTATGGCTGCCACCGTGCATAGGGCAGAGCTTGAGCATGCCTTACTTGCCGTTCCTCTCTACGCTGTAGCTTCATTTTTGCCCTACTATGGGGGCGCAAGAAAAAGATTTCTGAGGGCATGGGTGGAGAGGTTTCAGGCAGGTTTGTTAAAGCAGGTCATGCGATGGCTCTTTGCCGGTCGAGGCGAGAGGGAATCGCTCAGATCCGGCTATGAGGGGTTACCCTTCGTGACCTTGCCCTTTGAGGCCTTGATCTCCTGCAAGGATTTCGAGGAATTCATAAAGACATTAAGGGGCACGAAGTATTATGCGGTCTTGAGGGAGCCTGTAGACTGGCTGCTAAAGGGAAGAGGAAACCTATATTCATGCGAGACGGCCATAGATGCTTACGTTATATCTAACATCTATCGCTCGGCCTTAAGCTTGCCGATGCTCGAGCGGCCGGAGGTCTTAAATTTGCTGGGAAGCATGGTCGATGTGCTTAACGTTTACTTTTGTTACAGGGCCAAGCGCTTTTACGCCATGAGTCGCGAGGAGATCGTAAACCGTTTGCTGCCGGTGCGCTTCAAGATTAAGGGGCCGACCATAAACAGGCTTGCTTCCTGCGACGACATGGAGGCCTTTTGGTCCGTCTTATCTACCACTAATTACTTGCGAGCGTTCGGCACGGAGCCGCCCAACGACGAGCTTGCCTTGGAAAGGGATATGAAGAGGTTCTTGCGCGAAAGGGCTTTATCCACCTTTCGCAAGGGATCTCCTTCTTTTCATACCGTGATCGCCTATTTGATGTTGCTGGAATTTGAGGTGAGGGATATCATCACCATCATCGAGGACGTGAGATACGATTATAACAGGCGAATTGCTGCAGCCTTTTTAACGCGCCCTCTGATACCGGGAGGTGCTTTGTCTTGGCGATAATGAAGATGTTGGCCGTGACTCTCATCGGTCCCAAGGACGAAATGGAGTACGTAGCCAACCAGATGATCTTGCTAGGCGGTTTTCAGCCCCTGTCGCTTGACCTCATTTTGGGCGATAAGACCCTGAGGTCCAAGGTCAAGACAGCTACCGACAATCCCTACGACGAGCTGCTGTCAGAGATGGGATACGTCTGGCAAGCTGCCGGCGAAAGCTTGCCTGAACCGTATCCTGTTCCCGTGACGAAGGAACAGACATATGAGAAGATGAGGGCAGAAGTGCGCAGGGTAACCGAAAAGTTGCGCCTCTGGGCAGAGCGCAAATCTTCCCTTCAGGAGGAAGTGGAGAAGCTCAGGGCGATATTGGTCTGTGCCGATGCTTTGGTCAAGAACAAGATGGACCCCAAAGAGCTTCTGGATACGGAAAATTTAATCATGTATTTTGGCAAGTTGTCCGACGACAACTTCAAGCGCCTTGAAGAAAGCATACAATCCGTTCCCATGTTAGTCATGAAGCTTGACAGTTGGCACCAGGAGACGTGGATGTTGGCCTTCGCCATACCCGAATACAGGGAAGGGGCCGAAAAGCTCTTGGACTCCGTATACTTCAAGGGTTATTCCATCGAGGAAGTGCTAAAGACTATTTCGGACAACCCAATGGAGGCCCTGCAAAGAAGGATAGGAAACAAGCTCAAGGCCATAGAAGGTTTATCGATGGCAGCAAAAAAATTCCTGGACGAACAGAGGAAGGAGCTCGAAAGGCTTTACTCCTCCGTTTATACCATGCAGCGTATATACGACCTATGTAGGGGAAGGGGAGAGATCGGCGATATTTACGTGCTCTCGGGATGGATTCCCGAGGACATGTTGGCGCAGCTTAAAGGCTTGATCGAGCATCAGGCTCCAAAGACGACGATAATGATCGAGGAGGAAAAGAACCTTCCCTATAGCGAGATCAGGGTCCCTACGTATCTGCGAAACCTGCCCTTGGTAAGGGCCTTTCAGCACGTCGTGGCCATGTACAGTTTGCCCTCCTACGGCGAGATTGATCCATCCTTCTTCGTTGCCGTTACCTTCTGTTTGTTTTTCGGCTTCATGTTCGGGGATGTGGGCCATGGCTTGGTGCTGGGTTTGGTTGCCCATCTGCTTCAAAAGAAGCGCAAGATGAGCAAGTCCTTGGCTACCGTGCTCAAGGCTGCCGGCTGCAGTTCGGTGTTGTTCGGCTTCCTTTACGGAAGCATTTTTGGCTTCGAGGACATAATACCGGCCATCTGGATGTCTCCCATGAAGGATATGGGGAAGATGCTTTCGCTTTCTTTGATAATAGGGGTTTCAATAGTTACCTTCGGGATGATATTAAACATGATAGTCTGTTACAGACAGCGCGACTTTGGCCGAATGCTCTTCGACGGAAGGGGCATGGCGGGGTTGTTTTTTTATTTGACCGCTGCCTGGGCCATATATGCGGTGATGACTCATAAGCCATTGCCGGTTCCCGGCTGGTTGTTAGCACTTCTTCTTTGCATCTTGCTTGGATGTATGGTATTGAGAGATTTGCTGGCAAGGATCCTGCTCAAGGAAAGGGTATCGACTTCGGAGAACGAGCGCGGGGGGTTGTACATATTCGAGGTATTTCACAACTTGCTCAGTTTTTTGAGCAATACCATTTCCTTTTTGCGTTTGGCCGCCTTTGCCTTGAACCACGTGGGGTTGTCGCTGGCCGTGTTCATGCTGTCCGATATGGTTACTTCTTTGCCAGGAGGATTCTTTGCCAAGATAGCCATATTGGTTATAGGCAACGTCGTGATAATTGGCCTGGAAGGACTTATCGTGTTCATTCAGACTTTGAGGTTGGAATACTACGAGTTCTTCAGCAAGTTCTATAAGGGTGGCGGCGTTTCTTTCAAGCCCGTCAGATGGGAAAAGACCGGCGAGTCTGTCAGCCGTAGTCAAATGTAATCTTTCAAGAAGGGGATGAACGTTATGGGAGTTAAGTTGGTCGTTATGGCGGTTGTCCTTTTGGTCTGCACAGGAGCGATCATGGGCAAAAGAAAGGCAAGGAATAGCAAAGGGCTTTTGAGGGCTTTCGTATTTTTGACGGCATTGGCCATGGGCATTGGCTTTTGTTTGACCATATTTCCGGCGGTAAGCTACGCCCAGGGTGATGCAGCGAGCGTTTCAGGGTGGGGGTATCTTGGAGCTGCTCTGTCAGCCGGCCTTGGATGTCTGGGGGCAGGCATTGCAGTGGCCATCGTGGGCTCCTCGGCCTTGGGCGTGGTCGGCGAGAAGCCGGAAATGCTTGGCTCAACCTTGATCTTCTTGGGACTGGCAGAAGGGATCGCCATTTACGGGCTTATCATCGCCCTGCTCATATTGGGAAGGATGTGAAATGAGGGCGTATTTGATCAGCGACAATCACGACTCCCTCGTCGGGATGCGCTTGGCCGGAGTGGCAGGTGAGGAAGCTCACGGGCCCGAAGAGACTGCAAGGGCAGTACAGGAAGCGCTGCAGATGGAAGATGTGGGCATACTTCTCATCACCGAAAAGGCAGCGGCGACCATACCCGATCTGATAAGAGACCTAAGGGAAAAGGCAAAGCTTCCGCTTGTGGTCGAGATCCCCGATAGGCACGGAACGACGAGAGAGGCCGATTTTCTAACCAAATACCTCCATGAGGCGATCGGGGTGAAGATAGAGTGAGCGAAGTCGACACGCAAAAGTTGAGCGCTTTAAGGGACCTCATCTTGGACAAAGCTGAAGCCGAGGCCATGAAGATCACACAAAAGGCCCAGCAGGAAGCTGACGAGTGGCTTTCCCAAGAGCTGGTCAAGATAGAGCAGGAAGTAGATCTGATAATAAACGACGCACGCCGTAGGGCCGAAGAGATAAGGCGTCGTGAGTTGCTGGCTGCCGAAAGGGAGGTCTCCAGAGAAAGGCTGCGCCTTCAAAACAGGTTGATAACTCAGGCCAGGGCCATGTTCTTGGACGAGCTTGTGGCTTTAAGGTCCAGGGAGGATCATTGGATGATACTTTTAGGCCTCCTTTTTGAGGCACAGGAGGCGATTGTCGATCTCAAACAAGGCTCCCTAAAGCTTGCAGCGATCGACTCTCCGCTTGGAGAGACGATCGTGGCAAAAAGCCATGAGCTTCGACCTCACATCGACATGAAGTTCGATCCTGCGCCGGCTCCCATCCTGGGAGGACTTTGGTTGATCGACGATATAGGAAAAAGGCAGGTCAACTCCGACTGGCAAACGAAGGTCGCGGAGCTAAGCGATACGTTGACCGAAAGGCTGATGGCAATTTGGCAATAGGGGAGGAACAAAATTGGAAAAACAGGGCGTAATTACCTTAATAAACGGTCCTGTGGTTACGGCCAGGGGCATGCGAGAGTTCGCCATGCATGAGATGGTTTACGTCGGCGACTTGCGATTGATGGGCGAGATCATACGCATAGATGAAGACGAAGCGACCATACAGGTTTACGAGGATACTCAGGGACTTAAGGTGGCTGAACCGGTATTTGGTAGGGGAGAACCGCTTTCCATCGCCTTGGGGCCGGGATTGCTTGGCAATATCTTTGATGGAGTGGGAAGGCCACTGGGAGCCGTTTATGAAAAGGGCGGCATTTTCATCCCCAGGGGGATAAAGGTGCCCCAAATAGATCCGGACAAATTATGGGAGTTGGAACCTGCCGTCAAGGTGGGAGATGTAGCAACGCCGGGTACGGTCGTGGCTACCGTTAAGGAAACGCCTTTGGTCGTTCACAAGATCATGGTGCCGCCTGCCGTCGAGGGGGAGTTTACCTTTGTGTTGCCCAAGGGCACCTATAGGGCCGATGTTGTCGTGGCCAAGGTCAGGGATAACCGTGGTCAGGAGATCGAGATCACAATGGTTCAGCGTTGGCCCGTCAGGGTCCCGCGGCCCTGCAGGGAGCACTTGACGCCTAAGGAGCCTTTGATAACCGGACAGCGCGTCATAGACGGATTTTTCCCGATCGCAAAGGGCGGCGTTGCCGCGATTCCCGGAGGCTTTGGCACGGGAAAGACCGTTACCCAGCACCAATTGGCCAAGTGGAGCGAGGCTACGGTCGTGGTGTACATAGGTTGCGGAGAACGGGGCAACGAGATGACCGAAGTCCTGGAGGAATTTCCGGAGCTGGAGGACCCTCGCTCGGGCAGGCCATTGATGGAGAGGACCATCTTGGTGGCAAATACGTCCAACATGCCTGTGGCAGCCAGGGAAGCGTCGATCTACACGGGAATTACCTTGGCTGAATATTACAGGGACATGGGCTATGACGTCGCAGTCATGGCCGACTCTACTTCCAGATGGGCAGAAGCCCTGAGGGAGATCTCCGGAAGGATGGAAGAAATACCGGCAGAGGAGGGGTTTCCGGCCTATTTACCCAGCCGACTTGCCGAATTTTATGAGCGTGCCGGTAGGGTCGTGACATTGAACGGTGACATGGGAAGCGTAACTATAATTGGTGCCGTATCGCCTCCTGGAGGCGACTTCACGGAGCCCGTTACCAGGCACACGAAGAGGTTCGTAAGATGCTTCTGGGCATTGGATAAAAGTTTGGCAAACGCCAGGCATTTCCCAGCGATCAACTGGGTGGATTCCTATAGCGAATACGTAGGCGAAGTCGAGGATTGGTTTTCGTTGAACGTGGATTCAGGTTGGGGCGCGCTTCGAAACAGGGCAAAGGAGCTGTTGGCAGAGGACGAAAGGATCCAGCAGGTGGTGCGCCTCGTAGGAGAAGACGTCCTGCCGGACGGCGAAAGGCTCATAACCTTTACGGCCTATTTGATAAAAAACGGCTACCTGCAGCAGGGCGCCTTTGGTCCCGATTCCTATTCACCGCCCTCCAAGGGCTTTGCCATCCTTTCCTTGATCATGTACTTCTACGATAAGGCCTTGGCTTTGGTGAAGCAGGGAGTTCCCTTCTCGCTATTGCGAAGCGGAGATGTGGTCACCAACCTTGTGCACCTCAAGGAACTGTCTGCGGAGGAGCTGGAAGTTCAGTTGCCCAAGATACGACAGGACCTGGATACATTTTTGGAAAAGACCGGCAGCGAACGTCTTGCAGCGAGGGGGAGGTGATACAGATGCCCTTTATAGATCATATGGGAGTGGACCAAATATACGGGCCATTTGTCCTGCTAAAAGGGGCGACAGACGTGGGCTTCGGGGAGCTGGCCCAAATCAGGATGGGAAACGGCAGCTTTAGGTTGGGCCAGGTCGTCTTGACCAGCGAAGAGGCTACCCTTGTCCAGGTCTTTAGCGGCACTTCTGACCTTGTGCCAGAAAGCACGGCCGTGCGCTTCTTGGGGATGCCGCTTGAGATGAAGTTGTCTCCCTCGATCATCGGGAGGGTTTTTTCGGGACTTGGGGAGCCCAGGGACGGTTGCGGGCCCGTTTATTCTTCCCTTAGCAGAGATGTGAACGGCTCTCCCCTAAACCCCATGGCAAGGATATATCCCAGAAACTTCATCCAGACGGGCATATCGGCCATAGACGTATTGGCCACCTTGATCAGAGGCCAAAAGCTTCCCATCTTTTCCGGAAACGGGTTGCCGCACAACAGGCTTGCCGTGCAGATTGCAAACCAGTCCCAGCTGGTGGGCGAGGAGAACTTCGCCGTCGTCTTTGCGGGAATAGGGGTGAAACGAGACGATGCCGCCTATTTCATGGAGGAGCTCTTCGAGAAGGGCCGCGCCAAAAACATGGTGGTCTTCTTGAACCTCGCCGACGACCCAGTCATAGAGCGAATAGCCACGCCGCGCTTTGCCCTGACCGTGGGAGAGTATCTGGCCTTTGAGCTCAATATGCACGTATTGGTGATAATGACCGACATCACGAATTACTGTGAGGCCTTAAGAGAGGTAGGCGTCGCCAAAGGCGAGGTGCCAAGCCGTAAGGGCTATCCTGGCTACATGTATAGCGACCTGGCATCACTCTATGAAAGGGCCGGAGTCCTGCGTGGGATCCAGGGAAGCCTGACACAAATTCCGATCCTCACGATGCCCAACGACGACATCACTCACCCCATACCGGACCTCACGGGCTTCATAACGGAAGGTCAGATAGTTTTGTCGAGGGAGCTTGATTCCAGGGGCATATATCCGCCAATAGACGTCTTAGCCAGCCTTTCGCGGCTCATGAAGGACGGCATAGGCAAGGGCTACACCAGGGAAGATCACCCCAACCTTGCAAGCCAGCTGTATGCTTCCTACAGCAGGGTCCAAGACGTCAGGGCCTTGGCAAGCGTCATCGGGGAAGATGAGCTTAGCCAAATAGACATCTCCTACATGGACTTTGGGAAGTCCTTCGAGAATATCTTTATAAAACAAAGCTACGATGAGGACAGGGATATAGGCGAATCTCTGGATATAGGATGGAAGCTGCTCAAGATGCTTCCGCGAAGCGAGCTGACGAGGGTAACCGTAAAGGAAGTCGAGGAAAGATTGTCGCGGTAAGGGTTTGCCATCCCTTATTATATGCCCGTTGTTGGTGCCGTAAGGCGAGTAATCCCTGTGCCGTCGTTAGAAATATGGTTTTACTTTGTTATAATAATTAAGAGATCTTCAAATGATGCAGGAACTGGGGAAGGCCAAATATGGAGGGTAGGAGGGGAACGGAAAAAATGAGAAAGACGCCTCTTTATGATAAGCACGTTGCACTGGGCGGTCGAATCGTCGATTTCTCCGGCTGGGCTCTTCCGGTGCAGTACAGCGGAATAGTTGAAGAACATCTGGCCACCAGAAACGCCGCCGGTTTATTTGATGTATCCCACATGGGCGAAATAACGGTCGAGGGCAAAGATGCCTTGAAGTTCATCGATTACCTGGTTACCAACGATGTGACTAAGTTAGTGCCACAGAAGGTCATGTATTCCCCCATGTGCTACGAACATGGGGGAGCAGTAGACGACTTGCTGATATACATGCACGACGAAAGCCACTTTCTATTGGTGGTGAACGCAGCCAACAAGGACAAGGATTATCGGTGGATCGCGGACAAGTCAAAGAATTTCGACGTAAAGGTCGAAGACGTATCGGACAGCTACGCTCAAATTGCCCTGCAAGGCCCCAAGGCAGAAGCCATTTTACAAAAGCTGACGGATGTTCCTTTGAGCGACATGAAGTTTTACACCTTTAAGGATAACACCTCAGTCGGTGGCGCAAGGCTTTTGCTTTCGCGAACCGGGTACACGGGCGAGGACGGATTTGAGCTTTATCTCTCTCCAGCCGATGCCTGCAGCATTTGGGATAAGTTGCTTGAGGCGGGCAAGGACGAAGGCCTGCTTCCGGCGGGACTTGGCGCCAGGGATACGTTGCGCTTTGAGGCCTGCCTGCCGCTTTACGGGCAGGAGTTGTCCGAGGAGATAACGCCGCTTGAAGCCGGGCTGGGCTTTTTCGTCAAATTGACAAAGGAGGATTTCATAGGAAAGGCCAAGCTGCTTGAGCAGAAGGAAAAGGGCTTGAAGCGCAAGATTGCAGGCCTTGAGATGGTCGAAAAGGGAGTACCAAGGCATGGTTACGAGGTGAGATTGCAGGGTAAAAGGATAGGCACCATCACTTCCGGATCGTTTGCTCCTTACCTCGAAAAATATCTGGCCTTGGCCTTACTTGACATGGGCTATACGGAGATCGGCCAAGAAGTTTATGTGGATATAAGGGGAAAGGCAAGGCTTGCCAAAGTAGTGGAAACTCCTTTCTATAAGAGACGTTACAAACGCTAGCAAAATTTAAACAGGAGGTGTCATGGGAAATGAACATTCCGAAGGATCTGAAGTATACGAAGACGCACGAGTGGGTTAGGGTAGAGGGCAAAAACGCTTACGTCGGCATAACCGATTTCGCCCAAAGGCACTTGGGAGACATAGTTTACGTCGAGCTTCCCGAGGTCGGCTCGGATGTGGAAGTCGGAGACGCGCTGTGTTCCATCGAGTCAGTCAAGGCAGCCTCTGACGTCTATTCGCCGGTCTCTGGCAAGGTGGTAGATGCCAACGAGTCCCTGGAAGAGGAACCGGGATTGCTCAACCAGGACCCCTACAAAAACTGGATCGCCTTGATCGAAATGGCCAACCCCGAGGAGGTGGACGCACTTCTTGACGCCGAAAGCTACGCCAAGCATTGCGAGCAAGAGGAGGAGGCGATGGCCTAATGTGGAATTACATTCCCCATACGCCGGAAGGTAAACAAAAGATGCTCGAGGCATTGGGCATCAAGTCCGTTGACGAGCTCTTTGAAGATATACCCAAGGAAGTACAGATGAAGGGCATCTACGACATTCCCGGCCCCATGTCAGAAGATGAGCTGGTAAAGCACATGCAGTGTTTGGACGGCAAGAATTTGAACCTCGACAGCTGCGCCTGTTTTTTGGGAGCGGGCGTCTATGATCACTTCGTTCCGTCAGTGGTCGATGCCGTAGCGTCAAGGGGAGAGTTCTACACGGCCTACACCCCCTACCAGCCCGAGATTAGCCAAGGAACCTTGCAGGCCATCTTCGAATATCAATCCATGATATGCGAGCTCACGGGCATGTACGTCACCAACGCCTCCATGTACGACGGAGCTTCGGCATTTGCAGAGTCGGCCTTCATGGCCTGCACTGCCACCAAGAGAGAAAAGGTGCTTTGCTCTAAGGCGGTGAATCCGGAATACAGGGCGGTGCTAAGGACTTACACCCGCTTTAGGGGCGTCCAAGTAGAAGAGTTCGGCTACGAAGACGGACAGGTAGACATTAAGGACCTCGAAGGCAAATTGGGCGACGAAATAGCTGCCGTCATGATACAAAGCCCCAACTTCTTTGGAGTAATCGAGGACATAGCCCGCATAGCCGAGGCAGCCCACTCCAAAGGTGCCATGATGATCGTGAGCGCAGACCCCATTTCCCTTGCCATGCTTGAGGCTCCTGGCCATTTAGGTGCCGACATCGTCACCGGCGAAGGCCAGGCCCTGGGCAACCAGCCGTCCTTTGGAGGGCCCCATTTCGGCTTTTTGGCTGCGACGGAAAAGCTGCTTCGCAGGATGCCGGGAAGAATCGTCGGGCAGACCGTGGACACCCAGGGTCGCCGCGGCTTCGTTTTGACCTTGCAGGCGAGGGAACAGCACATACGCCGCGAGAAGGCGACTTCCAACATATGCACCAACCAGAGCCTGTGTGCCCTCATGGGCGCCGTCTACATGGTGGCGATGGGCAAAGAGGGCCTGAAGGAAGTGGCAAGCCTTTGCTACAATAAAGCCCACTACACCATGGAAGGGCTTGTCAAGCGCGGGTTTAAGCGAGCCTTTAGCGCGCCGTTTTTTAAGGAATTCGTCGTCCTTTCGCCTAAGCCCGTGAAGGAGCTTAACGACGCGCTCCTAAAGCAGGGGTTCATCGGAGGTTACGACCTGTCGTGTCATTACCCGGAGATCGGTCAAGGATGGCTTATCGCGGTTACGGAGCGCAGGACGAAGGAAGAGATAGACAGGTTTGTGGATATCGCAGGGGGTGAAGCGCTATGAAAAAGCCCGTAGAGCTCATATTCGAACTCTCCAAAGCAGGCAGAAAGGCCTACTCTCTTCCCGCTTGCGATGTGCCTGAAGCCGACGAAAAGATCCCGGAAAAGTTTGCGAGGAAGGTCGACGCGAGGTTGCCCGAAGTATTTGAGGTAGACGTGGTTCGACATTTCACCAGGCTGTCTCAGCTCAACTACGCCGTCGACTTAGGCTTTTACCCGCTCGGGTCGTGTACGATGAAGTATAACCCGAAGGTGAACGAATCCGTCTCGCGCCTGCCGGGTTTCCTCAAGCTACATCCTTATCAGCCTGAAGAAAGCGTCCAGGGGGCCCTGAAGCTCATCTACGACCTGGAAGGGATGTTGTGCGAGATCACGGGAATGGATAAGGCCACGCTGCAGCCCGCCGCCGGTGCGCACGGCGAGATGACGGGCTTGATGATCATAAAGGCTGCCCTCGAGCACAGAGGCGAGGGCAAGAGAAACAAGATCATAATACCCGATTCGGCCCACGGCACGAACCCGGCTTCAGCCAGCATGGTCGGCTTCGAGGTGCTGGAAGTCAAGTCCGACGAGCGCGGCAACGTCGACGTGGAGGACTTGAAGAAGCTCATGAGCGACGAAGTAGCCGGCATCATGTTGACGAACCCCAACACCCTGGGGTTGTTCGAGGAAAGGATAACGGAGATCGCAAGGATAATACACGACGCAGGCGGGCTTTTGTACTACGATGGCGCCAACCTCAACGCAAATCTGGGCAAGGCGCGTCCGGGCGACATGGGATTTGACGTGGTGCACTTGAACCTCCATAAGACCTTCAGCACCCCTCACGGAGGCGGAGGCCCGGGGTCTGGTCCCATCGCCGTCAAGAAAGAGCTTGTACCCTTCCTGCCCGTCCCCGTGGTAGAACGGGATGGCGATCGCTACTACCTGGATTACGATAGGCCACTTTCCATAGGAAAGGTGAGGTCCTTCTACGGAAACTTCAACGTGATGGTAAAGGCCTACGCCTACATACTGACCATGGGTCCCGAGGGCTTGAAAGAAGCGGCAGAATGCGCCGTGCTTAACGCCAATTACCTAATGAAACGCCTTCGCGATTACTTCGACTTACCCTTCGACCGCTGGTGCAAGCATGAGTTCGTCATCTCCGGCAATAAACAGAAGAAGGCCACAGGCGTCACTACGCTTGACATGGTCAAGAGGCTGATAGATTACGGCTTCCATCCGCCTACTGTGTACTTCCCGCTCATCGTCCCCGAGGCGATGATGGTGGAACCCACGGAGACGGAAAGCCTTGAGACACTGGATGCCTTCGCGGAGTGCATGATCAAGATAGCGAAGGAAGCAGAAGAAGCTCCTGAGGTCGTAAAGGATTCGCCGAAGACCACGCCCATCAGCCGCCTGGACGAGGTCACGGCGGCAAAGAGGCCCATCGTAAAGTGGGATTTCGATAAGTAATAATACGTAACTATTTGCAAAGCGTTCGCCGTTTCTTGGTTTTACGGGCGAACGCTTTGCGTTTTTAAATGAAAGGAGATTATCTCAATGGCAGAAAACGATCTCATCGTGATCGGAAGCGGCCCCGGGGGGTATGTGGCGGCCATCAGGGCCGCTCAGCTTGGAGCCAGGGTTACCGTCATCGAGGAAGACAAAGTTGGCGGTACCTGTCTTAATTACGGCTGCATTCCCACGAAGGCCATGTATCAAAGTGCTGCCACCGCGCTTTTGGCGGCCAGAATGGAGGACTTTGGCGTAGTTGCGGGCAAGCCTGCAATAGACATGGCAAAGGTACATTCCTGGAAGCGCAGGGCTGTCGACAAGCTTACCGGCGGTGTCAGCCAACTGCTTAAAGGCTACAAGATAAACGTCGTAAACGGCAGGGCAAGGCTCGCGGGCAATGGTAAGGTCATCGTGAAGCGCAATGACGGGGAGTTGCTTGAGCTTGAGTCCAAAAACGTCCTAATAGCTACAGGTTCGAAACAGGCCGTTCCTGAAGTTTGCGGTATAAACTTGAAGGGCGTCATGACAAGCAAGGAATTGTTAAGCTACGAGGGCCTCCCCGGCAGGCTTTTGGTATACGGCGGCGGCTACATAGCCATGGAATTTGCAAGCATTTACAATGCCCTGGGGTCTAAGGTTACGGTCATGGTAAGAAGCAAGGTGCTTCGCCTCATGGACGGCGAGATATCGAAGCGCTTGACGCTGCTTTTGAAGAAAAGAGGCATAACCTTCTACGAGGGAACTCTCCTTGATCGCATCGAGGAGGGCGAAAAGGGCTTGACGGTCCACGCCTTGAAAGGCGAGGAGGCCGTGACCTTAGATGCCGACCTTGTGCTCGTCGCCACGGGAAACGTCCCGAATACGGACGGCCTTGGCTTGGAAGAGGCAGGAGTCAAGACTGGGCCCAAGGGCATAGTCGTCGATGAGTTCTACAGGACCTCGGCTGAAGGAGTGTATGCCATAGGTGACGTAATTGGGCCGCCCTACCTCGCCCATGTGGCCTCGGAGGAGGGCAAGGCTGCCGTTGAGGCCATCTTTGGCAGGCCAGGCAAGGTCAACTACGGCGTTATACCGGCGGCAGTGTTTACCATCCCTGAAGTGGCCACAGCAGGAAAGACCGAGGAGGAGCTTCAAGGGGAAAAGGTTAGCTATAAGGTCAGCAAGTTTCTCTTTGGAGGTAACGGCAAGGCTGTCGCCATGGGCGAGGAGGAGGGCTTGGTCAAAGTGCTGGCTTATGACGATGGACATTTGGCCGGCGTTCACATCGTTGGCCCTCACGCAAGCGACCTAATTCATGAGGCTGCCATAGCGATGCATGCCGGCGTTTCGGTGGAGGAGCTTATCTCCTGCATTCATGCCCACCCCACTTTGGCGGAGGTCTTCCACGAAGCGGTCATGGCATTAAACGAAGAGGCCATTCATCAGTTGCCCAAGAAGCGTTAAAGGGCAGTTAATCCCTCCTCACATGAAGTCGAGGAGGGATTAACTGTAAAGCGCTATCCGACCTCCACGGGATATGCGTTGTTGAAGGAGTCGTAAAAGATGGCCGTGATCTTGTCGTTTTCGCCTCGTCTCAGCGTTATGAAATGAGTGCAATTGGTCTTCACGTAATATTGATGTGCTCCCATGGTGGCGCAGGCCTCGATGTTCTCACTGCAAATAGGACACGTAAATTTATAGCAAGCTTGGCCTACGTCGTCGAGCCTTACCGGGATTTCCTCCCCAAGATCGTTGTAGTAAATGACGAGCGACTGCTCAGGCACAAATCTGCCAAAGTGGGAACATTCGACTTTGAGCCCTTCCTCCTTTGAGGACATGGTCTCGGCTCCGCAAACCGGACATTTGATCTTCCAGTAGTGTCCCATATCCCTCACCTCTTTTGCACTCGAAGTTACATATAATATAACATTTATCGATTATCCCTGCAATAAAATAAAGGCTCTAGCGACAGCAATATGACGGCAATGCATATGAAGATGCCGCCAAAAATGGCGCTTTTTTCTGGCCTCTCGCCTAGCAATATAAAGGCCCACATCATGGACAGCGGGACCTCGCTCATGGATATGACAGACGCTATGGAGCTGGACATGTACTTAAGGGCCCTCGATACCATCCCGAAGGCCAGCGTTGAGGTGCAAAGCGCCATGTACAGAAGGCCAATGTAGGCCTTTAGGGGGGCTTTAAACAATGTCGAGACCTCTCCTGAGCAGATCGCTGCGATCCAGCAAATTACGGAAGCCCACATGAAGTTCTGCAAATAGGCCTTAAAGGGCGACACTTTTCCCAATCCGAACCTGCCGTTGAGCAAGTACAGGGCGTACCCTGCTCCAGCTGCCAGGGCGCAGGCTATACCCATGAGGTCGAATCTCAATCCCTCCCCAGGGTCCCAGACGGCGAAGCAAACTCCCGATAAGGATGTAATTAAGGCCAGAATTTGGACCACGGTGGGACGTTCCCGAGCTATGATCCAGGCTCCTATCATGGCCCAAATTGGGGCAGTATAGTATAGGATCAAAGTTAAGCCGACGGATATCCTTAAGAAAGCCATGCTCAAGCCAAGATTTGAGCTGATCAGTCCCAGAGAGCTCAGCCAAAACAGGGGCTTGGCGATCTCCTCCCTGCGCGGAATTATAAGCTGGGCACGCGGCCTGGGGCAGATCGACATGATTATGCAAGTGCTTACGGTGATGCGAAAAAGCGTGATCAAAAGGGGACCAACCCCGAAGCTGTTAATGAAACGAATGACGGGGCCGTTCGTTCCCCATATGAGCGTTGCACCAAGGACCAAAAGTACTCCATGCATGGGGCTTGATGTGTTCTTCATGGCATTAACGTGTTTTATTGAATATCAAAGATGCCCACGAGGAAGGTATGATCCGACGGCCTTTCCCAACCGCGTGGTTCCCTGTCTATGTAGCAGTCTACCGATCGCTCGGCAACGGGATTTGTGGCCAATATGTGATCTACGCGCCATCCTATGTTTCGCTCCAGGGCATTTTTAACGCGATAGTCCCAGAAGGTGAACTGTCCTTCCTCGGGATGATGTTTCCTAAATACGTCTACGAAACCCCATGATTTGACAGTGTCGAAGAGGTCTCTGATCTCCTCGTGGAAACAGACGTGATTTCTCTTGGTCTCGGGGTTGGTCACGTCTTTGTCCTCGGGAGCTACGTTCATATCGCCTACCCAAAGTATCTTGTCGTCGTCCTTGAAACCGGATTCTAACATGTCCAGGAATCGCCTGAAGAAATTTTTTTTGTACTGATAATCGGGGTGGTCTATGGATTTCCCCTGCGGAACGTAGGTGTTTATGACCCACAGGTCATCGAAGCGGGCCATGATCAGCCGATCGTCGTCTTTGCCGTCGTGGCCATCGGGAAAGCCGTAGATAACCTCGCTGGGCTCGTCCTGGCATGCTATGGCAACGCCTGCATATGCCTTCCTGCCCCTAAAAAACACGTTGTATCCCCAAGAATCGAAGGCCCCTACGGGAAATTGATCGTCGGTCACCTTGGTTTCCTGAAGGCAAAGCACGTTTACCGGATTTTTTTGAAGCCACCTTTCCAATATGTGAAGCCTGCTTCTGATGGAATTTACATTAAACGTAGCAATCGTAAAAAATGGCATCTCATTACCTCCTTATCTAGTTTTTACCGGTCCCTTAGGCCGAACTTCAAGTTTAGCAATATGATTTCCGGTGCGGATCCCAGGCGCACTGGAGGTCCCCATGTGCCATAACCGCATGATACATAAAAATGGTGTTGCCTTTACGTAAAATACCCCAACTTTTTTCAAATACCAATCCCGTGATGAGGTTAAAGGGCCAAATCTGGCCATTGTGCGTATGGCCCGAAAGCTGCAGGGCCACATTTAAAGAGGTCGCCTCATCTAAGCCAATGGGGGTGTGGTCCAAGACGATTACGGGATAATCCTTTGGGGCGTTTTTTAGGATGCTCGAAAGCGGCTGGCGCGTGCTGCCGTCAAATCTGCTCGCCGTGGCATCTTCGCGGCCCACGAGCAAAAACGCATTTCCCACTACGGAAAATTCATCCCTGAGCATTCTTGCTCCTGCTTGTCCTAGCGCCTTTTCTACGGCATCAATTCCGGCGTAATGGTCGTGATTGCCGGCAGAAGCGTAAACTCCCAAGGGAGCTTTTATATTTCTAAGCTCATCGGCGAGCCCCTCCTCAATGGCTGCCGATACGCTTTCGTCCACTATGTCTCCCACAAAAAAGACCACGTCGGGGGACAGCGAATTTATCCTGTCCACCAGTTCCCTGATCCTGGAATTTCTCATGAAGGGCCCCACATGCATGTCGGATACCGCCACTGCGCGAAGAGATCTTGAGCTTGTGCCGTTACATGGCATTTCGATATCTAGCGTGACGACCCTTGGCCTTTTGGCATTTATGCCGCCAAAGACCACGAGTGTAATTATTATGCAGATGCCAAACTTCCAAAGGGCGGCCCTTGACGTACTGTCCAGCAAGGGAAGAAATGAGAATAGCGATGCAAAGAACTTGTAGATATCCTCAAATAAGGCCAGGAAGAAGGCATAGGTCATGAAGGCGAGGTAGTAGGAGCCGATCGCCGTAAGTCCTGCAGATATCTCAGTCAAAGCCCCCGTCGATCCTATAGCCTGAAGTATGCGGCTACAAGGATATGCGATAATATGCAAAATCAATAGCACGGCAACCGCCTTGCCGGCAGGAGTATGGCATAAAGGGGCGATATGGATGAAAATATAGTAGTTCGTTAAAGAGTAAATCGAAAGCACCACAGTGATAAAAAATATTAAACCAAGCCCCATGTAACTCCCCCTTTACGTGATAGTATAATGCCAATAAGAAAGATAAGCAGCGGCATTAAAACTATTAAGCATCTGCTTTAGTCAACGAATGGAGGTTTTGAAATGTATGACGTGGTGATAAAGGGGGGTCTAATAGTAGGAGGGCCGATGGGGACATCCAAGGCAGACCTAGCCATAAGCGGCGAAAGGGTTGCAGCAATAGGGCAGGACTTAAAGGGCAAGCGCGTGATCGACGCCTCGGGAATGCTCGTCCTGCCGGGTGCCATAGATGCCCATGTTCACATGGAGCTTCCCGTCTCCGGTACCCGTTCAAGCGACACCTTTGCCTCGGGCACCAAGGCCGCAGCCTGCGGCGGCGTGACCACTGTCATTGATTTCACCGTCGGCAGCAGTCAGTCTTCCATACCGGAGGATATAGAAAGAAGGCTCGTCGATGCAAAGAGATCTTACATAGATTATGCCCTTCATGCCGAGGTCATCGGTTGGCGAAAGTCGAGGGCATGGGAGATGCTCAAGGCGATCCAATTGGGCGTCACGAGCTTCAAGTTTTTCACCGCCTACGGCTCTTCCGGCAGGAGGACCGACAGAGGGGCGCTCTTTGAGGCATTTCAGGTGATCGGAGAGCTTGGTGCTTTGGCCATCGTGCACGCCGAGGACGAAGAGATCATCAACTGCATCATGAGCTCCCTCCGGGACGATGAATTTAGCGATATGGCTACTCTGGCGAAGGCGAGGCCACCTCTTTGTGAGGCGACGGCCGTAAGCGACGTGGTCTATTTGGCCGAAAAGGCGGGGGCAAGGGTACATATCGTGCACCTTTCTTCAGCTCTAGGCTTGGAAGCCCTTAGGAGGGCAAAAAGCTTTTATCGAAATGCGACGGCAGAAACTTGCCCCCAATATCTGCTGCTCACCAAGGACGTCTATGACGGTGTTGACGGCTACCTCTATTCTGCCTCTCCGGCCTTGAGATCATCGCACGACACGCAGGTCCTTTGGGATGCCTTGATAGAGGAAGAAATTTCCATGATAGCGACGGACCACTGCCCGTTCACCAGGGAGCAAAAGGCCTGGAAGGGTAGATTTACCGATTTGCCCTACGGGTTGCCCGGAGTGGAGACGGCGTTGCCCCTGATCTTTAGCGAGGGGGTATCGAAAAGGGGCCTTTCGGTCGATGCCTTAGTCAGGCTTTTTGCAGAAAACCCGGCCAAGATATACGGGCTTTTCCCTCAGAAGGGAGCGCTTCATATAGGTTCCGACGCGGATGTAGTCATATTTGATCCCGACGAGGAGTGGACCATGAGCGTTGACAACCTCCACATGAACGTCGATTTTTGTCCCTACGAGGGCATGGCCGTAAAGGGCAAGGTGCGCACGACCCTGTCGCGTGGAGAGGTAATCTACAACGACGGCGTTTTTACCGGAACCGAAGGAAGGGGAAGGTTTTTGGCAAGGCGCGTTTGAAACGTAAATTGCAAAGGGGCAGTTCGTGATCGAGGGCTTCAAAGAAGTACCCAAAAGGCCCTTTCCCCAAAGCAGGCGCGTCAGTAGATTGCTTGCGCAACAATCGCGATTCTGCCCCTATTTGCTCTTCCATTCATGGTTTTATCTGGGCGGCTCCCATTTCTTCGCGATGGACTGAGTCACCCTATCGATGACTATAGCCATAACGACAACTGATAGTCCCGCTTCAAATCCTCTGCCTATGTCTATCCTGTTTATGGAGAGTAACACCTCCTGCCCCAATCCCCTGGCTCCAATCATCGAGGCAACGACAACCATGGCTAAAGCCATCATCGTTGTTTGGTTAACTCCAGTTAGTATGGAGGGCATGGCCAATGGAATTCTCACTTCCTTGAGCAGTTGCCACTTCGTTGCGCCATAAGCCAACGCAGCCTCTTCAATGTTTTTAGGTACGTGCCTCAAACCCATATTCGTCAGCCTTATGACCGGTGGAAGCGAATATATCAAGGTGGCCAATACCGCAGGCACCTTGCCAAGGCCAAAGAGCATCATGGCCGGTATTAAGTACACAAAGCTTGGCATAGTCTGCATGCCGTCCAAGATCGGCCTGAGAATAACTGCAAAGCAGTCGATCTCCGCCATCAGTATCCCCACGGGGACGCCTATCAGCAGTGAAATTATGACCGCCGTCAGCACGACGGACAGAGATTCCATCGCCAATGCCCATAATCCGAAGGCACCAATCAACAAAGGCAAGATGGCCAGGGTCAACGAAGCAACAACCTTTCTTGTGGCCGTAAAGAGCACCACGAAAACTATGACCATGTACAGCCACCAAGGGACCATCAGCAGTATTTCGTTTATCCTTAGCAACATAGTGAGGATACCGGTAGAAATGGCGTCAAAGACAGGTGCGTATGAGTCTAACAGCCAATCTACGAAATTATTGACCTGTTCCGCTACATGAAAAGTAAAATGCTCAGGAAACATATTATCTTCACCTCCTCGTCACGAGCTTGCAGGCGCACTTGCCAATTTGCTTCCCAGGCTCAATTTAGTCTTTTCCAGCGTCCGTCTTTCGTCGGCAACGAAGGCAGCTACGTAATCATCAGCCGGATTTGAAACGATCTCATCGGGCGTCCCGATTTGAACTATGCTTCCCTTTCTCATGATGGCCATTCTGTTGCCCAACCTCAAAGCTTCGGACAAATCATGGGTAACAAACATTATGCTTTTTTTCATTTCCTCCTGCAGCCTCAACAGTTCGTCCTGCAATTGCCTGCTGATAAGAGGATCTAAACCGCTAAAGGGCTCGTCCATCAGCAGGACAGGGGCATCCATGACCAGTGCGCGGGCTATTCCTACCCTTTGCTGCATTCCTCCAGACAATGCGGCAGGATAATAATTCTCCCATCCCTCCAAGCCCACTCTTTCTATTGCAGCTTTGGCCTTTCGATATCTCTCCTCTTTCAGTTCGCCTCGAAGCTTTAAGCCGAAGGCAACGTTATCCAGCACTGTCTTGTGGGGAAGCAAACCGTAGTGCTGAAAAACCATGGCGGCTTGATACCTTCTGTGTTTCACCAGTTCTTTTTTGCTTAAGGAAGTTACATCCAGGCCATTAATTTTAACTGTACCTGCCGTGACTTCTATCAATCTCATTAGGCAGCGTATGAGGGTTGACTTTCCGCTGCCGGACAACCCCATGACGATGAAAATCTCTCCAGGATATATTTCGAAAGAGACATCCCTCACGGCCACCACAACTTTGCCGTCTTTTTCCATCTGCGAAATCGTAACGTGATCGTGAACGTCGATGTTTAATGTCTTCTTCCCCTTTGAACGTTGTCCTTTGGGAAACACCTTCCACAGGTTTTTTACTTCAAGGACCGGAGAAATGGCATTTATAGATTTAATCTTGTTCATCCACATCCCTCCCATTTTCGTGGACTTTCAAAAAAACAAATAGGGATAAAATTTGATCAAAATAACCGATCAAACTTTATCCCACCCAAACCACCCAAGTATCTTTATAATATTTTCATATTGTATTGAGCTATCAAATCCGCCTCTTACGACGGGAATTTAAGTTCATAAACTAAAATCTAGCTCGATCAACGAATTTTAAGATCTATTCCTTAACGATCTCTTTGTCCAATGCCTCTTTCAGCTTGTCTATATGAGGATCACCAGAAATCGGAAACCACTGCTCCCATTGCTCGGGAAACTTTTTCAAAAACCATATGGCAGCATCCTTAGGTTGCAGCTCATTCTGCCACATGTAGGCAAGTGCTTCGTTTGTCTGTTCGATCGTCGCTTCATAATTTGCTAAAAACGATATGACGAAGGGATCTTTCTGCAATAATTTTGCACTCGCTCCTACATGTACTTTCGATTGGGGAAAGTCGCATCTGTAGCCGTTTTTTTCGTTCCATAACTTGATATCATATGGCGGTTCCTCGATTTTAGTCATGTCAAAAAGGCCAAGGATTGGAGTAGGCTCCCAATAGTAGAAGAATATGGGCTCACCTTTTCGATAGGCACTTAATATTGCAGTGGAGAGAGCTGCGTCGGAGCCTGGCTCAAAAGATTGATAATGCTTGTCCAACCCATATGATTGCAGTTTTTTTATATTTATAGAGCTAACCACCCAACCTGTGGGGCCATTGTAAAACCTACCTTTATCAGGATTTTCCGGATCCTTGAAAAGTTCCCAATATTTCGAAAGATCCTCAATGCTTTTTAGGTCCGGCGCCATTGGCTCTATGCCTCTTTCGGGATCGCCCTTAATGACATATGTGGGCACATACCAACCCTGGCCGGCATCCGGATAGGTCGGACCTAAATCCAAACATTCGCCGCTTTCCACATATTTGCCCCATGCCTCAATATTGTCCGACCATATTTCCATGGATACATCCACATCGCCTCGTGCCATTCCAAGCAACAGGGGAAGACTTTCGCCAAAGCTATAGGAAACGCGGTATCCATAGGCCTTTTCCAATACATAACCGGCAATGCGATTATGAATTTGCACGCTATCCCAGCTAAAATCGCCAAAGGTAATGCTCTTCGTTTTGGCAGGCGATGTTGCCGGAAAAGAGAGAACAAAGAAAAAGCACATCGCCACTAGAGCTAGTACGGCAACGGCCTTTTTTGACATGCAAATACCCCCTTAATTCATGACAAAAGTTTATGTTCTTTAATTAAGAAGTGACGGATAAAAAATTGCCGATAACTGGATTTTTATTACGTTCACTGTAATATATGCGGTTTATGACTGACCAGATTCAATTGAAAGTGGATTTGATTGTGATCACACATTTTAAAATACAATAATATCAATATTTGTCAAGTTAATCGTACACAATAGGTGGCCTTCTATTCAGAGGCCACCTATTGCAAGAAGTATGCTACGTAACCTCGCACTTTTTACTTTGCATTTACGACGTTAACGTTCTTATTGGGCTTTAACAAGCTTACAAGCAAGGCCGTAACGATCGAGCCGGCAAGTATGGCTATGATGTAAAACCCGAGGTTTTCGACGGCGTTAGGGATGGGAAGGACGAATATACCCCCGTGGGGAGCCCTCAAGGCGCAGTGAAAGGACATGGACAAAGCTCCCGCTACGGCCGAGCCGGCTATTATGGAAGGTATTACCCTCAATGGGTCGGCTGCCGCAAAGGGAATGGCACCCTCAGTTATGAAGGACATCCCCAAGACCAATGCGGCCTTGCCTGCCTCTCTTTCCTCCTTTGTGTATTTGTTCTTGGCAATGAAGGTGGATAAGGCTATCCCCAAGGGAGGCGTCATGCCTGCGGCCATTACGGCAGCCATGGGCTCAAAGGTGTTGCTTCCAAGCAATCCAACGGCGAAGGCGTAAGCCACCTTGTTGACTGGCCCTCCCATGTCAACGGCCATCATCGCTCCCAATGCCAACCCCAATATCGCGGCGTTGGTCGTGCTCATGGTGTTTAACCTAAAGGTCAGCCAGTCCATGATGCCCTTTACGGGAGTTCCTATCACGTAAATCATCAAAAGTCCGGTTATTAAGGAAGAAATAAGCGGCAGGACTAAGACGGGCATCAACCCTTCGAGGCTTTTTGGGAGCTTTATGGATTTCTTCAGGCCAAGCGCTACGTAACCTGCTATGAATCCAGCAATGATCCCGCCCAAAAACCCGGCTCCTATCTGGCTTGCGAGCATACCACCTATGAGGCCCGGAGTAAGGCCTGGCCTATCGGCTATGGAGTAGGCGATATAACCGGCAAGGACCGGGACCATGAGGGCAAACGCCGCTCCGCCGCCTATCCTCATGAGCGCAGCAGCCAAGCTGCCTTCCTGCTCTGCAGCGTGTATTCCAAAGGCAAACGACAAGGCGATGCACAAACCTCCCGCCACCACGACGGGTATTATGTAGGAAACGCCCGTCATGAGGTGCTTGTACACGCCTGACCTTTGCGCCGATCTTTGGGCCTTTATCTCCTCTATCTTAGCTACTTCCTTTGCTACGGTAACCTTAGCTTTGCTTAAGGCCTCGTTGATGACGGCGGCGCCGTCCTTTATGGCCAATCCCGTAGACGTCATATATATGGGCTTTCCTGCGAACCTATCCGTATCCACGTTCGTGTCTGCCGCTATGATGACAACATCTGCCTGGCTTATGTCGTCATCGGTCAGCCTGTTTTCGACGCCTGCAGAGCCCATCGTCTCGATCTTTATCTCGTGTCCCAACTTTTGAGCTCCCACCTTCAGCGATTCAGCGGCCATGTAGGTATGGGCAATCCCCGTGGGGCAAGCCGTCACGGCTACTATCTTTGCCATGTCATGTCCCTCCTTTGGGCTAACTTATTTTTTCTTCCATCTTTTCGATGGTGTCGATTACTTCCCTGGAGTCCTTGGCCTTTCTTAAAGATTCCCTGAACTCTTCGTACATAAGCAGCCTTGCTAGCTTTGAAAGCGTCTGAAGGTAAATTTTGTCGGCGTCCTTTGGGGCAGCGATCAGGAAAAATACATCGGCAAGCGTTCCGTCCAAAGACCCGACGTCTATGCCCTTTGTCGTCCTTGCCATCGCAAGACCTGCTTGCCTTACGGCATCAGATTTTGCATGGGGGATGGCCACGCCAAAGCCAACGCCGGTTGTCCCCTGCTTTTCCCTTGAGGCCACATCATCCAGGTAAGCCTGCACGTCCTCCACTATGCCTTCTTCGTGCATCCTTTCGGCCAGGGCCTTCCAGACCTCTTCCTTCGTGCCGGCATTTAAACCAAGCAATATCCTTTTTTCTGACAATAAATCCTTTATGTTCATATCCTTACCTCCTCTATCGTTATGTGCTTCATGATCGAGCTGACCCGTTCCCGCGTGGTGCGCCCGGGTCCCATTTTGGTCAGCGCGCAGGCGGAAAAGGCCGTAGACAGCTTTGCCCGTTCCGTCAAGGATTGCCCCGACAGCGCTCCTGCTATGAGGCCTGCCACCATGGCATCTCCTGCCCCTACGGTGCTTAAGATGTCAATCTTTGGCGGCCTTGCCAAAATGACTTTGCCGTCTTCAGCAAAAAGCGCACCCCTTTCTCCGGCGGACAGGCAGACCGTCTTGATGCCCGAAGATGCCAATGCCATTAATCCTTGAACTATCTCGTCGAAGGAAGGATTTTGTAAGCCCAAAATCTCGCAAAATTCTGAAATGTTGGGTTTTATGAGATCAGGCTTTGCCTCGATGGCCTCCTTTAAGGCCTGGCCGCTGGTATCCAACGCCACAAATTTGCCCATGGATTTAAGCATACTTACAGTGCGGGCAAAGTAGTCGTCTGGAAGGCCCGGCGGAAGACTGCCGCACAAGACGAACCATTGATTGGTGAGAGCAAGCTTTTCAAGCATGTGCTTTAGGGCATCGCCGCTTTGTCTGTTGCAATATAGGCCAGGGAAATTGATGTCGGTTATCTCCTGCTTTTCTTCGTCCACGATCTTGATGTTGGTGCGCGTCTTCCCGTCGAGGTACACGAAATCTGCCTCGATCTGCCTTTCCGCTAGGAATCCTTCGAAGAAATCCCTGTTTTCCTTTCCCAGGAAACCTGTGGCTACCACGGAGTCGATGCCGTAGTCCTTAAGGAAGGAGGCTACGTTAAACCCCTTGCCTCCGACGTCCATTCGTTCATTCTTGACCCTGTTGACCTTCCCGGCAGTGAAGTTGGGGATGAATATCGTATGGTCTATGGCCGGATTCGGGGTAACCGTTACAATCGATGTCACCTCCTGTCACCTCCTTCGAAAGCGATCATTACCCTTACCTTTTTCTTGAGTTGCTCTATTTGCCTTTCCTCTGCCCCTGCGTCGGTTATGAGCAGGTCAAGCTCGTTTAAGTCGCATATCTTACACAGGCCCTGTATGTCTAGTTTCGAGTGATCTACCACAAGGATCTTTTCCTTGCCGGCAAGTAGCATCTGTCGTTTTGTCTCGGCTTCTGTCATGTTGGGCGTGGTCACGCCGAACTCGATGTCAACGGCGTTTGCGGCCAGAAAGGCCTTGTCAAAGCGCAACTTGTGCAGCGACTCATTCGTCAAAAAACCTACAAGGGAACGAGGTCCCTTTCGAAGCACTCCCCCAAGCAGCCAGACCTCTACGTGTGGGTCGTCTAAAAATACATTTGCCACGTCTATGCAGTTGGTGGCCACGGTTATCCTTCGTCCGCGAAGGTTTGAGGCGATCTGCAGGGTGGTGGTGCCAGCATCAAGCAATATGGTTTCTCCGTCTTTCACCAGGGAAGCGGCCAGCTTGCCGATGGCGGCCTTAAGATTGAGGTTTTGTATTTCCTTCTCTTGAAAGGTGGGTTCAAGGCCGTAATTGGGAGGAACGGCCCCGCCGTGAGTTCGCTTGAGCAGGTTCATCTTCTCGAGCACTGCCAGGTCCCTGCGTATCGTGGCCTCGGAGACGCCGAACTCTTGAACCAGGTCTGCCACGTATATTGGAGCACCCGATTTGATCTTGCTTACTATGGCGGCCCTTCTTTCCTCTGCGAACATCGCCATCACCTTGATTGTTTTTGATTATTTATGATCGTTTGTGATCATTATATTACGCCTTTTTCAAAAAGGCAATACCCTTTAGGAAATGAAAATAGCTGATGTCATCGTTGGTTTAAAAAAACTGATTGCGTGATTTTTAGGGGTCTGGAGCCTTGACCAGCAATAGATTTAGCTGTAATCTCTTGCTCAAGGCAATTGTTTAAAGAGGGATTGAGGTGGTATTCGCATGAAGCGATGGATGGCATTGGGAATGTTGATAGTTGCCGTATTTACCGGTACGTCAGCGGCACAGGAGATAACGGATTGGTCAGAGCTTACGGATAAGGCGTTGCCTGCAATCGTAACTGTCATGTCCGCCGGCGAAGAGGGGGCAGAAAACACGCCCCTATGCTCAGGTTTCATCATAAGCGGAGACGGTAAGGTAGTGACCAGCTTTAATGCTATCGCCGGCAAAAGGAATCTGTTGGTACGACGCAGCGACGGGTCCTTTTTGACCGTTAAAGGCTTTATTGCAGCCGATGCCGACAAGGGTTTGATAATACTTCAGGCAGAGGGGAACAATTTGCCCTTTATATCCCTTGGCGATTCCGATAAGGTCAAGTTGGGAGAGGCAATTTGCGTCATCTCTTCGATGCCGTCTGCGGCAGGCCAGATAAGCACCGGAGTCGTAAGTGCCTTTCGAGAGTTAAAGAGCGGACTTAAAACGTTACAAATCACTACACCCGTTACCAAAGAAAGCATCGGTGCACCGGTCTTTAACAAGAAGGCAGAGATCATAGGTATCGCCTCCTTTTGCCCCCTAGAGGGAGGGCAGGTCGTAAGCATAGCCATTCCTTCTAACGTCGCAAAGGAGCTTTTAAAAGGAGCCAAGGCAGAGGTGCAACCCTTGTCAGGGGATTCCTTTGCGCCCTTTGCGCTTGCCACCGCCCAGACCGAGCTGTATAAGACTTACAAAGAGGCCATCCAAACGCCTCAACCTGGTGAAGACAATCTAGTGATAGCACTTTTGAGGATTGCCGAGGCGATGGCAAGGGCGGGACAGACCGATAGTGCCCTCGGAACTTTCAGCAAAGCTATGGATTTTTCTCAAAAAATTGGCGACAAGGAATCCCAGTCATGGGCGGTAATGGAGATTGCCAAAAGCTTAGCGAGGGCAGGGCAGTTCGACAAGGCCTTGCAGGTTGCCAAAGGAATTTCGATCTCACCTCATGTTGATCGTCGTTCCTATGCAATGGCTGAAATTGGCATATCGATGGCTAAAGCTGGACAGCTTGACCAAGGGTTACAGGTTGTCCAGGGGGTCAGCGACTTACTCTATCGCTGTTATGGCCTTGTGGGCATCGCTGGAGTCATGGTTGAAGCCGGACAAAGGGAGCGCGCCAAGCATATTGCAGATCAAGCCCTGCAGGTGGCCAAAAGCCTAAAAGATAAAGATGAACGTTCGGGGTGGATCGGCGAAGTTGCCAGAGTCATGGCAAAATCAGGCGATTTTGATAAGGCATTGCAAGTAGCCAAAGGCGGTGATAACAAGTACCTTGCCTGGATTGCCGAGGAAATGGCAAAGGACGGACAGTTCGACAGAGCTCTGCAAACTGCCAAGGGGACCAAGGACGTGCGTTGGCGTGAATCAGCGCTTTTGAACATTATCAAGGAGATGGCGAAAGCAGGACAATTCGACCAAGCCATAAAGGTTTCCCAGGAAATCAAAGACCCGTACAAACGTTGCCAAGGGCTTTCGTGCGTTGCGGCAGCCATGGCAATGGCCGGACAGCAGGAACCTGCAGAAGAAATATATACCCTGGCCTTGCAAACGGCACAGGGCATAAAAGCCGGATATGAACGCAATTTTTCGTTTTCCGTTGTTGCTCAAGCCTTTGCACAGGCCAAACAGTTCGACAAGGCCTTACAAATAGCAGAAGGTATCGTTAACGAAAACAAAAGCGAACAATCCGGGAATTATGTGTTTTTCCTCCTTGCAGAAGCGATGGCATCGGCCGGGCAGTACGATCAGGCGCTGCAAGCAGCTCAAAGGATTGCAGACGCCAGCGTTAGGTCAAATACGTTGTCCGAGGTAGCAATGACTATGGCCCGGGCAGGACAGTTTGATGCGAGCTTAAAGGTCGCTCAAACGATACAAGACCCTCTGGCTCGCCTTGATACCTTGGCAGGGATAATAAATGTCATAAAAGCGCAGAAACAACAGTAAAACTCGTTTATTAGTTCGGAATGATTCTTTCGCATCGCTTGATCTCCCTATTCTAATTTAACGTTCTACGACGCTTGTCTCCATAATAACTTCCTTAATACCTTCAGGAAGCACCATAACGGCTATAACCCAACCTATAGTTCACTACTCATTAGAGTAGTGAACTATAGGTTGATACGAAAATGTAACAATTCCTACACATAAGAGTCATGTTGCCTAAGTAGAATTATTTAAGTCATGCATGATAGCTATAACTTTGCATGCAAAGCGTATAAAACATCTTATAAGTAGGAGGTTAAAAATCCAAATGGCAAGGATGATTAAGAAAACTGCAATTGCTATCTTTGTTGCAATCCTGGCAATATCTACCGTAAAATACAGCGCAACCGCACAGAATGGCGCTTTTCAACGAATTGCCGCCTTCCCCATTATTTTAAATCATCCCGATGCAGAAGAAGCAGCGGCAGAAATTGTGGATGCCACAGAAGACGGCAATATCTTGATATATACCAATAGCAAGTCCAATACTATCGGTTTCATAGACATTGCTGACCCCTCTTCACCTAAGCCTGCTGGCAATATTAAAATCGAGGGAGAGCCTACTTCATTGGCCGTGTGTGGTCCCTACGCATTAGTGGCCGTCAATACTTCGGAAAGTTACAAAAATCCATCCGGCTTATTGGCCGTAGTCGATATAGCTGGCAAAAGGGTGATAAAGACCATAGACATGCAAGGCCAACCTGACTCTGTGGCCATAAGCCCAGACAGGAAGTTTGCAGCAGTGGTAATCGAAAATGAGCGCGACGAGGAGTTAAACGACGGCAAGATCCCGCAAATGCCCCCAGGTTTTCTGATGGTGCTCAATATAGATGGCGAACCTGCAAATTGGAAGGCCGTCAAGGTGGACCTTACGGGTCTTGCCGACATTGTCCCAGATGATCCTGAACCTGAATTTGTGGACATCAACCGGCACAATGTAGCCGCTGTCAGCTTACAGGAAAATAACCATATAGTCCTAGTAGATCTCAACAAGAAAGAGGTAACGAAGCACTTCAGCGCCGGCAAAGTTGACCTTGATCACATTGACATAAAGAAAAATGGAATCATCGAAACGAACGGGACACTTAAGGGAGTGTTTCGGGAGCCTGATGGCGTGGCTTGGACCTCTAAAGATATGATAGTTGCCGCCAATGAAGGCGATTACAACGGAGGCAGCCGTGGGTTCAGCGTATTTTCGCAAAATGGTGACGTTATATTTGACTCCGGAAATAGCCTTGAACATTTGGCCATTCAAATCGGGCATTACCCCGAGGATCGTGCAGGAAAGAAGGGGATCGAGCCCGAGGGCGTAGAAGTTGGCGTGTTTGATGGTATTGAACACATCTTTATAGGATCCGAGAGAGGTAACTTTGTCGCAGTATATCGATGTGCGCCCAAAGAGATAGAATTTATGCAAGCGCTTCCTACCGGTGTAGCCCCCGAGGGCCTGGTTGCCATTCCAAAACGCAATCTCTTTGTGGTCTCTTCTGAGGAGGACAGTGCCAGCCATGAGGGTGTAACAGCGACACTTTACATTTACGAATTAAATAAGGGAAAACCGTCCTACCCCACTATACAATCTACTTTGCTTCCCGACGAAAATGGCGTTTCGGTTCCAATAGCTTGGACTGCGCTTTCAGGCCTTGCTCCATCGGTACAGGACTCAAAAATTATTTATGCAGTGCCCGATAATGCCATAGCTCAATCCCAGATCTATACAGTTGATGTATCCAAAAATCCCGCTTTGATCACTAATGTCACATTGCTTAAAAAAGACGGCTCTCCAGTCGGTTACGATCTGGAAGGAATAGCTACAAGGAAGGATGGCGGTTTCTGGCTGGCCAGCGAGGGAAATCCGGAAAAAAATATACCCAACATGATAGTCAAAGTGGACGCCGACGGCACTGTCTTGGAGGAGGTAACGTTACCAGCTTCTGTTCAAAAGGGCGCGAAAAAGTGGGGTTTTGAGGGCGTCGCGGTCACAGGCAGCGGCCAAGATGAAAAAGTATATGTAGCCTTTCAACGCCCCTGGAAAGACGATCCTAAAAATCACGCACGAATTGGCGAATACACCCCATCGAACGGTAAGTGGCGATTTTTCTATTACCCCCTTAACGAGCAGGAAAGCGAATCCAGCGGTTGGATAGGCCTCTCCGAGTTGGTTTACCTTGGAAACGATACATTTGCAGTCATAGAACGGGACAAGGGGTGGGGTCTCAATGCCAAGCTAAAGGCAATTTATACCTTTTCCATAGCAGGGATTGAGCCTAAAAGCGATGGGGAGGACATTCCTTTTTTGAAAAAGACGTTAGCTTACGATCTGCTGCCGGATCTTAAGGCCTTGAACGGCTTGATCCTGGAAAAGATAGAGGGGCTTACCGTGTCCCATGATGGCCATGTTTATGTGGTCACCGATAATGATGCATTAGACGATGCTCCGGGCGAAACGCAATTCCTTAGGATAGGCAATAGGGTGGAAATATTTGGGTTTTAACAGCCCATAGAAAAATTAAAAACCCGTTTTCGGGAAGGATATATTCAGGGGGGTCGCTCAAAAGAAGCGACCCCCCTGAATCAATTTAGTTTCAACTTCCCAAAACGTCCATGCTCTGGAATATTCGAAGAATTCCGGCAACTCCTCGAAGGATTTTAGTGTTTATATAGTAAAATATCCCTGTTTAAGCTGTGGTTTTCCTTTAAGCATAGATCATTGAGGGTCTAATTTTTGGGAGTGGTAAGTCTAAACATTTACCAATTTCACGGAGGGTAGTTCATGAGAATCTGGTCGCTGCATCCTCGTTATCTTGACAGCAAAGGGCTGGTGGCG